>SPJJ01058238.1_pt1 | contig 12360 bp, 7 predicted proteins | sample 3741741 | NCBI WGS metagenome assembly SPJJ01 (sample SAMN10925908, study PRJNA522277) | cold seep metagenome | isolation source: Elba SIP-enriched marine methane seep metagenome, extraction at timepoint T1 | place: Italy: coast of Elba, Mediterranean Sea | collected 2014-05 | reverse complement strand
TTCTCCATCGGCGAGCTGGCCCTCGCGGGGCGCGACAAGCTGACCTTCGTGCTGTCGGACGGCATTCGCAGCCTCGGCGGTTGGCTGGAGCAGCTGATCGCAGAGAGCACCGGCAAGCACGGCAAGGGCATCGTGCCCGTGGATGGCGAGACCGTGGGCGCGCCCGAGGTCTATGGCGATGACCGCGTCTTTGTGAGCATCGAGCTGGATACTGAGCCGGTGGCGGGCGGCGTCGAGAAGCTGGCCGCGCTGGAGGCGGCCGGTCACCCTGTGATCCGCATTCAGCTGGGGGATCCTCGGGACCTGGTCCAAGAGATGTTCCGCTGGGAGATCGCGACCGCGACCGCGGGCCATGTCATGGGCATCAACCCCTTCGACCAGCCCAACGTGCAGGAGTCGAAGGACTTCACCAAGAAGCTGCTCAGCGAGGCTAAGGGCGGAAAGCTCGCGAGCATCGAGGGTGAGGTGAAGCTGTTGGAGGCCGACGGGCTGACCGTCTACACGGACGCTAAGAATGCCGCGGCTTTTGAGGGCAAGAGCACCCTCGATGACGTGCTCAAGGCGCACATCAACCGGGCAGGCGCGGGCGACTATGTGGCCTTCAATGCCTTTTTGGACATGAACGCGGACAATGAGACCCGGCTTCAGGGGCTGCGTAGCCACGTGCGGGACCACCACAAGGTGGCCACCACCATCGGATTTGGTCCGCGCTTTCTGCACAGCACCGGGCAGCTGCACAAGGGCGGCGCCAACAACGGCGTCTTTGTGCAGATCACCTGCGATGATCCCGAGGATCTGGCCGTGCCGGGGCAGAGCTTTGGCTTCAGCCTGCTCAAGCAGGCCCAGCAAGCCGGAGATTTTATGGCCCTTTCGAGCCGTGATCGCCGCTTGGTGCGGGTGCACGTGCAGGATCCGGCCACCGGATTGGCCGCGATTGCCAAGGCCATCGGGGCCTGAGCCCGCAGCCGACCTTGACCCCAGTGCCCGGCCCGGAGACCCTCCAAAGCTGTGGCCGACGCCCCGTCACTCGAATCGCTCATGGAGCGATACGCCGACGGCGACGCCGCGGCCTTCGACGAGCTTTTTCGCCAGCTGCGCGGTCCCATCGCGGCCAGCCTGCGGCGTTGGCTCAAGACCGATGACAAGGTCGACGACGCGCTGCAAGTCACGTTGATGAAGATCCACGCCTCTCGCGCCCGCTATCGGCGCGGAGCGCCAGTTCTACCGTGGGTTCTTACAATCGCTCGTAATGTGGCCCTGGACTACCTGCGCTCGCGCGCCTCCAAGGATAGAAGTCTTGATGATGAGGCCGCAGCCCGCATTCCAGATGAGACTGAAGATCTTCGCTGGCGCGTCGAAGATGAAAAGGAAGTGGTGGCTGCGGTGCGGGCCGCTGTCGATCAACTGCCCGCGTCGTCACGAGAGGTCGTGAGGCTTCACAAGATAGAGGGGCGCCCCATGTCTGAGGTGGCTGAAATCTTGGGGATCAAAGAGGGCGCGGCACGTGTGCGCGCCCACCGAGGATATAAGGCACTTGCCAAATTGCTCCTCGGCTTCCGATCGGGGAGGATTTCTTAGCTCATGAACGCGGCGGAGCAAATTCGAGCAGATCTGGCCAGCGAGGCCCAGGTTCGCTCGCGCCGTGGGTACGCCTTGCTTGTGGCATGGGCCGTTGCGGCGGCTGCGCTGGCGTTTATCCTCAAACCCCGACCAGATCTGGGGCCTCCCGACGCCATGGCGCAGGCGATCGCGGCTGCCTTCATCCTCTTTGGAGCGAGCGTATCCTTTTCGCCGAACCTGCGCTTTGGCCGCTGGTCGGCCCGGGCCATCGGCGTGGTCGCCATCCTCTCTCCCCTATTTGCCGCGCGCGCTTTGGGCGCGCCCGAGACCGTACTGAGCGGCACCTTCAAATGCATGGGGGTCATCACGGCCATCGGCTTCGTCACCTTGGTCGTGGGTCGCCTCATCCTGGGGCGCACCCGGCGTCGCTTTGGTGGCGCGCCGTTGCTTCAGGGCGTCGCAGCCGCGATGGTGGGTAGCCTCGCTGTCGGGTTGCACTGTCCGATGTCAGATGTGACGCATCTTGTGACCCATGCGGCGGGTGTTTTTGTCGTGGTGGCCCTACTTCGGCGGCTCACCCTGACGGAAACGTGATCGAGGGCAAGTTCCTCGCTTGAACAGGCATATGGGGTGGCCATAGGATGGTCCCTTCGAGGTTTCGATAATCATGGGCAATCAGGATCCGGCCAAGCTCGCAGCTAAAAAGCAGCAATACGACTTTCATAAGCGCTTCTTGCGCAAAGCGGTGGAGATCCGCGTGGAGGTCGAGCGCTTTCAGGAGGGCCTGGCCAGCTCCAGCGTCAACATGAGCCCCAGCGGCATCTGCTTTGATGTGGGCGAGCCTCTCGAAGACAACGAGAACTTCCGCGTTCTGTTGTACATCCCGCGTGGCAAAGAGGTGGAGATCCTCAAGGTCCAGGCCCGCATGGTTTGGCAGGAGCCGGTCGATAACGGCCTGTTCCGCACCGGCGCCGCCTTCGAGAAGTTCGCGCCCGGCGATGAGCGCCGAATTCGCGCTTGGCTCATGGAGCTCAACCGCGAGGACCAAAAGAACGCGCCCTCGCCCCGCTAGACCCTGCCCCCAACTCTAGCAGCCCTTTCGGGGCTGCTCGTCGCTCTAGGTCGAGGGCAGCATCGCTGCGCTCGCCGCACTCGGTCCACACACCGACAGCAAGGCAGGGTGTCTGCAGCCCCGCATCGGCCGTGCATGGCCAGCCTTGTTGCGTCTTCCTGGGCTCGACAGCCGTGGCCTGTGAGTGGCTGGCACGAGGCGTCATCGGATCTGCCCTGGCCCACCGAGCGCAGAGGTTAGCTGAGATCCTCGGCCACGGTGCGCCTCATACGCCGCCATAGGCCGTAGGCCCACAGGCCTGCATAACCAAATCCCATCAGGCCGACCACGAGTCGAACGACGAAGACTCGATACTGCAGCCAGCCCTCGAAGCCTGAGGCACCAGCGATGGCTGCAAGCAGGCTTGCGGTGATCGTGAGGCCTGCCCAGGACCAGATCCAGCGTCGCCGTCGCCGGGCGCCGGTGAGCGCCCACGCTTGCGCAAACCAGTGGCGGCTTATCCAGGCCACCACCACACTGCCCACCGCGGACAGCCCATACTGCAGGACCTTGTAGCCGGCGATCGGCTCTGGCCAGGGAAGGGGCACGGGGTCTCGCAGCACCGGCAGCGCCTTGGCGACCCACCCATAGTAGTGCGTCCACTCATCGATAAAGACATGTGTCGCCGCCCCGACCACCGCAGCGGCGGCGAGCGCCGCGAGCCTCTTGGCTGGCCAAAACCGAAACTTCGTCTCAATACCGGCCAGCTGAGGCGATGTGAGCGCGGCCAGCGCGTGCGCCGTGAATGTGTAGTGCAGCCACAGACCCAAGAGCGCGACCGGGGCTGCGAAGGCAAAGACACCGGCAATGTTGTGCCGCATGAATCTGGGGGCCTCCATGGGCAGGACATAGGCCAAATCCGGGGCCAAAGACCCCGCTACGAGCGCGGCGCTAGGCAAGCCCACACGACGAAAGGGCATGGCCGCGAGGGGGTGCACGAAGGTCACCGGCATCACCAGCCACTGTGCCACGGCGTGTGGCCTCGTTGCATGAATAGGTTGGGGAAGGGATGTGGCGATCGTGAGGCTGCACCACAGAGTCCGCTGCGAATCTGTCGCAACCATCTGTCCCCGGCGGTCCGTGCTACACTACTCGGTCAGGAGTCGGGCGAGGTATGGCGTGAGCAGGTCACCAGATTCTATCCATGTCGTCGCCTCAAGCTCCGACGTGGCACGGGAAATCTGTAAGCGCCTAGAGCCGGCGGGCTCCAGCGGCGTGCCTGTCGTAGGTGTGGCGGCGGTTCTGCAGGCCATAGCGGACTCGCAGCCCTGGCTGTGGGTGGTGGATGCGGGCATCGGTTCGCAAGACGCGGGCGAGCTCGGCGCCGCGATCCGGTCTTCGCAGGTTCCTTCGCTCCTTGTGCTGCGAGTCGACCAGGCCCCCACCCGTGATGACTACGCGTTGGGGCAGCGCTTGGGTGTGACGGACTATCTCGCAGCCGACCTCGCGGGTGCCGGTCTCAAGGCACGCCTGAACCTGCTGCGACGATTGTATAATGCAGAGCACAGCGCACACCCTGGCGCGCAGCCCAGCGAGGGCCCCCGCTGGCTCAAAGATCTTGAGGCTGCGGAAGCTGCGAGGAGGGTGAGCGAGGACCGCCTTCAGAGCCTGCTTAAGGCCTCGCCGAGCGGCATCTACCTGACAGATGTTGAGGGCAACTGCGTCTACGCCAACGACTCCTGGTGCACCATGGCTGGCCTCTCCCTCAGCGAGGCGCTGGGCGATGGCTGGCAAGCTGGTTTGCACCCCGATGACCGCGAGCGGGTCTATACGGAGTGGAAAGAGATGGCGGCTTATCACCGAGAGTGGGCGCAGGACTATCGATTCGTTACCCGCGACGGCAAGATGACGTGGGTGAGCGGCACTATCGCGTCAATTCGCGATAGCGCCGGCCAGCTGACCGGCTACGTCGGGATCAATACTGATATCACCCAGCGCAAGCAGGCTGAGGAAGCCTTGAGGGTGAGCGACGAACGCTTCGCGCTCGCGATGGAGGCGGCGCAGGATGGTCTCTTTGATTGGGACTTGCGTACTAATAGTATTTTCTACTCGCCCGGGTGGAAGCGAATCCTTGGCTACGAGGACGACGAGCTCAAGAATGAGTTCGAAACCTGGTCGACCCTGACCCATCCGGATGATGTCGAGAGTTCATGGGCCATGCTCAATGAAGTCATCGCGCGAAGGCGTCCCCGCTTCGAACTTGAGTTTCGCATGCGCCACAAGAACGGGGAGTGGGTAGATATCCTCTCGCGAGCCAACGCACTCTTCGACGACGACAACCAACCGATGCGCGTCGTCGGTACGCACGTCGACATCACGGAACGAAAAAAGGCCCGAGCCCGCGTCGAGGAGCTCGTCACTACGCTTGAGCAGGCTCAAGAAGTGGCGAAGCTCGGGAGCTGGGAGTATGACCCAGTGACAGAGCGTCCCACGTGGTCGAAGCAGATGTTTCGCATCGCGGGTATTGATCCATCGCAGGGCGAGCCGAGTTGGCAGGAGCACAAAGATCGAGTGCATCCCGATGACTGGCCCAAAGTCGCGACGGCATTCTCCGATGGTTTGCAGACGGGCGATGCCCACTTCCTTGAGTACAGGGTGCTACAATCTGATGGTCGGTATCGGTGGGTGTCCTCACAGACGAGGGCGGTTCGTGACTCACGGGGCGAGACCATTCGGCTGCAAGGCACTACCCAGGATATCCACGAACGTAAGTGTATTGAAGAGGAGCTGCGCGAGAGCGAAAATAAGTATCGAACCCTGGCTGAAAATATAGGCATTGGCGTCGCCATGATCAGCCCGGACATGAAGGTGCTCACCGTAAATCGACAGATGCGCGAGTGGTTTCCGTTGATGGCCAAGCGGAGCCTCTGCCATCAGGCCTTTAACTGTTCTGTGGTGGATACAACCTGCTCGGCCTGTCCCACGGTGAAGACGATGGTGGATGCACAGACCCACGAGCGGTCTGTGCAGATGCAGACCGCCGACGGAGTTCAGCTCTTTCGCGTGGTATCCACCCCGGTCATCGGCGGGGGTGGTGAGGTCGAAGCCGCCATCGAGATGATCGAGAATGTCACCAGTCGTCGTCGTGCCGAGAGCGCGCTCGAAGATAGTGAAAAGCGCTTTCGCAGCCTTTTCGAGGGTGTGCCCATTTCGCTGTGGGAAGAGGACTACTCGCAGGTGCTCACCTACCTCGATACGCTGGGCTTTCGGGAGCTGCCCGACTTCGTACAGTATCTCGACGACCACCCTGAAGTGGTCACCGAGTGTGTCTCGAGGGTGAGTATTACGACCGTTAATCAGGCCACCTTGGCCCTGCATGGTGCTTCGGACTCTGACGATCTCATCGCGGGGTTGCCGGCAACGTTCACGCCCAGAAGTTATGAGGCCTTCAAGAGTCAGCTGGTCGCGATTTGGCGCGGCCAGGATAGCTGGCGCTCCCATACCGAGCTGAAGACCCTAGATGGCGTGCCTCTCCAGGTCGTCATTCAATGGCATGTGCCCGCCGAACACCTCGCCACGATGTCTAGGGTCTTTGTATCGATTACCGATCTCTCAGAGAAGTCTAGCCTAGAGAGGCAGCTGCTTCAGGCTCAGAAGATGGAGTCGGTGGGGCGGCTCGCGGGTGGGGTGGCCCATGACTTCAACAACTTACTGACGGTCATACTCAACTACTCAAGCCTCATCCGTGAAGCCCTGGACCCCAATGACCCTCTGTATGAGGACATAGAAGAGGTTCGTCTGGCGGGAGAGCGAGCCGCGGACCTGACACGCCAGCTGCTGGCCTTCAGTCGCAAGCAGATCGTCGAGCCGCAGGTTGTCAATCTCAATACGATCCTGACGCGGTCCCAGAAGATGCTCCAGCGTGTGATTGGAGAGGATATTAACCTGGTCTTCAATCTCAGTGATGAGTTGCACGACGTTGATATCGATCCCGGACAGGTGAGCCAGATACTGATGAATCTAGCCGTCAACGCCCGGGATGCGATGCCGGACGGCGGTAGGCTGATTGTGCAGACCAGTAATGTGATGGTGGATCATGCCTTCTTGGAGCAGCGTCCCTACGCTACGTACGGCAGGCATATAGTCATGACCGTGGCCGACTCGGGTCACGGCATGGACTCGGAGACTCAGAACAAGGTTTTTGAGCCCTTCTTTACCACCAAGGACGTCGACCGCGGCACCGGGCTTGGACTATCCACTGTGTATGGCATCGTGAAGCAGGCTGGTGGGATCATCGAGGTCGAGTCTGAGCTAGAGGTGGGCACTCGCTTCCAAATCTATCTGCCCGTCGCGCTGCGACAGGCTGGCGGGCCGACTCTTACTTCAGGCACAATCAACACTCAGTCGCATAGCGCTACGGTATTGCTGATTGAGGATGAGGGTGCGGTCCGAGCGGTGACCAGTCGAATACTCAAGGCGGGTGGACACACTGTGCTTCAAGCTGGCCACCCCTTCGAGGCCCTGGGGCTGGCAAAAGTGCACGGCGCGTGCATCGACCTCGTACTCACGGACGTGATCATGCCCGCGATGAGCGGCATGGAGTGCTATCAGCAGTTGAGCGAGATCGTGCCTGATCTCAAGGTTCTGTACATGTCCGGCTATACACCCGATGCGATCGCCCAGCGCGGTGTGCTGACCGAGGGCACGCACTTTATCCGTAAGCCGTTCACGGTTCGGGCCCTGCAGGACAAGGTACGGGCGGTCCTTGAGGGCAGAGACCAAGGCTCATCGGACGTCGCCGTCGACGACTGAGTTAGACGGCCTGGGTCTATCAGCGCCTTGGGCGGGCTGCTCGCTGAGCAGCCCTTCGATGCGGGCCTGCATGGAGCGGATGAGCTCCGTGTGTTCAGCCCCAGTGCCCGGCCCCGCGAAGCCGGTGTGCACTGCGCGCACCGTGCCGTCGCGGCCTACGAAGACCGTCGTTGGATAGGCCACCACTGCGCTGAGGTCGGGCAGCGTTTCGCCGGCCTTTTTCTTGTCGCTGACCCCGCCCAGTAGGAGCGGAAAGGTGATGCCGTGACGCTGTCGGTACCGGCGCAGCATCTCCCGATCCCGAGTCTGGTCACCGCTGATTTCATAGGCCAGTCCCACAACCTCCAGCCCTTGGTCTCGGTACTGTTGGTGCCATTTTACAAGGTATGGAGCCTGATCGTTGCAGTTGGGGCACCAGGTGCCGAAGATGTCGACGAGCAGGACCTTACCTTCAAAGCGCGGGTCTGAGGCGCGCACCATTTTAGCGTCGAGATCCTCGAAGGCGAAGTTTAGCTTGCGGTCCTTATTTGTAAGAGTTGCCAGGCCGTAGGGGTCCGGAAGGGGTGCTTGCTCGGCACGGGCGACGCGCTCACCCGTCCAAGTTGCGTGGTAGCGGTCCGAGGACCAAAAGTCGCCCGTGAGCCGGCTGTCATTGAGCTTGGCGACAAAGAGGAAGGCGTGCGCGCCGTCGAAGCAGGACAGGCGAAGCGTAGATCCATCCAGTACGCCCTCGAGGAAGCGATAATCCCCCGTGGGCGTGAGGAAGGTGCCCGTGACTATGCCGTCTTCCGATTGGGTGAAGCGTGCTCGGGCGGCCTGTGTCCCGCTGTCGTCCTTAAACTCAACCTTCCATATTCCGGAGGCATCCCCGGATGCAGGCTGGCTTTCGAAGCGGGGGGCTGCACCCCGTCGCGCAGAAAAAGGCAGGCGGATCTGGCGATTTGAGCCTCGCTTGGTCCACGTACCCTCTAGGTGGGTGCCCTGTGAGGTGAGCTGCGCGTCGATCTGAGCATCGTATCCCGCGAAGCTGAGGACGACCTTTTCGCCGCGGCGCTCAACGCCGGACAGCGGGGCCCGCTCTTTGCCGTTGAGTGCCCAGCCCTGCTCTTTGCGGATCTGTAGGCCGAACGGCAGGGGCCCGCCCGGGCTCTTCAGCTCGGCGTGCCACAGGCCTTCGAGTGTGGGCGCAGGCCGTTCAGGGCTGGTGGATTTTGTGCAGCCGCCCAGGGCCATGAGCGTGAGGGTGAGCGGCAGGAAGCGGTGCATCACCTTCATCAACGGGTGACGGTCTCAAATGTCACGGATTCTGCGCAAAATCTCAGGGTGGCGTCCTTCGCCTCGGTGCGCGGGCGGTCGTGAGGATAGGGATTCGGTATTCCGACCAAACTCACCGGCCAGCGAGCCGAGAAAGGAAGCTGCCTTTGCGGGTCTCCTTAGGTTCGAGGTCACGAACCGCACCCAGCGCCTCGACGCAGTCTGGGTTGCATCGCAGCGCACGCTGGTAGGCTTGCAAGGCAGCCTCCGGTCGGCCGATCTGTCGCTGGATGCGGCCGGCGTAGACGTAGACCTCCTCGTGACGGGGGTTGAGCTCGGCGGCTTGTCGCAGCAGGTCTAGGGCGCGCTCTCTCGCCGCTTCGTCCTCGGGGGCGAGGGCGAAGGTGGCCCAGGCGAGGTAGGAGGCGTAGCTGCCCTCCTGCGGATCACGCCTCAAGGCCTCGGCGAAGGCCTGTTGGGCCCCTGACCAGTCTTGCTGTTGGCTGGCCTGCAGGCCGGTCAAAAAGGCCTGCTCCGCTACGACCAAGGGCGCATCCTCAGGCAGGCGCTCCAGCCCGAGCTGCGTATTGTAGCGCTTTCGGGCCGCTGGGTTCTGCAGGGTCTCGTAGGCCCGCCGAACGAGCAGCAGCCGCTCTTCCGCGAGCATACGCAGCTTGGGCGAGCCGAGACCGGCGGTGACGCGGTCCGGGTGAAGGCGACGTGACAGTCGCTCATAGGCCCGGAAGATCTCGTCCTCATCCGCTTTAGGATCGAGCTCGAGCCGGCGATAGAGGTCCTGGTCTTGTAGGGTCTCGATCGTCGAACGCAGCTCTGTCTCGATGCGCGCGCGCTCCTTGTCGAGGTCCAGACCCAGGCCTCGGCGGCCTTGGGTCCGGGTGAGGCGTCGTGGCGCCTTGGGCTCGGGCGCGGGTCGCTGGGTAGACAGGCGCGCGGACTGGGCCTCCAAGCGCGCGCGCACCTGCTGTCGCAGTTCTTCGGACAGGCCCACCGGGGCGGCCGGTTTCTCGATGCCGGCTGCGCTGGGGTTCTTTGTCCAGGTCGAGGCTCTAGGCAGCTTGGAGGGCGAAAAGCCCGGCGTGAGCAGGGCAGGATCAGAGGGAGGCGGCGCGGGCTGGGGCGGCGGCGCGGGCTGAGGTGGAGGAACATCGCCCGGAACATAGGTGCGGGCGCTGTGCTCGGACGCTTGGGCGCCCGGGTCTGCTGCCGCGGCCTCCTCAGGCGTCTCCGCGGCCCCGGACTCATGCTCAGCATCAAGGTCTGCGTCGTCGCGGTGAGCTTTTGAGACTTTCGCCGCGGGCTCTGCTTCGGGCTCGGGGCTCGCTTCCAACTCCGCCTCGGGCTCGGGGCTCGCTTCGGGCTCCGGCTCCGGCTCCGCCTCGGGCTCGGGCTCGGGGCTCGCTTCAACCTCAGCCTCTGCTTCGGGCTCGGGCTCGGCGCTAGCTTCAACCTCAGCCTCCGCTTCGGGCTCGGGGCTAGGTTCCGGCTCCGGCTCCGCTTCGAGCTCGGGGGTGACTTCAGCCTCTGCCTGCGCTTCGGGCTCAGCGACAACCTTCGGCTCCGGCTCGTGGGCCGCCTGCGCGAGCACCTCAGGCTGGGCCGCCTCAGGCTCGGGCGGCGCCTGCACGGCACCCGCCGACGTGTCATCGAGGGCGGGACCCGGAATCGTCGTCATCGCCAAAGCTGGCGGCAGCGTCTGCTCTTCCTCCGGCAAGATATCTTGCGAAGGCTCCGTGGCCCCTGGCGCGTCATCGACCGGAACTTGCGATTCGATCTCGAAGTCATCCTGGGCGTCGAGATCGTCCTCGGTCTCGTCTAGGGGCTCGGGCAGCGGCATCGCCGAGGCGATGGCCGAGGCGCCCCGGGTCGCGTCGACCAACGCGCGCGCCAGAGCCTTTCCGGCGGCCTCCGCTTGGGCCGGGTGCTGCTTGGCCAGCTCCGGCGCAACCTCCGCGAGGGCGCCCACGGCGTCGATCTCGTGGGTGCCGAGCACCTCGAGGTCGTCTTCTGTGATCGGGATGGGAAAGGCGGGTGGTGGTCCTGCGGCGTGCAACAGACCGGCACAGACCAACGCGTAGATCACCGGGGCGGCGTCATGGGCCTCCAGCGCGCCGCTATCGAGCAGGGCCTCAGCGCTGCGCGAGCCATCCATCAGATCGAGCAGCCGGTCGGTGCGCGGATCAAGCTGCAGCGCTTGGTAGCGGAACGTAGGGTCCGAGGAGGGCATCAGCGGGCGATCACCCAGGCTCAGCAGGTCTTTACGAATGCGCTCCGTCGACATCGCCCTCAAGGCACCCTCGTGCACCATGGCGGCCGGGCTCATAGACAAGGCAACTTGCGGACCCGTGTAATCGGCCTGAGGGTTGAGCTGAAAGGTGCCCTCCTGCCAGGAGAAGATCTCGAAGAGCTTTTCTTGAATCTGCAGCTCCAGCGCGAACTCCAGGTTGTGCTGAGAGATGCTGCCCATGTCGACCAAGATCTCGCCTTGGCGACGGCTGGGGTCTTTACGCCGGGTCTCCAAGGAGCGCTCGCACTCCTTTTGGGTAATGAGCCGCTCGTTAATCATGACGCGGCCCAGGCACTCATCCAGCAGGTTTGAGCGAATGAAGACCGGCATGCCCTCCTTGAAGTAGAGGATCTTCTTCACCGAGGTCCGGCGCAGCATCAACGCGCCGGTGACCCGCGCTTGAAAGCACAGCCCCAGCAGGCGTGCGAAGGGCATGACGTCCACCGTGCCCTTGGTCGGCACGTCAACCTGGCTTTGCATCGCAGGCGCCTTCGCGGCGGCGCTGGCGCCCTTGGTCAGGCTAGAGGGCAGGCGATTGCGCCCTGGCTGAGGCTCCGGGTAGGCGGAGCTGAAGACGTCGTGCAAGACATCCAGCAAAACATCGATGTCCAGGGGCTTGTCGAAGTAGGTCTTGACGCCGTAGCGCGCCGACATCTGCGCTTGATAGGTTGCGCTGCGATAGACGCCGCTCATGACGAGCAGCGGTACATCTTTACCATTGGGCAGCGCCCGCAGTCGGGGGATGAGGTCGAAGCCCTGGATCTTGGGCAGCAGCACATCCATCAGCACGAGGTCCGGGCTGCGCTCCTCAAAGGTGCGCAGGCCCCACTCACCGTCGCGCTCCACGAGCACGGTGAAGCCCTCGGCGGACAGCACGTCCTCGAGCAGGCCGGCCACCGCGCCGTCGTCTTCAATCACTAGGATGGTCTTCGTCACGGCTCGCCTCGCCCCCTCGGGCGCGAATCCCCGTACATAGCAGCGCATCCTGGGTCGGTCATCCGCCTCTCGCCCGGCCGGGCTGCTCTTGGTGCCAATTCGAGCAGGCGCGACTTGACGCTGGGCAGCGCGCCGGACGATCCATCCCGCGTGTCTGACCTGAGCGCGGATGAAGTGAAGCGGCTGTTGGGGCTGGAGCCGCTTGGATTTGAGGGCGGCTTTTATCGCGAGCAGCATCGCAGCGCGGTGGAGCTGGTGCTGCCTGAGCTCTTTGTGGGCCCCCGGAGCGCGGCCACAGCCATCTATTACATGCTGACTCCGACGACGATGTCGCTGATGCATCGACTCAGGGCGGACGAAATCTACCACTTCTATGTCGGGGATCCCGTTGAGCAGCTCATGCTGCATCCGGACGGTCGGGTAGAGCACGTCGTGCTCGGTC
>SPJJ01043866.1_pt1 | contig 12366 bp, 4 predicted proteins | sample 3741741 | NCBI WGS metagenome assembly SPJJ01 (sample SAMN10925908, study PRJNA522277) | cold seep metagenome | isolation source: Elba SIP-enriched marine methane seep metagenome, extraction at timepoint T1 | place: Italy: coast of Elba, Mediterranean Sea | collected 2014-05 | reverse complement strand
TCCGCTTCGACCTCAACCTCGAGTTCGGGAACGAGGGCTCGGTAGGACTCCTTCTCCGCGTTGAAGAGGACCTGAATTCGGTACGCGCGATCGTCGGCCATGGGGCGCGATGCTTAGATCGCGCACACCCGAGATGGGAAGCGTTATCAGCCCTTAGAGGGGCGCCAGGGGCGGTCAACCCGGCCCTTGCCGGTGCTCTTGGCGATGGACCGAGCCACGCGCAGCGCTTCTTGGAGCTTCTCTTGGGGCGAGTCGCTGTCATCGCCGCCGTCGGGCCCAATGCTGGGGTCCTTGCTGCGGGTGGAGCGCGCCTTGGATAGCAGGGCGTCGAGGTCCAGCTTGGGCAAGATCTCGGGCGTCTCCATGGGCTGGGCTTTGAACTCAAAGGTGCCCCAGCGCCACTCCAATACCTCTTGCAGGCGGGCCGCGAGGTTGCGCCCCAGCTCGGTCTCCAAGGTGGGCTGGTCCAGCGCGCCGTTGTCGAGCAGCTTCATGGTGAGCGGGCGGTCCTCCCGCTCGGAGGCCTGAAGCGCGCGCTCCAAATCTGACCGGCTGATGATGCGCGCCTTCACGAGGTGCTCACCGATCAACTCCATGCCCATGTTCGAGGTGATCCCGGTGGGCGTGCCTGCGGCCAGGGTGACCCGCTTCCAGATCAGCCCGCAGCGGAACTCGACCACCCCGGACTCACCGTCTTCGGTCAGACGGTACAAGACGTCGGCCGCCGCGAGCTGCTCCAACTTGCCGCTGCTGATGGGCGCGCTGGGATCGATGCGCTTGAGCGGAGGTGGCTTCGGCTTTTTGCCGGTATCCTCGTGCGCGATCTTCCGGGGAATGTCGCTCTTGAGGGGGTCGATCGGGTTCACGGGCGACGAAATGTCTCGCCGTGGGTCCGGCATCGGCTGGTTCGGGATGGTGACAGCGTCGTCGAACTTGGGCCGTGAGGTCTGCAGATCCTCGACCGAAGGCAGTACCTGGGGCGTGGGCGCGGCGGGCGGGGGCACCACCGAGCTGGGGCGCGGCGCCTCGGTAGGCTGCCGCACGCGGGGTGGCGCCGGGGAGGGGGCCGGCGCGCTCGAGGCCCTGCTTTGAGGCACCTTCTGACTGTCCGACGGGTCCAAGATGGGGATGTCAAAGTCCCCCGGGAAGGAAAAGGCCAGCTCCGGCGTGGGAGTCAAAGAGTCATCGACGTGACGTGCCTGACTGCTCTGCTGGACCTGGCTTTGAATCTCCTGGCGCTCGTCCTGCAAGTCAGGTTGCAGCGTCTTCTTGGGCACAGAGGCGGCGACGCTGCGCTGCAAGGGACGCAGCGGGGGCGCGGCCTCGGTGGCCTTGGGGAAGAGCTCGTGGCGATTGAAGAAGACCGAGAGCACCCACGGAGTGGCGTGGCGGCCGCTGCGCATCAGCCAGGCTTCCAGCGCGTTGGCGAAGTCCTGAGCGGTGGCGTAGCGACGCTCGGGCACCATGGCCGTGGCGCGCTGCACGATGCGTTGCAAGTCCTCTGGCACACCCTCACGGTTGAGGCGGTACATCGGAACGCCCTTGTTCACGATCTTCCACATCACCTCATAGGCCGTGTTTCCTGAAAAGCACTCGCGACCGCTGAGCAGCTCGAAGAGCATGATGCCCGCGGCGTACAGATCGGTCTGCACTGAGCAGGGCTCGCCCGCGATGTATTCGGGCGCAAGGTAAGCGTACTTGCCCTTCACGAGGCCGGGCTCGGTCTTTTGCTGGATGCGTTCACGCATGCGCACCACACCGAAGTCGGTGAGCTTCACGTGCCCGGGTGTGGCGATCAGCACGTTGGACGGGTTCACGTCGCGGTGCACGATGTCGAGCGGCTGCCCGTCGGGTCCGATGGAGGTATGGGCGTGGTGCAGGCCGCGCAGCACCTCGGAGACCATGAAGCAGGCCAACTCGAAGGGCAGGGCTTCTTTACGCTGGCGTAGCTTCGCGTTCACTCGCCGCAGGTCGGTGCCTTCGATGTACTCCAGCGCGACGAAGATGCCGTTATCGTTCTCACCGACATCGAACATGCGAATCAAATTCGGGTGGTCGAAGCAGGCGGTGGCGCGGGCTTCATCGAGCAACATGCGCTGCAGCTGTTTGTAGTCGGTGCGTGATCGCTTGACCTGCTTGATCACCGCGCGATGCACGAAGCCAAACGTCGAGATCTTCTTCGCGAGGTAGAGCTCCGCCATGCTGCCGCCGCCCAGCCGGGAGACGATCTGATAGTCGCCGATCACCTGGGGCACGGGGCTGTAGCTGGAGATGCCCCCAAAGCCGCCGTCATCCTCCGTGGTTCGGGGATCTGAAGAGAAGAGTGCACGCTCTTCGTCCACGCGAGACGCGGGGGAACCGGTGCGCGAATCCGTCGCGCCCTTGTCGGCAGGGCCTGACACAGCCAACACAGAACACGGTCCCGAAGATCCCGTCAATGAACTGGAACGTGGCGCCTACGTGACGATCCATGAGGGATGCTCGGCTCGAGGACAAACCACCTAGGAATACGTCTCGGGTCCCTGCGCACACCCCGGCTGCTAAGGGTTCCACCCGGGCTCGGCTGTCTCGTGGACCCCGCCGAGCCCGCCATGCTAACAGCGGCCTGCGTAACTGCGCGGCGCCATCCGCGTTTGCTCACTATCAGGCTCCCATGGCTGCCGCGCTGCTGATCTCCTACTTCGTCGCGGTTGCGTCGCTGTCCATTCTCGGGCTGCACCGTCTCGTGATGGCGGCAGTGGCATGGCGCGCGCATCGAGCCCACTCTCAGGCTCCTCGACGCCTGGCTGAACAGGCTCAGGCTCCCAGCCTGCTGGTGCAGCTGCCCCTATATAATGAGGCCCTGGTCGCGGAACGCCTCATGCGCGCCGCGGCCGCGCTGCGCTACCCTGAGGGCCGCTGGCAGATTCAGGTCCTGGACGACTCAACCGACGAGACCCAGCGGGTCGTGGATCGCGCCGCCGCCGAGCTGTCTGCCCAAGGGGTTCCGATCGTCGTGGTGCGTCGGCCTGAGCGCACCGGGTACAAGGCGGGCGCGCTGGCCTATGGGCTCACTCAGAGCACCCACGAGTGCGTCGCGATATTTGACGCCGACTTCATGCCCCGACCAGATTTTTTGGAGCGCACCGTGGCCGCGCTCTTCGAGTGCGAGGACGTGGGCATGGTGCAGGCACGCTGGGGCCACGATAACCGCAATACCTCCTGGCTGACCCGGGCTCAGGCCGTCTTTTTAGATGGGCACTTCTCCGTGGAGCACACCGCTCGGGCCGCCCTGGGGCATTACTTTAACTTCAACGGCACCGCGGGTGTCTGGCGACGGCGCACCATCGATGAGGCCGGGGGTTGGCGCGCCGCGACGATCACCGAGGACCTGGACCTGTCGTACCGAGCGCAGCTGGCCGGCTGGCGCTTTCGTTATGAGGACGACGTGGTCACGCCCGCCGAGCTGCCCGAGAGCTGGGTGGCGTTTCGCACCCAGCAGGCCCGCTGGGTTAAGGGCAGCGTGGAGACCGCGCGCCTGCTGATGGGTCCGGTGCTGAAGGCCAAATTGCCGTGGCACCTGCGCCTCGACGCAGCGGTGCACTTGGGTCAGAACTTCGCCTATCCCCTCATGGCCCTGCTGGCGACCCTGCTGCCGGCCGCCGTCATTCTTCGAGATCAGCTCAGCTGGCGCGTGCCGGGTGGGCAGGCCCTGCTCTCGGTGCTGGATCTGTCGATGCTGGCGGTGGGCACCTGCGCGATGATGGTCTTCTACGGCGTCGCGGCCGCGCGCACCCACGGGCGCCTCGGCCCGGTGCAGCTGCTCGAGATCTTATTTGCGCTGTGTGTGGGCGCCGGCATGTCGCTCACCAATACCGCCGAAGTCTTGGCTGGCCTGTGGTCCAAGGACTCTGAGTTTGTGCGCACGCCCAAACGGGGCGCGGCCGCCAATAAGCAGGTCTACCGCTCCCCGCTGCGTTGGGGTCGTCTGGGGCTGGAGGTGGTCTATCTGGGCTACTTCAGCTGGGCGATCGCCTACGCCTTCGCCTGGTCCCTGTGGGGCGCCATGCCGTTTTTGGCGATGTACGCGGTCGGCTTTGCGGCAGTGAGCCTGCGCTCTGGTCTGGAGATCCTGCGTCCGGGGCTTCGCGGCGCGCTGGCGACGCAGCGATCACAGGCCTGACGATCGCGGCCCTTTCGGGATCCTGCCCCAGACCTCTGCTAGGATGGCCTTGGAGCCGTCCCGAGTGAACCAACCTCCTCAGCCGACGAACGGCCTGCGACTCGGCGAGCTCTTGGTGCGTGCCGGCTACGTCACCCAACCCCAGGTCGACGTTGCCCTGCACGCGGCGCACGAACAGGGCTGTAAGCTCGGCACGGCTTTAGTCCGTTTGGGGTATTTGGATCGCACCACCTTGGCGCGGGCCCTCGGCAAGTTGCGCCGGGTCATGTGGTTGGATCCTTCGGAGATCGAACGCATCGATCTCGACCTCGCCCGCAAATTACCCGCCCAGGCCGCGCACCGCTGGCGCGCCGTGCCCATCCGGTGGCTCAAGCGGGAACACCACGGCGGTGAAGTGCTGGTCGCCTTCGAGGGGCCCCCGGCGGTGGACGCCATCGACGAGCTGTCGTTTACGCTCGGCTGCAGAATCACGCCCTGCGTGGCGCCCGAGGATCTGCTGGACGACTGTTTGGATCGCATCTACCCGGTGCCGCGGCCCGCCGCCTACCGCGTGGTTGATCTTGAAGCCGGCCAGGCGCCGACCGGCCGCGGCGTGGACCAGAGCAACGAGGCGGTGCTGCGCGACTGTCATGGCTCGCTGGAGGTGCACCCCGACGGCTGTGCCCTGCTCGTCGATGAAGATCAGTGGCGCGGGCTGACTTCCCGCAAGGGGGTCACCGAGTTTGTCATCGACTATGTGCGGCGCCACCACGACGCCTCCGGGCAGCTGACGGTCCGCAGTAACCGTCAACGCCACTTGCTCGCCCACTTCACCGGGCATGGCCGACCCGTGGCGGCGACGAGAGAGCCCCCGGGCAGCACCTTGGGCGAGGATGATCCGCTCTTTCATCAGCGCTTGTACGCTAGCACACACGCAACGCAGCCTGCACCGCGCGCGCGGCCCTCCGAGTCCGAATCAAACCGAGCGAGCCTCGCCGTAGTCACCGGAACTCCGGTGGCGCGCAGTCAGGACCTGAACCGAGTTCCGACGCGCAGCCAGGACCTGAACCGAGTTCCGACGCGCAGTCAGGACCTGAACCGAGTTCCGACGCGCAGCCAAGCCTTGCCGGGTCGGTCTCAGGACCTGCCGGGTCGGTCTCAGGACCTGCCCGCGTCCCGGCCGCGTCCCAACCCTACGCATCGAGACCATGTGCGGGTCACGCCCCTGCCGGCGCCGCCTGCTAAACCCCAGCCCATCAGCAGCCAGTCCAGCGTCCTGGAGGTGGCCGCTCCGCCGCCCAGCTCGCAAACTAACTTGCCGGCGGTGCCAAAGACCCAGCCGCCTCCGCTGCCGCCCCCGGACGAAGAGCCCAGCCTCAAACCGAAGATAGAGCTGCCCGCGTTCCCTGCGCCGGCGAATAGCATCCTCACTGCCGAGTCGGATGGTTTGCAAGAGAGCCTTCAGAAGGCTCTGGTGTCTGAACCCGTTTTGGCCCCCACCCTCGTTCCGGCGCCGGCGCCAGAGCCCCCGGCCAAGAAGGTGCGTCGCATCGAGTTTGTGCAGGCGGGGAAGGCTGCCTTGCACGCGGCGACCAGCGCGGAGGGCGTCGCCAACATTCTGATTGAGACCTTGGCCCCCACATTCGCGGCGATCCTGGTGCTGGTCGTGAAGCATGACGCGGCCATGGGCTGGAGGGGGCGGGCACCGGACGCCAATGAGGACCTCATCGAATCTGTGATCGTGCCCTTGGGCGAGCCCTCGGTGGTCGCGCGGGCCAAGCAGCGCGGCGAGGTGGTGATCGAGGCGCCGGAGTCCGACGAAGAGGCGGTGCACCGCCGGCTGTGGAAGCTGCTGGGGCTGCCGGCGCCCAAACAAGTGGCCGCGGTGCCCGTCGTGCTCAAGGGGCGCACCGTCAATCTGATCTACGTGCACCCATTGGCGGGCGAAGAGCTGCCCGATAATGCGCAAGAAGCGTTGCAGGAGCTGGCCGAGGCCTCTCAGAGCGCCTTCGCTCGGCTGATCGCCTCAAAGAAGCAGGGCTAAGGCGCCGCGCTCGCTAGTCGAAGTCGGCGAGATCGATGATCTCGGTGACGTTGCGCTCGTCCTCTTCCTCTTCGACCGGGGCGATGCCTCGGCTCAGACCGGACAAGGGGCGCTGATCAGTGGTCGTGGACTCACCCGCGAAGGCCTCATCGAAGCCACGCCGGGGCCCGGTATAGGTCGGCGGGCCGTCCTCTTCGATCGGGGACTCCGCCGCCGCCCGCAGCTCGCGCACCAGGTCCGCGAAGGGCTCATCCGCCGCGGGCTCGGCCGCCTTTTGGGGCACCAGCGCGTCGAGGTTTTGGGCCGAGCCGCCGGTGCGAGGCCCGCCCACGGCCGGGAAGGGGCTGGAATGGGTGGGGCCGGCCGGCTCCAGCGCCTCGACCTCTCCCGTGTACTCAAAGACGTCCGCGCCATCGACCAGGGCCGCATCGGCGGGGGTATCCTCGTCCTCGTCCTCGTCCTCAACCTCTAGCGCCTCCAAGGTGAGGGCCAGCGCACGGGACACCTTGCCCAGCATGAGGTTGTACTGCCCAGTGAAGCCCTTTTGGTGCATCTGGTCTTGGGCCAGGTCACGCTCGATGGCCTGCAGAGTGCTCTTGACCGACTCCTGAGTGAAGCGCGCCTCCGCGACCCGCTCCTCGGCGTCCTCGGCGCGGGTGGTGAGGCTCTTTTCGTGAGCCCGCAGGGCCCGGATCTCTTTTTCGGCCGCACTGAGTCGACGGCGCAAGGGCGCATCGCGCTCAGAGGTCATGCTCTTTTGCTGCAAGGCCTCACGCTCGGCCTCGACCGCTGTCAATTTGGCTTGCAGGCCTTGGACCTGGACCTTGAGCTCCTCGACGTGGCCCTGCCATAGCTGCACTTCTTCGGCGAGCGCGCTCTCGGCGCCCTGCGCGTGGCTGGCGACCTCCGCGTTGCGCTGCAGCTGTCTTTGAAGCTCCGCGTGCTGCTCGGCGAGGCCATCTCGCTCCAGAGTCATGGCGCCCAGCGCGCGCCTGAGGTCTTCGCCTGCTCTGCGGTCGGCGGCGAGCTGGGCTTCGGCCGCAGCCACCGCCTGGTCCCGTGCTCGCTCAATGCCTTCAATCTGAGCCCGAGTATCGTCCTCGGCTGCGGAGGCGTGGGCCTCAATCTGGGTCTCAAGGGCTTCGGTCTTGCGCTGCGAGGCCCTGAGGTCCCGCTCCAGCTGCCGAATCTGGGCCTGCGCCCCATCTCGCTCCGCGGAGATCTCCAGCAATTGGTTCTGCGTGGACTCATGGGCCCCCATCACCCGCGAGGCCTCCCCACGCTCCTGCTCCAGGTGGGTCTGCAACCGAGCTTGCTCCGTGCCTGCCTTTTCGAGCGCACGGTTCAGGCGCGCGATCTCCGCGTCCTTATCTCGTCGGGTAGCCTCGATCTGCCGCAGGGCATCCGTGCGCTCCAGGCTGACCGTGCCGAGCTCGCTCTCCCGCTGCGTCAGGGCCTGTTTCGCTATCTCCAGCGCCTTTGTGAGTTCGCTGCGGGCGGCGGCCTCATCGTCGCGGTTCTTTTGAACCTCGTCGCGGTCCGCGTGCACCTCGGCCAGCTCGGCCTCTCGGGCCTGGCCGACGCGCTGGTGGGTCTCCAGCGCATCTTGGGTCTCACGCCGCGCCAGGCGCTCCGTTTCGACCTCGTCCTCCAGCTCTTGGATGGTCTCGCGGTGCTCGTTGGCCAGCTCGTGGGCCTTGGTGACAAGGTCCTCCAGCTCGCGGACGCGGGCGCGCTCCTCCTCGAGCATCTGGTCGCTCTCGCGCACCGTGTTTTCAAGGCGGGTGTGTTGGGCTTCGAGGCGCTCCACCTGCTGCTGCAAGTGAATCTGCTCGGCCTCCGCGTGCTGTCGGGCCTGCTCCGCCTCGCTGAGGGTGGCCTCCGACGCTTCGAGGGCCACGGCCGTGATCTGAAGCTGGGTGCCCGCCTCCTGGTGGGCTTCGCTGACCTTGGCGTGCTCGGCGCGCAGCGTATCGAGCGCAGAGAGTCGCTCGAAGAGCTCGGTCTGGGCTTGCTCCAGCTCACCCTCCAGGCCCTCAATGCGCTCATCGTAGCTGCTGCGGTCTTGGTCGATCTGCTGTTGCAGGCGAGCTTGCTCTGCCTCGGCGTCTGCGCGCGCCGATTGCAGCGCCTGCTGTAGGTCTTGAACCTGAGTCCGGGCGGCGCGCAGGGCGTCTGCGGTCTCGTCGAGCTCCCGCTCCAGCTCCTCCCGCTCCGTGCTCAAGGACTGAGTCTGAGCGGTGGCCGTCTCCAGGCGGGTCGTGAGCTGGGCAGCCAGGGTCCGGGCCTGATCCAGCTCTGAGCGCAGCTCAGCCTCGGTATCTTCGGAGTGGCTGCGCAGGCTCTCTAGCTCTGCGCGGGTCGCCTCCAGGTCATCCTGAGTGCTACGCAGGTTGGCCTGCGCGGTGTCGCGCTCCTGGGTGAGAGCCTCGATCTCCGCCTCATGGGTGGAGGTCAGAGCATCCAGCAGGTCCGCGTGGCGCTTGTCCGACTCCTCGGTCCTGGTCTCGAAGTCCGCTTGCTGCTCGGCGACGAGCGCGCTGTGCGCGGCCAGCACCTCGGCTTGGGTCGCGGCGTGTGTGCTTTGGGCCTCGGCGAGTTCACTCTCGAGCCGGGTGGTCACCTCGGTCAGCTCTGCGGTGTGGCTGGCGTTCAGCTGGGCCAGCTCGTCGGCGTGCTGCTCCTGCAATAGGCGCCGGGTCTGCTCGGTCTCCAGGGCCAGGTCGTCGAGCTTGTCCTTGAGATCGTGGATCTCGTCCGCGCGCTCTGAGGCGACGGTCTCGGTCGCGGCGAGGCGGGCCTCAAGATCGGTCTTCTTGGCCTGGGTCTCATCCAGTGAGGCGCTGGTCTCGGTGTACTTAGCTTCGAGCTGGTCCTTCTCGTTTTGCAGGAAGTCGAGCTCCTCCTGCATGATCTGAAGGCGCCGCTCGTCATCGACCTGGCGCTCCTCCGAGACCTGCAACTGAGATTGCAGGGCCTTTTGGGTCTCGTCGAGCTGGGCTAGGTGAGCCTGGTTGGCCTGCTCTTCGGCGTCCTTTTCTTGGAAGATCCGGGTGATCTCCTCTTGGAAGGCGCGGAACTCATTTTCCACCGATGCGCGCTGGGCCTCGGTATCGGCCTTGGCCTCTTGCAGCTGGCTCAGCTCCTGGTCCTTGTCCCGGACCGCGGCGCCCAAGCTCACGACCTTGCGGGCCAGGTCTTGACCGCGCAGGGTGATCTCACCCCAAGCGTCCTGCACCGCGCGACGCTGGCCCTCGAGCTGCTTTACTTGTTGGCGAAGCTGCTCAATGCGCTCCTCAGGTGTGCTTCGCCCTTTGAGGCGGATGTCAGCGCTGGGGGTGCTGGATGATCCCCGCATCACCTCTTCGAAGCGCTCTTTGGGCCACAGGTCTCCGTCCGGCAGGTTGGCCTGCGCGGCGGCGAGGCTATCGCTGCTGCCGCCGTCCGTGCGGCGCAACTTCGGTGGCATTGGGGGCGGGGCCTGGCCACCCGGCATGGGTGGCGGCCCGTCGGCGGCGGGCGGGGCCTCGTCTTCGGCGCGCTCCGGGGCCAGCTTGAGCAGGGCCTGAATGCGCACCACGAGGTCCGGGATCTCGATGGGCTTTTTTGCGTAGTCGTGGGCGCGGTCCGCGCTCTCGGCGTGCTTCTTCAGCGCGGCCACCGGGGTGTCCGAACTGGTGAGCAGGATCGGCGTCTCCCGCAGGGCCTTGTCCCGCCGGATACGACTGCAAATAGAGAAGCCCGATCCCCTCGGGAGCTCTACGTTCATCAGCAGGACGTGGGGGCGCAAGCTACGCACCACGTCTAAGGACGCGTCCGGCCGCACGTGGGCCGTGATGCCCACCGCTTCAAAAGCGTTTTGAGCCGATTCCGCGAACTGCTGGTCGCCATCAATGATCAGTACAGAACCGCCCATGGGTCTCGCGAGAGCCGCAGTCTCTAGGAGGACCTACCCCGGGTCAAATCCGGCAGTTGTCCTGGGGGGTTTTGCGGGGGGGCCGGCCGCGCATGCGACCGGCCTCAAAGCGGGCTACTGGGGACGCACGGGGCAGGTGCGGCTGTTATCGGCCGGGCACGCGCTGCCCACGCAGCACACGCGCCTCGGGACGGCATCGCTGTAATTGCTGGGCAGGGCGTCGCCGGGCATGCGCCGCACATAGGAGGTGAGGGCCAAGAACTCCTTCAGCTCCTGACGAATGCCGCCGCCGATGTCCACCGTGGTCCGCAGCGAGAAGGCGGGCGGCTCTCCGCCGGTGCAGACCCCCTGGGCGGTATTGCAGACGCCGCCAGGCTCTACGCACTCTGCGTCGGTGCTGCAGGTGGTGCACTGCGGGTGGTAGGCGCCAGCGGCGTCCCGCGGGCAAAAGCCCAGCCCACCCGCGAACAGCGCCACGTACAGGTCGGTCGATACGTGCACCAGCTGGCTGGCATCTACGAAGCCGCCGTTATTGGCGTCGAAGAGCGGCAGGAAGATGGCCCCTGTGTCGTCCCAATCCTCGGCCTTGATGGCCAGCTCGATCTTGGTGATGCGCCCCGTCGTGGTCGGATTGTTGGCATCAAAGATGGGCAGCGAGGGATCGTACTCGACCCGGGCGCCGGAAAGGCCGAGCCAGAAGGAGCTGGACGTGGCGCCGGTGCCCACGCCCACCTCCAAGACCGCCTTGAGCTCTGGCGCGAGCAGGTAGAAGTCCACGAGCGAAAATCCCGGCGTGCTCTCTTGGGGCGAGATGCCCAAGGGCACGACGCGGAACAGGTCCGCGAGGGTCAGGGCGCCCGTTTGGCCGGCGCCCAGCGTATCGCGCACCGTGCCATTGGCCGCGATGGCGACATCGATCCCGGGCTCCTTGCCAAAGCCCGCGAGCTGATTGCTCATGGCGCGGTTGGCGTCCGCAACCAGGTTCAAGATGTTGGACTCGTTGCTGGCCTGGCGCGCGCCCACGTCGAAGCCGGTGGTGCCCAGGGTGTGAAACCACAGGTCACCTCGGCTGCCGCCGAAGGCGATCGGCATCTCATCTTGGGGCCGCTCGAAGTTGAGGGCCGCCTCCAACAAGGAGGGGTAGCGCACCGTGCAGCCCGACACGTCGACGAGGCAGTTGCCCTCGCAGGCGATGGCGCCGCCGGTGTAGCCCAGGTCGGTGCAGGCCGGGCCGGCCGCCGTGCCGTCGCATTGCTCACCAAAGTCGAGCTGGTTATTGCCGCACACGCCCTTGATCGGGGGCTCGGTGCAGTTTGAAAAGTCGAGCTGTCGGTTGGGATGACAACCCAACATGCCTTGGGCGCCCGGGATGACCGCCGAGCACAGGCCGCCTCCGGGCAGCACGACGCCGCCGCCAGGGCGAGTGTCGCACTGCTCGCCCGGAAAGAGCAGGCCGTCACCGGGTTGAGCGAGCGGGGATTGCTCCAGGGCGTCCATGACCTGAAAGAGCACCGCGTCGAGGAAGAAGCGGTCCAGGCCGGTGGTATCGACCGTGCCGTTGACAGGGGTGAGGCCGGTCTCGGCGGCGTCGACCTGCCAGGGCAGGCTGACGTCGTCGCGTGTGAGGCGCAGCTTGCCGACCCACTCGCCGTACTGGCCGGCTTGCACGATGGCGGTCTCGATGCCGCTGCGGGCGTTGGGGATCATGAGCGGGGCCTGCAGCGCGGTGTGGCTGTGGCCACCCACGATGACGTCAATGCCGGGCACGTTCGCCTGGGTGAGCGCCATGTCGACACCCCGGGCGAGCACGATCTCTTCGGAGGCCACCGCGTTTTCAAGGCCGAGGCCCATCATCTGCAGAGAGTTCACCTCGCGCTCGTTGACGCCCGAGTGAGAGATGGCCACCACGAGGTCCACACCCTGGGCGCGAAGCTCGGCAACCGCGCCTGCAATGTCGGCGACCAGGGCCGGGAAGTTTGTGGCCACGTCGAAGCCCGAAGGATCGAGCGCGCAGCTGCCGGTGGTCGCGGTGGGCGCGTCGGCGGGTGGGATGCACAGGCCGGAACCGCACTCTGAGTCATTGGTGCAGGTGGTGGTCTCATCGACCGCGAGCGAGAAGTTCACCGGGGTCTTGAAGGGGGCAACCAGGGCTGCATCGAGCCCCACGACACCTACGAAGCCGACGCTGACGTCGCCGAAGTTGCGCACCCAGGTCCGGCGGATCGGCTTGTCGGGGCCGTAATGGGCCGCGAGGTCGTCGTCATC
>SPJJ01002755.1_pt1 | contig 12367 bp, 9 predicted proteins | sample 3741741 | NCBI WGS metagenome assembly SPJJ01 (sample SAMN10925908, study PRJNA522277) | cold seep metagenome | isolation source: Elba SIP-enriched marine methane seep metagenome, extraction at timepoint T1 | place: Italy: coast of Elba, Mediterranean Sea | collected 2014-05 | reverse complement strand
TGTGGGTCAGGAAAATGCGCAAACTGCCCGCAAAGCACAAATTGCCTTGTCTCCCAACGGCGAGAGCGGGTTTAATCTGCAATTTGGCGGCGGACGTTATTCTAATGATGCGAACGGTTTCCAGTTTATCAACGCGCATGGCAAATACTGGTCATCCACCCAGCACAGTGAGCACTCTGCCTGGTACATGGCTTTTGTCGGCGAAGTGCAGCGTCATCCTGACCCGGTCAGTTATGGCTATGCAGTGCGTTGCCTGAAGGATTAAGCGCTGAGTTCCCATGTGCTACGTGGGAATGGGTATCCGTGCGTTTTTTGCAGTAGTAATTAGTTTGCAACTGGTTTACTATTCCAGCCCTTTGTTCCATTCTTAAGAGTTAAACCAAATGTCCGCAAAATTTAATGTGCAAAATGAAGATAGCCGTACCGATACCAGCACGGATCTAAAACAAAAAATCATCAAATATTATGATGAATGTTTTATTGATTACCGGTTGTTTTGGCTGGATTCAAAAAACCTGGCTATGCACTATGGATATTGGGATGAAGACACCAAAAATCATAGCGATTCGTTATTGCACATGAACCGTGCATTAGGTCGCAAGCTGGATATTAAACCGGGGTCAAAAGTTCTTGATGCAGGGTGTGGTATCGGCGGCAGTTCGATCTGGCTGGCGAAGAATTTTGATGTGGAAGTCACGGGCATTACCCTAACCGCTTCGCAAGTGGGTCGTGCAGAGAGTTATGCCAAACAAAAAGGTGTAGCCGACCGGGTGACATTTCGTGAGGCAGACTACACAAACACCCCGTTTGAAGATGAAAGCTTTGATATTGTTTGGGGACTGGAGAGTATATGCTATGCCGTACAAAAGAAAGATTTTGTAAAAGAAGCGTATCGTGTATTGAAACCGGGCGGGCAGATTGTAGTGGCCGATGGGTTCGCCTTTAAAACGGATTTTACTGAAGAAGAAGGCAAATATGTGCAGGCTTTTTTGGATGGCTGCGTGGTACCAAATTTGGCGACGGTGGAAGAATTCAGAAAAGCAATGCAAGAGACTCAATTTAACGGCATTGAGTATGAAGACATTACCGGTAAGGTGATGCGTTCTTCGGAAGTGTTACATAAGAAGTCCATCATGACCTATCCGATTGAGAAAATTCTGGGCTGGGTGGGCATACGTACAGCCACGCAAACCGGCAACTATTATGCCGCCAGCCATCAAAATGAAATTTTTAAACGCGGATTGGCGGGATACGGGATTTTTAATGCCGTGAAATAAGCGTTGTTTGTCAGGTCTGATTTAAAAAGCCGTTGCATTAACCCGCAACGGCTTTTTTGTTTATAGCAAAGAAATGATTAGCGCCTTTTGCGTAACTGGCTTAATCCCAGTGTTGCACTTAAAAATAACCAAAAGGCCGCCGGAACCGGCACGGGCTTAACTGCTGCTACCTCAAACTGATTAATTATTTGTGGATCGCGAGACAGAATGTTGGCCAAGTCATTACTGAGGTCGTCACTGCCATAAGGGTCGATGCCATACGTGGTAATCAATAGATTTTGTGATTCGGCATCAATTTCAAACTCTGTCCAGCCAAAAGTATGCAGTGCAGCATAATCGCCTTCCAGTAACGTCACATCCAGGTCAGAGTCTTCCAGTCCAACGGGTGAATAGCCCAAAGGAATGATTTGTTGATTGACCAGATCTTTTAATGCGGTATCTTTTATTGCCAGAGGTAGCGCATCAAAGGCTGCCCGATCTGCCACACCGACACCGGCTAAAAATGCGTCAAGCAGGGTCACGCCCGGCGCCACCGGAATGGATGAGGCAATATCCAGGACACTTGGGCCGAAAGGTGTATTGAATGCCACCGAGCCGGTGCTTATTTCAAAAGCAGACGTCGCGACGTGTTCAATCCCTGTTGCCGTCAGTTGTTGATAAGCAAGGTTATTAACGACCGTACCATGAATGTCGGCAGTAATAAAAACCACGTTCTCAATATTGTTGTCCTTGATAAACTTGAGTATTTCATTGCGTTCTTTGGCGTAGCCTTCAAAACGGTCAGAAGCCCCCAGTACCCCAAGGTTTTGAGCCGGTTCCGGCACCGATACAAACTTCCAGGTAATGCCATTGTTTTGCGCATCCAATAAGTCACTTTTTAAATCAGTGAGCTGGCGTTGACCAAGCATGGTGCGGTCTGCAGTTAAGGACGTGACCAGGTAATTTTGTACCTGAGTTGGATCGGTTGGATTACTGACTTCTGCTAGCCCAGGGTCGCGAAAGGTGCGTGTGTCCAGGGTAATAAACAGGGCGTCATCCCCCATGGTGCGTTGGCGATACAGCTTTCTTTCCCCATCCATGCGGATGTCATGTCCGGTGTTGCTATAAAACTCGTCGGCAACAGGGTTAAATTCCTGAAATGCCTGCAACCCATTTTCATATAAAGACGAATCATTAATCAGTGTGCCCGCAGGGTCTGCCGAGAATCGGGAGTCACTGCTGACATCTGCAAATCCTGAAAAGTCATTGGTGACTTCATGGTCGTCGATGGTGACAAACACCGACGTTGAAGAACGCAGGTCGGCCAGAGTATTCATGCCATGACGTGAGGAATACACTTCATTCTGCTTGTTGCGGAAGTCGGTGAGACTGGTTGCCTGTGACTTGTTGACAGCGGGGCTAGGGTAATCTGCGTAAATGGTGTCGCCAAGAACCGCAAAAAAATCCAGATTTTTGGATGCGACATTCGACAGGGCCGGATAAGGTGCCAGTTCGCCGCGCCAATCACCACTGACTCCAAAGCGTAAACCTTGATGACCGTTTCCGGTTTGTGCAAAGGTTTTGAACATCCCGTTGGAAACGGCGCCGGTACTGTCAATGGCACGATAGTAATACTGGGTGTTTGCATCCAGCCCAGAAATTTCAGTTTTGGCCGGCACCAAAGTGTCGCTGATATGGGTGGTGACACTGCCTGAGATACTTGAAAAATTGTCTTGTTTAGAATATTCAAAAGTCAGCGAACCAAGGCTGTCGCTGCGTGACCATAATACGGCAGAGTTTTGACTGACATCACCAGAAGCCACGCCATTGGGTAAATTGGCGGCGGCGTTTAGGCTGGTGAAAAAAATAATGCAAGAACTGCCTAGCAGAACTTTTTTATTCATGATTAAATCCCTCATAATTCTTGTTGGTTTTTGTATGCTACCTTGCGAGTGTGAAAGTAGTATGAAAACTGGTCAGGAAATCATCCGCAAAGAGAAACAGGTATGGAGTTTATGAAGTACGCTGAGAGTCGAGAGCTGGAACACATTAAGGCATTTGTATTGCAATGTATTGCTGACAAACAGGATGCCTCATTATTACTTCAACATTTGCTTAAAATTCAGGCGCAATACCTGTATATCCCTCCAACAGCGATAAGCGTACTGCAACAGACGTTATCGTTAACATATTCTGAAATCAGCGCGGTCATCGAATTTTATTCGTTTTTATCAGCCACACCGCTAGGCGCTTACCATATTTTGATCAGCGACAATATCACGGATCGCTACCTCGGAAATCAGCGACTTTATCAACAACTGACCCAAGCGCTTGACGATGCAGCAGTCAGCATTGAGTTGACCTCTTGCACAGGGTTGTGCGATCAGGGGCCGGGGATGTTAGTGAACGGCCAGGCCATTAACCGAGTTGATCACACGCGCCTGCAGGAGATTGTGGCGTTGATTAAACAACACACACCTGTTGCGCAATGGCCTGCACATTTATTTGCCATCGAGGACAATATTCGACGTAAGGATATTCAGTTAGACGCCGTCACAAAGCCTGGGGCGGCGATTGCATACGCACTACAGCAGGGGGCGGAGCACTGTTTGCACATCTTGCAAGAATCGGGGTTGAGGGGGCGAGGTGGCGCAGGATTCAGTACGGCAAGCAAGTGGCGGCTGTGTGCGCAAACTGAATCCAGCATGCGCTATGTGGTGTGTAATGCAGATGAAGGCGAACCCGGAACATTTAAGGACCGCGTGCTATTAACACGTTATGCTCATGAAGTCATTGAAGGCATGACAGCTTGCGCTGCCGTTATTGGTGCAAGCCAGGGGTTGGTGTATTTACGTGGCGAATACGCTTATCTTGAGGCGCACCTCCAGCAAGTGTTACAGCAAAGGCGAGAACAAGGCTTGCTGGGCAAAGCGATATTGGGAAAGGCCGGTTTTGATTTTGATATTGACATTCATTTGGGCGCGGGTGCATACATTTGTGGAGAAGAGTCGGCCTTGATCGAATCGCTGGAAGGCAAGCGCGGTATTCCAAGGATTCGCCCGCCATTTCCGGTCGTCAGCGGTTATAAAAACAAACCCACAGTCGTCAATAACGTAGAAAGTCTTTGGTCGGTATGTCATATCCTGCAGCACGGTAGTGACTGGTTTACCCAGGTGGGAACTCAGGCATCGCGTGGTACACGCTTGTTAAGCATCAGTGGCGATTGCCAGCAACCAGGTATTTATGAATTTCCATTTGGCGTAACGCTCACGCAAATACTCGCCGAATGCGGCGGTGAAGATGCGATGGCGGTACAGATGGCCGGTGCGGCGGGCACGACTGTGTTAGCAAAAGATTTTCAGCGGCGCATGTGTTACGACGATTTATCCACAGGCGGCTCGTTTATGGTGATGGGTGCGCAACGCAGTTTATTGGACATGCTGGTTAACTTTGCTGGATTCTTTAAACATGAAAGTTGCGGATTTTGCACGCCGTGTCGGGTAGGCAGCAGCTTGCTGAATGATTTGCTGCAAGGCTTTAAGCAAGGGAAAGCAACACAGGCAGATACCCGGCAATTAAAGACCATTGCAGAACTAATGCGGCAAAGCAGTTTTTGTGGCTTGGGTACCAGCGCACCGACAGCATTATTAAATGCCTTGCAGCAGTCGCCGGAAATATTTGATCAGGTCATTGACGCAAGGGAGGAAGGTCGGCAGTTTGATTTGCAGGCGGCGGTGATGGAATATCAACACATTGTTCAATCAAACGCAGAGGAGGGCAGTTAATGGCTTGGTTTGAAATTGATGGAGAACAGATAGCTTTTACTGACGGTCAGACGATTATTCAGGCTGCATCCGATGCCGGGGTTTACATTCCACATCTTTGTTATCACCCGGATTTTGTCGCACACGGCAGCTGCCGTGTGTGTGTTGTCGATGTTAACGGCAGACTGGTTTCGGCGTGCACGACCGTTGCACAGGCCAAAATGCAGGTTAATAACATCACAACAGAAATGCAACAGACGCGACGCCAACTGCTGGAGATGCTGTTTATTGAAGGCAATCACGTGTGTCCGTCCTGTGAAAAAAGTGGTGCCTGCAGCCTGCAGGCCGTGGCTGAATTCTGCGGCATGCTGACCGCAGAATTTACATTTCAATATCCACATCGGTCACTGGACGCCAGCCACCCTGATTTTATTCTCGATTTGAATCGCTGTATCAATTGCGAACTCTGTGTGCGTGCCAGTCGCGATGTTGACCACAAATCGGTGTTTGCCATTGCCGGGCGTGGGCAACAGGCACGCTTGATTGTTAATGCTGACGACGGCCGGTTGGCCAGTACAGATTTTGACAAACAGGATCGCGCCGCCCAGGTGTGTCCGGTTGGGGTGATTTTGCCTAAGCAACAAGGCTTTAAAGTGCCAATTGGGCAACGCAGTTTTGATAAAACACCAATCAATCAACAACGAGTGAGAGCGGATGAAAGATAAGATCAGAATAGCGACGACCTCGCTGGCAGGCTGTTTTGGCTGTCACATGTCTATCCTGGATATTGATGAGAGGCTGATTGACCTGGTTGAAATTGTTGAATTTAATCGCAGCCCGCTGACAGATATCAAACATGCTTCTGAGTGTGATATTGGCATTATAGAAGGCGCGGTAGCCAACTCAGAAAACGTCGAAGTGCTGCGCGAATTTCGCCGCGAATGTAAAATCTTAGTGGCTATTGGTGCCTGTGCATTAAACGGTGGCATTCCCGCCATGCGTAATCAGTTTTCATTAGCAGAATGCATACAAGAGTCTTATCTGGACGGTATTGGGCTGGACAAACCATTGATACCGAATGACCCCGATTTACCCGACCTGCTCAACAAGGTACACCCGGTGCAAGAGGTTGTGAAGATTGATTATTTTCTGCCGGGTTGTCCACCGCCTGCCGACATGATATGGAAAATCTTGAACGATTTGCTGGCAGGACGCGAACCCAGTTTCACCCCAGACCAGATTCACTATGACTAAGATTATCATCGATCCGATATCACGCGTTGAAGGCCACGGTAAAATCACCCTGCACCAGGATGAAAACCAACGAATTACGCAAGCCCGGCTGCATATTTCAGAATTTCGTGGATTTGAAAAATTTATCCAGGGCAGGCCTTATTGGGAAGTACCGGTGCTGGTGCAACGCTTGTGCGGCATCTGTCCGGTCAGCCACCATCTGGCGGCGGCAAAAGCGACAGATATGTTGTTGGGCATAAAGCAACTCAGCCCGACCGCCGAAAAAATGCGCCGATTAATGCATTTCGGCCAGGTATTGCAATCCCATGCCCTGCATTTTTTTCATCTGTCCTCGCCGGATTTATTATTTGGCTATGACGATGACGTACGCCACCGAAACATAATTGGTGTCATCCAGGATTATCCGCAGTTAGCCAAACAGGGCGTACTGTTACGCAAGTTTGGTCAAGAAGTGGTGCGCATGACCTCTGGAAAGCGCATCCATGGCACGGGTGCCATTCCGGGGGGTATCAATAAGAATCTTAGCCTGCAAGAGCGGGATACGTTGTTGGCCGAGGTCGATCAGATGATTGACTGGTCGGTTGCGGCGGTGGGCGTATTTAAAACCATTTTTTATCAAAACAGAGCCTATCACGAACACTTTGCCCTGATACACAGCAATATGTTCAGCCTGGTGCAAGGCAATGGCGGGTTAGAACTGTACGATGGAGGTTTGCGCGCAAAAACCCCGCACAACGACATCATTTTTGATCATTATGACCCACACCAGTATCTGGATTTAATTAATGAGCATGTGGAAAGCTGGAGCTATATGAAATTTCCATTTATTAAATCATTGGGGGTGGAGCAGGGCTGGTATCGTGTGGGGCCGCTGGCGCGGGTGAATAATTGCGATGCGATGGATACCGAGCTGGCAGAACGCGAGCGGGTTGAGTTTAAAGCGCTGGCGGGGGGGCAGCCGGTGCAGTACACGTTAGCCTACCATTGGGCGCGTTTGATTGAGGTGTTGCACTGTGCCGAGGCCATTAAACGGCTATTGCATGACCCTGATTTGCAAGGTAAAGAATTAACCGTCGAAGGCGAATTGCAACCGCTGGGGATTGGCGTAATAGAGGCACCGCGAGGCACGTTATTTCATCATTATGAAATTGATGAAGACGGTTTGATACAAAAGGCCAACTTGATCGTCTCAACCACCAATAATAATCAGGCGATGAATGAATCCATCCGCCAGGTGGCCGATGAGTTTCTGGATGGAAAAGCATTAACCGAACCTTTGTTAAACCAGCTTGAAGTGACGGTTAGAGCGTATGACCCGTGTTTATCCTGTGCGACGCACGCCTTAGGGAAAATGCCATTGCAGGTTGAATTACTTGATGCGCAGGGCGAGCGGATAGATAAACTGGCTAAAGAAATGGGGTAGGGTGTCTGATCGCCAATGAAAAACCTGGATAAAGCACAATTACCCCGCAAAAATGCTGCACAGAATTCAGCTAAACCGGTGTTGGTGTTTGCTTATGGCAACCCATCGCGCGGTGATGATGCATTAGCAACGTTATTGATAGAGCGAATTCAGCAGCAGTCTTGTATACACATGAGTGGTCATCCGGTGAAATTTCTGTGCGATTACCAGATGCAGATTGAGCATGTCGTCGATATGCAAGGTTGCCAGCGCGTGTTGCTGGTGGATGCCGCGTGCAATCAATCGCAGATGCTGGCTTTTTACCCGGTTCAGGCACAACCGCAGACCCTCTATACAACCCACGGTATGACAGCTTCTACATTGTTACACGTGTATCAACAGGTGTTTGCCGAATCCGCACCGTTAACCTACATGTTGGCGATTTCCGGGCAAGCGTTTGAATTGGGACAGGGTTTGAGCGAACTCGCTCAGCAGAGTCTTACTGAAGCGGAACGGTTTTTTTACAAAATCAGTCAGGCCAATAATTTTGCTGATTGGGATAGTCAGTTAACGACAAACACCGCCTAACAAGGGGTACATCAGAGGGAATCCGACATGAGCTATCAATATATCCGTTTTTTTAATGAAATAGGCATTGATGATATTCCACTGGTGGGTGGAAAAAATGCGTCACTGGGTGAAATGTATCAAAATCTGGAGAGCCAAGGGGTGAAGGTGCCTAATGGTTTTGCCATTACCGCACAGGCTTATTGTTATGTCTTGCAGCACAATCAGATAGGAGATGAGTTAAGAAACGCCCTGGATAATCTTGACCCATTAAATGTTGAACAACTGGCAGAATGTGGAAAACGCGCCCGCGAATTAGTCTATGCCGCCCGCCTGCCAAAGGAATTAAAACAGGAAATTCTGGCCGCCTATGCAGATTTACGACAGCAATATGGAGACAGTCTGAGCTTAGCGGTACGCAGCTCTGCCACAGCTGAAGACCTGCCGACTGCCAGTTTTGCAGGACAACAGGATACCTACTTAAATATCCATGGCGATGAAAGTCTGCTGGATGCCTGTCGGCGCTGCTTTGCCAGCTTGTTTACTGACCGCGCCATACATTATCGAATCGACCAGGGGTTTGATCATTTTGAAGTCGCACTTTCCATCGGCGTGATGAAAATGGTGCGTTCTGATCTAGCCTCCAGTGGCGTGATGTTTTCGTTGGATACCGAAAGCGGGTTTCGTGATGTGGTGTTTATTACCGGCGCGTATGGGTTGGGTGAAAATGTCGTGCAGGGCGCTGTCGAACCGGATGAATTTTATGTACACAAACCCAGCTTTGAACAAGGTCATCGCTGCGTACTGCGCCGGGTGTTAGGCGCAAAAGCGATCAAAATGATTTATTCGGAGGGACATACCCGCCAGTCTACGCGCAATATTCCCACGCCACATGCTGATCGCGAACAGTTTTGTCTAAACGATGAGGAGGTATTGAAGCTGGCTGATTATGCGCTTAAAGTTGAGCGCCTGTACAGTGAACAGGTCGGTCATGAGCGGCCAATGGATATGGAATGGGCGAAAGATGCGCTGGATGGTGAGTTGTATATGGTGCAGGCACGGCCAGAAACCGTGGCTTCGCAAACGCAGGGAACGGTGCTGGAAGAATATCAATTAACACAAACTGGAAAAGCCATCGTCAATGGCTATGCCGTGGGTGGAAAAATTGCCACGGGTAAAGTGCATGTTTTTGATAGCCAGACACAATTAAGCGACTTCAAAGCTGGAGAAGTCTTGGTCGCCGATACCACCACGCCAGATTGGGAACCAGTGATGAAAATTGCCGCTGCGATTGTCACCAACCACGGTGGACGTACGTGTCATGCTGCGATTATTGCCCGTGAACTGGGAATTCCCGCCGTGGTTGGCTGCGAGGAAGCCACGGCCGTATTGCAAGCGGGAGAAGAAATTACCGTATCTTGCGCTCAAGGGAATGCCGGGCATATCTATCAGGGAAAGTTGCACTATGAAGTGACGCAGACTGATTTGGCAGAATTGCCGCGGCCTAAAACCAAAGTCATGCTCAATCTGGGTAACCCCGACCTGGCTTTTAAAAGCAGCTTTCTGCCCAATGATGGCGTAGGTCTGGCGCGCATGGAATTCATCATCAATGAATATATCAAGGTACACCCGCTGGCCTTATTACACCCTGAAAAATTGCAACTCAAAAGTGAACAGCGGGCAATTGCAAAAATGCATAAATACTATGCTTCCCCGGCAGACTATTTTGTACAGCGCTTGTCAGAAGGGGTGGGTACCATTGCCGCCGCGTTTTATCCCAAGCCCGTCGTGGTGCGCATGTCGGATTTTAAAACCAATGAATATGCCGCCTTATTAGGTGGTAATGTGTTTGAGCAAAACGAAGCCAATCCCATGATTGGATTTAGAGGCGCGGCACGCTATACCCACCCACGCTACGCACAGGCTTTTGCGCTGGAATGCGCCGCAATGAAACGGGTACGTGAGGTAATGGGGTTGAACAATGTGATACTGATGATACCCTTTTGTCGTCGCCTGGAAGAAGGCAGGCGGGTACTGGAAACAATGGCAGAAAATGGACTCAGGCGTGGCGAAAATGGACTCAACATCTATGTGATGTGTGAAATCCCAAATAATATTATTTTGATAGATAAATTTGCTGAATTATTTGATGGTTTTTCCATTGGCTCAAACGATTTAACCCAGTTAACACTCGGCGTGGACAGAGATTCTGAAATCGTTGCCGAGGCATTTGATGAACGCGATGAAGGTGTCAAGGAAATGATAAAAATGGCCATCGCCGGCGCCAAGCGCAATCATCGCCATTCTGGAATATGCGGGCAGGCCCCCTCAGACTTTCCCGATTTTGCCGAATTTCTGGTCGAACAGGGGATTGATTCCATCAGTTTAAATCCAGACACAATTATCCGTACAACACAGCGCATACTTGCGCTGGAAAAGAAGTGATTTTCTGCCGCACTATTATTAATAGGTCACCAGAAGGCCTGCCTTATTTTTACAACGTATTGCCTGGGAAACAACCGAAAAATTCTATAACGCTGAGATATAAATAATCCTGTCAATCCATTGACACAGCAGCCTTCGTCATATTTCTGTTAAACAGCTTAGATAAGATGCGCAGATTCCTTCGATAATATGATATGACATGCAATGAACATTTCGCAGGTGGATATTTCTATCATCATTCCTATTTATAACGAAGCGGAAAATCTACCGGAGCTGGTGGCAAGAAATCTTTCGATCATTCAATCCCTGCAGATGCAGGGTGAGATTATTCTGGTTAATGATGCAAGTAGTGACGACAGCGAACAGGTATTGCGTGAGCTGCAACACCATCACCCGCAACTCAAAGTGATTCTGTTACGACGCAATTATGGGCAAAGTGCAGCTATGACGGCCGGTTTTCATCACGCCAAAGGCAGGATTGTGGTCTCTATGGATGGTGATTTGCAAAATGATCCTGCCGATATTCCGCGGCTGATTGACAAGCTGAATGAGGGCTTTGATGTCGTGTGTGGTTGGCGCAAGGCCAGACAGGACACGTATATGAAGCGGGTCTTGCCTTCCAAAATTGCTAATTGGCTGATTGGTAAACTGACGGGCGTACGTTTGCATGATTACGGCTGTTCCTTAAAAATTTATAAACAGGCATTTATTAAAGACCTGGTGCTTTATGGCGAATTGCATCGTTTTATTCCTGTGTTGCTGTCCTTGCAAGGCGCTAAAATTACTGAACTCCCGGTCAATCATCAAGCAAGGAAACATGGCGTGAGCAAATATGGCATAGGCCGCACCCCCCGTGTGATGCTGGATCTGATTTTGATGTATTATTTTCAGCGCTTTGCCACCCGGCCATTGCATTTTTTTGGCAAAACCGGAATCTATATGGGCGGTTTTGGATTTTTGATCGAGTTGTATTTACTCATCGTCAAATTCGGTCTGGGTGAAGATATTGGGTCACGCCCCTTGTTAATGGTTGGATTCATGATGATTATTAGTGGATTTTTGTTTATCGGCATTGGCATACTGGCCGAATTAATGGTGCGTATTTATCATGAAGCCAGTGACGAGCATGTGTATAAAGTGCGTGAAATCGTTGGACCTAATTAGCGTTTCGGTCATTCATTGAAACTTTTTCTGATCATTTTCAAACTACTTATCAGCAGTGCATTAATTGGCTGGCTGGTGTATCAGAATGGCTGGGAAAACGTGTTAAACAGCCTGCTGCTGGTTCCGTGGCAGGTATTTATTGGAGCAACGCTACTCTACTGTATTGCACAAATTGTCAGCAGCCTGCGTTGGCACTGGATTTGTCAAAGCCTGACAATAAAGGCTTCATTTTTTCAGTTACTGAAACTTTATTTCCTGGGCATGTATTTCAATCTGTTTCTGCCTACGGGTGTTGGCGGTGATGTGGTCAAAAGTCTCCAGCTGGCAAAACAATCTCAACAACCTTTATCTGCAGCCTATTCGATAGTGTTTGACCGCATATCCGGGCTGATTGCGTTGGTGTGGCTGGCGTTGGCTGCCGCCTGGCTGGTTGAAACGCAGATAGCATGGCTGAGACCGGGACTGTTGACGGCAGGACTGGCAAGTCTGGCCGGTGTATTGTTGTTACCTGCAGT
>SPJJ01047557.1_pt1 | contig 12371 bp, 9 predicted proteins | sample 3741741 | NCBI WGS metagenome assembly SPJJ01 (sample SAMN10925908, study PRJNA522277) | cold seep metagenome | isolation source: Elba SIP-enriched marine methane seep metagenome, extraction at timepoint T1 | place: Italy: coast of Elba, Mediterranean Sea | collected 2014-05 | reverse complement strand
GGCAGGTCCTGGCTGCTGGGGCTGACCGCGGCTTCGGCGGGCGCGTGCGCGCTGCGGACCTGGTCTGGCAGCTCATCAGCGGTGATCGTGTGATTCTCAGCGAACAGAATGGCCCGCTCCATCACGTTTTCGAGCTCTCGGATGTTGCCCGGCCACGCGTAGCCCTTCAGCAGCGACAGCGCGCTATCGTCCACAGCCTCGACGGCCTTGCCGAGCCGCTCGTTGTATTTTTTGAGGAAGTGGTGGGCGAGCAGCGGGATATCGTCCCGGCGATCTCGAAGCGGCGGCAGCACGATGGGCACCACGTTGAGGCGGTAGTACAGGTCCTCACGAAAGGCGCCATCCCGTACAAGCTGTGCGAGGTCTTGGTTGGTGGCGGCCACGAGTCGCACGTCCACGCGCGTGGTGGTCACCCCGCCCACGCGCTCGAATTCGGACTCCTGAAGCGCGCGCAGCAGTTTGACCTGCATTTCCAACGGGATCTCGCCGATCTCGTCCAAAAAGAGGGTGCCCTCGTCGGCGAGCTCGAAGCGGCCCGGTTTGCTGCCCACCGCGCCTGTAAAGGCGCCTTGCTCGTAGCCGAAGAGCTCGGACTCCATCAGCTCACGGGGAATGGCTGCGCAGTTGATGCGAATGAAGGGCTTTTCGCTGCGGGGGGAGCGCTCATGCAGGGCCCTGGCGATGAGCTCCTTGCCGGTGCCGGATTCCCCGGTGACCAAGACCGTAGAGGGGCTGGGGGCCACCTTGTCGATGGTGCGAAAGACGTCTTGCAGCACGCTGCTATTGCCCACCACGCCAAAGCGGCCGTCGTCGGCCTCACTGGGCTCGCTCAGCGACAGATCAGCGGAGGCCGCCGCCTTTTGCATGACGACTTGCAGCTCCTCCTTGTCGAAGGGTTTGGTGAGGTAGTCGAAGGCCCCAAGCTTCATCGCCGTGACCGCCGTATCGACGGTGCCATGGGCGGTGAGCATGACCACCGGGGTGCCCGGGTACTCCGCGTGGGTGCGCTCCAGCAGAGCAATGCCATCGAGCTGGGGCATGCGGAGGTCTGTGAGCAGCACGTCGACCCGGTGGCTGGCGAGCAGGGCTAGGGCCTCCGCTCCGTCCGCGGCCGTGAGCACAGAAAAGCCCTCCCGGCGCAGCATCGCCGACAGCACCTTGCGCAGGTTGGCCTCGTCGTCGACGACCAGGATGGTCTTTTGGGTGTTCAGAGCCATGGTGCTCCGACGCGGCTAGTAGATCGCGTCGTCGTCGCTGGCCGCAGGCGCAGACCCGGGGCGAATGACCCGGCTGGCGGTCGAGGTCCCGGTGATGGCCGGGGTGTCATTGCTGGAGCCGTAGACCGGAGCGCTGCCCGGGCTGGCCGCAGGGGCCGCGGCAGGCGTGGCTGCGGGCTTGGCGGCGGCCGACGCGGCGGGCGCTGCGTCACCGGCGGCAGCCTCTTCGGCGGCGATCTTAGCGGCGTGTTCGTCCCAGCGCTGAAAGTGAGTTTTGCTCTGCACGGGGGCGCAGCTCGCGGCCAGACCGAGGACCGCAGTACCGCAAATAAGGCGAAGGGCTCGCATGGGCCGGACCATAGCCCAGCTCTGACGGGGGTGAAACGGGTTTTTTCAGTACGTCAGCGCGCGCTTGACGGCCTGCGCGAAGCCCGCCGGGTCTTCGGTCATCGGGAAGTGTCCGGTGCCGGGCAAGATGGTGTGCGTGGCGTTCTGCAGATGGCTGACGTAGTTCGCGGCCGCGCTGGCCGGGACCGGATCGCAGGGACCAGAGATGACGGCCACCGGCTGGCTGATCATTTCCATGGCGGGCCGGAAGTCGAACTCGCGGTCTCGCAGATCCGGCACCGTGTAGTAGGTGAAGGGGCGCAGCTCTACGTGCTCAAACGTCATGTCGTCGAAGATCTGGCGGTTCTCCTGGCAGAACCAGGTGGGCCCCATGATGTTCCAGACATCTCTGGAGCAGCGCTGAAAGTCCCTAAAACAGTAATTCCACTGGGTGATCTCTTGCAGCCGCGCCCGGTCCGAGGAGTTGAGCCGGCTGTTCCACTCCGCACCCCACTCGGCCTGCTCAAAGATGTAGGACGGGTAGGGGGCCGCAAAGACCATGCGGCTGATCCGCTGCGGGTTCATGGACGCGTAGAGCGTGGCCACGGCGGTGCCATAGCCGTGGGCCATGAAGTCCACGGGGCCTGGGTTGCCCGTCAGGTCATCGACCCAGTCGATCATGTAGCCGAGGTCTTCGACGTGCGCGTCAATGGTGACCGTCGAGGACTCGATCGAGCCGAAGCCGGACCGGCCCGTGGCCCGCATGTCGAAGAAGACAATCAGGCGGTCCGGGTCGGCCGCGCCCCCAGGACCGAGCAGGAACTCCAAGGGCTCGACCTGGTACTCGTGCCCGAGCATGGGGCCCGCGTTGAGCACCAATACAGGAGGCATCGTGGAGGTCAGCGTGCCGCGCACCCGGATATAGGTGCGTACGCCTACGATGTCCTCAAAGCCTTCTTGGAGGGTGGCCGGGTCTGCGAAGCCGGCGTCTGCGGTGGGGTCGTCGCCGCCGTCATAGCGCACCGTGGCGTCGACCACCGTCGCGTCAAATTGGCGCGGACCCGCGTCCGGGCCGGCGTCGATGCCGCCGTCCTCGCCGTCCGAGCCGGAGCAGGCGAAAGCGAGCGGGACAATCGCGAAGATGAGACCACGCCTAAACATATGCTCTGTGAATTACAAACCAGGGTCGGGCTTGGCAAACCTGAAAACGACCGAGTTTATTGAGGATCGGCGGCGTTAACTCACTGACGCCTGCGCGGCCCGCGCCCGCCGAGGGCGAGCTGCCAGCAGAGAGGGGCGCTCGCCCTCTTGAATGCGGGTCAGCTGCCGGATCTGGTCCGATAGGTGAACATAACGCGGGGGTAAGAGGACCTTGCCGGCCGGGCCCGACATCTCCAGTCCGAAGAAGCACCGGGTCAGGGTCAGCTCATGGTCGTCCCCCAAGGAGGTCTTCTTCTCGGGGCGGCCGGTGCGATTGACCTTTAAGAACCAGCGTCCCGCGTCCATCTCGACCGTCGCGGCCTGGCGCTTTTTGTGGCCGGCGACCTGCAGCACATAGGCGTCAAAGGGCCCGAGATCGGTGTGCACGGTGGGGTCTTTGGGCATAGCGACTTTGTCCCGCATCCGGCCCAGGGTGAGGTCGTAGCCCACCGCTGCGCCAAATAGGGCGGTCCGGACCGCCCATCGCGAAACGATGATTGCGGCGACCAGGATGAGGGCATTGACGACGATAGCGGCGGGCGGAAAGAGCACGGCCACCATGACGAGGCCGATGGTGAGGGCCAGTGTGAAGAGCTGAAAGAGCCCATCGACGAAGGGGAAGGGGGACAGGCAAATGATGATGTCCAAAGCCGTGCGCACCACGAGCAGCGCGATGACTGAGGACAGGGCGGCCACGAGCAGCAGCAGCCCGCTGGTGATGCCGGCCTGGGCCACGGGCGCGCCGCGGCTGATGTGCGGCAGCATCACCATCACGGTCGCGATGATCGCGAACGCTGACTCGCCGGTGCCCAAGGCTTCGGCGATGGGCTTGGTGAACTTGCTGGAGCGTCCGAATTGCAGCAGGGCTCCCATCACAATGAGGCCCAGCCACACCACGGGGTGCGCGAAGGCTTCAAGGCCTTGGGGCGGCGTCCACAGCCCCAGCTGACCCGCGAGCCCAAAGCCAGCGAGGGCGAAGAAGGGGCTGACGCCGAGCGGGCCTACAATAGAGGCTGACTTGAGCATGCTGGCCGCGGCGGCGGTCTGAGCGACACCTTGGGCCGCGTAGGCCTCTGGCGCGAGCACCAGCAACAGGGCCAGCACGCTGAGGGCGCCAATGAATACGAGCGGAGGCCGGGGGCGGTGCATCCCCCCCATGCTAACGACCGCGCCGCCGGGGTCAAAGCGCCGAGGTGTGGTTGTGAGTGGAGGGCGTGGATGGCGCCCGCGCCAAGGGTCGAGGCCGCTGCTTCTTAAAGCCACCGGGCGGGTGATCTGTGGGGCTCTGCAGCGTACGAGGCCACAGCCACTTGAGCAGGTCGCCCTGCTTGATTCGCCATCCGGGGTCGAGCGCGCCATCGAGGTCGGGCAAGGACTCGATCATGAGGCACTCACCCAAGGTGGTGATGCGCGCCGCGCCCGCCTCCCGCGCCCTGCGCTGATCGCCCGGCTTCTGCAGCGCCTTTCCCAGCAGGGTCACCGCATACAGGCGCCGCGCGTGGGTCCAAAGCTCCTGCATATGCGTACTGTCGTACTGCCAACGCAGTCGCTGGGCGGCGGTGAGCTGGTGCAGCCCCTCCGCTATCAGCGAGACATCAGAAACCGCCGCGTCCAAGCAGCAGTATGCGTCCAGCCCCCCATGTAGCGGCTGAGTGCGCCGCGTGAGTTCGGCAAAGACCTGCACCGCCGCGGTCGGTCCGGCGCGAGCGGCCGGCCATCTCAGCGCGAAGAAGAAGGCCGGTGGCGGTGCGGTTTTCTGCGGCGGCTCCGGCCCCCCCTGGCCGAGCTCAATGCCGATGCGGACATCGGCGCCTTCGACGCCTACGGCGACGGTATCGGCCTTTTGCAAGGCCTCTTTCAATGCTGGAGCATGATAAGGACCATGTTGAGGAACTGCCCCCCCGGCACAGTCGACCACGATGGTCAACGGCGCCTTCTTGCAGCACTTCAACAAGCCCTCGACGGCTTCAACGGTGGCGTCCATGTGGTTTCGCCAAGGGTTTCGACCGTAGACCACACCCCCCAGAGCGGTCTTCTCGCGTGCGAGCATGTTTCTCCTTCCTGTTGTGACAGTATACCCCAAGCGGGCGTATGCGGGTGTACCCCAAATCAGCTTGATCGTCCCGGGGGGTACGAAAGATGACTTACAAGTCGTCTAAATCGACGCTGTGGGCTGAAATCGCGCCGTAGAGGACGAATTGGGAGATGCCCAACGCCTCACTGGCCTGCGTGATGTGACCACGGTGAGTCTCAAGCAGCTCTTCGAGGAAGGTGGTCCTCAAGGTCTTCATCCACGAGCCATCCTCGTGGGCGGAGGGCACCCTGAGTTTGCTCAAAGTGCGCTTGAGGCCGGAGACATGCCCGGGCCAGCTATGCGCTTTGAGTATGGCGAGGCAGCGCGGGCCGAGCTGCAAGTGAGATTGCGTCTCTTGGTTGAGCAGCAGTTCCGCCAAGGCGGGGATGTCTTCGGCGCGGTCCTTGAGTTGGGGGACCTGCAGCACGACGACGGAAAGTCGGGCCGCGAGCCTGGGGTCAATGGGCAGGGGCTTTTCAAGGGCCCGGGTGCTGGATGCGATCACCCTCAGATCCCGACCCCCGACCGGCACATTATCGAGTCGCTCAAGGAGCTCGGCCTGCGCTCCGCGGGGCATGCTTTCGACATTGTCCAAGAAGATGGTTCCGCCCCGGGCCGCTTCGAATTGCTCGTGCAGGTGGCTGGGGTCACGCAGGTCTACTTGCACAAAGGGCCCGCTCTTGCGTCGGCTGGCCTCGTGCATGGCGTGTGCGCAGGCTGATTTGCCGCTGCCTCCTGGGCCAATGAGCAGCACTGTGCTTCGGACCTGGGCCACGCGTCGCAGCCTCGCAAAGAGCCGGCGCGTGACGGGCGCGGCTGCAACCAGCTCACCCAGCCGGTCGGTGCTGCCAGCCTCCAGCGCCGGTTCGAAGACCCGCTCCTCACGGGCCTCCACTCGAACCGTCGTTTCCCCAAGTCGAAAATGGTCCTTGTCATGCAGGAACATCTGCGTGGCCGCGCGCCCGTCGGCGCTGAAGATGCCATTGGTGGAGTCGAGGTCCCGCACCCGCACCCCCTCGGCGAACAGGTCCACCTCGGCGTGGTAGCGGGACGCGGAGTCATCGGTGAGCACCAGGACCGCAGCGGGCGCGGCGCCGATCAACCCGGTCCACGCGGTGACGTCCGCAGTCTGGCCTGCATCGGGCCCGTCCACCACCACCAGGCGCCAGCGCCGTCGCAGCAGCTGACCGGTCTCCGGGTGCGTGAGGTAGAGCAGGGGGGCGGCCCCCAGGACTCCTGAGGTGCCGCGGGGCAGGGCTTTTCGGGGGCCGCTCATGAGCAGGCGGCGAGTATGGCAGGCTCTGGCTCAGCGGGCCATGACGCGTGCGGTGACCCGGGTCAAAAGCGTCGCCAACAGCCCCAGACCGGCTGCGTTGAGCAGCAACCACAGGCGGTCGAGCGTGCCGGCCACGCCCGGCAGCCAGGCCACGTCCGTGGCGCCCATGAAGGCCCCCGCGAGCAGGTGCACGGCCCAGCCGATGGCCAGCCCAATCAGCACCGAACGCAGCGGTCGAATGCTCAGCGCGGCCACGCTGAGCAGGAACACGGGCAGCACGGATACCCAGACTGGGGTGTGGAATGACGGGCCGAAGGCCATCAAGTCCCACATCGGCATCGCGGTCGTGAACACGGCCGGCAGCACGCCTGCGAGGAAGAACAGCCCCGAGCCGCCGATGACCGCGCCCGCGAGCGCGCCAGGCAGAAGCTTGGCGAGTGCGATGCGCTTGCGCCAGCGCCAGGCGAAGGCCAGCACCGCGAAGATGCTGCCGGCAAATTGCCAAGGCCCGCTGGTGGTCTGGGCTGCCGCTGACACCGCGCGCCCCGCGTCCAAGACGCCGTAGCCGTAGCGCGCATCCCAGCCCGCAGGCCCGGCGTCACGGCTGGTCTCTTTCAAGATGCGCTCGACGTCGTCCGGTGCGGTGACGCCCGCGCTAATGATGAGCGCCGCTGCGCCCGCGACGTGCGGCGTCGCCATCGAGGTGCCCTGAAACGCCAAGTACTGATTGGTGACGCCCAGCTTGTCGGGGGTGATGGTATTTTGAAGGATGGCCCCGGCGTCACCGCCGAGCTGCTTGTCGCCGCCGGGCGCCGACATGGCCAGCTGCTTGCCGTAGCTTGAGTAGAAGGCCAGCTTGCCGGTGGGGCCTACGCTGCTCACCGCGAAGGCGCCCTTATAGGCGGCGGGGAATTCGACCTTGCCGCGCGCGTTATTGCCCGCCGCGCACACCACAATGACGCCCTTCTTGCGGGCGTAGGCGACGGCGTTTTCCATGATGAGGGAGCGCAGGCCTCCGCCCAAGGACATGTTGATGACATTGGCGCCCTCGTCGGCGGCGAAACGAATCGCGTCCGCGATGTCGGCGGCGCTGCCGCTGCCCCGAGCGCTGAGCACCTTCAAAGGCATGATCTTCGCCTTGGGGGCCAAACCCGCGACGCCGAGCCCGTTATTTGTGCTCTGCGCGATGGTGCCTGCGACGTGGGTGCCGTGTCCGTGGTCGTCGTTGGCCTGCTTTCGGTCGTTCACAAAGTCATAGCCATCCACGAACTCGGTGCCGCCGAGGTCCTCGACCATTTTGAAGGGGCCGCGATCTTCATAGGCGACGCCGGTGTCGATGACCGCAACCACGGCGCCGGCGCCATCGGCCTGGGCCCACGCGCTTTGCACGTCCACCATCTGAAAGGACCACTGCTTAGAAAACAGCGGGTCATTCGGGGCCGGACCGCGCAGAGGTTGCTCACCATCCGTGGGCGAGGACGCCGCTGTGGAGGCGGGGGTGCGCGGCAGGCTGTAGGTGTAATTGGGCTCGGCGAACTGCACCCGCGGGTCGTCTTGAATCTTGCGCAGCAGGCGCTCGATGTCCGCGGCCGGCACGTCGACCACGAAGAAGCGCTCATCGGCGCTATGCACCGAGTTCAGCCGGATATCGAGGCCTCCGAGCTTGGCCTCGATGGCGCGCTCGTCCGCGTCTGTGGTGTCGTCTCGGAGGTCGATGAACAGCCCCGAAGGTGTCGCCGAAGCGGCAGTGGGGGCCAAAAGGGCCAGCCCCAGGGTCATCGAGAGGATGTGACTTGCGTTCGGCATGCGGTCTCCCACCAGGCACAACGGCCGAGGGCCGCTGTGGAATCCCCAAAAATGGGTGCCGTCAGGATGACCGACTGAACAGCAATATGCCAGCCAGAGGGTTAACGCGCTATTTCTGGACCACGGTGCCGTAGCGCAGGGCCTCGAGCTGAGGCGCGATGCTGGCCGCGTCGCCCACCAGCAGGATCTGCATCGGGCTGGGGTCCAGGTACTCCGTGGCGGCCGCGTTGACCGCCTCAAGGCTCACCGCGTTGTAGCGATCCGCGAGCTTGGAGAAGTGGTCGAGCGGCAGCTCGTAGATGAACAGGCCTGCGGCCGCGGAGGCCATCGCGGAGGAGACCTCGAAGTCGCCGGGCAGCGCCCGGATCAGACCCGAGCGCGCATCCTCCAGCTCCTCAGCGGTCGCGGGCTGGCTCTTCATGCGGGCCAGCTCCTCGATCGTCTCCTTGAGGCCTGCGCCGGTCACGTCGGCCCGCAGCGCGGAGTAGGCCACGAAGACGCCCACGCCATTTCGAAAGCTGGCCTGCGAGCTGGCGCCATAGGTGTAGCCCTTGGCTTCGCGCAGGTTCATGTTCAAGCGGGCGCCAAAGGTGCCACCGAACACAAGGTTGGCGAGCTTGAGCGCGTCCTCTTGGGGGTGGCCCTTGGCAAATAGAGGGCGCCCCACAACCATCATCGTCTGCGCCGCGCCGGGTTTGTCCACCAACTGGATCTCGGTTCGCACCCGAGCCTGCACGGCCGGGATGGTGGGCGGGGCCTCAGCCTTGGTCTGCCAGCCGCCAAAGTGCTTGTCGGCGGCGGCCTTGGCCTCGGCCACGCTCATGTTACCGGCGACGATCAGCGCGCTATGCTTGGGGCCGAAGACCTTAGCGTAGTGGGCCTTCACGTCTTCGTGGCTGAGCGTCTGCACCGACTCCACGGTGCCTCCCGGAGGATGCCCGAAGGGATGATCCGCGCCATAGATGAGGGCTGGGATCTTCTCGAAGGCCAGGCCCTGCGGCGAGCCGCGCTTGCGCAGCAGGGTGGCGACCATCTGGGACTTTCGCCGCTCGAAGGCCGGGGCCTGTAGCTTGGGGCGCAGCGCGGCGTCCGCGAGCAGCTGGAGCATGCCGTCCGCGTGCTTGCTGAGCCCGCTGATCGATACGCTGCCCGAGTCTCGCCCGCTGCCGGTGCCGAAGCTGGCCCCGAGGTCAGCAATGGCGTCGGAGAAGGCCAGGGCCGGCAGCTTACCCGCGCCCTCTTCGAGCATAGCGTAGGTCAGGCTCGTCAACCCAGCCTTCGCCTTGGGGTCGTAGGTGGCGCCGCCTCGGGTGACGAGGTTGAAGGAGACCACGGGCACCGCGTCGACCTGGCTCACCAAGAGGGTGAGGCCGTTATCGAGCACCACCTTTTCAAAGGAGGGCAGCGAGGGGGCCCGGGGCTTGCCGACCTTCGGGCGCTGGGCGCGCCAGGAGGTCGCCTCATCGGATGCGAAGGCAGGGTTGCAGAGCGCCGCCAGGGCTAGCGTTGGTAGGATCACGTGTCGCATGGTTCAGCTCTTCTCCGGCTGGGCGTGCACCACCAAGCGGGGGGCGCCCAAATAGGTCCGCAGCACGCGGTTGAGGTCGTCGAGGGTCACATCGCGGTAGCGCTGCATGTCCCAGTCCAGCTTGTTGGCGTCCCCCAGATAGTGATTGTACTGCTGAAGGCGCTCGGCGCGGCCTCCAAAGCCTCCGAGACGCTCCAGCCCTCTGATCACGTGGCTCTCGTTTGCGTTCTTGGCCCGCTGCAACTCCGCCTGCGTAGGCGGGTTCTTCAAAAGGTCCGCGAGCACCTCATTGATGGCCGCCTCGGCCTGCTCGGCGGTGCGCCCGGGCCGAACCGTGAGGTCGATGTGAAAGTGGCCACCGGAGCGGTACTCTTGGAAGTAGGCCGTGACGCTCTGAGCGATCAGGTCATCGTGGCTGACCTTCTTGTCGAGCCGGGCCGACCGGGTGCCCGAGATGACATGGGAAAGCAGGTCCAGGGCCGCGGCGTCCGCTTTGTAGGCGCTGGGCCCCATCCAGGCCATGTGCACCTTGGCGAGCCGGCCCACCTTCTCGACGAAGTCGATGCGCAGGTCTTTTGCGAGGCTGGGGGCGGGGATCTCAACAGGCTTGGGGCGGCTTTTGCCCTTCAGCGGGCCGAAGTACTTCGTCACCAGGGCTTTGGCCTCGGCCACGTCGAAGTCGCCCGCGAGCACCAAGGTGGCGTTGGCCGGCGTGTAGTAGGTTTTGAAGAACTCGTGCACGTCCTCGATGCTGGCCGCCGCGATGTCGTCCATCGAGCCAATCACGTCCCCGTAATAAGGGTGGGGCTGGGGGTAGAGCGTCTGGGTGACGGTCTCCATCATCAGCCCGTAGGGGCGGTTGACGACAGACTGTCGGCGCTCGTTCTGCACCACGTCGATCTGGTTCTTCAGGCTCTCCTTGGTCACCGAGGGCAGCAAAAAGCCCATGCGATCCGACTCCAACCACAAGGCGGTCTCCAGCTCATGGCTGGGCACCGTCTCGAAGTAATTGGTGCGATCGAAGTCGGTGGTGCCATTCATCTGGGTACCGCCGATCTGCTGCAGGATCTTGAAGTGCTGGTCCTCTCCGATGTGCGCGCTGCCCTGGAACATCATGTGCTCGAACAGGTGCGCAAAGCCGGAGCGGCCCTTCACCTCGTGCAGGCCGCCCACGTCGTACCAGACGCTCACCGCGACCAGGGGCAGGCGCCGATCTTGGTGCAGCAGCACGGTGAGCCCGTTGTCGAGCCCGAAACTCTCGACGGGCAGGCGGCCTACGGCGTCGGAGGGGGCGGCCAATTCTGGACCAGATCTGGTCTGTGGGGTCTTGCAGGCGGCGAGGGCGAGCAGCCCGGCCGCGAGGCTCTTGGTCCACGAGGGTCGCATGGGGCGCGGACCTTAGCAGTCCCGTGGGCCGGGGCGCATCCCCCTGTCGGGGCAGCGCGGTTGACGCCTGAGGCGAAGCCTGGTGAGGGTCCTCCCGATGCGGGGCACGATCGCGCGGGGGTTGGGGCTGAGCCTGATGGCGGCCTGCTTGTGCAGCTGTGGCCTGGATACTCAGGACGAGGCGCCCTACCTAGATCCGCCCACCGAGCTGGGCATGTGCGGCAGCACCGCAGACCTCTTCCCCCGTCTTCAGAGCTTTATCGGCCGCGGGGACTACGAGCCGCTCAGGCTGCTGGTGCAAGACCGCCTGCAACCCACCCCAGAAAATCCGGCACCGGACCCATCCTGGCGCTCGGTGGTCAAAGCCCTGCTGGCGCTGATCGAGCAGCTTGGCCTGGAGCAGGCCGCACTCGTCGCCACTATTGTGGGCGATGGTGAGGTGGAGGACCAACTGGGGCCCCTATTGTTGGTGGTCCTGCAATTCCTAGATGGGCAGCTCGATGGCGTCGATCACTATGACGCCGCCGACGCCGCCGCCTTCTTCGTAGACCGATGCGACGCAAGCTACCTGCTGGCCAGCGTGGAGGGCGTGCTGCGGCTTGACAGCCCCTCGACGAACAAACCCTGGCTGGTGGCGCTACTGGACGGGCTCGCGCCCTTGCTCAATAACCCGACCCTTCGACCTTTTCTCACCAGCTTCGAGGAGGGCGGCGAGGAGGGGCGGCCGGCCATCGTCAACGTGCTGCGTCAGATCATGGCCTTTTTGGCCGACGAGGACTTTGAGATCTCAAGGGTGCACACGCTGTTGCAGAGCGTGGTCTATCCCCTCGCGGACCAGAGCTTGGAGCGCGATATCGAGGCGCTGATGGTGCTCTTCGAGGAGGTCACTGACCCCGAGCTGGATGTCTACCTGCCGCTGCAGCAGGCGATGCGCTGCGGCATGCGCTTCGGCGAGCCCCGGGATGAGCTGCTCGGGGTCGTCTATGACCTGCTCGTGTCTCCGGAGGTGGGGCTCGACAAGGTGCTGGAGGGCGTCGAGGTGGTGCGGCTCGATGTCATCGTTAGCCAGCTGGAGCTGCTGGCTGATGTCGTCGAGGTGCTTCGTGACGACAAGGAAGTGCAAGACGAGCTGCGTGCGGTGCTGATCCTCTTCTTGTCGCGGCCTGCGGTGCAAGATGTCGTGCCGGTTCTGATCGGGCTCATCGAACAAGAGGTGGTGGGTGAGCTGCTGGAGGCGGTGGTTGTGCTGCTGCAAGGATGTGGACGCGATGTGGCAAGTTAGACTGCGCCTTGGCCTCGGGGGCGTTTTCGGGAGCATGGTCCTGCTGTGGGCCTGCACCGCCCAGGCTAATCCTTGGGACCTTTTTGGCTATAACGCCCGGGCGATCGGCATGTCCGGCACCCACGTCGCGGTCAGCAATGACTTCACGGCCACCTATTACAACCCCGCGGCGCTGACGGCTGGTGATGAGGCCAGCTTTGGCTTTGGTTTCAATGCTGCCGCGCCGAAGCTGACCCTGAGCTTTGATAACGCCGAACGCAGCATCGCCGAGCAGG
>SPJJ01053749.1_pt1 | contig 12387 bp, 11 predicted proteins | sample 3741741 | NCBI WGS metagenome assembly SPJJ01 (sample SAMN10925908, study PRJNA522277) | cold seep metagenome | isolation source: Elba SIP-enriched marine methane seep metagenome, extraction at timepoint T1 | place: Italy: coast of Elba, Mediterranean Sea | collected 2014-05 | reverse complement strand
GTGTTTCTGAAATTTGTTTTCAAAGGTTTTAATGAGGCCCATTTGGCCAACGGATGCGGCAGCTTGCAGTTCATGTAGTGTGTTGGGGCGTTGTTTAAGGCCAAGGCGGCTGACACCTTCGGCTACCGAGCCTGAGGAAACCAGCAAAACTTCTATGTTTTGCGAGTGTGTGCTTGCCATTTGGTTTACCCAATTTGCAATTGCGGGTTTGTTTAGTCCCTGTCCGCCATTGGTTAATAATGAGCTGCCAATTTTAACTACGATGCGTTTTGCTTTGGAGAAATCAGTCCTGTTCACTTTCGGTTTGCCGTTGTTGGTCTAGAAAATCCATGATGGCATACATTAGTTGTTGTGTGCCTTGATTTTTTAGGGCAGATATTTCAAATACGGGGCCTTTCCAGTTGAGTTCCTCGATTATTGCTTTGCAGTGGCTCTCGGATTCATCAGGGAGTAAGCGGTCGAGTTTGTTTAAGACCAGCCATCTTGGCTTGTTTGCCAGATCGTCGCTCCATTTTTCAACTTCATTAATGATTGTTTTGGCTGAAGTAACGGGGGAGTCCAGGCTTTCGTAGGGCTGTACGTCAAGAATATGTAGTAGTAGTCCTGTGCGCGATAGGTGTTTTAAAAATTGTAAGCCTAATCCGGCGCCTTCTGCTGCGCCTTCAATAACACCTGGAATGTCGGCAATTACAAAGCTGCGCATATCGTCAACACGAACAACACCGAGGTTTGGGTGTAAGGTTGTAAACGGGTAGTCAGCCACTTTTGGTTTCGCTGAGGAAACGGCGCGTATAAGACTGGATTTTCCTGCGTTAGGCAGGCCCAGCAGGCCAACGTCGGCAATGACTTTCAGTTCTATTTTCAGTATTCTGCTTTCGCCAGGTGAGCCTTTGCTAAATTGCTGGGGTGTTCTGTTGACACTGCTTTTAAATCGAGTGTTGCCTAGTCCGTGAAAGCCGCCTTTAGCTACCAGCAGTGTTTCTCCGGCTTGTGTCAGGTCGCCTATTTTTTCTTCAGTTTCAGCTTCAAAAATAGTTGAGCCCGGGGGTACGGCTATGTAAAGGTCTTCACCCTTTCTTCCTGTGCAGTTTCGGCCCATGCCATTTTGACCGCGCTGGGCTTTGTGTAAGGTGTGGTAGCGGAAGTCCGCTAAAGTGTTGACATTTTCTTTCGCAATTAGGTAAACGCTGCCGCCGTCGCCGCCGTCTCCGCCATCCGGGCCGCCCATGGGGATGTATTTTTCTCTTCGAAAAGTTGCAACGCCGTTTCCACCGGCGCCTGCTTCTACTCGAATTTCAGCTTCGTCAACAAATCTCATTTTCTACAGTGCGTTTGAGGGGTGAATTTGAGATGGTTCAGTTTTGTCATGGTCAGGTGGCGGTATGAGTTCAGTGTGCAGAGATTCGTTACTGGATTTTTGTTGCGTAATAGGTGTTGTGTCTGTTGCTCGGGTTTGAAATCATAATAAAGGTTGCAATAGTGGTCGGCAGATTTCTTTTGCTCCAAACAAAAAAGCCCCGTCATGGACGAGGCTTTTTGCTGTTATTAACGGCAGTGTTGGCTGTTAAGCGGCTACTACAGTAATAAACTTGCGGTTTTTTGGGCCTTTTTCTTGAAAAACCACTTTACCGTCAGCAGTTGCAAATAAAGTATGATCTTTGCCCATTCCGACGTTGTCGCCTGCATGAAATTTTGTGCCACGTTGGCGGACTAAAATGTTGCCTGCTAGTACTTCCTGGCCGCCATAACGTTTAACGCCTAATCTTTTGGCATTGGAGTCGCGTCCGTTTCTAGTACTACCACCAGCTTTCTTATGTGCCATAGTTTACTCCTGTTTTTATGCAGAAATGCCAGTAATCTGGACTTCTGTGAAGTATTGACGATGCCCCATTTGTTTCATGTGGTGCTTGCGTCTTTTGAATTTAATGATTTTTACTTTCTTGTGTCTGCCTTGTGAGACAACTTCAGCTGTTACTTTTCCTGTATCAAGAAAAGGTTGGCCGATTTTTGTTTCATTGTCAGACTGAATCATCAATACTTTGTCGAACTCTACGCTATCGCCAGTGCCAAGTTCTAGTTTTTCTATTTTTAGTGTAGTACCTTCTTCCACACGGTACTGTTTACCACCTGTTTGAATTACCGCGTACATCTGCGTAAGCTCCATCAAGCATTAAATTTGTTAAAAGTGAACAGAGGATTATAGGTGTAAACTTTCTGCTAGTCAACAAAAATAATTCAATGCTCTTTGGTTTTCGTTAAGATAACATAATAAAGTTATTGACACCACTGGTTGTTATTCAATACGATGGAGGGTTGAATAACTTGTAATTGTACAAAAATAAAAAAGAATGGCAGCACAAAACACAACAGAGCCTTCGGAATCAATTGATTTTGATGTTATTAAGAATTTGACGATTGATGAAGCAAAGGCCGTTGATCAGCTCATTATTAATGAATTAAGTTCAGATGTATTGCTTATCAATCAGATGGGGCATTATATCATTGGCAACGGCGGTAAACGATTGAGGCCTATGTTGTTATTACTGGCTGCCAAGGCGTTGGGGAAGGTGGGTGATGATCACCTGGTATTGGCTGCAGTGATTGAGTTTATTCATACTGCGACTCTGTTGCATGATGATGTGGTCGATGAGTCTAATTTAAGACGCGGCCAGGATTCGGCTAATGCGGTGTGGGGTAATGCAGCCAGTGTGTTGGTTGGTGACTATCTCTATTCCAGTGCCTTTGAAATGATGGTGCGCACCAATAATATGCGAGTGATGGAGATACTGTCCAAAACAACCACTGCCATAGCGGAAGGTGAGGTGCTGCAACTGTTAAACTGCAATAATCCGGATACGACTGAAGAGAAATATCTGGAAGTGATTTCTAGAAAGACTGCCATATTGTTTAGTGCGGCGACACGACTGGGTGCGGTTATTTCCGGTGTAGATGAGGCTACTGAAGAAGCGCTTGCTGTCTATGGTCAACAATTGGGCGTGGCTTTTCAGTTAATTGACGATGCGCTGGATTACAAGTCTACAGCAGAGGACCTGGGTAAAAACCTGGGTGATGACTTGGCCGAGGGTAAACCTACGTTACCTTTGATTTATGCTATTTCAAATGGCAGCGAGGATGAGGCCAAAGTTATTATTGATGCCATTAAGCAAGGTTCAAGAGAAGCGTTCAACCAGGTTTTTGCAATAGTTGTTTCAACTAAAGCCATTGAATATACCGAGAAATGTGCGGACGATGCGGCGCAAAAAGCAATCGATGCATTGAGTTGTTTAGATGATTCGGAGTTTAAGGATGCGCTGATTACGCTGGCAAAATTTTCAGTACAAAGAGATCATTAATTTTTATTTGTGAATCTTGCCAGGAGTTATGTCACGCTCTTGGCTGTTAGTTTTTCATATAAACCGCTATGCCTGTCGACCTTCTGGTTTAAAGCCTGGTAGAAAATTGCTTGGTTGCTGAGCACTTTTAACTTGGTTTTTGCCCGCGTTATTGCGGTATAAATTAGTTCTTTAGATAAAACGGGGTTGGGTTTATCCGGAAGTATGCATAAGCATTCATCAAATTCTGAGCCCTGGCTTTTGTGTATGGTCATCGCGAAAGCTGTTTCGTGTGCCGGTGCCCGGGCTGGCAATATTTTTTTTATTTTTCCGTCTGGACGCTGAAAAAAGACGCACAGTTTTTTTGACTCGTCATCAACAAGGCAGATGCCAAAATCGCCGTTATATAACTGCATTTCCGTATTGTTTTTGGTTACCATGATAGGGCGGCCAATATACCATTGACCCGACAATTGAATCAGATTTTGTAAATGTAGGCTTTTTTCAATTAATTTGTTTATCTCTATCACCCCATGTTCGCCATGACGATTGCTGCAGAGTATCTGAAAACGATTAAATGCAGAAAAAATATCGTTAATTTTGGCTTTGTCTTTAATAAGCTGTAAGTAGGCTGAGTATTTTTCGGTCGCATATTGCTCAAGCTTATCTTCCAGTAAGCTTGTGTTTGGATGGTTCTCCTGCAGTATTTGCCAAGCCTGCTCATTTGCCTGATTGTTTATGGAGTCTGCCAGTTGTTTGATTTTACCTTGGAATCGGTATGACTTTTTTAGTTCCACGGTTTGTTCGGGTAGTGCAGCAGTTAAGTCGGCCAAGACGGAGCCCGATTCAACGGAAGCTAACTGGTTTTTGTCACCAAGGATTATAAGTCTGGCATTGGGTTTTAATGCATCCACGAGTTTGCTCATTAAGGCCAAATCTATCATTGATGCTTCATCTGCTACGATCAAATCATAAGCCAGTGGGTGTTTTGAATGATGCTTGAAATGGGGTGAGGGTGGTTTTGAGCCAAGAAGTCTGTGTAGTGTAAAGACAGTGTCAGGGATTAGCTGTTTGACTGATTCTGGGCAGGGTAGTGTGTCTTTGCTGTTGTTGATAGACTCCTGTAGCCGCATGGCTGCTTTTCCTGTAGGTGCAGTTAATGCAATATGTAAAGGGTCGGCTGTTTTTGTTGATAGCTCCTGTAATATCGCAAGGATTTTTACTACAGTGCTGGTTTTACCTGTTCCAGGTCCGCCGGTGATGATGCAAAAATAATTGGAAATAGCTGTTTTTGCCGCGACTCTTTGCCAATCGGTTTCATCTATCAAATCAATAAAATACCGATTAAGTATGTTGTCTATATTATTAAGCTTGAGTGTAGAGGGTGAGTGTTTGCATAAAGCGTTAAGTTGTTGAGAAAGGCGGTCTTCATAATGCCAGTACCGATGTAAATAGAGTCTGTTGTGTTCAAGTATCAGCGGTGTTAAATTGCATTCCGACGCTAAACCGGATGCTAAAACTAAAGCTTGCTCGTCCTGGGTGATGTAGATGCAACTGTGGCCTAGTGCCTGGTGCATAGACAGTTTTGCACATAGGGATTTAAATTCTTCCTTTGAATGGGGGGGGAGTGTGGTGCGTTGACTCAAGAAATGAGCAAAAGCCATGTCTATTGGGTTGAATTGTGAGTCTTTGTTCATTGGCTGCTGCCTGTCTATCATTTTTTGCCTTAATGCCCTTCGTGTTTGTAACAGGTTGTTAGGTTTGTGGTTTTTGCTATAAGAAAAAAATGTTTATTATTAATGGTTGTGAACTTTTTTGCATGCTAATTATTTTAGGCAGCTTTATTTTGCTTGCTGGACTATAGAATTCATGGTTTTGTGGTTGATTCTATGGTTTTCTGCTTATGATTCGTCGTTTGATGTGTTTTGTCAGGTGCTCTTTTTACAGTTAACGTATTGAAATAAAATGAAAGTTAATGGTGGTAGGTTGATGTGTCAGTTGGGCTATTACTGTTGTTCATAATAAAATAATTAATTCGTATTCTATGCCCTTTACTTTGTAAAAAATACTGGGTACAGTATGACATGGCTGGAGTGATATGTATCCATATCGTCAACTTCACATTTTTTGTTAAATAATTATCAAGATAAAGATTGGGTGTAGTTAGTTCATTGAATAATGGATGGACTGATGTAGCTGAATGGATGTGTTTGTTTTTGATTGGCTTTTAATGTTTATTGGCCGTGCTGTAGTCGCCTGTAGTATCAGATTATCCGGTTTTTTAAATGTACTGTTGGCTGACTATTTTGAGTCGGGGTTGCAGAAATGCCAAGGAAATCGTATTATACTCAGTTCTCTATAGTATATAGCCCAAATTAAGGGCGGTGTGGAAATCAAAAATGAAACCAGAAATTCATCCTGAATATAAACAAATTACCGTAACTTGTGGTTGTGGTAACAAATTTGAAACTGGCTCGGTATTGTCGAAAGATTTGCATGTTGAAGTTTGTTCTTCGTGCCATCCTTTTTATACTGGCAAACAAAGAGTTGTTGATACAGCTGGACGTGTAGATAAATTTCGTAAGAAATTCGGTAAATAGCTTGTTAGCATTTTCCGTCCGTTGCTTCCAGTTGTAAATTTTAGTTTTGTAATCAAAGAGTTCTAGTTTATGACTAATGACACGGTAACAATAAGAAATAACGCAACTGGTAAAGAGGCGGATTTTGCTTTACGCAGAGGTACTGTAGGTACGCCTGCTGTAGACATAGGTGCTTTAAATAAAGAACTGGGAACATTTACTTTTGACCCAGGCTTTATGTCTACTGCAAGCTGCAAAAGTGCAATTACCTATATAGACGGCGAAAAGGGTGTGTTGCTTTATCGGGGGTATCCTATAGAGCAACTGGCAAAAAACAGTACATTTCTTGAAGTTGCCTACCTGTTGATGAATGGCGAACTGCCAACGGATCAGGAGTTGCTCGCATTTAAGGGCGAAATAAGACAGCATTCAATGATACATGAGGCATTGCGAGTCTTTTTTAATGGATTCCATTATGATGCCCACCCTATGTCTATGATGGTTGGGGTCATGGGGTCTTTGTCTGCGTTCTATCACAGTGAATTGGATATGAAGGATCCTGAGCATAGGCGCATTTCTGCAATGCGTATGCTGGCGAAGGTTCCTACTATAGCTGCAGCAAGTTACCGGCATTCAGTCGGTTGGCCGTTTATATATCCTAGGCTGGATCTGGGGTATTGTGAGAATTTTATGAATATGATGTTCTCTCTTCCTGGGCAGCAGTATATACATGAAAATAATTATATTGATCCGGTAACTGTAAAAGCACTTAATTTATTGTTCATTTTACATGCAGATCATGAACAAAACGCAAGCACATCAACAGTTAGACTGGCGAGTAGTACAGGGGCTAACCCTTATGCCTGTGTGGCCGCTGGTATTTCGGCATTGTGGGGTCCAGCTCACGGTGGCGCAAATGAAGCCGTGTTAACTATGCTGGCGGAAATTGGAACTGTAGACAGAATTCCAGAATATATTGCCAAAGCTAAAGATAAAAATGACCCTTTCAGATTAATGGGGTTTGGGCATAGGGTTTATAAAAACTTTGATCCTAGAGCAACGATTACCAGAGAAACCTGCTATGAGGTACTGGAAAAGTTTCCTAGTGATGATCCTTTGTTCGAGCTTGCATTGGCATTAGAAGAGTATGCTTTAAAAGATGATTATTTTATTGAGAAAAAACTATATCCGAACGTAGATTTTTATTCGGGTATCATCTACAAAGCTTTAAAAATTCCAGAAGATATGTTCACTGTCATGTTTGTTATTGCTAGAACAGCTGGATGGGTTTCTCATTGGATGGAAATGATGTCTGAGCCCGGTCAACGAATAGGACGACCACGTCAAATTTATACCGGATATGACGTCAGAGATTATGTTGATTCTAGCGAAAGATAAATATTAAACCTTTAGAGTTACCATAAAACAATAAAGCCAGTATTTCTTACAAGATACTGGCTTTTTTTATTCTAAAATAAACTTTCTTCTTCGGTTTCTGGCAGAGTATCTGATTCTGTATTGACAGCTGAATAGATTTTAGGGATATGGCTGTTACGAAAATACTCCCAGATACCTTCCGTTCCCGATTGGGCTAATAAGCCGGTGTTTGGGTCTATATAAGCTTTGCTTATGCCTGAAGGGATGTCTAGTGCCTGTTCGGGTTTGTTTTTTAAGGCAGTTTTCATGAAATTTATCCAAATAGGCAGTGCAGCCTTTCCTCCCGTTTCATTGCGACCTAACGGTTTTGCTTTATCAAAACCTAGCCAGGCAGTGGCAGCGATACCCGAGCTGTAGCCATTGAACCAGGCATCGCGTTGTTCGTTAGTTGTACCTGTTTTCCCAGCTAAATCGGATCGCTTCAGTACTTTTGCTTTAGTCGCTGTTCCCCTTTGAACGACATCTCTTAATAAAGAATTCATAAGAAAACTGACTTCAGGTGATATCACTCTGGGGGCAGCTTTGGAGTTAGCCGCCAAAGAGGGTTGTGGTTCGCATAAATGGCAGGCTGTATAAGGTGATGCTTGAAATAAAAGTTCTCCGTTATTATCTTCGATCCGTTCTATGAAATAAGGTGTAATCAAAAATCCGCCGTTGGCAAAAACCGAAAATACTGATGCCATTTGTAATGGTGATGCATGACCGCTACCCAATGCCAGGGAGAGGCTGTTGGGTAATTGGTCCTGGCTAAAGCCAAAGCGTTTTGCTGTGTCAGTAACCTTTTGGATGCCAAGCTGCCTAAGTAATCGTATTGAAATAAGGTTTCTCGATTTGCGTAAAGCAGTTCTGAGAGGCGTCATGCCAAAAAACTTTTTACTATAATTTTCTGGTCTCCACACACTTTCTTGTGATGGATCATCGACAACGACCGGGGCATCATTTATCACGCTGGCTGCTGTAAAACCATTTTCAAGCGCTGTAGTATATATGATGGGTTTGAACCCGGAGCCAGGTTGGCGTTTAGATTGAGTAACCCTGTTGTATTTGTTATGGAAAAAATCAAAACCACCTGATAATGCCAGTATGGCTCCATTTTTAGAATTTAACGCAACAAACGCAGCGTCAGTTTCAGGGATCTGGCATAAGCTCCAGGATTGGTCATCGAGTTGTCTGACTCTGATCAGGTCATTTGGTTTTAATACATCTGAAATTGACTTTAATTTCGCTCCTATATAATTTCTGGATTTATATTGTCTGGCCCATTTTACGGTACTAAAAGGTATTTCAATGATGCTGTCGTCTTTTAATTTTGCAGTTGCTGTATTTTGATTGATTTTCAAAACTTGAGCCGATTGAGTGTCTCCGACAGTCGTGTATTCGGATTCATCAAACACAGCTTTGTTTTTATGGGGTAGGGAGCGATAGCCATGTCGTTGATCATAGCTGTGCAGTGCCAAGCGTACGGCCGATGTGGCTGATGCCTGAAGAGCACTGTTTATGGTTGTATATACTTTCAACCCCAGGGTATAGGCCTCATCCTTGAATTGCTTTACAATTTCTTTGCGGACCATTTCTGCTATATAAGGCGCGAATGAATCCTCTTGAGCTGAATCTAATGATGCTGAGACAGGAGTGTTAATAGCCTGGTCAAAATCTGTCTGGCTGATATAGTCTAGATCCAGCATTCGGCCTAAAACATAGTCTCTGCGGATCAGCGCCCTTTTGGGGTTTGTAACTGGGTTGTATGCAGATGGGGCTTTTGGTAAGCCAGCTATCATTGCAAGTTGAGGCAGGCTTAGTTCTGAAAGTTTTTTGCCATAGTACGTGGATGCAGCAGCAGCAATGCCGTATGATCGGTGCCCCAAATATATTTTATTCAAATATAATTCCAAAATTTTATTTTTTGAATATTCTTGTTCTATTTGTATGGCTAAAATTATTTCTTTGATTTTTCGTATGTAGGTTTTCTCTCTGCTGAGCAGAAAATTGCGTGTGACTTGCATGGTAATAGTGCTACCACCCTGTTTTTTTTTGCCCGTCAGCAAGAGTTGAATTCCTGCGCGTAACAGTCCTTTATAGTCTACCCCCGGGTGACTGTAAAAGCTGGCGTCTTCAGCTGCAAGAAAAGCATTGATTAATTGCTGGGGTACTTCTTCAATTTCTATAGGCGTTCTTTTTTTTTCGCCAAATTGAGCTAACAGCAGGCCATCACTGCTATATATACTAAGAGGGATCTGATATTCAACCGTATGCAGTTGTTTTATATCAGGTAGTTCGGTTTGTAACTGAACAACAAAAAAATAAGCAGCAACAGCAATACTGAATGCAGCGCTTAATATTAAAAAAAATAACCATTTGATGGTGTTTTTAAGGAGGCTCCGGGTACGGGTCACAGCAATCCTGTAATGATGGATTAATACGTTAAATTATTTAAAACAGACATGTAACTTAGTCTTTATTGTGAAAAAAAGCAATGTTACTTTGATTTTGAGTTTTGAATGGCTGCGTGTAATACGTTAGAAACAGACGGTGACTGGTAGCTTGAATGGTTAACCGTTAGTGCGATTTATACATCGTTTTTCGCTAATTTAAACCTAATAAAATGTAAACAAAGCAAAGCTAAACATGATTTTATTGCATCAGAAAAATTAGACTAAATACAAGAAATTGGAAAAAATCACTGCAATTTATATGAAAAAAAGAAAACACTACTATACTTTCTCAATAAAGTCGCTTCGAACAAATCAGATTAATCGGGTTTGTTCAAGATAGATTGATTTTATTTAATTTATAAGTAATTAAAAGGTTTTATGCATGAGCTGGTTTAATAGAGGACAACCTGCTGTATTAGGGCTAGACATAAGTACAGCAGCAATCAAGTTATTGGAATTAAGTCAGTCTGGGGCTCGCTATAAAGTCGAGAGTTATTCAGTTTCACCACTGCCTCAAGATGCCGTTGTTGACAAAAACATTGCGAATATAGATGTGATTGCAAATGCTATTAAAATGGCTGTTAAACAATCAGGTACACGAAACAAGCAGGCATGTGTGGCCGTTGCAGGTTCTTCTGTTATGACCAAAGTGATTTCAATGCCTGGTTCATTGTCTGATGATGAGATGGAAGAACAGATATTAGTTGAGGCAGATCAATATGTGCCTTATTCTCTTGATGAAGTGAATTTGGATTTTGAAGTTCAGGGGGTTACTGAACATAACCCGGAAATGGTTGATGTCTTATTGGCGGCATCCAGGCGAGAAAATGTCGAAGACAGAGTTTTAGCATTAGAGAAAGCAGGTTTAAAAACCAATATTGTAGATGTAGAGGCTTTTGCAATGGAGAATGCTTTTTCATTGTTAGTGGATCAGTTACCTGATGATTTAGCGAATCAAACGATCGCAATAGCAGACATTGGAGCGACAGTTTCTACATTAAATGTTATACATTCAGGCCGAACCGTTTATACGCGGGAACAAGGGTTTGGCGGCAAACAATTGACTGACGAAATTCAGCGCCGTTATGGTTTGTCTTATGAGGAAGCCGGCTTGGCAAAGCGTCATGGAGGGTTGCCTGATAGTTATATCAGCGATGTGCTGGATCCGTTTAAAAAAGCGATGGTTCAGCAAATAGCTCGTTCGCTGCAATTTTTTGTTTCATCCAGCGCAAACAGGGGAATAGACAATATAGTCCTGGCGGGAGGGTGTGCATCCATCGCAGGATTGGAAAAGTTGGTCGAGAAGGAGCTAGGTACCCCGGCATACGTGGCCAACCCTTTTATCAATATGGCTTTGTCAAACAAGGTAAAACCCCAAAGCCTAAGTAACGATGCACCGGCAATGATGACCGCTTGTGGATTAGCGTTAAGGAGTTTCGATTAATGGCAAAGATTAATTTACTGCCGTGGCGCGAAGAGCAGAGAAAACAGCAACAGCAAGACTTTGTGCTCGGTATTGGTGCTGGTATCTTTGTAACCTGTATTCTTTTTGCGCTGGTCTATTTGCAGATAGAAAGGATGAAGGAATACCAGGCAGGAAGGAATCAAATACTTAAAGATGAAATTAAGGTGGTTGATAGAAAGATCAAGGAAATTCGTGACATCGAAGCTAAAAAAAGAAAGCTTTTAACGAAGATTGAAGTCATACAGAGATTACAGGAAAGTCGTCCTCAAATTGTACATTTATTTGATGAACTGGCAAAAAGTACACCTCAAGGGATTTATTTAACAAAATTTAAACAGAATGGGAATGGTTTGGTGTTTGACGGCAAGGCACAGTCAAATGCGAGAGTTTCTGCTTATATGCGTGGGGTGGAAGCATCTGACTGGCTAACTCACCGGTATTGAAAATTATTAAAGGCCAAAATACAGGTAAGAGTGGACAATTAAGTGATTTTTCGATGGTTGCTAAACAAGGGAAAAAGAAAGAAAAGGAAGACAAAAAAAAATCTAAGGGTAGAAGGGGCAAAAAATAATGAATTTGTCTGAAATTAATTGGGATATTAATGCTGCGGGCCAATGGCCTTTTCCGATAAAAATAATCGCTATTATTTTGATTTCCGTGCTGGTGGCTGCTGCTGCTGTTTATTACATAACGTTAGATCAACTTGATGAGCTGGAGAGTTTAGAAAAAAAAGAAATTGAATTAAAGAAAACGTTTGAAACCAAGCAGAAAAAAGCGATTAATTTACCTGATTATCGAGAACAATATAAGCAGATTGAATCTTCATTAGGTGAAATGATTAAGCAAATGCCGACCAAAGCGGAAGTGGCGAACTTGTTGATAGATATCTCACAAACCGGTTTAGCTAGTGGTCTGGAATTTAAGCTTTTTAAGCCTTCCGCTCCCGTCAGAAGAGATTTTTATTCTGAATTGCCAATTAATATTCAAGTTATTGGGCAATATGAAGAGTTAGGGCTTTTTGTTAGTGGTTTGGCATCATTGCCCAGGATTGTAACAGTACACAATGTCGGTATTACACCAAACGGTTCATTGTTGACTATGGATGCCATAATCAAAACTTACAATGAGGAAGTAGGTGAGGT
>SPJJ01004998.1_pt1 | contig 12400 bp, 12 predicted proteins | sample 3741741 | NCBI WGS metagenome assembly SPJJ01 (sample SAMN10925908, study PRJNA522277) | cold seep metagenome | isolation source: Elba SIP-enriched marine methane seep metagenome, extraction at timepoint T1 | place: Italy: coast of Elba, Mediterranean Sea | collected 2014-05 | reverse complement strand
GTCGCCGGGACTTCGAGGCTCATCTCCGCCTCAAGGCGCTCTTGGACCGCGCTCCTCATGTCGGCGCTCGGTGAAACCCTCGAGGCGCTCGCGGCCGTTCTCGATGGAGGGCAACTGCGGTGGTACGTGTTCGGCGCGCAGGCGGTCTCGGCCCGCGCCGCCCCACGAGCAACGCAGGACATCGACGTCACGGTGGAAGTCGAACGCTCCCAGCTTGCGGCGCTCACCGGCCGGCTCGAGGCGGCGGGCTTGAAGCACCGGTTTCCCGACATCGCCGATGAGCTTCTCCGCTCCGGGGCAGTCTTGCCGATGCTTCACACAACCGGCATGGAGGTCGATCTCGTGCTCGCCGGGCCAGGGCTCGAGTCGCTCGCACTCGATCGGGCGGAGCGGCTCTCGATCGACGGGGTACCGGTTCCCGTCGCGCACGCGACGGATCTCGTGGTGATGAAGGTGCTCGCCGGGCGGGGGAAGGACCGCGAGGACCTTCGTGCCCTTCTCTCCTCGGGCCAGGCGGACGTCGAGGAGGCACGCGGGCTGGTCGAGCAGCTGGAAGCCGCGCTCGGCCAGTCCGATCTTCTGCCCGTCCTCGAAGAGGCGCTCGAAGACGTTCGAAGCAGATAAATCAGAGCCCCGCCGGCGGCCTGCCGACGGGGCTCTGCGCGTTCCTGCGGAGTGGTAGGTAGGGAACTCTTATTTGGGCATGGCCGCGCTGGCGGCTTCGGTGGCGATCTTGGTGGTGCACTCGGCGAGCTTGGTGCCGGCCGCGGTCACCTTCTCGGCGTCCTCGGCACTGAGCTTGGCGGCCTTTTCGGCGTTGGCGGACAACCAGTCGGCCTGCTCCTTGGCGACCTTGGTGGTGCACTCGGCGTCCTTGCAGGCGCAGGCCGACTCGGAGAACTCCTCCATCTTCTTCACGTATTCGGCACCGCCGGAGTCGCAGGCGGTGAGGGAGAAGGCGCAGGCGAGGGCGAAGAGGGGAAACTTGGCGAAGGTCATCGTCGTGGTCTCTGAGGGTTGGATGAGCGAGGCCGGGGATGTGACGCGGTTTTTTTTCGGGTGCATCGGTGCCTACCTCGACCCAGAGCGGATCACCCGGTCTCGGCGACGATCGGCTCGCGCGTTGGCCAACCAAAGTGACGGTCGGATTTCTTTGGGAACATCCGGTCCCGTGCCGCGACCACCGAGGCATGAAGACCCAAGGTTGGAAAGCAGCGCTCGTCGTCTGCGGGCTCGCGCTCCCAGGCTGCATGATCACCCCATGGGATGGGATGGTCGTCGGAGACAAGTCAGACCCCATCGAGTTCGTGGGCTATCACCTCGACGAAGGAGCGCTGGTCCAGCTACAGGTCTACAACCCAGCCACGGAACACTTCGACGGACTGGGATTGGCCGTCGCAGACGCCGATATGATGGCGGGCAGCGGCGAGACGCTATGGGGATGGTTCGAGATGGGCATCGTGATCCCCGAATCGTACTGGCTGGAGGACAGCTGCGAAGGGGCCTACGCGCGTCTGCGATCGAGAGACACAGACACCGGTCGGAACATGCTCAGCGTCCGCGACGACTGGTACTCGTGCTGGGGCGATGTCGAGGGGAACGTGGGCGCCTACGTGGCTCGCTGCACCTCGGATCGCGGGTCCGAAGCGTGGATTCAGACCGAAGACTTCGTCGAGCACGCGCCCTCGATCGGTCCGCAGTTCGAGGAACGGGTGAAACGCTCGCGCAGAGATCACACGTTCCACCTCCGCCCGGAAGTCTCGCCCGCTCGATACGACCGCTTGCAGATGCGCTTGGAAGTCGACGGCATCAGCGAAGAGGTCGAGTGCGCCTACGAGCCGTGCCACGGCCCATGGACGTGGACGTGCGAGGTCAACACGGAGACCTCCGCGTTCGCGGGACACTTCGAGGGGGACAAGGAACTCGGCAAAGCGCTGCATGAGCGTGGGACCATCGAGTTCCGCGGTCTCGACCAGCTGTCGTGCTCGAACGGGAACAGGTGGACCGAGTGGGCGGCCGCGCCGGGCTGGTACTACTCGGGCGATCGATTGTGTGCACCCGACCCCGAGCCGGATCCCCCGGCCGCGCCCCTGCCCACGTACACGACGTGGGAGCTCCAGTGCCTGTGCCAAACCGCCTACGGGTTGGGTCTGATCGACATGAACATGTGCATGGCCGCCGAGGACGGCGCCGAATTCACGTGCACCTATCTCGAGAACGACTTCGAGGCGATCTACGGCACGCCGATCGAATGCGAGCTCGTCAGCTACACCGACACCGGCACGACCGGCTGCACCCGGGGGCGGCGAGAGATCACGAACGTCGAGGTCGAGATTCCCGAGGAGGAGTAGCTCGCCCTAGGCGGGCAGGTGATCGTGGCGGTGCAGCAGCGGCAGCACCAGCACGGTGCCCAGCGCCATCCACAGCGGTCCAAACATCCACAGCGCCACGGGGATCACGGTGTAGAAGCCGCGCATGCCCCACGAGTAGTGCTGACCGCCGCGGTGCAACAGCGCCGCGGCTCGAGACGGAAGGTCGTCCTCGGTGTCGATTGGCACGTTCAACACCAAGCCCAGGTGGTTGTAGTACCGGATCGTCAGCGCAAAGTTGAAGAACGTCGCAAACAGGATCACCGCGATGAACAGAAGCTTGGCGGTGAACAGCGTCTGGTCGGTGCTGCCCAGGACGTTCACTCGAGCGAACACCGACGGCAGCTCCTCGGCCGTCATGCCAAAGCTCAGCAGACCCACCGCGGCGAAGAACGCCGTGGACGCGAAGAAGCTCGTGGCCATCAGCATGTTGCGCAGCGTCTGCACGGCCAGGATCTCCTTCTTGCCCTCGAGGATGCAGGTCACCCAGCGACGCCGGACCGTCTCGATGTAGTGGGGCGCCAGGTCCGGATTGCGCGAGAGCCGAAACACCCGGAGCTGGTAGGCGGTGAGGGCCACGGCACAACAGCCGGCGACGGCGACGTCGATGATGGGGAGGGCGGGCACGACCGCCGGCGAGTATAGCCACCGACCGTCGAGCGCAGGGCCTCAAAGGTCAGGCCGTGTTCGTCGAAGCAGGACGCGAGTCCGTCCAGCCGATGTCGACGTGGGTGCCGTCGCAGTACGGCTTGTTCTTCGACGCGCCGCAGCGACACAGCACGTACTTGTGCTCGCTCGCGCCCTTGGCCAAGCGCGGGGCGGCGAGCGGGATGCCGGAGACGCGATAAGGGCCGTTGCGTTCGACGGTGATGCCCGCCTCGTCCGCGCGGGCGGGCTGCGGATCTTCACCGGGCAGGCTGAAGCGCAGCGCGCCGGAGGGGCAGGCCTCGACCACCTCGAGGAGGCCGTCCTTCGAGGCGTTGTCGGGGATGATCCACGGCTTGCGGGAGGAGTCGAAGGCGGCCTTCTGACGCCGGCCGCACTCGGCGGCGTGGGAGCACAGCAGACGGTTGTAGTGGATGGTGACCTCCTCGCCGTCGTAGGTGAGGATCTCGTCCTTGCTGCGGTCGTCCGAGGGCGTGCTGTCGAAGCCGATCTCGTTGTGCGAGCCATCGCAGTAGGGCTTGGTCTTCGACGCACCACAGCGGCACAGCGCCATCACGGGTTTGCTTTCGTGGGCTTTCCCGTCGGCGCCCGTCAACACGGGGAGGTGGACGGCGACCAGCGGGCCACCGCCGCGCTGCTCGATCGTGGGGCTCGTCCCACCGCTGGCGGCGATTCTTCCCCGCAGCGCCAGGCCATCGCGGATGTTCAAGCCGATCATGGCCAGGCACACGGCGCTGGCGAGCAGCTCGACGCCCTGGATGCCGTAGAACAAGGTGTCGAAGTTGCCCTCGGCGGCGCGGGAGCGAAGCAGATACGACGCGGGCAGCAAGACGATGAGCCCGGTCATGAACGCGATCGGGCCGCGCTTCTGCTTGGTCGCCGCGAGGGGTTCGGTCCGCTTGCCCAACAGCGACACGCCGGTTGCTCCGGCGCCCACCAAAGCGGGGAGCAGGACGAACATCCCGCCGAAGATGGCGTTCTTCACGGTCGCCACGGTTCCGGGGTCGCCGAGCAGCTGGGAGACGGCCGTCGCCGACACGAAGGTCAGGACGCAGAGAAATCCGAGAACACCGGCGATTGCGTGCAGTTTGCTCTTCATGGGGCTTCCGCTTGCTTGAAGAGCAACGGTATAGTCCCCTCTGCCCGGACGAACATGCCTGAAACGCCGCATTTTTGTGCAATTCGTCCAGCACCCGGGCTTCCGAGGGGACGCACAGCTGCCTGATGGACGTTCTCTCCGACGTGCTGAGCTGGCTGCGGGTGGAAGGCACGGTCACCCGGCGGAGCGAGTTCTCGGCGCCGTGGGGCATCGCCTACCCGGTCACGACGGGCTTCGCGTTCACGACGGTCGAGAAGGGGAGCTGCGTCCTGTGTTTCGAGGGACGCGAGCCGTTGGCGCTCGGGACGGGCGACGTCGTGATGATCACGCCCGGGCAGCGGGTGTGGCTCCGGGATCAGAGCTCGACGCCCACCGTCCCCTATGCCGAGGTCCTCGAGGCGTGCGCGCCAATCGAGGAGGAGAAGTACGCCCTGGATCGCGATCGGTATCCAACCCTCGTGTACGGCGGCGGGGGTCGGCCCACGGTGATGCGCGGATGGGGCCTTCGCCTCCACAGCCACCAGCAACACCCGCTGTTGTCGCTGCTGCCTCCGTTCATCCACATCACCTACGAGCAGCGCAGCGCCCTGCCCCGCCTCGACTCCACGCTGCGCTTCATCAGCCACGAAACTCGAGCCCGGGCGGATGGCTCCGACATGATGGTCGTGCGGCTGATCGACTTGCTGTTCGTGCAGGTCATCCGGGCATGGTTTCAACAGCAGCCCGACGGCGAAGCGGGCTGGCTCGGCGCGCTGCGAGACGGCTCCATTCGTCACGCGCTTCGCCTGATCCACGAGTATCCGGCCGATCCCTGGACGGTGCAGAGCCTCGGCAAAGCGGTGGGAATGTCCCGCTCGAGCTTCTCGGCTCGCTTTCAGTCACTCGTGGGCTCCTCGCCCCTGCGCTACTTGACCCAAGTGCGCATGCATCTGGCCGCGAACGCGCTGGAAGCCGACGGCGAGCCGAGCCTGGCCGAGGTGGGAAGCCGGGTTGGCTATGAGAACGAGTCTTCGTTCAGTCGCGCGTTCAAGCGATACTTCGGCGTGTCGCCGGGCGCGTTTCGGCGGGGGCGGGTCTCGTCAGTGGGGTCGTAGCTGCTGTAGCGTTGCTCTGGTGCCGCGCCGTCGACTGTCCGCGAACGAGCTCGAGCAACGGCGGCTTCGGGGCTGCCGCGACGAGATCGATGCGCTCTGGCGTCGCTTCTCGAGCGAGGGACCGCTGGCGTCGATGGGTCACCGGGAGCGTGCGCTGATCTCCTTCGCCGCCTATGTCAGCCGCGACTCTCTCTTCTGTGCCTACGCCGGCCCCAAGCAGCCCAGCGCAGTGACGCTCGCCCAGATCAAGACGTACCTGCTCGACTCGGCTCCAAGCTCCATCGTGGTCGACGACCCCCGGGGGTTCTTCGAGCAGACGACCGTCTGGTTGCTGTGGCTGGTCGAACGCGCCGCCCTCGACAACGGGAAGGACATCGCGCGCGGCCTCGCGCGAGGTGCATGGAGGAAGGACGTCGTCGACCGATTGAGGGACGACAAGGGCGGTGCATCCAAGGAGCTCGTCCTCCAGGCCCGTGAGGCGGGGATCGACCTCGCCGATCTCTCGGCCGTGCTTCGCTACCTCGAATCGCTTCGCCCCGGCGACGCGTCGTGGTCCGAGTTCTGCAGGGAGTTTTGCGATCCTCCGCATCCGATCTTCGACCGCGGGCGGATCTTGTACGCGCACAGGTGGCCGCCGGTGGCGGGCGCGGACGCGTGAGTCCGTTCCGTCCGCGGATCGGACAGAACACGCGACCCAGCGCCTGCCTCGGCGGTTCCGTCCGCGAACCGGACATGCGGGTCGGCCCGGACGGGGGGCGGGAGTCGGCCATCGTCCCGGTTCCTCATTCGCCGGGCCGCGCTGGCCTCTCTGCGAGACGGTGCCACTCGAGAGGTAGGTCGACCGCCAGCGCGAATCGGTGCGAAGTTTATCGCTCCTGGGTCTCCCTTCGGCCGTCAGGGACAGGCCTTAGGCTCTCAGAACTGGAGACCCTACGTCCGGTTGCTATCCGGTTTCTCGCGTCACTCGCCCGGCCGGTGGGTCTCAGTGATGGCCCAGACGAACGCCTTCAAGCTCGTCTTCCAGCGCGGGTCCTTTCGCTTCTCGAAATGGAGCTTCGCGCCCGACGCCTCATCGACGCAGTCGAAGATGTCGCCAAGGTTCTCGGTGGGGCGACCGAGGTCCTCATACGCCGTAATCGTGAGCGTCCGGATACTTCCGTTGGGCACGAGGACTCCCCAGACGATCTGCTCCCGGACCAACACGAAAGGATCGCGACTCGCCGCCGGGAACTCATCCTCCGTGAGGAGCCGGCACCCTCGGTCCTCCAGCGCTTCGCGAAGGTCGTGGAGTCGTTGAATCGTCATCCGCGTGCTCCATCAAGTGTCGGCATCACGCAGCCAAGTTTCTGGCCTCCGCTCAGGGGCCCCGATTCTCGCGAACCGCGAAGTTCGGGGCGTCTGCGCTCGAAGTCGGAGGGTCGAACTTCGCGATCCGCGAAGTTCGGGGGCGCTGTCCCGACCCCCTTCACGATCCAAACGAGGCCCCGCCGGTCACCCAGCGAGGCCTCATCCTCCACTCCAGCCTCAGCTCAGCCCTGCGGCGGCGGGAGGGCTTCCTGACACACCCCGATCTCCAAAATCGTGTAGAGCAGCAAGAGCTCCTGCGGGCTCAGTCCGACGTAGTTGAAGAACTCGGCCATGTGGTAGCTGGTGAACTGCAGCTTGCCGCAGCCGAACTGGCCGGTGACGGTGAGCGGGTGCACACCACCAACGAGGCCGCCTGGGCCTTCGAGCCAGACCTTGTGGCCGACGTCGATCTGACCGCCCTTGCCGTCGTCGACGAGGACGGGGTTGATGGTCTGGATACCGGACCAGTTGTCGACGGTCTGGACCTGCGGGAGCTGGAACAGGGTCGGGTGCGACTCGTCGTTGAGCGGGTTGATGTCCTTGAGGGGGTCGGGCAGCTGCTCGAGCCACTCGAGGAGGCCGTCGTCGAGGACGTTGCCCAGCGAGTCGTAGGCACCGTTGTCACATGAGCCGCCGGGGCAGCTGAGCTCCTGGTACTCGGGGAACACGTTGATGAGCCACTCGTTGGCCCAGTCGGAGACGTACCAACGCCCGCCCGCCGCGACCCAATCCCGAATGTTCTGGATGTTCGTCGGGGTCAGCGAGCCGACATAGGTGTCGCCGCTGCAGGGCGCGAAGATCATGTGGTACTGGGCCAGCGTCTGCGGATTCGAGATGAGATCCGCAAACGTGCCCTGACTGGTGAACCCGTCGGTCGCGGGACTGCGACCGTTGTCATAAAGATCGAACGGCTCCGTCCCCGGCACCAGCCGCTCCTCGAAGTTCGAGATCAGCGTGTCGCCGAGGCCGAACTTGCCGAGGCCATCCTCGAGACGGTCGAACGATCCGTTGCCCACCGCGATCAGGGGGATGAACAACCCGTTGTCCGGATCATTCTCCCCCGGCAGCGTGGTCAGCTCATCGTCCAGCGTCTCCGCCCCCGCCTGCACGTTGATCGGCGTGATCCGCATGAACTGGCCCTTCTGGACCACGAGGTAGTTCGCGCCCTGGGCGTACGTGTTGAGCGTGAACGATCCATCGGCGGCCGTCGTCGTGAAGCGGTCGTCGCAGTCGAGCTCTTCGCACTCGGCGCAGTAGACCTCTTGCGGGATTCCCTCCGGCAGGCCGGAGCTGGTGTAGACCAGGGCGCCGCTCACGGGGATGACCCCGTTCGGTGCCCAGACGGTGCCGTCGAGCGTCAGGTCGTTGGGCGCGCCCTGACAACCACTCGCGCCGCCGGTCGGGTCGTTGACGTCGAACACCACGGGCGGGTCGAACGGCTCGCCGCTGGAGTTGGCGCCCGTGGTGGTGTTCGGCCCGCTGTCGTCGTCATCGTCGGGGGCCGTGTCGCTCACCGCCCCGCCGCTGGACGAGCCCGCGCTCGTGGTCGGGGTCGACCCGGTCGGGTCCACGCCCGAGGTCTGATTCTCGTCACCGCCGCCCGAGGAATCCGCACCACAGCTGGCGAGCCCCAAGCTCGCCACACCCACAACCAAAAGCTTCGTCATTTTCATGGCAATACGCCCCCGTCTCGCCCGCGAGTCGGATGGGCCACGATACCGAATTGGTCCCTTGGCGTCAGGGTGGGACCATGGAGCACCACAGCGCCTCAGCCGCCCCTTTTCGGGTGTACCTTCATCGGACATGCGCCGCGCATCCGTCTGTCTAGCCAGCCTGCTGCTGTTCGCCTGCGGGGACGATGTGAGCAGCGCTGGCGATGATTCGGGCACCTCCGGCACCTCCGGCAGCGAGTCCAGCACCTCGGGCGATCCCTCGGCCGGGACCACCAGCACCACCGACGACACCGCGGACGCGAGTACGTCCGGCGGGGCCGATGAGAGTTCCACCACGGACGGGCCCCCGCCCGAAGAGCTCGAGTTCGCCAAGGATATCCGCCTCGACCGGATCACCGTCAACCAGGCCACCCAGGTCACCCTCGTCGCCGACGGCATCGAGGTCCCGGGCGAGGACTACAACACGCGGGTGATCACCGGCCGCCGCACCCTGCTGCGCGGCTTTTGGAGCCTGCACGCCAACTTCGAGCCCCGCGACATCTTGGGGCGGCTGACCATCGACTATCCCGACGGCACCCGGCTCGAGCAGGACTTCACGCAGTTCGTCGCCGGCGAGAGCAGCGACGGCGCCGGGGCGGCCAGCTTCCAGTGGTTGCTCGAGCCCGACGAGGTCGTGCCCGGCATGACCTACCGCGTACGCCTCTACGAGCCCGCCGGTACCGAGGCACCCGGAGAGCTGAGCGACCCGCCGCCCGTCGCACCGCTGGCCGGGCCCGGCACGCTCGACATCTACGACGTACCGCTGCAGATCCGCATCGTGCTCGTCCCGGTACAGCACGAGTTCGAAGGGAAGACCTGCACCCCCGACGTCACCGACGAGGACGTGCTCGTCATGCAGCAGGCGCTCGAGCAGACCAACCCGGTGCAGCGGACGATCTTCGAGGTCCGCGAGCCGATGGTCTACACCGAGTCGATCGCCGAAGGGCCCACCGGTGGCTTCACCCCCGTGCTCGCCGCGCTCGCCACGTTGCGCGCCGAAGACGATCCCGATCCCAGCGTCTACTACTACGGGCTGCTCGACTCCTGCGACGGCTTCCCTTCGGGCCTCGGTGGCCAAGCGATCAACATCGCCGGCGAGCCCACCGAGAACAACGGCGGCGACCGGATCTCCACCGGGCGCTGGAACGGCAGCGGCGCCGGGGCGGCCGGCACCTTCGTGCACGAGATCGGCCACAACCAGAGCCGTCGCCACGTGCGATGCAGCGGCGGCGAGGCGGGCATCGACGCCGCCTATCCGCACGCCGGCGGTCGCATCGGCGTCTGGGGCTTCGGCATCCACGACTTCGAGCTGCACACCCCCTCGGGCGGCCGCGACTACATGACCTACTGCAGCAGCGAGTGGGTCAGCGACTACAGCTGGGAGTACACCCTCGAGATCATCGAGGTCCTCACCGGCTTCGACGTCGCCGGCACCACGCCGAGCGACGACGTCGTCCTCGCGGGCCTGATCCACGAAGACGGCAGCGCCGACTGGTGGACCCAGCGCGGCACCGTCGACCCCGACACCGCCCTGGGCAACGCCCGCTTCGAGACCCCCGCCGGGCCCGTCGATACCGTCGCACGCGTGCGGCCGGTCCCCCACGGACACAGCGCCCGCTACGTCGAGGTCCCCCTGCCCGCCTCCGCCCGCAGCTTGTCCGCCGTCGACATCTCCGCGCCCGGGACCGCGCTGCGGGTCGGCGCGGAGTCGATCCGCGTGATCCGGTAGCGCTGCATTTCGACGACGTCGAAAAAGTCGTCACACTCGCGGACTACCGGGCGTCGGTGGGGCATGAGCAAGCAAGCCCACAAAGACCTCGTGTCCCGGTTCTCCAATCAATTCAAGAACGAAGGCCGCCATGGCGTCGTCGAGGAGCTGATGAGCCCCGACTTCGTGCACCACTTCAAGGACCCGAACTTGCCTCCGGGTCGGGCCGGGCTGGCGGCCCTCGGGGCGGCGGTGTCCGGCGCGTTTCCGGACGTCAAGGTCGAGATCCAAGACCTGCTGGCCGATGGCGACCGCGTCGTGGAACGGTGTGTCGCCACGGCAACGCACTCCGGTCCGTTCAACGGCGTCCCCGCGACCGGACGCTCGGTGACGTGGACGGAGACGCACATCTACCGGGTCCGCGACGGTAGGATCGCTGAGCTGTGGCCCGAGGTCGACATGCTGTCCATCCTCATGCAGATCGGCGCGATGGGGTGACATGACGAACGAAGACTTGGCGAAGCTCGTCGAGCGTGCGCGAGAGGGGGACGAAGAAGCCCTCTCTGCGCTCGTGCGCGAGCTCCAAGACTCGGTCTATCGCCTTTGCATCCGCATGCTCGGCGACCCCGCCGATGCCCAAGACGCCTGCCAAGAGGCGCTGATCAAGGTGGTCACCCGCTTGTCGGGCTTTCGGGGCGAGGCAGGGGTCCGCACGTGGGCCCACCGCATCGCGAGCAATCATGTCATCAGTCACCTTCGCCAGGCCTCGCGTCGGCCCGCGCCGAGTCTGAGTTTCGAGGCGTTCGGCGACGTGATCGATGGTGGGGTCGCCGCCTTCGACGATGCGCCGGTCGCCCCGGAGCGCGTGCTGGCCGAAGAGGTGCGCCTGACCTGCACGCAGGGCATGTTGATGTGCCTCGATCGCGATCAGCGTCTCGCCTACGTGCTCGGCGAGATCCTGGAGTTCGATGCGCCGTCGGCCGGGGCGGTCCTCGAGATCAGCCCCGCGGCGTTCCGGCAGCGACTCGCCCGCGCGCGCAAGGCATTGCTCGACTTCATGCAGCGGCGCTGCGGCGTCTACTCGAAGGCCAACCCTTGCCGGTGTGATCGGCAGGTCCCTTATGCGCGGTCCACCGGCATGCTCGATCCGCAGCGCCTTCGCTTCGTCCGGCATCGGGCGCCGCAGCCCGACGATGCTGACCTCGGGGAGCTGATGGACCTCCTCGACGTCGGGGCGACCATCCGCGGCGGCGGGGCGTTCGTGGCTCCCGACGACATCGCCGATGCGATTCGGGCCGCGACCACCCGGAAGGACAACTGAGAAGCCCAGACGGAGTCGTCCGACGCGGCAATTCCTGCAAGCGCAGCCGCTCGGGCGGCGCAACGCTTTCGTCTGGGCTCGGGCGCAGCCGTGGCCATGTTGGATCGATGGGAACGCCTGCCACGCTCCGACTCCTCCCTCTGCTCGCAAGCCTCGCCCTCGTCGCCTGTGGTGACGACGCCAGCGGTGGCGACACCGACGGCTCGACCGGGGGCAGCACCACCGGCCAAGACACCGAGGACCCATCCGCGGGATCCACCGGAGACCCCGGCTCGACGAGCGAGCCGGGCACGGAGACCGGCCACCCGGACACCGGTAGCAGCTCCACCACCGGGGGCGAGGAGCTCGACCCGCGCTTCGTCGAGCTGAGCGCGATCCTCGAGGCCGAGCTCGTGGAGAAGGACATCCCGGGCGCCGCGATCGCCTACGTCGAAGACGGCGAGCTCGTGTTCGTCAGGGGATTCGGCGTGCGCGGGCCCGACAGCGAGGACCCGGTCGATGCGGACACGATGTTCGCGATCGGATCGGTGACCAAGTCGATGACCTCCGTGCTGGCGCTCTCGGTGGTCGCCGACGATCCGGATACGACGCTCGACACGCCGGTGGTCGATCTTCTGCCCGCGCTCGACTTTCCTCCGGTCGAGACCCTGCCTCTGATGACGCTCGAGACGACGCTCGAGCACAGCTCGACGCTGCCCGTCAATCCGGTTGCCCCGACCGAGGCATTCGACGAGCCGACGAGCTACCTGCTCACCGACGTGATCCCTGACCTCGTCGCTGCGGGTCACGAGCAGTTCACATCCCCGGGGCACGTGTATCTTTACAGCGGTGTGGGCTACGCGCTGGCGGGTCTCGCGATTGAGACCATCAGCGGACAGACGTTTCCCGACCTCCTCGAAGAGCGACTCACCACGCCGCTAGGCATGTCCCGCACGCTCGTCGACGCAGAGGCGTTCATGGACGCGGGCAACTACGCCCTGGGCGACGAGACCGGCACCCCCATCACGCCGGACCGGACCGATGTTCCGTGGTTCCGCCCCTCGGGCGCGGCCTGGAGCTCCGCCCAGGACATGGGCCTCTACCT
>SPJJ01027221.1_pt1 | contig 12437 bp, 10 predicted proteins | sample 3741741 | NCBI WGS metagenome assembly SPJJ01 (sample SAMN10925908, study PRJNA522277) | cold seep metagenome | isolation source: Elba SIP-enriched marine methane seep metagenome, extraction at timepoint T1 | place: Italy: coast of Elba, Mediterranean Sea | collected 2014-05 | reverse complement strand
GAACCAGAACAGCGCCCTTGTTGACATAGTCCCCGGCCTTGAAGTTCACCGCGTCGACCAGGCCAGGCCGCATCGTTGCGATGTTACTCACGCGATTTGCCCTGGTGCGCCCCGTCAGCGCGAGGCCCCGCGCCTTCGATGCCTGCGCATCGGGCTTCACCAAACGAGGCGGTAGCGGCTGGGAGCGCCGCTCCGGCTTTGGCGGAAGGTTCACGTTAGGCTCGGCTTCGGCCTGCGCGCAGGATGCAGCGCCGACTACGAGCGTCATGAGGATGGCTTTTGTGAATGCGGACGGGTTCATAACAGACGGCCTCCCTGGGCGTGATGAAGTCGAAGTCGAGACAATGAGACATCAAGGTCGCGCTCGGCGACCTGTCGATCTGCGGCGAATCGGCGGACATCCGCGTCATCGAGGTCAAGGCTAGTTGCAAGCCCATTCTTGTGCAGCTGATCGACCTGCTCCACAGCCTGAGTTGCGAGGGTCAACTGGGCCTGCGCGAGGCTCAAACGGGATTGGGCTTCTTCAAGCTTTGCCCTTGCCTTTTCAATGATGGCTTGGGCTCGAAGGCGCGAAGCCTGCAAGTTGGCCTGCGCCTCTTCCAGGCGGGCGCGGGCGGTATCACGGTCCGCGTAGCGGGCCCCGCCGTCGTACAGGGGGAACGACAGGCCCAGCGTCGCGGTGCCAAAGAAGTTATTGCCGGCAAAGCCTTCGACGTTGGTCGCGGTGCCTTGGGCCTCAAAGACAAGACTGGGCGCCCACAACCACGCGGTCCGGGTCTCGTCGTTCTGGGCCGCCTTGAGCGCAGCCGCCTGGGCGGCGACGTCCCTGCGATCATCTACGCCGGTGCCAGCTTGGCCCAAGTCTTTGGGCAAGCCGGCCTTCGCCACTTCGACTGGAGTCTCGGAGCCGATGATGACCTGCAGGTCGGCTTGCAGGCTGCGCCGCTGTGCCTCGATCTGGGCGAGCTGGCTCTTGGCTTCAGCGGACCGTGCCTGGGCGCGGGTCACCTCGATGGGCGCCGCGATGCCGGCATCGACCCGAACCTCTGCGTCCGCGATTCGGGCCTCCGCCACCGCCAGCGCACGACGCGCCGCGGCCTCAAGTGCATCGACCGTCTGAAGGCCGGCGTAGATCTGTGCCGCGCCGAACCTCAGCTCATCCGTGGCCGCCTCCGCGGCCAGCCCCTGGGCCTTCAGCGCGGCCCTGGCGATGGACGGGCCGTGCCACGCCGACGGGTCGAAGAGCAGCTGCCGCACGGTCGCGACCCCCGCTACTGCCCAGTGCGGCTGAATGATGGTCGCAGGAGGCAGGTCTAGGGTGGAGGGGTCCGCGCCCACGCTGGTGGCTAAGCCGCCGAGCAGACTGCCGAAGTCGAGCTCGACCTGCTGGGTGCTGTACTGGACCTGCCCACCCAACGTGATGCTGGGCTTCCACGCGGACCAGACCTTGGACAGCTCACCCTCGGCAGCCGCGACCCGGGCTTGGGCGGCCCTTGCATCCGGGCTGTGCTCTGGAATGCGCGCCAGCAGTTCTTGGTAGGTGAGCGGTTGGGCCGTCGCGATCCCCGAAGTGAGGACGCTGGCCGATGCAACGATCGCGAATAGGGTGTGCCTGTTCATTGTTCTAGCCATGCGTTCGTGTCACCGAACGCTTGTTCGGTGACACGAATTCCGATATTCTGCAAGGCAGTTGAAGATCGTTCTGCGCTGGATTGAGTGCGCAAAAACGAGGCAAGAGAGGCAAACGCTATGATTAGGCAGGTCAACCCGGTGCGGTCTGAAGAACGTCGGGCGCTTCAACTCAAGAGCGCGCGCCAGGGGATCATGCTCGCGGCGGCCAGGATTGTGATCGAGGCCGGCTACCAGGCCACCACGATGCGCACGATCGCCAAGGAAGCCGGCTATACCGCCTCGTCGCTGTACACCTACTTCAAGTCCAAGGAGGAGATCTTCGAAGCCCTGCGCACCGAGCTCCTCGACCACTTTCAGTCGACGATCGAAGAGGAGATGCCTGAGGGTTTGGACTTTCAAGCGCGCGTCGCCGTGCTGACCCACCGCATGGGGCGCTTCGCCGAGGACTATGAGCACGCGGTCGCGCTTCACGTGGTGGGCGGCATCGATGTCGCGGCAGAAAACGGCCTCGACCGCGTCGAGCGCATGGAGCGCACGACGTGCTCAGTGCGAGACTGGTTCGCCAAGAATGGCACCCTCGAAGAGCGCCAAGGCCACAGCGCCGAGGATGTCGCCGACCTCTTTCACGGCATCATGAGCGCCTGCATGGAGCGCGCCTTCCTGATCGGTAAAGGCGAACTCGACGCCGAGGTCTTAAAGCAGGCCAATACCCGAGGCCTCAGCTTCTTCTTCGCCGCGCTCAACGCGCCGCCTCAGGGCTGAGCACCCGCCTACGAGCGGCGACGGTCCGCGTCGTCTTTGACAAGGGCCTCGATGCTCTCAAGCACCTGTGCGCACAGGGCCGCGTCCAAGGCATCCGGGTGAGGCTGAGCGAATCGGCCCGAGTCGTTATCAAAGTACAGACCGGAGCTCTTCAGGAAGCCCGGCTCAAGCGCAGCGCGCGTGAGAATGGCCGCCCCGATCTCCAAAGATGCGCCCGAGACCCCGAAAGCCTGCTTGACCATCTTGCTCGCCAACATCGAGCCGGGATTGACGGCCACCGTTAATGGACCACCGCTGTGAGGCTGTTGGCCCATGCTGCGCGACCACATCGTTAGCGCCAGCTTGCTTTGAGCATACGCCGCATGATCCGACAGCGCGGTTCGCCCCTGCAGAGCGTCTAGGTCGACCGACGCCTGGGCGGCAGACGATACATTCACCACACGGCTCGCCGCCGTCATCTGGTCCACCAGGAGCTGGGTGAGATAGTACGGCGCCAAAGTATTGACGACAAAACGAACGTCCAGGCCCTGCTCCGTCGTGGGGTTTGGCACCTTGTAAACCCCAGCATTATTTATAAGTACGTCCAGGTGCGGAGTTGCGGCCTTCACTGCCTCGGCGAGGGTCTTCACTTCAGCCAGGCTTGATAGGTCAGCAACAAAGGCCTCCATGCGCCCCCGGCCCGACAGCTCTCGCTTCACGGCCTCAAGTTTTTGGGGGTTGCGGCCATGCAGCAGCACATGGTGCCCCTCGTCGACCAAGCGCTTTGCGACCTCGAGGCCAATGCCATCGGTAGAACCCGTGAGCAGGATGACTTTCTGCATAATGCTATTCCCCTTCCAGGAAGCTCGGCAGGACACTCTCGGCGACCACCCTCATTGTCGCCTCCGTATCCATGCGATTGAAACGTAGATTGAGCGCAACATGATTCACACCCACGCTTTGTAGAGTCTTGAGATATTCAGTCAATCTATTGACCCCGACCCTTAGCCCCAAGTGAATGGACTGGGCCGGCGCGTCAGGATCATCCAGCAGATCGAGATACAAGGGCTGCATGACAGGCTTCGGCGGGGCCTTTGCGGCCTGTAGATGGGCCTTCCAGCTGGCGATGATCCGCCCCTGGGCTGACGGGTCCCGCGGGTAGATCATCCAGCCGTCACCGTGGCCCGCGATCCACGACAGATCCTGCTGGCTGCCGCCGGTAATAAGCAACGGCAGCCGATCTCCGCTGGGCTTTGGCAACAGGTCCATGCCGCCCCCCGGAGAGCCATAACTACTCTCGAACTGGGCCCGAGTGCCGGCCACGCTTCGAATATAGTTCAGACTCTCACGAAAGCGTGCGCCGCGGTCGTCGAAGCTCAGATTGAGCGCGGGGTACTCTTGGGGACGGTCGCCGGATGCCACGCCCAGGATGAGTCGTCCACCCGACAGAACGTCCACCGACGCTGCGGCCTTTGCGACATGCGCGGGGTGCCGCAGCGGCAGGACCACGCTGGCTACGCCAAGAGCGATCCTCTGGGTCTGACCCGCCAGGTACCCCAGGTAGGTAAATGGGTCGAAGGTCTGCCCTGCGTCGCCGAAGGAGGGCACATTGAAGGGCACATCGCGGAGCCAGACGGCAGAGTATCCGAGCTGCTCGGCGAGCTGCACCCTCTCTAAGTGTCTGTGCATGGCGGGCACTGGACCCGCCGCATAGTTCTCTATGGGAGCGACCAAACCTAGGCTCATCCGCCCGCTTCGAAATACGGAGTTATAGCCTCGGTTGATGGAGGCGAAGCCCGGGCTGCGGGACGCCCCGTCTGGCAGGTGCTCGGACCCGGTATTGTGAAGCGCTACGTTCTGCACTGTCAGTTGCCGCCTTCGATAGTCATGCCCTTAGGCTTCGAACCCTGCGAGTACGATCTTCCCGCGAGATCCGCCCTTTTCGATCAACTCGTGCGCGCGCCGAAGATTCGGCACGTTGATCTTGCCGAGGTCGTTCGTCATGGTGCTCTTGAGCACGCCGCAATCCACAAGGTCAGCGACCTCGGCGAGCAGGTCCCCTTGAGCCTGCATATCCTTAGTCTGGTACAGCGACCTGGTGAACATCAGCTCCCAGTGCACTGAGAGGCTGCGGCGTTTTAGGGGCACGATGTCTAAGGACGGTGGATCGTCGATCAGCGCCAGGTGGCCGAAGGGCGCGAGGAGATCGGTAAACTGCTCCAGGTACCTATCCGTATGCGTGAGGCTGGCGATGTGTGTGACCGCAGGCAGGCCTGCATCTTCCAGCTGAGGGGCAAGGGGCTGATGATAGTCGACGACGTGGTGCGCTCCCATGGAGGTGACCCACTTGCGGCTTTGGGGGCGACCCGCCGTGGCCACGATGGTCGCTGAGGTCAGACGAGACGCCAGCTGAAGGAGGATGGAGCCAACTCCACCGGCCGCGCCGGAGACGAGCAGAACGTTGTCCGAGGGGGCCTTGCCGAGCGGGATCTTGAGCCGCTCAAAGAGAAGCTCCCAGGCCGTGATGCTGGTCAGCGGCAGGGCGGCCGCCTCGGGCGCGGAGAGCGTGCGAGGAGCGGTGGAGACCAAGCGCTCATCGACGCACTGAAGCTCGCTGTAGGCCCCCGGTCGATCGAGCGCTCCGGCATACCAAACCCTCTGGCCCGGCTCATAACGGTCAACGGCCTCGCCGACGGAGACCACTGTGCCCACCGCGTCCCAACCCAAGATGCCTTCGCCGGATGGTGCGACGTTGGCGCGCAGCTTCGTATCCACGGGGTTGACGGAGATGGCCTGCACCCGCACCAGGAGGTCACGGGCCCCGGGTGAGGGGTCTTCGACCTGGGCTTCCACGAGGGCCTCAGGGTTGTCGATTGCACAGGGTTGCTTGTATATAATCGCCTTCATGGGGGGAGCCGCCTTCCAATATTAGCGTTCTAGTCCCCAATCGCCGCCTCGTGAAGCCATTGACCGTTGATTTACCTTCAAAGTCCTGTTGAAGATTAAGGGTGAGAATTCGCGATATGCAGCTGCTTGTACGGGTCGCGGAGGCAGGCTCGATGACCCGGGCCGCCCAGCAATTGCACCTGACCCCGGCTGCCGTGAGCGCCGCCATTCAACGCATCGAGACCTCCCTCGGGGTCCGTATGTTCGAGCGCACCACGCGCTCCCTACAGCCTACAGATGAAGGGCTGGTGATCATCGAGGGCTGCGAGCAGGTCGTGGAGAGCTGGCAACGCACCTTGCACAACGCGCGGGGAGAGAATGACGGCCTGGAGGGCAACGTTCATCTATCGGCGCCAGCGGATACGACCTACCAGGTGCTGCAATCCTTGGTGGCCGAGTTTGCGGAGCAGCACCCCAAGGTTCGCATCGTCCTGCACTCCAGCGATGTTGTTCAGCATCTGCATCGCGACGCGATTGATATGGCCATTCGCTACGGCGCGCTTCAGGACAGCACCCTGTCCGCACGACGGCTGGCCGCGAGCCCCTCAGTCCTGACCGCCGCCCCGGCATACCTCGACGCGATGGGCACCCCCACGACCGTCGACGCGCTGCGCGAGCACCGTTGCCTCACGATTCAACTCTACGGCGCGCCGGTGGTCTCATGGACGCTGCACAGTGAGGCCCAGACCCACACCATCAACGTCGAAGGCGGACTGTGTGGCGACGGCTACATCGCTCGGCAATGGGCCTTGCAGGGCCGCGGAATCGTACTCAAGAGCCTCTTCGACGTCATCGATGATCTTGAGGCCGGGCGGTTGGTCCAGGTGCTCCCCGAGTATTCCGCCGGGCCCTTCGCCATTCACGCCGTCTTTCCCAGCCGTCGGTTCTTACCGGCCCGTGTCCGAGCGCTCGATAGCGTCATCACCGAGCAATTCAAAGGCCGCTCCGCGCGATGTGAAGCCTGGCTCACCCGCGCTTAGGAGCAGACGCTCAGCAACCCAGGTTGCTCATCCGGGACGTCACCTCGAAGTCATAAGGCGGGTACTCGTAAACCGAAACGCGCGGCTCGGTCTCTCCGATGGAGTAGCCAAAGACGCGCTCGTATTCCTCGGGCGCCTCGCCCATCTGGCGCAGCTGCGCGAGGTACTCCGACATCGACTTCGACTCGATCACCACCACCTTGCCCATCTCGTCCACGCCTGGACTGTGGCGTCGGGTCCCGTCGTGCTCGAACTCCAGGATGCGCCGCCCGTAGCGTGTGATGCCCACAACGCGGAACGTGAGGCTCTTGCCGACCCCCGGCAAGTTGAGCACGCTGCGGTCCATGGCCAAGAAGGGCAACCCAACTTGCTTGCGAAGATCCCGAAGCTGCTCAACCGCGGTCTCAGAGTGCTCCGTGAGATGATCCAGGCGGGTGCGCAGCTCCTCGGGGATGTCGCCCAGCACTTTCTCCTCGACCTGCTCCTGCACGATGCGCGCGTTGGTGGCGAAGTTGTGCCGGTTCTCCATGTAGCCCTTCACAGTGAACGTGTAATAGGGCAGCACGCCGATATCCTCGAGCACCTGCCGTAGCCGCGCTGCGTGCCCACGGCGGGAGCCGGCTGCGGTGAAGACGAGCTGATTGGTGACCGCCCAGCCCGCCGAGAGCAGCCGACGTACCGCCTCCGTGGCCTCCGGGGTGACCTCGATCGCAGACTCAAAGTGGGTCTGAATCACGAACTGCCGAATCCCGATCCGACTCGCCCGGGCCTTGAAGTCCCCGAGGATGCGCGTGAGTTGCGGTGTGATGCGCTGGGGCAAGTAGGCCGGCAGGCGCGTGCCGAGGCGTACGCGCACCAACTCCGCGTACTTATCCGAGTCAGGCCGCGCCCGGTTCGCCTCGCGCTTGCGCTCGGCCATGCGGTAGACCGCGTCGAGGATTCGTTCGAGGCTGCTGTCGGTGCTCATGAGCGAGTCACCGCCGGTGATCAAGATATCCTTCAGCTGGGTATCCTGCTCAAAGTAGGCGAGCAGACGCTCAAGCTTGTCGGGCCAAGTCTCCCGGGGCCGGAGCTTGTCGAGGTCGAAGTTCAAGTTTCCGCGCTGAAAGTCATACATGCGCTGACAGGAGGCGCACAGGCCCCCGCAGGCCCGACCCATCGTGTCCGGGATGAGGATCGCGACCTCCGGGTAGCGACGGTGCACGCTATGGTGAGAGGGCAGCAACCAGCCGGCGGCGTTGGGTTGGCCAGGCTCCACAAGGTCCTCCTTCTCCCACGCCACAATCTGCCCGAACTCCTGAACCAGGGACGGGCTGTAGAGCACATAGTGTCGAATCGGTAGGTCCGCGCCCGGCGCGAAGCCGGGGGCCTGCACATGCAGCAGCGACAGGTAATACGGGTTGACGAAGGTAGGGATGCCGGCCGCCGCGGCCTGCTCCAGCACCTTGAGGGTATCGGGATCGAGCGAGCCGCCGAGCAGCTGATTTAGCGCCTTTGGTGAGCGGGCTGCGAACTTGAGGTGAAAGCGCGCCTCGTCCCACCACTTGAGCACACGAAGGTACTTCTGCTCGTCGCAGAGTCCCGGCTCAAAAGTGTAGCGCGGGTCCGCTGTCGTAGCGGACTCGATGCGATTGATGATCGTGTGGATGATCCGGTCGCGGTTGGCCTCGCGCAGCTTCACGATGCGCGGCTCTAGCCCGCTGGGATGCCGCTGCATCCACTCAAGGACCTGTGCCCGGCTGGGTTTGGGCGGCTCCCGGCTGCCGTGCAACTGCCGAAGCAAGTGCAAGGTATCCTCAAAGAAGCCAGGCTTCGCTCCGCCGGTGCCCAAGGTCGTAGCCAGCCAGAGCATCTTGATCGGATTATTGATCGCGACCCGCCCTCTCAGGTTGAGGTCCACGTACTCAAGGCCGGCATGCTCAACGTAGTCCAGCAGCCGAATCGCGGCGTAGTCTGACCACTTCAGCTCAGCGAAGGCCTCGTGCCCCCTGCGCTGTCCTCGAAAGTAGGCCTTCGCTTCGGGGCTGGCGGCCTCGAGCACCCAGGCCTTGACCGCCACCAACGCCTCGGTCGCGCTCTTCGCGCCGCGCAGGAGCCGCTCGAAGTCCGGATTCTCATCGAGCAGTTGCCGCAACCAACGTTGCGCAAGGACCGAAATCGCGACCGCGTCGAGCGCGTCGGATCCGCCTGGCACGACGGCGGTATCGGTGGAAGGTTCCGCCCCGTATTGCATCGCTGAGACCTCCTAGAGGAGATTTCACCACGAGCGCATCGCGTCCGTCAGCCCACGGCGGGGCCCGTGATCCATCCCGAGGCTATGGGCCCCGAGACGGGTCCGCGGCAGAGGCATTCATGGAGACGCGGGCCGGACAATGCTCAAGCCCAGCCGCAGGCCTCATTGCACCGCCCCGCCCCACGCCAGCCCGGGGCTCACTGCCCGTTCTTCAGCCCCATCTTGATGAAGGCGACCACAAAGTCGTCCTTTTCGGTGCGCAGCGCCTCGCGCAGAGCCTCCTTGGCGGCGGGGGCGTCGATCTGACCCAGGGCCTGGGCGGCGGCCATGCGCACATCCGACTGCTCGTCGGTCCGCAGCACATGATTGAGCGCCTGCACCTGTTTGGCGCCGCCGAACTTCGCAATCGCGGTGGCGCACTCTTCTCGCACGCCCGGCGCAGGGTCTTTGAGCCTCTTCACCAGGGCACCGAGGGACTCAGGATCCTGCAGCACCCCCAGCAGCTCCGCGCTGGTCTTGCGCACCTCTGGGTCCTTGCTGGCCAGGTCCGCGAGCAGGACCGAGGTCGCCTTGAGCTCATCGAGCGCACGGCGAATGGCCTCCTTGAGCGAACCCTGGGTATTCTGCAGCGCCTGCACCATGGGAATGACGGCTTCGCGAGACCCGCTCTGAGAGACCTTCATCACCGCTGCGATGCGCATGCGCTCGGTGGCGGAGCGATCGAAGACCACCGAGATCTGGTCGGATAGTTGTGTAGCCTCTGCACTCATCGACGTAAACGCAACCGTTCCCGCCAAACCGATTTGACCTACAATCTTCTTTACGTCACTCATTTCGGGACCTCCTTATTGGCCGCGTTGCCATAAAACCCACTCGTTGAGAAGGCATCGTATCCGTCGTTGGGTTTGATGTCTTTGTGACCACCGGCGTTGAGGCGAGCGCTATAGGCCGTCTCTAGCTTGTTGTGCTGACTCATCATGTCGGCCTGGTTCTGACGCTGGGTCGCCCCCTTGGTGAAGGCCAGCACATGTTGGGCGCCGGTGCCCACCCAAGTCGTTTGGGTAGTGCCCACAATATCCGTATTGCCGTGGTCGCGCCCTGGGAACTTACCACCGCGCAGGTTGTGCAGGTACTCATCGGTGGAGCATGCGCTCATGACGAGCATCTGATACTTTGGCCTCTTCTTGAGTTGGTCAAGATCCGTGCCTCGGCCCTTGATGGCCTTCTTGAGGTACGATGGCGGCGCGCTGTGGCTGCGGTTGCCCTTTTCGCTAATAACGAAGTTGCCTTCACCCTTCTTGATGTCGTCGAAGTCCGGTCCGGTGCCGTAGCGGGCGTGACCGGAGTAGACGACCATCTCATCTTGCTCCAATGCCTTCTTGAAGCTATCCCGCGCCTTCTTGCCATCCGTCCCCGGCGTTACAAGGCGAACGACATTGTCGACATCCTTGCCGGTCTTGGGGTCCTTGAAGGTCTTGTGAAAGTACTGGGCATTGGAGTCATAGCGGTCTTTGGTGAGACCCAGCTTGGTGCGCTGCTTGTCGGATAGTTTGCTGTAATCGACAGGTTTGTACCCATCCGCCTTCAGACCCTTGACGATCTTCTTGGTCTCCCCGATGTGCGCCTTGCCCTCATCATAGCCGACGGCGATCGTAGTATCGAGCCGGCCATCCGCGAACATCTTATCGTACTCAGGCGAGCGCACGAGCTTGTTGCCAGGCGCGGGTGCGGCCTGCTTGAGCGCGCCCAGGGTCTCCTTACCGATGGAGCCGTCCGTTCCAATGCCCATCTCGCGCTGAAAGTGCGTGACGGCGGCCTTGGTATCCTTATCGTAGGTCCCGCTGGCGCCGCCCGGGATGTCGTAGCCCATGTCGATCAGGCTCTGCTGCACCTTCTTGACCGACTCGCCCTTGCTGCCCAAACCCAGCGTCTTCTTGCCATCCGCGACCGCGGCAAGGTCCTTATCACCTTCGAAGCGCTTGGCGCCGCGGCTCTTGCTCTGCGCGCGGCTTGCATCCGTGGTCGTCTTGAGCGCGCCGTACAGCGCGCCCGCCGCCGTCGTCTTGCCACCCTTCTCCGTGGCGATGGAGTCACCGTCTCCGTTCTTGTCGAACTCGTCGATGTAGGTGAAGAGCAGCTTCATCTCCTTGGTGCCGCGGATGACGTTATCCTGCCCCGCGATGGCCTTGAGCTTGGCGTCGCTGACGCCATTGTCCTTGAGGGCCTTCTTGCTCTCCTTCGACAACTTGCTGAGATCGATCGCTCCGCCGTCTTTAGAGAGGGTGTCTACAAATTTGTTCCGGGTGACGGTGGTCATGGCGCTGCGTAGAGCAAGAGCAGTGCCAGCATTGGTATTGCGCGGATGAAGCACCGACCCCTGGATCGTGTAAGGAGCGCCGGTGCCAAATAGGATGAGGTGCAGGGCTTGCGCGAAGGGATCGCAGATCTTGCGCCCCGCGACGGCCCCTCCTACAGGCCGCGCGCGGCCCCTAACTCTGCGCGTTCAGCTCCTGGCCTCCACCAACCAAGACAGTCCGGTCGGGTCTGTACTGATCGACAGCCGGCTAAAGCCGGCCAGATCCTGCACCACCGTCTCAAGATCAGCCCGGTCGCGCTCCACCAGCGGCCAATCCCCCAGGCCATCCATGATGTACCGAAAGGGGTGCCCACGAGTGATGTTGGTGAAACAAAAGACGCCGCCCGGCCGCAGCCAGTGCTCTTTGACGACCCGACAGAGCAACGCGGCTTGCCTTTGGCTCAGGTAATCGAAGAGCCCGCCGGCGATCACAAGGTCGAAGGGGCCCATGGCGCTCAGCGCACGCCGCGACCGTAGCGCGTTACCCGGCTGCAGGCAGACTCGGTCCCCTAGGGCCACCAAACGATCGCTCGCCAGACGGAGCGCATCCGGCTCGATGTCGTTGAGCACCAGCTGATCGTGGGTATGCACCAGGGTAGGCAGGGCCGCGACCACGTCCTGAGCCCCCCCGACGGCAATGCAAAGCACCTTGCATGCGCCGCGATGGTCCCGACTGCCCGTGAGCAACCGGTCGGCCTGCCATCGGATCTTGAAGTGGTGCTGAAGACAGATGGGGCTAGCGAGGAAGACTCTATCCAACAGCGCCGCCGGATCTGCATCATCGAGGGCCTCAACACCCCCCAGTAGCAGCTCGATGCTCTCAAAATCCCCGATGTAACCCCGAGGCCAATGCTGAACCCGACGTGCCACCTGACCGCGGGCCCAAAACTCCCTGAGAGGGCCGATCGCGGCCTTGATTTGGCCCAGCGTGGGTCTGTGCGCCGCTGGCTTCATCGAGACCGCCTGCAGCCTGCGAGCGAGAGCGCACAGGCTCTCCTGTACCCTCCAAAACGCTGAGGACGAGGCGTGGCCGCTGGTCGTGAGCGCATCCGTGAGGAAGCGCGCCTCCGTGCAGGCGAACGCCCGCAATTGCTGCAGGGTCGCATCTGGCGAAGACGGCGCAGGACCCGCGAATCGATCCGGCCGGATCACATGGACAGTGTCAGTGCGAGCGTTCAGAGCAGCCATGCCCTGCACTATGGGCTGCCCGGCCCGGTCCTAGGCATCACCCGGGCGGGGGAGTTGGCAGGCCATCAGCAGCTCACTCGAAGGCTACGAAGCGCCGGTCCGTCTGCAGGTCATAGACCGTCAGCGTCTCGGCATTGGCATCGCGCCAGACCACCCTGGAGCCCGCCATGTTGGGCAGCAGACCCTCTTCGCCAGGCGCGGTGAGGGTCTTCTCTTCGCCAGTGACAAGGTGGGTTGCGCGAATTGTGGTGCCCACAAGATCGTCCGCCACCTGCGTGATGAGCCAATCGCCCTGATGTTCGTAGCGGCGAAAGAGCTGCACCGGGGGCCCAACCCGCACACCCGGCCCGCTATCGCTGAG
>SPJJ01044561.1_pt1 | contig 12488 bp, 10 predicted proteins | sample 3741741 | NCBI WGS metagenome assembly SPJJ01 (sample SAMN10925908, study PRJNA522277) | cold seep metagenome | isolation source: Elba SIP-enriched marine methane seep metagenome, extraction at timepoint T1 | place: Italy: coast of Elba, Mediterranean Sea | collected 2014-05 | reverse complement strand
GCCAGGCGGCGGCACAGCAAGCGCTACAGGGAAGCGCCCATCGGGTGCTGATCTGCGATACGGATGTGCAGACCACCGCCCTTTGGTCAGATCTGCTCTACGGGCGAGTGGCGCCTTCGATCCAGAGCCTGGCGCAGTCCCAGTCCTGGCACCTGACCCTGCTGTGTGCCCCGGATGTGCCCTACGCAGAGGATGTGCACCGCGTATCACCCGAGACTCGAGCGCCCTTCATGCGCAGCCTGGAGCGCGCCTTAGAGGGCACGCCGGAGCGGGTCGTGCGATTGGGCGGAGCCTGGTCCCAGCGCGAGGCCACGGCGATTGAGGCCGTGCAGCGACTCATCGATTCTTAGCGGCGGGCCTCAGCCCAGCAGCGCGCCGATCGATTGAAACTGCTCTTGCAAACGCTGCTCGGCTCCCACGGAGTGATTGTCTGCGTTGGGGGCCTCCGGTCCTCCGGGCACCACGGCACGAAAGTCCAGGCTCAGCCGGCTGCTGCCTGCAACCTCGTTGGGGCGAGTTTGGTGAAGGTGGGCGGCCGCAAATAACAACAGCTGGCCCGCCTTGGTGGGCAGGCGCACTTCCTCGGTATTGGGCACGGTCTCGGTGGGCGCCGGATAGTCTTCGAGCTTTGTTGTGCCATGCCAGCCCACCTGCTTCATCCATCGACCATAGTCGAAGCCCGTGGAGGCGTTGGGTACCGCCTTGTCGAAGTACTCCGGGTAGAAGGCGAAGGACTGAGTCTCGGGGCAGTCGAAGACTGGGATCCACCAGTTGATCTGACCTTGGGGGCAGCCGTACCAGGTGTCGCGGTGGGCGACGAAGACCGGTCGGGCCTCGAGGATCTGCTCCGCGCCCGCTGTGACGACCCGCAGCCGGGGCGTGTCGACGAGCGTATGTTCGGGCATACCGAGGGCGCTCATCGTCTTCGCTGCGAGGCGGTGCAGGCCGTCTTGCCCATACAGCTCGGCGCGCACTTCGCCCAGCCGAGTATGTTCGATGGCGGGACACGGTTCGCCGGGTTTTGGGAGGCCGTCCTGCCCCAGCACTTGTTGCAGGACTTCCTGCACACGGTAGGTCAGAGCCCGTGTCTCGGGCGTCGATTCGTAGACGAAGAGCTGGCCCGATAGCAGGCTGCGGACGAGCGCATCAGGGCCGTCGGGCTCGGTGGCGGGGCCGGGATGTCGCTGGCGCAGCACGCCAGCGATTCTACGACCGCCTGCGGTCAGGGGCCAGTCAGCACGTAGGTGATCTCGTTATCGGTGGGGTTGTTGGGCAGACCACGGTACTGCAGGGCGCCGCCTTGCACGCAGTACCAGTACTGACGCGTATCGATGCCCGAGATCGTGGTGATGACGCCGTTCTGAGTGCTCCAGCTGCCGCTGCTGTTTTCGACCGTATTGACGGTGACCGCGCAGTCGCAGCCGTTGGTGCCGGCCGCGCAAGTACCCGTCGCGCCCGGCACAACCGTGGGGATGAAGAAGCTCAGCGTAGTGCAGGTGACTCCGGCAGGCAGACAGTTCGTGGGCAGAAAGAGGTCCCCGGTCTGCGTGGTCGACTGCATGCGGGCGAAGCTGCCGTTGGCGTCAACGGTGACAGTGCCCACAGACGCGTTGGTGACATTCGTGACCTGCGCTGCCGAGCAGCCCGCGAGCTGGGAGGCAAAGGGGATCTGGTCTGTACAGGCCTCAACGTAGGTCCAGGTGCCCACCGGGTTGCCGCCGCAAGCATCGTTGGCCCCGAAAGAGGGGTTGCACATGACGGTGGGGCCAGCATCTGGCGTTGTGCCTGCATCCGTGCCCGCGTCCGGCATGACTCCGGTATCGGGCATGACTCCGGTATCGGGCATGACTCCGGTATCGGGTATGACTCCGGTATCGGGCATGACTCCGGTATCGGGCATGACTCCGGTATCGGGCATGACTCCGGTATCGGGCATGACTCCGGTATCCATGGGTTCGGCATCTGCCGCCGCCGCATCGGGCAGAACGCCCGTATCCTGGGGTCCGCTGTCCGGCGTGGCGTCCGGCGGTAGGCCCGCGTCCATCTCCTCGCCCGCGTCTATCTCTTCGCCTGCGTCCATCTCTTCACCCGCGTCCACCGCGACCATCGCGTCGGGGTGAACGCCGGAATCGGCGAGCACGGTGCCGGTGTCGACCGTGCTCCCCGCGTCCGTTTCGGAGTCGCCGGTACACGCGGATAGGGCGCCGCTGAGGGCGAGCAGGCAGATGAGGTGTGATTGCTTCGGTGCCACGAGTCCCCAGACTGTGGATCGAGCCGCTTCCAGACGCCAGCGGATAAGCGCCCTTATTCGAGTCGCCCCGCGTTCAATCTGGGCTAGGGCAGGGTGATCTGGGTACGCGCTAGACGCTGGCGGCCGGCTAAGCCATCGCTGTATCGCGGCGCCGTCTTGGATTGTGCGGGTACATAGCCAACCTCGCAGTATGCCTTGCCATGACGAAGCGCTGCGTTGCCGGCGGTGCGTGCATAGGGCCGCCGCTCGATCAGCGGCCACGGCACCACCAACTGACCGGAGAAGGATTGCCCCGCGTCCACCCGCTGCCATCCCGGAGCTTCGGGGGCTTCGACATCGAGGTCGTCCGGTACCGCGATCACCCGCCGGGTGATCGTGACCGCATCGCCCTCAGGCAGCACATAGGCGGCTCGTGAGTCCGCCTTGAGCCCGGACCCGGCGGCCACCGGCAGATCCTTGGCCAGCCATACCGCGTCCCCGGTGTTATTGGTGAAAGAAAAACGCAGGACAAGCTGCGCATCCTGAACTGTCGGTTCACAGGTGAGCACGGTCGTAGCCTCCGCAGAGATCTTGGCCGATGCGACAGGCTGAGCGCACGCGGTGACCAAGAGCCCTGTCAGGATCGATGTCCGCAATAAAAATTGCATGCCTAGTATCGGGCTCGGTTCTCAAGGTTGAGTTCAGCCCTCAGGCCATTTTCGGTGTTCCGGTTGGGCTGAATGCGAGGCGTTCGTGGATCACCGTCCTGGTCGATCGGCAGGCCCACCGCGATGCGCTCTCGGTTGCGCGCGCCGTCGGTCTCTCCGGTGGGCATGGAGCCCTCGCCGGCATTTTGGGCGTGCACCATTTCATGGAAGAGCCCCACGATGGGTGGGCGATCTGACCAAGCGTTGGCGCTGCCCAAGGAGATGCGGCTGGGGTTGTAGTCGACCGTCGTATCGGTGCCCGCCCCATTGACCGTATTGCCGCCCGTCATGAGCCGGTCGGCGGGGTTGGGGTAGCCAGCGGCGTTGCCGCCGTCGGTCTCGACGATGTCCGTGGCGTGGCCGGTGGCGTCCATATCGTGCAGCAGCGAGCGCCCGGTGGGCAGCGATCGCAGCGCGTCGAGGTCGCTGTTCACGCGGCTTGTGAAGTCCGCCGTGCCCGTCACGGTGACGCTGCTGCCAGGAGCGGCACCGCTCATGTCAACTTCGGTGCGTGTATCGCGCCGGTCGGCCGCGACCCACTCGCCCTGTTGGTGAAAGATCGAGTCAGCGCCGCCATCGCCATTATAGGCGTCCTGGCCTTCGCCGCCGGCGAGCACGTCGTCGCCGTCGCCACCGCGCAGGCTATCGTTCCCGCGGCCGCCCATCACTTGGTCGATGCCACCCTCGCCGTTGAGTCGGTCATCGCCCGCGCCTCCGTCGATGTAATCCCGTCCGTCGCCGCCGCTGATCCTATCATCGCCGTCGAGGCCGTAGAGCACGTCGCGCCCGTCACCGCCAAGGATGGCGTCATTGCCTGCGCCGCCGTCGACGTAGTCGTCGCCGTTGCCGCCGGAGAGCGTGTCGTTGCCCGCACCACCCGTGATGCTGTCATTGCCGCCGGCGCCCCGTACCGTGTCCCGACCTGCCCCGCCATTGATGGTGTCATCGCCGTTGCCGCCGGTGATGGTGTCATCGCCCGCGCCGCCGTTGATCGTCATGTCGTAGGTAATCGAAGGATCCACATAGACCCGGTCGTTGCCCGCGCCTGCGCGGATCTCCAGGTCTCGGGCCTGTGCGTCGTTGAGTTCAATGCGGTCGGAGCCGTTTTGCACCACCACACCGCCGCCCGCACGCGGGCTGACCTGAATGTTGTCGGCATCGCTGGTCCCTGTGATGACGGTATGGCCGCCCGAGGTGGACTGGGTCAGCTTCGGCGCTTCGGCGTCGGTGGCTGCGGGCGTCACGCCGCCGACAGTGAAGCTGCGCCGAGAAGAGTTGGCGCGTGTTTGCGCAGGTGAGCTTGCGCCGTCGAGGCCCTGCTCAGCCTTGGCCCTAAGCTGACGGGCTGCAGGGTCGCTCGCGGTCTGAGCGCGGGCATCCGCCGCCGTCTCCACCGTCGCGGTGGAGGTGGGCTGTGCCGCCGGTGCGCTGTGGGCGGGGGCCGCATCGGGGCCCTCCCGGTCTTTGCTCACGCCACTTGGGCCCGAGCTCGCGCCGGCCGATGCCGTGGGTGAGGTGGTTGCTGGGGGTCGAGTATCTGCCGTCCTGGCACTCGTGACGTTCATGGGTAGTCCTCTTCGTCGATTGCGGGGCGCAGTCCTTGCGCACTCCAAAGTTATCGCAGCCCGGGTTGCGACGGTTGCGACAAAATGACCCCTGGGGTGAAGAAAAACTCAATAATTGCAGATTGTTGCGCTTGTTTGTCTACACGTGGGATGTGTGCGCCGACATGTAGCAGAAGCTATGCAGAGCCCGAGTTGCTAAAGATATAGCGCAGTTGGCGCAATGCGTGTTGCGGCTCACATCATCAGGCGGGCGGCACGCACAAAGGGGGCTGTGGGAGGTGGAGGTACGAGCGCCGCTGCCTACTTATCGAGGCGGACCGAGTCCTGATAGACCGTCCAGCGATCCTTGTGACGCACCAGGATCATGAGCGAGTGCAAGGTGCCCTTCTTACCGACCAGGGCCGACTTCACATAGGCGACGTTGTGCGATGGGCGCTCCACCTCGCCTACGTTGACGGTCCGTGTATCACCGCCGAGCTTCTTAGCGCGCAGCATGGAAAGGTACTGCTCACGCGCCAATAAGGTGGCATCGCCCGCGCGGCCGAACGTGAACAGGGTACGAAACTCAGGGTGCAAGATGTTCTGCATGGCCGGCGCATCCTGTTGGTCACCCGCCCTCGAGAAGGCTCGCACCACCTCGCTCAGCTCTTGGCGCTCGGGTGCGGCCCGGACCGCACTTGCGCAGCTCAGGCTGCTCATCAATACCAGCATCGTCATCATCACAGTCTTCATCGGTGTCTCCTTTTGGTTGCCATAGCAACAGTTCACACAAAAGAAAGGGGGCGCAGCCCCCGGTTGAGGACGACCACGAGGTCAGCCCTTGAGAATGTTCTGTTCGAGCTGCTGCAGGACTCTTTGGGCGGTCTGCAGGTCTTGCTCGCTGATCTCAGCAAAGATGCGTTTGCGTTGGCGTCGCGCCCAAGACGAAAAACTCAACTCCATTGTTCGCCCCTCGTCTGTGAGGAAGACCTGAGTCTTGCGGCTGTCGTTCGGGTCCGGCGCTCTGCGTACCAGGCCGCGGCGCTGCATCGTCGCTAAGATGCGCGTCATGTTCGGGCGGTCGGCGAAGATGTCCTCGCACAGCTCTACCTGGCTGCGGCCATCCTTGAGCGCCAGCTTGTTCAATACAAACCACTGCTCCTGCGTCAGCTCGAATCCCTCCGCCCCACCCTCGGTCATGAAGTGACGACGCAGTAGCCGAGCCGAGCGGTATATCGAATAGGCTAAGGAGTCCTGAACCCGAACGCGCGCCATTTGTTGCTATAGCAACAAATGGCGCGCCCCGATGTCAAGGCTGCCTCTGCCGACGAGGCTGGATCGAATGAAGTCACTGCCTTCAATCTGCTCAAGGCCCGTCGAAGTTGCGTTCCGGAGGCCGATGCAGTGCGCCTAGATCTGTCGTCGAGGGTTATCATTCTGGCGTTGGCGCCGGTTGCGCTGGTGGGCGGCTTGAGCCTCGCCGTTCATGACGTGGTCGGCTCACAGATGGACGACGGCCTCCTCATCAATCTCGCCGGCCGCCAACGCATGCTCAGCCAGAAGATGAGCAAGGAGCTGCTCATGCTCAACCGTCTGCGGGCGACGGGAGCCGATGACGCCGCGTTGTCTGCGCAGGTCGCGAGCACGGTCTCCATCTTCGACCGCACCCTCGCCGCGTTGCGTGACGGCGGACCGGCCCCGCTGACGCTCTCGGCGGACCCGGACGCGCCCAGCCGAATCTGTCCACCAGCTCAAGGTAAAGTCCTGCAGCAGCTTGGCGTCGTCACTGAGCAGTGGACACCGTTTATTAAGAGCATCCAAGTTGTGCTCGATGGTGGTCCAGGGGCGGAAGAAGCCTTGCGCTACGTCGAGGCAAATAACGTCACACTGCTCAAGAAGATGAACAAGGCCGTGGGGCTGATGCAAAAGCAGGCTGAGCAGAAGTTGGCAGGCCTCGCCAGCACTGTGCAATACGGCTTGCTCATCGCGTTCATCGTGGTGCCCTTCGCGCTAGGCTTCGCGTTGTCCATCCGCCGTGTATTGGCGCAGGTCAAAGTTGCGGTCGATGAGGTTGATGAGGCCATCGCAGGTGGGCAGGTTCGCGCCCGGGTAGGCCACAAGTTCCGGTTCCTCCCGCCAGAGTTTCACCAGCTGCTATCCCGGCTAGACGGCATGTGTGATCGCTTTACGGGCCTCCTAGAGAGTGTGCCGATGTGCATCCTCACTGTGGATAGTGCCGGCCGCGTACAGTTCGCGAACGCGCGCACGCGGGAGAGCTTGGGCAGCACTATCGAAGGGCAGGTGCTTCGCTCAGCAGTGCACGGTTTTGACGCCGAGCCGCCCACGGCGGTGACCCTCGGACAGGGCGAAGATCGCCAAGAGTTCCGGGTTGAGTCTCATCCCCTGGGCCGCTCCCAAAGCGGGGCGCAGTTGACCTGCCTCATTGATGAGACCGAGACCCGGGCGGTCCTTTCCATGCTTCGCCGAGAGGTGAAGGGGCTTCGCGTGATGCTGGACGGACTCGCCCAGGGCGATCTCGGCGTGCGCTACCGAGTCACCGGTGGGGCAGGTTCGGCTTCAGTGATCGCCGCCGAGCGAGGCGCCTTCGTGGCCATCGAAGAAGCGACCGAGACTGCCCTTTCCAACCTCGGTGGCCTGCTCGGTTCCGTTCGCTCCAGCAGCGTGGCTCTGGGACGTTCATCCAGCGAGCTCGATGCTCTTGGCCGCGCGGTAGAGGAGCATATGCGGCAGACCACCGAAGAGGTGGCCGGGGCCCGCGCCGAGATCGAAGCCATCGGTGCGCACACCACGACCGTGGCGGACTCGGTGCACGAGTTGCGCTCCGGCATGGGCCGCGTATCGGACCGTGCGCGCGATGCGCTAGCGGTGGCGGAGCGCGCGCGGGAAGGCGCAGCGCATGCGGATGGGTTGCTGCAGGGCTTTTTGACCGCGAGTCGCGAGGTCTACGAGATCATCGCGATGATCAGCGATGTGGCCGACCAGACTCAAATCCTCGCCCTGAATGCCAGCATTGAGGCCGCCAATGCAGGAGATGCGGGGCGTGGGTTCGCGCTGGTGGCCCAGGAGGTTAAGGCCCTGGCCAAGAGCACACACGCCGCAGCGGATAAAGCCGCGCACCGAGTGGACCGCGCCCGTAGCTCCGCAAGCGAGGCTGCCACTGCGCTAGAGGGTGTGGTTCGGGTGATCGCGGAGGTCTCAAGTCTTCAAGAACAGATCACGTCTGAGGTTGATGACAACGACGGCGCCTCTGAGCACATCGCCTCAAAGCTGCACGAGGTCACCGGTGCGGCCGACGCCTTGAAGCGAGCTCTGCAGCAGCTGAATGACTCCAGCACCACCGCGATGGCGCGTAGCGAGGCCACAGGTGATGCCAGTCGGCGGGTCGCTGCGCTGGCCAAGACCCTCGACGAAGAGCTGGCTCGCTTCCACCTCGACGCAGCCTGAGTCGAGCATGCCGGGCGACAGGAATAGGTAGATTACAAGGCTAGGGCGCCTGCACGGCGCCTATGTCGCAGGCTCCCGCGGTCGTGCGGTCGGTCCCAAATTGGTCTTCGCGTGTGCACCTCAACAGGTAGGCCTGACTCGGTGCGCCGGGGTTGGCCGCGCCGAGCGCAGGGCTGATTGACATGGGCGTCCGGGCCGGCGGCCAGCCTTGCACCGAACCGAGGTAGGGCTCCACGGGCCGAAAGTTCTCACCTTTTTGGTCTGTGCCGTTGGCGTAGGTGTCGTCGATGATGCAGTCGACGCTCTCGATGCCAAAGATGTTGCCGCCGAGGCTGGTGATCGTGCCCTCGCAGTCCGACGTATCATCGTAGGCGAAGTGGTTACGTCGATTCCCGGCCACGATGCTGTTCGCCACCGCAAGCTGTCCGTCGCCGTAGCCACGGAAGATGCCGCCCCCCTCGCCACGGCTGCCCGTCACGTAGGCGTCGTTATCCGTGATCGTGACGTTGCGGACCTTAACGTCCAGGTCCCCGTTTACGAACAGGCCACCGCCGTAGACGCTGGCTCGGTTGGCATAGAGCGTAGAGTCTTCGAGGTTCATCGTGCCCGTGCCGATCACCGCGATGCCCGCCCCATGCTGCACGGTTTGGTTGTCGTGGAAAGCTGACTTGCGCACCCTCGCCGAGCCGTCGGTGACGAGCAATCCCCCCCCGGGTCCGAGGCCAGCGTAGCAGTTCCGCACCTCGACGCGTTCCAGGTCGAGCACGCCCGAGCTACGAATGCAGCCGCCGCCCGAACTGGTGCTCCAGCCGCTGTCGAGCACGCTGTCCACCACCCTGAGGGCGCCTGCGTTATCGATCACTCGCCCGTTCTCATCGGCGTCCAGCGTCAACCCTTGTATCGTGACGTCGACGTAGTTTCGGGTGCCGATTCCGACATCGAAAATCGCCTCTTCATCCGAGCGAATGGTGCTCAGCCCGTGTCCCGCGCCTACGATCGCCACGTCAAAGAGCAGGTCCAGGTCCCCGGCGGCCGCCGTATCATCGCTGCCGGCCTGGGTGAGCACGAAAGTGCCGGCGGGCAGCACGACGAGGTCCGCGATGCTATCTGTATTCGCTTCCTGCACGGCCGCCCTCAGGGTGCAACCGTATGCAGGATAACCTGCGTAGCACAGACCATCGCCCGGGCTCTGATCGTCCACGTCTGCGGTCTTATTGACGACGAAGCGCCGACCCTGGCCGCAATAGGACGGTTTGCTGCCCGTCAGCTGCTTGTAATAAAAGCCGTCCGGCGGCTCGAGCTTCACCTTGGTGCTGTTGGAGTCCTGATCGAAGTAGGTGATTCGGTAGTACAGGGACAGCAAGTCCCTGCAGGGGTCCGGGATGACGGTGGCGACGTAGCGGTTGCCCGGGGCCGGAGACATCGAGATGGAGCTCAAGCCTGAGATCTTCGCTTCGACGTTTGTCACCGTCGCAGAGCTGCGATCAATGATGACCTCGAGGGCACCACCGGTGCGGGGTAGGCTATGCGGGGTCTTATCGAGCACCTCGACGCAACCGACGCCGAAGGTGCAAAGGGCTGTGAGTGCGATGCCTGGAATTGCCTTCATTCGAGCAGGCATTCGCGTCCAGCTTGGACTCTGGGGCAAGCGGCGTGGCCCAAGTTCGCGTCTATTTGCTGATCGAGGCGTTCTCGACGAGCACGGCGTACTTATAGCCGGAGCCAAAGTCCTTATTGGTTGTGAGCACGCCCTTGACCATGACCACGTCTCCGACGGCCGCGACGCTATCCGTCGTGACGGTGAGGTCGTTGGTGCCGGCCGCACCGGTGCCGTCCTGAATGTGCAGCCAGTTCTTGCCCATGATGCCGCCGTTGTACTTGACGACCTTGCCGCGCAATACGACCTGCTTGCCGGACAGGGCCGTAGCCTGCGCGAATACTTCGGCCACGGTCAGTCCGCCTTCGGCCTTTTTCACATCGCCGGCCTTCACGGGCGCCGCGGCCGGCTGGCTGGCTGCCTTTTTGGCAGCAGGCTGCGATGCCGCCGCGCTCGGTGCGGGCTGTGAGGCGGCGGCAGGTGCGGGCGCCGCGGCGCCGGCAACCTTGAGGGCTCCCACGAAGTAGATGGTCTCGAAGGTGCGGTTGAGCGTCTTGCTCACGAACCCGCGCATCTCAGATCCACCCGTGAAGCCGACGGTGTCGCCCACCTTCACTGCGGTATTGGGGCCCGCGGCCCAGACCTTGCCGTTGGCGCCGGTATCGATGAGCACGTAGGTGTATCCACCCGAGTTCATGGTCTCGGCGACCTTGCCGCTGACCCCTGGCGTTCCCGGGCGCGCCGCCTCGGTGGTAGCGGGCTGCCAGGCCTTGGAGGGCTGGGAGCTGGGCTTCGCCGCCTGGGCGGGAGCCGGGGCGCTCGGCGCTTTGGGCGCCTTTTTGGCCTCAGTGCAGCCTCCGAGGGCCACAAAGGAAGTCGCGAGCACGGCTTTGAGGATCTTCATCACCTCCGTCGCTACGACAGAAGCAGGCCCCGAGTCGAGCCATCTTCGGAGTTGGCAGCCCGCTGAACAATGTTCGCCCCCGTGCCGCCGGCCCTTTTCGCGCGGGCTCGCCCGGACTCATCGGTTGCGTATGCCCGATATGCGCCCTCTTCGCCGGACAACCAGCCGCAAAAATCTCTCACCGGCACGACCACGCCCATTATTCAGCGGGCTGCTACGGCGGGCCAACCGTGCAAAAGTCACCCACGAACCAATTTGTGCAGCTGGTCCCGGAGGGACATTGCACATTGCTCACGCAACCCACACTGCAGCCCAGGCCGAGCACACAGGTCGCGTCGTCGAAGTTGGAAAGACCGCACTGATCAACCGTCAAGAAGGGGTCGCAGGAGGTCTGATTGATGGTGTCCTCAAGGGCCGCGCAGGTATGCACGCGGATCGCGCCGGGGATCGGATAGCAGTGGTTGCTGAGGCTACACTCATACCCCCGGGGGCATTGATTGTCCCGTGAGCAGCCCTGGGCGCAGATGGTCTCCGCCGGTGTGCCGCCAATCGTAACCGTCAGGCAGTGATCTGCGTCCAGACCACACTCCGTGTCATTATTACAGGTTTCGCAATGTAGCTTGCGATTGCTCGGTACGCACTGATTGTACAGCGGGTGGCAGCGGCCGCTGCTGCACTGGCTGTCCTGGCTGCAGGCGACCGTGCCCGCATCGGTGAGCGCGCCGCTGTCGGGCACGCTGGCGTCTGGATGCACCCCGCTGTCGGGGATCTGGGCGTCGGGGTGCACTCCGGTGTCCAAAAAGCCCGCGTCAGGCACCACTCCGGTGTCGATGGGCGCGGCGTCAGGGTGCACGCCCGAGTCCCTGGGCCCGGTATCCGGCACGTTGGCGTCCGGGTGCAAGCCGCTGTCCTCTGCGGGGCCTGCGTCCTGGGCAATGCCGGTGTCGGTGGTCGGTCCGGTGTCAGGCGAGGGGCCGGTATCCGCGGCGGGCCCAGCGTCCACGCCCACCTGCGCGTCCGCAGAGGATCCGCCGTCGAAGTTTGCGCACTGGCAGGGTTCGAAGGTGGCGTTCGCTAGGCAGACCTGGACGCCCTGCACGCCGGGCGCACATACGCAGGCCACAGATTTATTGGGCGTGCAGCCCGCGGTGGGCCGGGCTCGGGAGTCACGCTCCGAGCCACAAGCGGTGGCGAGCAGCAGCAGGATGAGGGCACTTCGGCGCACAAGGGGTTCTACGTAGACGAAGGCTACTCCTACCTGAGCGTCCGGATTCGGTCCATCTCAAGGCGCTCAGGGCGCGCAATCAGGCCTGCGGCGAAGGCGCGTCGCATAAGTGCCCTTGCCATGGGTGTGCGGATGGCCCACATCGAGCGGCATGGATCGTGCGGACGAGATCAACGAACGATTGATGAAGAGCCTCAGGGACCAGGGCATCGAGGTCGAGGTGCACGATGGATGGGTGGCTCTGGATGAGACCGGCCCCGCGTTGCGCGGTGCGATGCAGAGTGAGGTCGACGATCACGCTCGGGTGCAGCTGGATGTCTCCGTGGCCCTGCCGGACGGGCGCTTGTTAATCGAGAGCCACGCTGCGGCCCGGCTGACCGAGGAGGAGGGCTTGGCGGCAGCTTACGATAAGTTCGTTACCAACTCTCTACCCGCGATCACCTCCGCCTTCTTCGCGCCTTCAGAAGATCAGCCGGAGCCTTGGCCGATCGGTGACGCGAAGTGGGATGTGCACTTGGGCTCGATGGGCCTGGAGATCTTCCCCGCCTCGCAGGCCGCTCAGATCGATCCGAACAGCCCCCCGGTCGCGCCCCCGCCGGGTCTGGCAGATGAAGTCCGCAAGCTGGTCTGCGCCCGGGAGAGCGACCTGGCATCGACGAGCTGGGTGCGTGTCTTCTTTGCCTTCGCCAATGGCGAGCCGGTGGCTCAAGAGGCGCTCTGGAACGGGCAGCTTTGGCCGGTGGCTCAGCAGGCCGTGTCTGAGCTTGCCTGGCCTGAGTATGAAGGTTTTTACGCGCTGCGGCTCTTTCTGATCGT
>SPJJ01044503.1_pt1 | contig 12494 bp, 10 predicted proteins | sample 3741741 | NCBI WGS metagenome assembly SPJJ01 (sample SAMN10925908, study PRJNA522277) | cold seep metagenome | isolation source: Elba SIP-enriched marine methane seep metagenome, extraction at timepoint T1 | place: Italy: coast of Elba, Mediterranean Sea | collected 2014-05 | reverse complement strand
GCGACACGCCGATTCTGGATAAAGGCGGTTACGCCATGCTGGGCAGTGACGATTTTCTGTTGCGCATGATGACGGCGAAAAAAGACCAACAAGCGATTAACGACTATGTCGCCTGGACGCTGAATGCCACCAAAGCCATTGGTATTAAAGTAGTCAACCCCGGGGGCATTAATGCCTTCAAATTCAATCAGCGCAAGCTTGATCTGGATGAAAAAAACACCTATTACGATGTTACCCCGCGTGACATTTTGCATGCGTTGGCGACGGCGGTAAAAGAACTTGGTGTGAGTCATCCTTTGCATGTGCATGGCTGTAACCTGGGGGTGCCGGGTAATATCGAGACCACGCTGGATACCATCCAGGGCAGTGGCGGCCTGCCGATGCACTTGACCCATATCCAGTTTCATAGTTATGGCGAAGAAGGTGATTTTAAATTTTCTTCCGGTGGCGCGCAGATTGCCGAAGCGATTAACAAAAACAAGAATATCACAGCCGATGTCGGCCAGATTTTGTTCGGACAGACGGTGACGGCCTCTGGCGATACCATGCGTCAGCATGCAAATCACGCGTTTGCCAGCCCCAACAAATGGGTGTGTATGGATATTGAATGCGATGCCGGGTGCGGTGTCGTGCCATTCAAATACCGCGACCAGAACTTTGTTAACGCATTACAGTGGGCCATCGGGCTGGAAATCTTCCTGCTGGTCGATGACCCGTGGCGTGTGTTCCTGACCACCGATCATCCCAACGGGGCGCCGTTTACCAGTTATCCACATTTGATTCGCCTGTTGATGGATAAATCGTTCCGTAATGACATGCTGGCGACGATACACCCGGAAGCGCAAAAAATGACGACTTTGGCCTCCATTGATCGCGAATATTCATTGCAGGAAATCGCCATCATGACGCGTGCAGGCGCGGCTAAATTGATTGGATTGGAGGGGCGCGGTGGACTGGCGGCAGGCAATTTTGCCGACATCACCGTGTATACGGAAAATGATGATCGTGAAAAAATGTTCGAAAAACCGGATTATGTTTTCAAAGACGGCGAACTGGTGGTTCAGGATGGCCAGGTGGTGCATGTGACCTGGGGTACCACGCATATTGTCAAGCCAGATTACGATGCCGCTATTGAAAAAGACCTTACCAGCTATTTTGATAAATATCTGACGATGAAACTGGGTAACTTCAAGATCAGTGATGACGAATTCACTGAAGATGGCCGTGCCAGTCTGACTGTGCATGCAACACAGGGAGGCCGCTTATGATTATCAACGGTGTCAGTATCGACGATACCTTTGCCGAAGCGTTTCCGATGAAAGGCACGCGCGCCATTATCACGGCGCAAAACGAAAAATGGGCGATGATTTCAGCACAAGCCATGACCGGTTTTGCCACCTCGGTGATTGCCTGTGGTTGTGAAGCAGGTATTGAGCGTGTACTTGATCCGTCCGAGACGCCGGATGGACGACCGGGCGTGTCGATCATGATTTTTGCGATGGGCGGCAAGGGACTGGCCAAGCAACTGGAAACCCGTGCCGGACAGTGTGTGCTGACTTCACCGACCTCTGCCTTGTTTGCCGGAATTGATGAAGGTAAACAAATTCCACTAGGTAAAAATTTGCGCTATTTCGGTGATGGTTTTCAAATCGCCAAAAAAATCAACGGCAAGCGTTATTGGCGGGTGCCGGTGATGGATGGCGAGTTTCTGACAGAAGCCACCACAGCCCAGGTTGAGTCGGTCGGTGGCGGTAACTTCCTGGTATTGGCAGAATCACAACCGCAAGCGTTAGCAGCCTGTGAAGCCGCGATTGAAGAAATGCGTAAAATTCCGAATGTCATCATGCCGTTCCCGGGGGGGGTGGTACGTTCCGGTTCTAAAGTTGGCTCTAAATATCCGGCTTTGGGAGCTTCAACCAATGATGCGTTCTGTCCGACCTTGAAAGGCGTGACCAAAACGGATTTGTCGCCAGAAATTGAATCAGTCATGGAAATTGTCATCGACGGCTTGAGTAAAGAAGATATTGATAAGGCTATGCGTGTCGGCATACAAGCGGTATGTGATCTGGGTGCAGAAAACGGTATCAAGCGCATCAGCGCCGGAAACTACGGCGGCAAGCTGGGGCCATTTCATTTTCATTTGCGGGAGATCATGGCATGAGTGCATTGACCTTTAATTTAAAAAAACGCCCCGATCAACGGGTGGATATGTCGTCGCTGGTTTGCCAAAAACTGGAAGGAATGGCGCCAGCTGATATCGGAAGTATTGAGCTGCAATGTGGCAAGCTGAAATTGCGTGCCGATGAATTGTTTTCTATTAGTGGCGAAGATACAAGCCATATCATCATTGCTGGCAGTTTTAGCAAACTGGATTTTATCGGCAAAGAACTGCAAGAGGGCAGCATCACGGTAGAAGGTGATGTCGGTGCCTATCTGGGGCAATCGATGAAATCAGGGCGAATTCATGTGAGCGGCAATGCTGGATTATACGCCGGCTGCGAAATGAAAAACGGTCTGTTGCAAGTTGATGGCGATGCAGGCGACTTTGTCGGCGCAGCTCTGCCCGGCAACAAACAAGGCATGAAAGGTGGCACCATTCTGGTCAAGGGTAATGCGGCAGACCGCGTGGGCGACCACATGCGTCGTGGTGTGATTCTGGTCGAAGGCAATGTTGGCGATTATTGTGGTTCGCGAATGGTGGCCGGAACCATCGCTGTGATGGGGCAAAGCGGACGTTATCTGGGTTATGCCATGCGTCGAGGGACATTGTTAATGTGGAATAAGCCACAACTATCGGCAACGTTCAGCGACTGTGGCTCTCATACCCTGGCATTTTTGCCGATATTGTTTAACTCGTTTAAAGAGTTGAATAGCAAGTTTTCAGATGCTCGCAGCGCTTTCAATCGTGTACAACGATTTGGTGGTGACTTGGCAGAAACAGGGAAAGGCGAAGTGCTGGTGAGAATTTAACAGCTTTTGAGGGTAGTTAAATCACCGGATGTAAATCCAGATGGACATCTGGTCATTCATATGAAGTTAAAAAAAGGTACTTCCCTGTACCCAGGATGATTAACTACTCTTAAACCCTAAGGTTTGTGAGATGTGCGGTTGAGGGAACCGCAAGCAACCCAAAGTGATTGCTGTGCAGCCTGTTTCAGGCTGCCATGCTGATTACTCAGCATGTTTCTTAACAAGGTCGTTCATAAAAGTTAAGCTAATTTTTTACGAAGACCTAAACCAATTAGAGATGTGGCAAATAACCAAGCTGCTGCAGGGACTGGCACTGCAGAAACGCCTTTTTCGATGGAAACTGTAATGTATTGGGTGTTATCAGCAAAATTTGAATCCCAATAAAACAGCTTTAATAATCCGGAGGTTGGGGCTAAAACGTTAAACGCCGTTCCCAGTAGAAAGAAGTCGTTGTCGATATTACCCACCAACGCACCATATGGCGCTGTAAAGCCGTGTTGGGTATAGTTGCTGAATACAGAGCCAATTTTGGTGCCGAATGATTGACCTGAGTCATCACTGCCTGTGGCATACAGGTCTTTGATCAAGCCATCCGCGTTAGACCAGCGAGGTAAAGCGCCGGCATTCCACAAGTCATTGCTATCTACAAAACCCGAAATGGAATCTCCCGCATTGAATACCATGCCTGTGTCGTATCCATTGCCCAGCGCACTGCTGTGCTCATAGGCTTTTACATCAAATTCCATGTAATCCGGCTGTACAGGAGGCAATAACAAATGCGGGGGCAGCGCTGCAAAAGTATTTGAAGAAATGAGCAATGCAATACTGCCCACGATTAAGTTTTTGATTGATAGGGTATGTTTCATAATTAGTCTCTCGAAAATTAACTTGTTAAAAATACGTTTAGGCTGCGATGGATTGTCTACGTAAACCTATGATGCCGACAAATCCAGTCATTAATAGTAATAAGATACCTGGTTCCGAAACAGGTGCAGGAGGGTCAACCAGAAGAGAGTCATTAGCACAGTTTTGTGTCCAATGAATGTTGAATTTTTCACCTTGCCAGCCTGCTAAGCGGAGCAGGTCAAGACTCACACTGAATTCATAAAAGTAATGCACGTCGTTTATCCATTCTCCATAACCTGTTTGTCCATCACTAATGACCAATAAAGCAGTGCCTAACAGGTCTCCTGCCAGTATTGAGGTCGGGTGTTCTGATTTCACATAGCCGGGCGCTGCATTGTCAGCCCACAAACCTTCTGCCCAGGTGACATTATTGTAAATACCCGCTTCAACGCCAAAGTTATCCCAGCTTGGCTTTACATTTAAGCCCATTTCATATTGACCGTTAATGCCAAAGTCAAATGCAAAATCACCGGCGCCGTAACTGTTTCCTGCCGGGTTTTGTGCGGTTTCCGGATTGTGGCCAGTAGCTAGGCCGACATAAACATTTTGATCATCCTTATAGGCATACAGCGCTTCTGCATCATAGGCTTGGCCGCCATAGCCAGGGCTAAGATAGTTACTATGTTGATCTTCAATGGTGTGAAAGATTCCAGCATTTGGAGTCCAGTCATTGACATTGCCGTTTCGACTCACACCCCAGTCGCTTAAATTTCCATCAATGGTAAATGCAGCATAAGTGCTGCCATTTAAAGAAAAAAACAGTGACCCGGCTAAAAGAATTTTGTTTAGCGTCATAATTTAATCTCGGTATTAGAAAAGTAAAGTTGTGAACTACTAATCAAGTTTGATGCCAACCTTGTGGAACCTTTAAATACTGTGATCTTCAGCTAAACTTTGGACTGTTGACTGACAGATTTGTCAGTTGACCTGTCTGCTGTCATGGCAAGAGTGACAATCGAAGTCAATATCGCTAAAAATTTTACATATTAATATGTCGGAAAATTCAATTTCATTAACGTCGTTACTGGAAACCCATGAGCAACCTTTTATGGTGATAGATAACTCGCTTAAGGTGATGGGAGTAAATAAAGCCTGGGAACAAAGCTTTGCAGTCAGTAGGGATGATTATGTTGGTCGACGCTGTTGTGAAAATGCACCAAATTGCCGTCATCAGGAGTTATTTAAAAAGCTGGAGCCATATGAAGCCAGCATAATTAATGAACAACATAAAAAATTGACTGTTCGCGGTGTGCCTTTGCTAGATAAAGATGGCACCCTGTATTTAGGTGAGACGGTCAAGCATATTTCTATAACGCAGTCTATGTCTGATGGGCCGCGTATGGTGGGGTCGAGTCCTACTTTTCTGGATTATCAAAAAAAATTACTACATGCTGCACAGTCCCAAGTGCCAGTTTTTCTGGCTGGAGAAACCGGGACGGGAAAGGAGCTGGCCGCAGATTTTATTCACAAAAATTCAGATCGTGCAGAATATGAGCTGGTTATCGTTGATTGCACGGTGTTAAGTGAAGATTTGTTCGAGAGTGAGCTGTTTGGACATGAAAAAGGTTCATTTACCGGAGCCGGTGCCGTCAAGAAAGGCTTGTTCGAAATGGCCGATAAAGGCACATTGTTCCTGGATGAAATTGGCGAATTGCCTTTATCTCAGCAACCTAAGTTGTTGAGGGCATTGGAAACGGGTCAGTTTAGACGTGTTGGAGGCACCAAAGCGTTGCTTTCGGATGTGCGAGTCGTGTGCGCAACGCATAGAAATCTAGGGCAAATGGTCAAGGACGGTTTGTTTAGAGAAGATTTATTTTATCGGCTTTCCGTTTTCCCTATCCAAGTACCTGCTTTGCGTCAGCGAATGAAAGACATTCCAGAAATTGCAGATTATTTACTGAATAATTTAGGAAAGAGAGAGGGAAAAGATTTTTCAATTGAGAAAACTGCCCTGATTAAATTACTCGGGCATCAATGGCCGGGTAATATCAGGGAGCTAAAAAACAGTTTGCAGCTTGCAGCAAGTTTATGCACGAATAACTGTATCACTGAAGCAGATATAAACTACATGCAGCAAACGGAAAATAATGTACTTTATCACCCCACGCATGAGGATGGGGCGGATAAAAATAAGGTTTTACAAGGCAGTCCTCTTGTTCAGATGGAAAGTGAAGTCATTCAGAGATTAATCGAAAAATACCAAGGGAACCGGAAGTTGATTGCAGCAGAGATGGATATAAGTGAACGAACGTTGTATAGAAAATTAAAGCGTTTCAACTTGAACTAGGCCGATAATAATGATGACTCCCGAACTGGTAAATTGGACGCTGAGCAGCATTGATGAGGGCAATAAACATTTTGCCCCACCTTTGGATTTACGTGAAGCCGTTAACAATATACAAGCATTACCCCCCTTACCTGGTATTGCGGCCAAAATTATGAAACTGGCTTCAGACCCCTATGCGGATGCCGCCAAACTGGCTGAAATAGTAGAAATGGATCCAATATTGACGACCCAAGTTATTCGCTGGGCAAGCTCGTCGATGTATGGATTTAAAGGCAAAATTAGTAGTGTCAAGGATGCAATATCCAGTGTATTGGGGTATCCATTTGTATTTAATCTTGTATTAGGCCTGACAGCGCTTCAGCCATTGAAGGCACCGATTGAAGGTGTGATTGGCATGCGTACATTTTGGGAACATGCATTAGCCAGCACCCGTTTGATGAGAGCACTAAATCAAAGACTGGGCGAGAACCGGTTTGATGAACAAACGGTATTCTTAGTGGCTTTAATGCACAACATAGGGTTTCCATTGCTGGGTGATCAGTTTATCGATGAGTTTAATTCCTTGGCAAACATGGTTGAGGTGAACCCCGATCTAAACCGAGTCAAGTTAGAAAAGTTTGCTTTAGGCGTAGACCATTGTGAACTTGGCAGCTGGCTGTTGCGTACCTGGTCTATGCCAAAAAGCGTTGTCGATGTCATTTATCATCATCATAACCCGCACTACAGAGGGGAGAATCACCGCTTGAGTTTACTGACTTATATTAATGATTATATGTTGGCTCAATTACATATTGGCGATGGATGTACACAATTTGAAATTGAAGAAATACTCAGTGTGCTGAATTTGGATTTGGAGAGCTGTAATGAATTGCTGAATGGAATGGAGCAGGAAATGGATGCTGTTTCATCCTTGGTTGAGATATGTTTGGGGGGATGAGTTGTTACGTTGAAAGCGGGCAAAAAAAAGCGGCGAAATCGCCGCTTTTAAAAACCGAATGACTGATTTTGTTGTCTTGTTGCTGGCGTCCTTCTAACGTACTGCTGGCGTCCTTCCTTTCCCTTCCATCTCTTAGAAGCGAGTGCTTCTGACAGTTAAATAGCAACGTGCATGCCAAAGTGTGAAGTGGTTCAATTTCCTGGCCTGCTACGTATTTCTCAACGCTTAAACATGACAGGCGTGACAGAAAACAATGACAGTCATGTCACCCACCTGTCTAAAATGTCATTAAAAGCAAAAAAGAACATGCTTACAAAATGAAACTATATTAAGAAATATGGATCAGGCTATTTTTCAACAAGAACGCAAACTGGAAATTGAAGAAGTTGCCGAGTGGTTACTTCAGGATGATGTTCTTTGTCGGCAAGAAGTATTGGATCTGCAGGGCTTTGCAACGCAATGGGAAAACCGGGATAAGCCTGTTGTTGATATTTTTCTGGGTTTTCACATTCAGAACCCGTTGCTAAGTCAGCAGCAATTTACTGAAGATCAATTTACTCAATGGTTATGTAAGCATATAGATCTTCCCTACTATTTCATTGATCCATTAAAGATTGATGTGGTATCGGTGACGGCGGTATGTAGCAAACCCTATGCGTTAAGGTTTGGTATTTTACCAGTCAAGGTGGATGAGGCATCCATTACAGTCGCAACCAGTCAACCTTATATAAAAGAGTGGGAGCGTGATTTATTCCATTTGTTTAAGAAACCGATCACGCGCGTCTATGCTAATCCCAACGATATAAGTCGATATACCGAAGAGCTGTACGCCTTCTCCCAATCGGTAAAGGGGGCTTCGGACAGATCTAATCCCAATGCCAGTCAAATAAATAATCTTGAGCAACTGGTCGAGTTGGGTGAAAGCAGTGATCTTGAGGTTAACAATCAACATATCGTCAATTTAGTCAATTGGCTGTTTCAATATGCTTTTGACCAGCGCGCAAGCGACATTCATCTTGAACCACGCCGACAGAGCAGTCATGTCAGATTCAGAATTGATGGCGTGATGCATCAGGTATATGAGTTGCCAGGGCCGGTGATGGATGCGGTATTAAGTCGTATAAAAACGCTTGGACGTATGAATATTGCGGAAAAACGCCGCCCGCAAGATGGACGCCTGAAAACATTAAATGCAGAAAATGAAGTCGAATTAAGGCTTTCTACCATGCCGACGGCATTTGGCGAAAAAATGGTGATGCGTATTTTCGACCCTGAAATATTACTCAGAAACTTTTCCCAATTAGGTTTTAGTAAAACTGAACAGGTGAGTTGGCAACAAATAACCCAACACAAGCACGGCATAGTATTAGTGACTGGGCCCACTGGCTCAGGTAAAACCACCACCCTGTATTCCACCTTAAAGCAGTTATCCACGCCAGAAATAAACTTATGTACTGTGGAAGATCCCATAGAATTAATCGATGCTTCGTTTAACCAGATGCAAGTTCAACATAATATCGGTTTGGACTTTGCCGCCGGTATAAGAACCTTATTAAGGCAAGACCCAGACATCATTATGGTGGGTGAAATTCGTGACCTTGAAACGGCAGAAATGGCCGTTCAGGCTTCTTTGACAGGGCATTTAGTCTTATCCACATTGCATACCAATAATGCCCCCTCGGCAGTGACACGTCTCATGGAAATTGGCGTAAAACCCTATTTAATCAAGTCCACACTGCTGGGTGTAATGGCGCAACGCCTGATTAGGACGCTGTGTCCGCAATGTAAACAAACAGTAGAAGTGGGTGATGATGAGTGGAATGTATTATGTCACCCTTACAAAATAAAAAAACCGACACACGTCTTCGAGGCCGTAGGTTGCAATGAGTGTCGACATACCGGTTACGCAGGGCGTGTGGGTATTTATGAAATATTTAAAAACAGTGCGGCACTGCAGCAGCATATCATCGAAGATTGTGATATTGCAGATTTACAAAAACAGGCGACAAAAGAGGGCATGCGTTCTTTGCGTATCAGCGGGATAGAGAAAATCGTAAATGGAATAACATCAATTGAAGAAGTATTGCGGGTAGTGCCGGTAAGTACGGTTCAATAACTGATAAACGGTTTACCCAGGCTATCATTTATATTATTGTCAGACATTCTTTCCAAGACCAGCTAAAGGAGTCTGTGATGAGTAAACAAATGATGATGGCCAGCGGTATTGTCTTTCTGGTGTGGGCCGTGTTGGATTTTATTGTTCACGGCATGTTACTGGCTGATACCTACAAGGAAACCGCCCATTTGTGGCGACCGGAAGAAGAAATGAATATGCCGTTGATGTGGGGGGTAACGTTAATATTCAGTGGCTGTTTCGTGTATATTTACGAGCAACTCATCAATCCAAAATCACAGCAGGCAGGCATTAAATATGGCCTGATTTTAGGTGTGGCTACCGGGATATCCATGGGGATCGGCTCATATTGTTACATGCCTATCCCGTTCTCCCTGGCGTTTAGTTGGTTAGTGGGGAGTGTAATAGAGCTGAGTGTAGCAGGCTATATCGTGGGGATGATGGTTAAGGATGAAGACGTCACGGCTTAATTAAGTAGTTATAAACCGTACTGCATTTTCTGTAAATGCGGTACGGTGTCGGCCAGTGACGGAAAGAAAGAGGCGCGTCCACCGGGCTGGAGGAAGGATAAAAATGGACGTAATGATGTATAGGTTTAACTTGAATACAGTAATAATGAATTTAAAGTTAACCCGCCCCCAATAATTGCTGGATCAGTCTTGCCTGCGGATGATTGAGCTGTACATGCCAATGGATGTTTTTGCTGAATACAAGGCGGTGAATTCCAATTTACTTGTGAATGCCTTCCCTGGCAAGGGTTATAAGCTCACTATTTAATACATATCGTGCCAGACACGTTAAATTCGTTTACTCCACCGGCAGTGGGGTTTACACAGCCTTCAGAAATAACTCCGCCATCTTCAGGAACATAAGCGCGTTTAAAAAAACGGCTGCCCCAGGCAAAGGTGGAAATTTTTTCGATGATATGAAGACGGCCATCTGGACAAAAGCCAATTGCTTGGGCGACATCGTTTTCTGTTTCCACACGACTTCCATCGGCAAAAAACAGGCTGTGATCAAGAATGGATTGACCTGTGTTCGGATCAAAGGATTTCAATCGCCCTATTATTCCGCCTTGTTCATCAAAAAGTTCGCGACCTTTGTGGTCGGTGAGAAGCAGTTCGGTGGTGCCTACTTGTATGGTTTCATTGATTGTCGTTGTTTGGATGGTTCCAGTGACATGCGCCTTGTTACATGTTTTAGATGATTCTGCCTGAGCCGGTAGGCTGGTGAAACAAAAAAAAATGGTAATGGCTGGAACTAAAGATTTGATCATAAAAACTCCTGGGGTTAGAAAGGCAATTAAAATGCTAATGATGCATTCATTATAGTACTCCCCAATGTCCAGACCAATTTACCTAACATTTAATATAGAAATGTGTCCCATATTAAAAAATTATTATTGCGCCGCAGGCGGTTTAATATTTCTATGAGGTGGAGATTCAGTTCTGACGGTGTCTGTTTGTTAATGGTTTTGAGAAACGTCAAAAATTAGCTATGCCGATGCCGACTCCAGTGGCGATATTGAGTGTGGCAAATAATTGTGCATGTACCATGGCGTTTATCGTCATGCGTCATCGTCCCCTCTGGCACTTCCTGGCGCATTTGTCACCCGGCCATCTTTCTGAGTATGCGGACAACGCAAAAGCGGTGACAAAGTTACTACACTTGGAGAAAAGGGGAAACTAAATAGCGTGTAAGTGCTTGAAAAAATGGGGTGAACGATGGGGCTCGAACCCACGACAACCGGAATCACAATCCGGGGCTCTACCAACTGAGCTACGCTCACCATAATATGAAGTGCAAGAATGGCACGCTTGGCAGGATTCGAACCTGCGACCCACGGCTTAGAAGGCCGTTGCTCTATCCAGCTGAGCTACAAGCGCAAATCGTGGTCGGGGTAGAGGGATTCGAACCCCCGACATCCTGCTCCCAAAGCAGGCGCGCTACCAAACTGCGCTATACCCCGATTTGAACCTTGTAAGGAGAACCTCGAACAGGTATCCTGCAAAGATCGACAATAATACTTTTCGATTACTGTAACGTCAAGTTATTTATCAGCCCTATTGGCTAAAATGTTATTGCAGTTTGGCTTTGACAATTTGATAGATTTCTTCGGTTTTGATGTCTGCACTTGCCAGTAAGGATTCCAGTTCGGCAATCCTGGCATCGGCAAAATCCTTGTCTTTAATGCTGCCGGCGTTAATGTAGACATTCAATGCCGCACTTTTTAATGCAGCGTATCCTGCCATGACAGCAACGCCAGCATCACTGATGACGCCAAGATTACCCTTGTTCGCGGCAATCTGGCTGAGTTCAATGGCTTCCCGACAGGCTTTTGCGCAGGCCAGAGGAACTTCAGTCGCTTCTTTTAAAACTGTCTGGATTTGCGCACTGCGCTCGGCTTTTTGTTGCTCGGTTTCTTTGGGTAGACTGTAGCAGGCCATCAATTTATCAAAGACATCGACATCGGCTTTAATCATACCGGTTAATTGTTCGCGCAGGGCTTCTGATGTTTCCAGTAATGCTTTCATGTCAGCTTCAACTTCGGCGTATTTTGGTTTGCCGATGGTCAGGTTGCAGACCATGCTGGTGAGCGCTGCTGATTGTGCGCCCATCACGGCTGCCGCACTGCCGCCGCCTGGGGTCGCGGCTTTGCTGGCCAGTTCCTGCAGGAAGGTATCTATGGATTTGTCTTTAATTTCGCTCATAGTTAATAATAAATAAAAATGTTGTTCAGCCGCTCTCGTCAACATGAGAGCGGTGAGGAAGGAATTAGCTTGCGCGCCGCCAGGTGGTGATACCGCCGGGCGCATCTTCAAGTACAATGCCCTGGTCTTTTAACTGATCACGGATCTGGTCAGCTAAAGCCCAGTTTTTTTCTTTCTTGGCATCGATGCGTTGCTGGATCAGTGTGTTGACGTCTTCTTCAGTAAGGCCATCTGCATCGTTTCCACCTCTTAGAAAGGTATCCGGGTCATCCTGCAAAATACCCAGGTGCAGGCTAAGAAATTTCAGCGTGTAAGCCAGGGTTTGCTGACGCTCTCCCGCATCTGTTTTATTCAGTTCGCGGGCAATCTCAAATAATACTGACAGGGCAACGGCTGTGTTGAAATCATCATTCATTGCATTTTCAAATTCGGCAATGAGCTTTTTATCGGCCTGTTCGGTGGAGATTTCAATGCCACGCAACGCGGTATACAAACGGGTCAATGCGGTTTGCGCTTCATCCAGCTGTTCGTCAGAATAATTTAACGGGC
>SPJJ01025210.1_pt1 | contig 12500 bp, 3 predicted proteins | sample 3741741 | NCBI WGS metagenome assembly SPJJ01 (sample SAMN10925908, study PRJNA522277) | cold seep metagenome | isolation source: Elba SIP-enriched marine methane seep metagenome, extraction at timepoint T1 | place: Italy: coast of Elba, Mediterranean Sea | collected 2014-05 | reverse complement strand
TTAAAAGACCAGTTGCGCTTTGGCAATCGGGCGGAAATTCCATTTAACCAGCTGTCCAGTGATGAGCTGGGTTTTTTACAGAATTTATATCAACAGTCTGGTGTCGATATGCACAGCCAGGCGGCCATGATTGCCACTCTGCAGCATGTACTGAATGATGATGCCGAACTGTACGGTGCGGATGATCTGGAACAAATGGTCTCGGCGATTGCCGACTTTCTGATAGACAATGCCATCCGCGGTTGGTTGTTCAAGGTATCCAGCGCTGGGCGGTTGATAGCCTACCTGGTAACCCGGCTGGATTACACACCGCCCGGTGAAGAAGAAGCCGGACGTATTTTGTTGGAAGTTAAAGCCAATAGTCGTGGCAAAATTGCGACAGAAAATATCATTATTCGCAGTAAGGACTTAACAGGAATAAGCGTCAGTGAACTGTTCGCCATGAAGGGCTATTTAAAAGAAACCGATGCATTAATCGCCGCTTATGATGAACTGACAGAGACCTATTTTGACTGGCGAGCTCGATACAATGCCCAGTTTTCAGCGCGCGGCATCGGTATTTATGCCGAAGACCCGACCGCCAGCCATCGCAGCAGCGACTGGACGCGCAAGAATGATGTCGTGCTTTCCTCCGGAGGGGGGTGGGCACGCATGGTGAATGACGAACAAATCATAGAAGAACGTGTATTAACCCTGGATGCCACCGGCGACATTCTTGGCGGCTATCTGCGCAAGGCGGGTAAAAGTATGCGCTATGACAGCGATGTGGAAAAACAGGTGGAAGCCAGTCGCGGCAAAGTGACTAAAGGCGCATTCACCGAATTGCCGGTACATGGCTATATTCTGATGTTTCACCTGGAGCTGCATCATCATGTCTGGGCGCATGTGGATCAGATGAAATTATATGAATACCAGCCGCAACTGAAAGACAAATTAGTGTTGCCGCCGGAACAAACCGATTTGATCGATATATTAACCGCGGAAATGGATGTGCTGATGGATGACATCGTTGAAGGCAAATCCGGCGGCACCACGGTATTATGCGCCGGGCCAGCCGGGGTGGGTAAAACCCTGACCGCCGAAGTGTATTCAGAAATCATCAAGCGTCCACTTTATCGCGTGCATTCAGGGCAACTCGGTTTGAATGTCGCGGAAATGGAAAAAGCGCTGAAAGATACGTTGATACGCGCGCAACGCTGGGGTGCAGTGATGCTGATCGACGAAGCCGATGTTTATATCCGCAGGCGGAGTGACAGCATCTCATCCAATGCGGTGGTCGGCGTATTTTTGCGCGTACTGGAATATTTCAACGGCCTGCTGTTTTTAACCACCAACCGCATTGTTGACATAGATGAAGCTATCGTCTCGCGCTGTATTGCCTTGATTCGCTACCATGTACCGCAACGTGAAGATCGCATTAAAATATGGAAAGTCATGACCGAACAGTTCGGCTTGCAGGTAGATGATGAACTGGTCGTGACGCTGAGTGACATTTTTCCAGAGGCAACCGGTCGCGAAATCAAAGGACTGACCAAACTGGCCGCCAAATACTGTCAACAGAAGGGTTTGTCACCCGATCTTGAAGTGTTTAAACGTTGTTCTATTTTCAGAGGAATGGATGTAGTGGCATCAAACAAGGCATAACCTTTGGAACCGCCAAGGTCGAGGTTGAAAGACTCTGTACGAGTCCCCCCCTGGATTAACTTTTCCTGCAATGACAACTCAGATACCCTGTCGAGCGCTTGGCTTTATGCCAGAATAGACGTGATTGAAGAGGGCGTTCAAAATTCTGTGTCAGTTAAATCAGCGCCTAACGCGCTTAGCTTGTTTGCCATGAAAAGGATCGGCTCTATAATGAAATATTAAGCACACGATCCAACCGTTCTCCAGCATAAATCGGTCGGGCACAATAACGAAATAATCGCTCTAGACCTTTCTTGTCATTTGCCGCTATCGTGACCTGTGCGTGTAGGGAAAATCCGCCGCCGTTTTCCCAGATTTGCATTTGCTCTGACTCATCGGAACTCAGCAGATCACGTCGGACAAACAGGCGCAGCACTCTTTTGCTGATGGTTTCTTGAGCGGTTTGGATGACTTTTTGAGTTAAACCGACGGTTTTGTAGAACTGTAATCCGTTTTCAGTTTGTGCAAAGAGGCCGTCAATAAGGTAACTGTGATAATGTAGATGGGCATTGAGCATCGAGCCGAAACGATGGATATAAGTCATACCGCCGTATTTTGCCTTGAGCGGTGCATCAGGGCAATGCACTCTTAGGGTTCTCTCTATTACTCGCAAGCTAATTTGTAATACACGGCCTGTTAACTCATTATCTCGGAGTAAAAAATAGCGTAGCCGCTTCGGTAAAGTAATCACCCTCTGCTCTTTAACAGACACTAACCCTTGTGCTTTTAGCCAGTCATTATTAAGACCGATTTGCACTGCTTTGGTTTTCGCTAGCCGATAATACCCTTTGACACTACCGAATTGGCGGCTAACCTTTTCTGATGGGAATGGCTCAGTTACACTAAACGCACTCACTGGGTAATCATAACCAATTTTACGGATTCCTTTCCGAGCCCAAGGTCTTGGATTTAACTCGACACGAAACTGATTTTTTAGGTTAATTCAGCTATTGGAAATTTTCAACACTTAACGGTGACATAGCCAAATTTTTTCTCATATACAGAGAAAAATTTATTTATCTATTATTTCGAGTACACCGACTTCAGATTAAGCCACAACCTTCTCAAAGACAACCTTGTTGATGTCATCAATCTAATTTTAGCAGCATGTGCCTGGAAATTGACTCCATTCGAGCAGACACCCAACTTTTTCGTTCGGAATAATTGATTATTCCTCAAGCCAAGCTCTGCGGAAACTATTGCGGATTGGCTGTAACAGATATTCAGACATCGTACGTTCACCGGTTCGTAAAAAAACTTCGGCCATCATACCGGGTTGAAGTTGCTTTTCTCCAAGTCGTACAACTTCATATTCGGGTACTTCTATGCGAGCGATATAGTAAAACAACTCGCTTTGTGGATCCTGCAATACATCAGCGGAAACATAAATAACCATCCCTGACAGTTCGGGTGTATTCTTTTGATTAAACGCCGTAATCAGGATGCCTGCCGGGAGGCCAATCTGAACCCTGTCGATATCCTGCGGATTGATCCGTGCCTCAACGATCAACTTGTCGTTTGCCGGCACTAATTCCAGCAAGGTCGTTCCCGGTGAAACCACTCCACCAATAGTGTGTACGCCACTACCCACTACAATGCCATCCACCGGTGCACGCACCTCAGTTTGCCCAAAGACATGCTCGGCTACATTCAACCGTTCACGCAGGTCGAGACTTTCAGTCTGCACCTGTTTAAGTTCATCGACCACACTCTGCCGAAAGTTCTTTCCAACCTGGAATATCTCCAGTTCCTTGCGAGCTATCTCGGTCTCGGTGGAACTGATCCTAGATTTAAGCTCGGAGCGCTCGCCATCAACTTTGGCCGATTCACGCTCTAACTCCAGAACACGCCGTTTCCCCCCGAGTCCTTTTTTCTGCAATTTACGAACACTGTCGAGTTCATCGTGTATGAAAAACGACTCCCGGTTCTTGGCTGTGATCTGCTCTCGGTAACCCATGATGTCTTCGCGTAACTGGATTACCTGTTTTTCCAGTATCTGCTTCTCTCCCTGCAGGGCGCTGTTTCGCGCCTCCCACAATACCTCCTGAGATTTCAGTATACCGGCAATCTTTGCGTTATTAGCCCTCCCAGTCAGGCTTTCGGGGAAAATGATTTCTTTTGACTGGTCCCGTTCTGCAAACAAGCGTGCTTCCTGCGCCACCGCAGCATCCAGACCGTCGCGCAGAATAGCCACCGAGGTCGCAGCACGGATTTCATCGAGCCGAATGAGAACGTCACCCTGCATGACATTATCGCCATCGCGCACCAGGATTTCCTTGACGGTGCCACCTTCCAGATGCTGAATCTGCTTTCGACTCGAATACACCTTGATTGAACCACTGGCCATAACGGCCTCGGCGAGTGGCGCAAAAGATGCCCAAGCGACGAAGCCGCCCAGAAAAAAAAGTACAACAACTAACCCGAAAACTATCGTTGTTCGCGAGCTGGTTGGTAATTGCGGTAAGCTGGACTCAACTACGCTATTCATGTACCAACCTCAACTGCAGGGACTATTGACACAGGTCGTCGCGTTATCTGCGGCATGATTTCGGCTGTCGGCCCGAAATGAGTCAACCTTCCCTTATTGACAACCATTAACTTGTCAACACCTTCCACAAGCGAAGGATGGTGCGCAATGATTATAACCGTATGACCAGAACTATTGAGTTCATCCAGAGCTGTCCGTACAGATGCCTCACCAATGGCATCAAGGTTAGATGTCGGTTCGTCAAGCACTATCAAAGCAGGTCGCCCATAAAATGCACGCGCCAACCCGATTCTCTGTCTCTGCCCCCCGGAAAGATTGAATCCACCCTGGCCAATCATCGTTTCGTAACCTTCTTCCAGATGAACAATGGTCTCGTGTGCGCCTGCCAAGTTGGCCGCATCCACAACCGCATCGGCATCAATCTCACCAAATCGGGCGATATTTTGTGCTACCGTCCCTGGAAATAATTCAACATCCTGGGAAAGATAGCCTATATGTGGCCCGAGCAAGGATTTAGACCATTGACCGAACTCTGCCCCATCAAGTCGAACCTTGCCGGATAAAGGTTGCCACACACCGACCAACAGTCGTGCCAGTGATGACTTGCCGGCCGCACTCGGTCCGGTCAAACCGACGATATCACCCGATTCAATTTCAAAGCTGATCGCGGCGAGAACAGGTTTTTGTAAACCTGGTGGAGCTGCAAACACATTGTCGAATAGAACACGTCCTTTGGGAGCAGGCAGAGTCATTGGCTCCTCAATCGCATCAAAAGGTTCGAGCAGTTCATACAAACGTGTACGCGCTTCCCTGGCTTGCAAAAACGATCGCCAACCGGAGATAGCCGCCTCTATCGGGGCAAGCGCACGCCCGGTAATTATTGAAGCCGCGATCATGACACCCGCGGATGTAATTTCATGAATCGCCAGATAGGCGCCAACGCCGAGAATTACACTCTGAATAGTGATACGAACAAACTTGGCCGCGCCACCGATGGTCCCCCCTCGGTCACTGGCTACAGCCTGGAACACCAGTCCAGCGTCATGCCAGCGGTGCCAGACCTTGCTCAACCCGGGCAACATCCCCATTGCTTCAATGGAATCTCGGTTGCGACTTCCGGCCTCGGCAAACTCATTGGCCAGTGCTGATTGTCTGGCTGACTTTTTAAGTGGATCGCGAGTGGCGGATTCATTGATTAACACAATCACCAACAGAATAATGGCTCCCGACAAAGCTACATGTCCCAACCAAGGATGGAGGAAATACACCAGGGCAATATAAATTGGTGTCCAGGGTGCATCGAACAAGGCTGTCAGATTGCGTCCGGTTAAAAATGTTCTAATCGTCTCCAGGTCACGGAAAGGCTGAGCGCCGACCTGATTTTGCATCACGCTGGAGAAAACAGACTCTGATATTCCGCTGTCGAATCGACCTCCAACTCGTACCAGCACGCGTGCGCGGACGGCTTCGAGAATACCGAAAATTATTAATGCCCCCAAAGCTACCATGGACAATAGAATCAGGGTATCAACACTGCGTGAAACCAATACCCGGTCATAGATTTGCAGCATGTACAGCGGCGAGGTTAGCATCAGCAGGTTGATGCAGAGACTGAAAAACGCGACCGCGATCAGGGCCGGACGAGCTTGTTTGAATGCTTTGTCGAGGGGATGGTTTAGCTTTTTATTTTTCATTCCATACTTTATCGATGATTCATTCTTTGCGGGCAACTATCACTCTACTGTTGAAAGTTCGGAGAATCGATACCATGTGATCATCATCAGCCCCCCTCCCTTATTCCGAGAGGGGCAAGCCGGCGGATCAGTCCATGCTTGAATGAGGAAGAATGTGGTAAACAGATTCACCGATACTTTCTATATTTTCGTCCCAGGCACTCAACCGAAATCAAACTCAAACTCCGCATCTGAAAAAATCGTCAGGTTTTGGTCGGTAACGCCATCTCCAAGCACATAAATACCGTCTCTGTCGCCTTCAAGATAGATGAATGCGCCGCTGCTGGTTTGACGCACGGCGGCGACACTGGCGCCACCGGTTAGCACGATGCTATCCACGCCGACCTCGTAATCACGAATCACGTCGCGTTCACGTTTACCATTGATGGCCTCAACCCCAAACACGAATTCATCCGCGCCCGCGCCGCCCTCCATCTTATCGTAGCTGCCGGCCTGGCTGACAATGATATCGGATTCGGAGCTGCCTACCAGATAGTCGGAGCCTGCTGTGCCCATGATCACACTCTTCACTTGCGTGGCTTCGACCTCAACTTCAACCGTGCCCGAATCGACACCGCCAAAGCCATCCGCAAGCCCGTAATCGAACACGGCATCGCCGTAGAAGCCAGCATCGGGAGTAAAGATCACCTCATCGTTGCCGGTGTCCGCATCGCCCTTGTCATCGAACGCCACGCTGCCATTGACCGCATTGGATACGGCGGTCAGGGTCAGGGCGTCTCCGTCCACGTCGGTATCATTGGCCAGCAGGTCGGCGACCGGGATGACTAATGTCCCATCCTGTTCCACGGTTACATTATCGGGCACGGCAATCGGTTCGTCGTTTACGCCCACAATCGTAACCGTCACCTCGCCGATGTCGAAACGGCCGGTACCGTCGGTCAGCGTATAGCTAAAACTGTCGATGGCCGATTCGCCAACCGCCAATGCTTCGAAGGCTCCATCCGGATCGTAGTTGAAGGTACCGTCGCCATTGCCACTGACAGAGCCGACCGTGTCACTGTCGTCAAGCGCAAATACGCTGAGGATGTCTTCTTCGTCGCCGTCGCTATCATTGTTAAGCACGCTGGCGGTGATAAACAGCGTATCCTCGTCGGTGATGAATCCGGGGCCAGAATCATCGGTGGCGACCGGGGTATCCGGCACCGCGCCGACTTCCACGCGCACGGAACCGAGTACCGCATTGCCCTGGCCATCACCCAACTGGTAGGAAATGATGGTTTCGCCGACAAAGTCCTGAGCGGGGGTAAAACGAATCAGACCATCAACGATGTCAACCGTTCCACCGTTGACGTCGCCGGCGCCGAGAATTTCCAGCGTGTCGCCTTCCGGGTCCTCGTCGTTGGCCAGCACGTCGATCTCGACCGTGCCATCCTCATCGACCGAAGCGCTGTCCTCGCGGGCGATCGGCGCCTCGTTGATCTCAACTGGTATGACCTCAATATCCTCGCCCGCCGGCACCTCGGTCGGCGCATCAGCCGCCGCCTCGGCGAAGTCCTCGACCCCTGTCAGGGCGATGTCGAGCACCGCGGTCTCGAAGGCAAAGGTGCCAGGCTCCAGGCCGGCAGCAATAGCCGCGGCTTCCGCGGCGGCACGCACGTCCGGGTCCAGATCATCAAGCGTGACCACCAGATTCGGGAAATCACGATCCGTGAAGGTATCTGTGCTCTCACCATCCTCATAGACGAAGATCGAATCCTCGCCATTGATACGCCAACTGTCGGCGAACACGCCATAGAGTTCGGTGGCAGCGACCGGCTGCGTCAGAACGGTACCGTCACGCAGGGCCAGATCATCGGATCGATTGCCATTGGCGTTGCCCAGGATGCCCTGGATATCTCCTGCCAAATCCGCGCTGGCGAAAGGGCGCACGTTCATAAACTTGTACGACGTGCTGGGTTTGACCGAGACGCCGTTGCCGAATTCGTCGGTCAGGGTGAACCAGCGGCCGTCATAGTAGACTGAACCGGTACCCACGGCAATGGTCTCGCCAGCGGACAGGGAGACCTCTTGTCCGTTGATCAACAAAGGCACCGCTCGACCGGCGTAGACGCCGACGTTGGTGCCACCCATGTTGGTGGCGATGGCGGTATTAACCGAGACCGTCTCGCTACTCTGCCAAGGCTCCTGTCGGATCTGGAATTCGAAGGCCCCGTCGACACCACGGAAGAAGACAAATTCGCCGACGGCTTGAAACGAGTACCCCGCTCCGTCAAAGGTGCGGATGTGAGGGTCGCCGTCGGAAGCTGCTATAGGGGACGATGAGAGAGGAACTGCACTGGTCTCGGCGGCCTCTGCGTTACCAACCCCCAACACCTCCTCGATAAGCCCAGTTTGATGACCAGCGACTGTCAATTGAATAGCATCATCGAAAAAAGTTGCCGCTGCTCCTCCAGCTTCTGTCGCTTTAGCAAGTTTTGCATATGCGCTGCCAACAAAAGGTGCCGCCGCCGCGGCTCCATCCCACGCGGTAACATCTTCTTCTCTAAAAGGCGTTAGATCCCGAAAATCTTCGACAAAATCAATTTCTGCACCAGTTTCGTTATATACGGCGTTAGCGACCGTGTACGCGTTATATGCTGTAGCTGCATAAACAGCCGCCTGCCAAATAATAACCAGTGGGGCTACTTCACCACTTGGATCAAAAGTGCCAGATGGAATGTTATATGCGTAGCGATAAAGGTTCGCGTCATCACCATCCAACCAAAGCGGATCTTCAGATAAAAATCTTCCCAATCTATCCGAATAACTTCTTGCACGCATATAAATCAGATCATCAAGATCTTCAGTGACACCTAGCAATCCATTGAACTCAAAACTATTTTCAATACTCTCACTCTCAAACAGCTCGGTACCGAACGGTGTAAAAACATAGCTGTTACTGACAGCACCGCCCTCTCCGGTAACTGTGGAAACCGAACCAACTGCATCAGCATCGTAGAATGCCTCCTGGCCCGAAATCTCACCTGAAACAAGGCCAAATCCATGATGGTAAGTTGCGTTTAAGATTCCTTCTGAATATTCTGAAACAACATCCCCAAGCCCAAAAGGATCGACTAGGTATTCTGTTTCACTCCCATTGAAGGTCTTAATAACCCGATTGCCAAACAAGTCATACTCGAACTCCAGCACCGCGCCATTGGCCTCAGTAACGGAGATCAGCCGATTGTCGAAATCATACGCATAAGACGTAGTTCCTGCGCCATCTGTGCGCGATGCCATATTCCCATCGGCGTCATAGGTGAAAGTCGCGTCCCCTACCTGGGTATATTGATTCAAGGTATTTGAGACATACACCGTCTCCACCCCATCCTCGACCACCCGCGTGCGATTGCCAGCATCGTCGTACTCGTAAACCAGCGACTTGTCGTCGATCTCTGCATTGGTCGAGACAAAATCCGCCGAGGTCAGTTGACCGATGGCGTCGTAGCCATAGGTCCATGTGCCGTCGAGTGACTCGACCGCCGTCCGCTGACCAGCATCGTCATAGGTGTAAGTGAATCGCGAGTTGGCGGAACCGTCCGGCGCCAGATTCTCGATCAGGGTCAGGCGACCGGCCGCATCGTAGTCGAAGGTCGAGACGGTGCCGTTGCCATTCTCCTCCCGCACCAGATTGCCGGCGGCATCATACTGGTAGCTGACAATCTGGCTGTCTTCGTCACGCAGTCCACTAAGACGCCCGAGGGCGTCATAGTCGTAGTAAAGGTTGTAATCGCCGCCATCGGACATGGAGGCACGCAGACCCGCCTCGTTGTAGCTATAGTAGAGCGACTTGCCGGTCGGGTAATGGATTTCGGTGACGCGGTCGGCATCGTCGTAGGCCAGACGGGTCTCACCCTGGCTGTTGGTGGCAGAGATCAGGCGACCCTGATCGTCGTAGACATAGCTGGTCGGGCCGGCAGAGGAGTCCGACTCCGAGATCAGGCGGCCACGGGCATCGTAGGTGTAGTCGATGTCGTCGCCACGGCGATTGGTATAAGCAGAGAGGTTGCCGTCGGTGTCATACTCGAAGGCCAGCCGGGTGTCGTCCGCCCAGGTGGTCTCGGTGATGCGGCCACCGTCGTCGTAGCTGAAGCTGCGAGTGGAGCCGTTGGCATCGGTGAAACTCACCGGGGCATCGCCGCTTTCACCATAGGTGAAGGCCAATTCCGCGCCGTTGGCGTCGGTGATGCCGGTGAGACGGCCCTGGTCGTCAAATTCGAAGGCGGTGAAAGTGCCATCGGAGGCGCGCACGCCGAGCAGGTCGCCCGCCTCGTTGTAGACCAGTTCCGAGGCGCCACCGGCGCCATCCACCAAGCGGCCGGCGATGCCGCCTGGGAGCAGATTGAGTTCGGTACTGTGACCGGCGCCATCGGTGATGGTGACACCGCCGACCTCGTCGTAGGCGAAGGCCTCGGTTTGAAGACCACCGCCGTAGGAGACCTCTTGCAGGCGCCCGGCAGCGTCGTAGGAGAGGCTGGCTCCGATGTTGCCCGGCGCGGTGGCGCCGGTGAGATCGCCATTGGCGTCGTAGCTGAAACTGGAGCTGCCTAGGTCGCGGACAACCGCGGTCAGCATGCCCGCGCCGTCGTAGGCGAAGCTGGCGCTGTTGCCGTCGGCGTCCTCGACCGCGGTGATCTTGCCCGTGCCGTCGCGGGTGAAGGCCAGTGAGGCGCCGTTGTGCCCGGAGAGGCCGACGATGTTGCCCGCCGCATCGTGGCTGGCCAACACCTGCGCGCCGTCGGCCATGTCCATGGACAGGAACTTGCCGGTGCCGTCGAAGCGCAGGGCATCGCCATCGCTCAGTTTGGCGAGATAGCCTGATCCGCTCTTTTCCAACACGCCATCAATGGCACCGCTGGTCTTATAGCTGCCGTCAATGGCCTTGGTGAAGGTGGAACGCGAGGCGGCGCTGAAGCTCAGCACATTGCCGGAGAGCGAGACCGAGCGGCCAACCGAGGCGGAGGCGGTGTACAGGGCCGCGGAGTCGATGGAGAGTGAGCGCAGAGCGCCCAATTCGGTGAGGCCACTGAGTTGGACGCTGTCGCCATCGATCTTCAGGCCGATGTCTGCGACGCTGGCCCAGCCACGGCCCAATGATCCCACGGTGCCGCGTTCGACGAGCGAGCCGAAATCGCCGGCGCTTTCAATGGCGTAGGCCAGGGCCACAGTCGCGCTACTCTTGGCGAGGCCGAAGGAGCCGAGCTTCTCCGCATGATCGTAAAGCGAGTCGGTCATACTGCCGACGGTATCCCCCAGCTTGAAGACCAGGTTGTCGGCAATGCGCGATTGCACATCGGTGGCAACAAAGGTTTTCTGAGTAGCCAAATAGCGATCTGCGATACCCGAAACAGCCAGTACATCACCTACCTGGGCGCTGACCTTCAGGCTGGAATAGGGGCCGGCAGAGCCTTTGACACCGACCAGCGCGGAACCGGTCTCACCAAGACTGAACAGGCCGTCATCCCCAGCGGTACCTAGAACAAAAGCAGTCTTGGAGAAGCTACCAGTGAGCGGATCGGCAACCAGGCCGCCGTCAGCGGATACCGCCAGCAGGGCGGCCTTGGGTGTGCTGATGATCGAACTGCTGGTGCTGGACACGTTCAGCAGGGCCACGCCGGCATCCGCCGCAGGGGCCGCTTCACCTAAGGCGGTATTGGTAAAGGTAACCTCCACCTGACCAACCTCGCCCGGAGCAAGACCATCTGGTACGCCCATGGTCAGTTCGATGGCATCGGGTGCCTCGACATTCACGGTGACGCTGGCGAAATCGAAACCACCACGACCGTCGCCGATCTGGTAGTTGAAATTGTCGGTAAAGGTGTCGCCGGGTTCCAACGTGTCGCTCAGCGCGGGGCTCGGAGTATAGGTCGCCACGCCATCCGAGGAGATGGAAACGGTTGCGCCCGAAGGCAGAAAAACCGGAGTATCAGGCGTAAATACGGAATCCGCCACCGCGGTAATCGTGAATGCATCTCCATTGGGATCAGAGTCATTGGATAACAGATTAATGTTTACAGCTTCATCAATTTCGGTGGTCGCGGCGTCGTTAACCGCATTGGGGGGGCTATTCAACAGTGTGCCCGTGCCGTCGACCTCAAGCTGGGCCAGCGAGAATGACTGTCCTGAGGAAAAATCAATCTGTGATATTACGCCGGATGGTGATGCAGAAGCCGATCTGGAGTTGTAGAAATTCTCGACTCGGATACTGTCACTTCCGACTTCTATTACCAGGTCACGCAAGTTATCGCCGGGACGGATGAAGCGCAGGTCTTCGGGCGCGATACCTGTGCCGAAACGGATGACCCCGCCATGATTGCCGGTGTAATCCTCATTAATCGTATCCTGACCAAAGCCTGTTTCGAAGTAGTAGACATCCAGGCCTGTACCGCCTTCCAAGTAGTCATTGCCGGAGCCACCGTCCAGAGTACTGGAACCACCACCGTCAATAAGGCTGTCATTACCTGCTTGACCTAACAGTAGGTTGGGCAGGTTGCTACCATACAGAGTGTCATCACCGCTTGTGCCGGTAAACGTTAGTCCATCATTGAGCGACAGGATTTCTCCATCATCGAACTCAATCTGGCTGATTACCCCAT
>SPJJ01028603.1_pt1 | contig 12524 bp, 8 predicted proteins | sample 3741741 | NCBI WGS metagenome assembly SPJJ01 (sample SAMN10925908, study PRJNA522277) | cold seep metagenome | isolation source: Elba SIP-enriched marine methane seep metagenome, extraction at timepoint T1 | place: Italy: coast of Elba, Mediterranean Sea | collected 2014-05 | reverse complement strand
TCGACGCCGCGCAACCCGTCTTGCTGAACTTGCGCGAGCTCCCCGTCCGTCGGCAAACGCCCCACCAGGTTCAAGGTGAGCTTACGCAGCAGCTGAGTGTCATCGATGTAGCGAAGGTCGGCGAACAGATCGTCGCTGGTCTCATCCGCACAGGCGATGGGCGCGTCGAGCTGAGTCACGAGCTGCTCGAGCGCGGCGTACTCCGCGCTGTCCGCGCTCAGCCGCACGCCGCCGCCATGCTCAAGCTCACCGAGTGGCTTGAGCAGGAGCACTGAGGTTCCACCGACCTCGAAGCGCGAGACGTTCTGGACCGCGTCATAGTTGGCGGCGAGAAAGCCGGTTTGGGCTGCGCTTTGCAGCACCAGCTCGGTGTCCTTCGCAGCGCCTTGGGCGTTGTGGCATTGGATGCAGTTGGTGCTGAGCACCGGGGCCCAGACCTCATCTTTGAAGAAGGTCTCGGTCGAGACGCAGCCCTGCTCGATGGTCGGGTCCTCCCCCTTTGTGGCTGTGCAGCTTGCCGTCGCGGCACACAGAACACCCCATCCGATCGGGATGGCGGCCCTCGATACCCATCTGCGCATGCGTCCTCCTGTTGCGTGCATGTTCATCATGTTGTCGGCTGCGAAAGCAGGTCGAAGACCGCGTCGCAGCGGGCACATGTAATGCACATCACGGGCCGTACCCACGGTCGGGCAGATCACGAACACTGGGGGCGCTCGCCCCCAGGAAGTGGCCCCCACGGCCCCCGGGCGTTTTCCACCCGGTCCGCGTTCGCTAGGGTCTGTGCCTTGTCCGGGAAACTACGAGGGCCGCGCCGTCCCCGTCGCCTTTCGTTGGGCAACGCGCTGATGCGTAGTGCCCCGGCCTTGTCCCTTGAGGCGCGGTACGCCGAGCTGCTGCGGCGGGATCTCTTCCACGTGCAGCAGGGGCTGTACCCCGCGCAGCTTCTGATCGAGATGCCGATGCACAGCTATGCGGACAGCGTGCCCAGCGCGCTCAGGTCAATGCCTGCCTGGCTCCTCGGGGCTGCACGGGACGTTCAGCTTGCGCCCAGCCCGCCGACTCGCTCGGGGGCGGTGGTGCAGCAGCGGGGGGCGGTATCACGGCAGCTTGGCCTTCGTGCTCGTGCTCGTGCCCTTCGACTCAATGCAATGGAGCTTGCGACCGCGGGATCGGTTGACATGATGCGACGCCAGGCCATGGCGCCCTGCGTGCGCTACCTACGAAACTGCGCCACGAGCCGACCCAAGGTATTGGAGGTGCACCTCGACGGAGCGCGCACATCGCTCATGGTGCAAGCGAGCTTTCCTGGCGCGGACTATGAAGACTTGATGCTTGCTCCCGCTGGCGCCGACGCGCGACCGGATCCCGATGCTGGAGGCGTGCTGCCCCAGCAGGACGGCAGCGTTGATCTCATCGTGTGCAGCTTTGTCTTGCATAGGTTGCCGTGCTCCATGACCCACAGGCTGCTCATCGAATTCGCGCGTGTGCTGGGTCTGGCCGGGCGTTTGGTGCTGCTCGATGCGCTCCAGCGTGCCGACCTTGAGGGCCTTCAGGGCGCGAAGCAGCCCTTCCCATCAACGGGGCAGGATGCCGTATTTCGTCAGTATCTCAGCCAGAATGTGCAGGGTACATTGACAGATCTGCGCTGGGAGGTGACCGAGGTTGGGCCGGCCTTTTTGGCAAAGGTGGTGGTCGCCGATAAGGCCCAGACTACGCGGGCTCAAAATCGAAGCTGACATCCAGGCCAGCGCGCTTGGCGAGGCGTTCGGCGACCCGGAGATAGTACATGCGGTCCCGTTCGCCCAATCCAAAGGCTTCTAGGCGCTTGAACTCTTGCTGCGCCGCCGCGACTTGTTCGGGGGCAAGTTCGGCGCGGGCGGCCTCAAAGAGTTCGGTCTCTTCGTAGCGCAGGTGCGGTCGCGCAAATGCAATATAGAGTTGGGCCGTTCTGAGCACCTTCTCCCAATCACCCTCGTTCAACCCATCGACGAGGTCGAAGGTGAGGCGCGCGGCCTGCCCGTGCTGTTCCTCGGTCTTCGCGATCACGGGGTGGCGGTCATCACCCACGGCCTCCGCGAAGGCCGTCATGAGGCATTGAGACTCCTTGCGGCGGTGCACGAGGTGAATGTAGTTGCCGACGAAGTCGATGACATCCGTCCACACATCGTTGCGAAGCAACTTGCGTCGACCCAATCGGTGGGTCTCAGCCTCCATGGCAGCCAGGGCGATGTCCATCAGGTGGTGTTCAGCCAGTAGCTCATCCACGGGGTGCTGGCGGTGCTCCGCGCTGCCGCGCGCCTCCTGAACCCAGTGCAGGAACTCGTGATCGAAGGTTACCAGAGGGGCCAGATCGAGCGATTCCGGCAGTGCGTTTTCGTCATCCATGACTGGCCGAGTTCGGCGCATGTTTTCAGACGCACTCGGAGAATACAACTGACCTTGAGGGTCAGGTTTATTGATTCTACTCGCGCTCGTCGATGTTGGGCACCACGAAGATCAGCAGCATGCCGGGCACCGTGAGCGCGCAGGTCAGTGCAAAGTAGGTCGCAAAGCCGGTGGCTTCGGCAATGAATCCGCTGGCGACTCCAGACAGCGTGAACCCGACGCTCATCAGCGCGGTGAGGATAGCCATGTGCGCCGCGCGGTGTTCTGGCATGGCACAGCGCATGAGGTAGACCATAAACACTGCGGTGCCGAGGCCGGCGCCAAACATCTCCACTGCGATGACGCTCGTAACCGCCCAAAACGGCGGCGCACCTGCCGACTGCGAATAGAGCGCCAGACCCATGTAGAGCAGGTTCAAAGCGTTCTGGGCGATCACGAAGGGCCAGATCCAACGACGCAGGCCATGTTGACTGATCAGGTAGCCGCCCAGGGCGGGTCCCGCCAGCGCAGCGATCATGCCTACCGTGCCGTTGGCGACGCCGTACTGCTCTAGGCTCATGCCGATCGACTTGAGGAAGGGGTACTTCATCTTCATCAAGAAGGACTCGCCCGCGCGAAAGAAGATCACGAAGGCGAGGATGCGCCCCACCTGAGGCTGCGCAAGAAACGATACGAAGGCCTTGGCATAAAAGGAGTCCGAGCTCGCCATTCGTTTGTGCAACACAGGTAGCGCAGCAAGGAGCGCGAGCATCATCACGAACAAGCCGATGGCAATCCAACCTGCGACGCTAATCTTAGACAGAGCCAGGGCGAGGCCGGGTGCGCTGCCCTGCAGCTGTTCAAAGAGCGCCTGGGCTGGTGCCGAGGCAATGAATGCGCGACCCGCCAGGACCAGGCCAATGAGTGCTCCCAGGCCGAGCACAATGCTGGGTCGAATCAGGCCACGGCCGACCGCCGACAGCGGCTGGCGGGCGGTCTCTACCTTTGGCAATAGGCTCAGGTGGTAGGCCAGCAGCGCGCCCATGACGCCCGCACAGAGCCCAAAGCCCCACAGCCAGCCCACCCGCTGAATGAGTATCAGCGAGGGCCCCGCGACGACGAGCATGGCCACCCGGTACGCCGGGGCACGAAAGCCTACAAAGCGGGACTGCTGGCGCTCGTCCAGCGCCTCCAGATAGTAGCCGTCGATCGCGACGTCGTGGGTGGCCGAAAAGAAGGCCAATAGCATGAAAAGCGCAGACGCGGCCACGAGGCCGCTGGCGCCCATCTCAGCCGCGACGGCCAGGCCGAGCAGGCAGGCCACCACCACGATCTCAGTCAGCGCGATCCAGCGGCGCTTGGTCCCGTACTCGTCGAGGTAGGGCCCCCACAGGAACTTCAGGTTCCAGGGCAGGTGAAAGAGCGATGTGAGTCCGATGATCTGCAGGCTGGCCTTCAGTTCCGTGAACAGCACCTCCGCGAGGGTGTGCACGACGCTGTACGGAAAGCCCTCCGCGAAGTAGGTCGTGCTGACCCAGATGTGGGGTGAGGAGGCCCCTTTCTGTTCGGCACGCCCCTCGATGGGTGATGGATCTGAGCCCGCGATGGCGACAGACCTAACAGGGCAGAGCCCCGTGGTCACTCCCTAGGCTGCGCCAGACCGCGTGTAGGTCATGACGAGGTAGGCCAGCGCCGGCTCATTTGCGGTGTTCTGGTAGGCGTGAGGCACGTCCGCACGAAACTGAATCGCGTCCCCCGCTTCAAGACGGTGCTCCGCGCCATCGACCCGCACCACCACGCAACCTTGATTGACGACCAGGTTCTCATAGGTGCCCTCCCGGTGGGCCTCGGCCTGTTCAGTGATGCCCGGGGCCAGCCGAAGCTCATAGAACTCGGTGAGGCGCGGGCCTTCGAGCGGGAAGAGGGCCCGCGAGACGAAGTCCCCATTATTGGAGCTGAGCGACCAGGCCCGCGCGGCGGGCAGGACCGTCGTCGATGAGGGCTGGCTGCGCTCCAGCAGGGCGGCGAAGGGGTGGTCCAGGGCAGTCGCGATCTTCCACAGGACGTTGATGGTGGGCACGCTCTGCCTGCGCTCAATCTGGTTGAGCATGGCCCGGCTTACCCCGCTGGCCTCCGAGAGCTTAGCAAGCGACCAGCCTCGCTCTGCGCGCAACCGCGAGAGGTTCTCGGCGACCGCCTGCGAGATGTCTGCTTCAACAGACTCTGGAGCCGGCTCACGTCTCTGCTTCGCCACGGCCCCTTGATAGTCCACTTCTGGCCGGTCCTCTAGCGGACAGTCATTGTCATTGAGAACGGATGATGTGTCTGTTATAGCAGACACAGAGTCTACACCGATGACATTGCTGCTGGGCCAGAAGGTCCCCAATTTCAAACAACAGAGCACGCAGGGCGAGATCGACCTGTACGATTACCTGGATGCCTCATGGGGCGTACTGTTCTCTCATCCGGCGGATTTCACGCCGGTGTGCACCACGGAGCTCGGTCGCGTTGGCCAACTCGAGGCGGACTTCAAAAAGCGAAATGTGAAGGTCCTCGCGCTATCCGTCGACGGCGTCGACAGCCATCAGCGTTGGGTCTCGGACATTGAGCAGACCCAAGATACCAAGGTCGCTTACCCGATCCTCGCCGATGCGGACCGAAGCGTTTCCAAGCTCTACGACATGCTGCCCGCCGGCGACGCTCCGAACACCCTGACCGTGCGCTCGGTCTTCATTATCGACCCCAATAAGGTGCTTCGGCTCAGCCTCACCTATCCGGCATCTACCGGCCGCAACTTCGATGAGATCTTGCGGGTGATCGACTCGCTGCAGCTGACGGACCAGCACAAGGTTGCGACCCCGGTGGACTGGAAGGCGGGCGAGGACGTGGTGATTGTGCCGTCGCTGACGGATGAGGCGGAGATCGCGGAGCGATTCCCGTCGGGCTACCGCACCGTGAAACCGTACTTGCGCCTCACGAAAGACCCCGTGTCAGGCTGATGCCCCGGGAGTTGGGCACCCGAGGAACGTCGCGACGCGCGCCACCTCACTGTCCAACAGTCTGCCGTAAGCCGCGCTGGTGGGTTCTTGTTCTGCGTAGCCCACCTGCACATCGAGTTGGCCGCTTTTGACGCTGAGGTTGGCCCAACCGATGACCTGAGTCCCGTAGAGCAGAGGCAGGGCATAGTAGCCCCGCACCCTCTTCTTCGCGGGCACGTAGGCTTCAAAGCGATACGGCCACCCCCACAGGTGCTCGAAGCGGCTGCGGTCCCAGACCAGCGGGTCGAAGGGCGCGAGAAAGCGAACCCGTCGCGGCGTGCTTTCGCCTGATCTCGCCCCCGCCGGCCAGACGTACTGCACGCCGTGCACCTCGGTCGTGCCGAGCAAGCCTTCTTGACACATCTCAGCGATGAGCGGGCGCGCCTTGGGCGGATCCTTGATGTGCCGGCACCAGCGCTGACCCATCGCGCCCAGCGTCTTCACCGATACGGGCGCCAGCACTCCGGCAGCGAGGCTCAGCATGCTCTGTAGGCGTGCCTTGGCTGGCTGGGCCTCAGGCTTCACGCATGGTGCCGCGAAGATCCTCTGGCCGGACTGTCGATGACTGACCCGTAGCAGGCCCCGGTGCAGCAGCGTGTCCAATACTAGGCTCACTCCCCGAGACTGCCCACCCCAAGGGTTGGTACGACGCTCACGTCCGAAGTGCTCTTCTAGCGCCTTTGGATGCAGGGGGCCTTGCGACCGCACCACCGTGAGCACGGCCTGCTCCACCTTGGTTAGGGGCGCGCGGCCGTGTCGATGCACCAGCGGCCAGTGGGCGCGGCCGATAAAGCCGTAGGCATAGAGATAGCCCTCCTCAAGGGCTTGCCTTGGGTAGGCCCGTTCAAGATCACCGGCGCGGTAGTTGCGCACTCGGTGCCTCAAGATCAAGTCCTGGGCCCGAGCCGGAGCACGGATAGGGTCGGCCTGCACAAAGCCCATGCGCTCGAAGGCGCCTTGCAGCGTCGTCGGCGCAAAGAGTGTGTGCGTCGTGGCAAAGCGCCGCAGCTGAGCGAGGGTCTGCATGGCCGGCTTCATCCTGCGGTCTGGGGCGCAGGTTAGCATAGCAGAGTTGGCGGTCGCGGCTCAGGACTTCAAAGCAAGCCCCAAGGCCAGGCGGGCCAACAGGGCGGCGCTGGACCTTCGGAACTGGGCGGCAGCGCGTCTCTGTTGCTGGCGAAAGAGCATCGCCTCGACCTCCAAGAGCTCAGACACGGTGATCTGGCCCTCCTCGTAGCGCAGCCGCTCTACGCGGACCACCTCTTCGGCATGGGTCACCGCCTCTGTGGCCAGCTGCAATGCACCCTGCGCGGTGTGCACCGCCGCGTAGCCCGCCTCGACCTGAAGACGCAGGCTTCGCTGCGCACTTTGCAGCTCGGCGCTGAGCCGACGTTGGGTAGCTGATACTGCGTCGGCCCGAGCCAGACGCGTGCCGGCCGCGAAGGGGTTCCAGACCGCGTTGATCGAACCTTGTAGGTAGTGGTTGGTATCGTAGGGCAGGCCGCTGTCGTAGACGAATAGACCCCGCGCTTCCAGCTTGGGCACCAACTCCAACCACAGTCCGCGCTGCCGATCGTCGGCGGCCTCGACCTTGGCCTGCAGCGCCAACAGGTCCTCGCGCGCCTGCAGAGCAAGCGCGGCCCCCTGCTCTTGGGGCGGCAGCATGAGCTGTACGTCAACCTCGCCTGCGTCCGTGGGGCCGCCCTGTCCGATGGCGAGCCCCAGCGCGGTCTGGGCTACGCGCAGCGAGTCCTCTAGAGCCAAGATCTCTTGCTTCGCATCCGCCCAGGCCAACTCAATCCTCAGGGTGTCCGCGCGTAGGCTCCGGCCCGCCCCGCTCAGCGCGCGCACCTGAGCCGCCCTCACCTCGAGGCTGCGTGCGTAGGTCCTGGCCGCCGTGAGCTGGGCACGCAGGGTCCGCACATCAAAAAAGCGCGCCCCCGCCTGCGCCGCCAGCTCCTGCCGAGTCCGGGCAGACTGGTGCTGCGCGGCCAGGGCCTCCTTGCTGGCCGCCGGTCCCAGCCCCCAAAGGCGCGCGCTATCCAAGATGGGCTGGGTGATGGAGATCCCCACCCGAGCTGCGTTCTGGCTGCCAAAGGGGAAGCTGCCTACAGGCGTCACCAGGGACAGCAGCCGGTCGATGCGACTCAGCCCTGCTTCTGCGCCCACCGTGGGCAAGTAGGCTTGCCGCCAGACTGCGGAGGACTGTGCGGCTGCGGCCTGCTGCCCTGCGCGGGCCGCCTCGACGCCCGGGTGCTGCGCACCCTGGCTCAGGACCTGAGACAGTGGGGGCGCGGCATCGGCGCCAGAGCTCAGGAGCATCAGCAGCGCGACACCCGCGCTGGTGACTACACCCTGGGGCGCTACTGGCCGCCCGCGGTTGAAGATGAGCGTGTAGGCTGCCGGTACCACCAGCAGGGTCAAGAAGGTTGACGCAATGAGTCCTGCAATCATGGCGGAGGCCAGCGGTGGCCACAGGGGGCTGGGCGAAAGCGCCAGGGGCAGCAGACCGGCTACGGTGGTCGCAGTGGTCAGCAGGATGGGGCGCGCCCGCAGCGTGACGGATGCGGACACCGCGTCGACGACGGACAGGCCCTCAGCCCTGCGGATCTCGATGACGTCCACCAAGACGATCGCGTTGTTCACAACTACGCCGACCAAGGCGAAGACCCCAAGAAGGGACATGAAGCCAAAGGGCTGGTCGGCGACGAGCAGGCCCGGCACGACGCCGGTCGCCGCGAGCGGCACGGTGAGCAGGATGAGCAGCACTCTGCGGTAGGAGTTGAACTCCACCATCAGAAATAGCAGCAGCAGCATGGCCCCGATCGGAGCGCTCTGGGCGATGGCGGAGTTGGCCTCGCCGGAGCCCTTCGCCGCGCCCCCGAAGCCGAGCTGTACCCCCTCGGGCAGCTGGTCTGTCGTCACCGTGGCCTCAACCTTCTTGACCACGGGACCGAACGTAAAGCCATCTTGCAGATGCGCGGTCACTGCGACCTCCCGCACGCCGTCCCGTCGATGAATGGCCGCAGGTCGCCACACCACCTCTGTTTGCGCCACCTGTGCCAAGGGCACAAAGCCTGCGGTGGCGGAGGGCACGGACAGCGCGGCGAGGGCGTCCAGCTGGGTGCGCTCACCCGCGCCAGAGCGCACCACGATCGGGATGGGGTCGGCCTCGGAGCGCAGGTGACCGACGAGAAGGCCCCGGCTTTGGGCCAGCAGGGCGATGCCCACGTCCTCACGAGACAGCCCCCTGCGCGTGGCTGCGCCTTCGTGCACAGTGAGCTCTAGCGCGGGCACCCCCAGACCGAGGTCGTGGGTCACGTTGCGCACGCCCTCGGTGTCGCGCAGGACCCGCATGACGCGCTCGGCGGCCGCGTGAAGCGAGGGTAGGTCATCTCCGGTGAGGCGGACCTCCACCGGCGCGATGACGGGTGGGCCTTGCTGAAGCTCCCGAGGGATGACTTCGGCCTCGGGCCGGTGCTGTCGGGCCCACTCGCCGAGCTCAGCGGTCAGGACCGCAACATCACTTGCGTCGTGAGTTTGTACCACCAGATGTGCAAAGTGAGGGCTTTGGGGGCGATTGGGCAGGTTATAATAAAAGCGGGGCGCCGAACGCCCCACGAAGGTCGAGACGGCGCGCACCCTCGGGTCCTGCATCAAGTGCTGCTCCACGGCTCTGGCCGTGATGTCTGTCTGCTCAATATGGGTGCCCTCGGGGTGCATGACCTCCACCACAAGCTGGTTGCGCCCGGACGCGGGGAAAAAGCTCTTCTTGAGCCCCCCTGCGCCCCACCCGGCGATACCTACGGCGACGGCCGCCAAAGCCAAGATGCGCACCGGGTATCGAGTGGCCCACCGGCCGATGCCTTGGGTGAGGCGCGCCAGCTTTGTCTGCGACGGGGTCTGCCGAGCGCGAAGGAAGATGCACGCCAGGTTCGGGGTCACCAAGACCGCGTAGAGGTAGCTGATGACGAGGGTCAGCATGATGACGACCGGGATGGCGTGCGTGAAGTCGCCGGTGCTGCCCTTGGACATGTACATCGGCACAAAGGCGGCCAAGGTGGTGCCGGTAGCCGTCGCCAATGGCAGGGCCAGCTCCCGCACCGCCTCAACCGCGGCGTGATTCGCAGGTTGGCCTGCGTCCATCTTATGTTGCACCGCCTCGGCCATCACGATGGCGTTATCGACCAGCATGCCCAAGGCGATGATCAGCGCCGAGACGGAGATTTGGTGCAGGATGCCCCCATCCATGGCGTACACGGCCAAGGCTGATAGCGCTACGAGGGGCACCACCGAGGCGACAACGAGCCCGAGGCGAACGCCCATCGAGAGGATGAGGATCGCAGCCACAATCACGATGCCCAGGAGTAGGGAGCGGCCGAGGCCGGCCAGCCGCTGGGAGACAAAGTCCGGCTGAAAGCTCAGGGTCTCGATCTTGAGGGGGTCGGCCCGGGCACGAATGGGCCCCAGCGCATCACGCACCCGCTGTCCCAGGGCCACCACATCGATGCCGGGCTTGGGGACCACCGCGACGGCCACCGCGTCGGCGCCATTGAAGCGTGTGAGCACCGCGTTGGGCTCCTTGGGGCCCAAGCGAACCCGAGCGACCTCCTTGAGCGGTACAGAATGCCCCGACCCAAGGTGCACTTCGCTGGTCGCAAGGTCTTCGAGGGATTGCAGTTCAGCCCGGGCTCGCAAGGAGGTATTGCGGCCCGCCACCCGCAGCGCGCCGGCGGGCAGGCTGCGGTTCTTGGCGGCTAGGCTCTTCACCAGCGCGCCGGGCGCCAGGCCCAAGCGCCGGGCCTGGAGGTCGTCCAGCTCCACCACCACCTGCTCCTGAGGGTCTCCCTCCAGCGTGACGGCGGAGACGCCCCGCACACGCAACAGAGCCTGCTTAACCTCCTTGGCTGCGTTAAGCAGCGTACGCCGATCGAGGCTGCCGGTCACCGCGAGCACCACCGCGTGCTGATCTGTGATGATCTCGTGCGTCAGCTCGGGAGCCAGCGCGCCCTCTGGCAGGTCCGCCTGCGCCTTGTCGAGCGCCTCCTGGACTTCATCCCAGGCGGCCCGCGTGTCGTAGATGGCATCGCCGAGCCTAACCTGCAGGACCGAGACATCCGTGCGCGAGGTGGAGCTGACCTCATAGACCTGGGCCACTTGAGCCAGCTGCTCCTCGATGGGGTCGGTCACCAGGCGCTCCACGGTCTGTGCGCTGGCGCCGGGGTAGGCGACGACTACGAAGCCGAAGCGGTCCGGCATCGTGGGGTCCTCTTGGCGAGGCATGGTGAACCACGCCAAAACTCCGGATAGGGCCAGCAGGGCCGCGACGGGCAGGATGAGGCGATGTCGTTGCAATACTGCCTGCAGAATAGTGTTCATCGTCGCACCTGCACGGCCTCGCCGGCCAGGAGGCTGGCGTGGCCTCGAACGACGACTTCATCGCTAGGTGTCAATTCAGCCTGCACGAGTACTCCGTCTTGGTATAGCGCGGAGACAGTCACCGGCACTCGCTCGGCGAGGCCATCTTTGACGCGGTAGACGAATGGGGACTGGCCGCCGGGATCGGCGACGGAAGGCACGGGCACCAGCAGGCCACCGTCCTGCCGCAGAGGCAGCGCTACCTCTGCAGTATATCCGGGCACGATCCCAGTGGCCGGATCCAAGCCGATAATGACGGGGAAGAGCTCGCCGGGCCCAGACGCCGCCCGGCCTAGCCGAAGGATCACACCGCTGAGGTCGTCTAGGCCTGCAAGTGGCAAGCTGACCTGCACTTTGGCTCCGCTCTGCAGGCCTGCGCGCACGGACTCTGGCACCTGCACTTCGACTTCGAGGCGTCGCTCGGCGCTCAGCACTACGACCGGTCGACCGGCTACGGTGGTCTCGCCTGGCTCCAGCAGCACTTGTAGGACGGTGCCGTCGAAGGGCGCGGTGAGCGTGGCCTCTTTGAGCCGCCGTTGTGCTTCGGCGAGCTGCGCCTTGAGCCCCTCCCTGGTGGCCGTGGTGGCGTCCCGGGCGGCTCGGACCTTCTCCAGGGCCTCGTTGACGGCCGCCTTTTGGGCCACGAGCCGGGTGGTGCGCGCGAAGTCACGTTCGAGCTGGGCGTGGCGGGCGCTCACATCCGCGAGCTGGGCACGCGCCGCGTCCCGGGCCAGGCGCAGGGGTGCGCGGTCGAGCTGTGCGAGCACGGCGCCGCGCGGCACGCGCTGACCGACCTGGGCGGGCCGGCGGGTGACGCGGCCGGACATCGTGAAGCCGAGCTGGGCGCGCTGTTCGGCGCGCACCACCCCGGTGAAGCGGATCACCCGGTGCTCGGGGGCGGCGCGTACCGCGGCCACATCCACGAGGCGGGGCCCTTCGGTGTGGGCTTCGCGGGCTGTGGAGGCCCGCTCGCCGCCGATGTGGATGAGCAGTCCGAGTCCCAGGGCGACCGCCCCAATGAGCCAACGTCTTAGTAATTTGGCTGGCCGGTCTGGGCTTGAATTGGCCGGCCGGTCTATTTTGTTTCGCGCGTGTTTGGTGTGCATAGGTCGTCGTCCTTCTTGCGGGAATCAGGGGTTAGGTACGGGAGTGATGCCTCTGAGGAAGAGAGACATCGTGTCGTTCAAGAAGCGCTGGTCCAGGCCCTCGGGATCTACACCCGGCCAGGTGGCTGCGATGTGCCGGAGCTGGAACCAGCCGGTCGTGAGGATGATGAAGTTGAGCTGAATGTTGGCGGCCTCGACGTCATCTCGGATCGCACCTTCTTTTTGAGCGGCCGCGATGCGCTGAATGCCCTCGACGGTGACCTTGTACTCCAGGTCTGGGCAGACCTCGCCGTTCTCCAGCCGCATCCAGGTCATCATGCGCGCCACCTCGGGGCGGGCCTCGAAGAAGCCGAACATGTGGCGAATCGTGGCTTCGATCGCCTCCATATGGCTGCAATCGCAGCGGATAATCTCGAGGAGTCCGTTGAAGAAGGGCTCGAAGGCGATGGTCTTGATCTCGGTCCACAGCTCCTCTTTGGAGCCAAAGTGGTGGTGAATGAGGCTCTTGGTGACTCCGGACGCTTTGGCTATGACCGACAGCGGGGTCTCGGCGACGCCGCGCTCAACGAAGATCCGTTGGGCCGTATCCAGGATC
>SPJJ01026000.1_pt1 | contig 12537 bp, 5 predicted proteins | sample 3741741 | NCBI WGS metagenome assembly SPJJ01 (sample SAMN10925908, study PRJNA522277) | cold seep metagenome | isolation source: Elba SIP-enriched marine methane seep metagenome, extraction at timepoint T1 | place: Italy: coast of Elba, Mediterranean Sea | collected 2014-05 | reverse complement strand
TGGCGGCGGTGAACGTGGCTCGTCTCAGAGTTCGCGCGCTACGCATCCCAGACCGTAATATCGCTCACGTCGACCTGAGCATGCAGCGGGAATCCTCCAGCCTAGGCACCCTCGTTGCGGAGGTATCGCTCACGGGCTCCAACGTGTCGGACGCGTGGTCGCGTGTCGACATCCCGCTGTCGGCTCTGATGAAGGGCGGCCCCGGCCTGTACCGGATCGAGGTGCAGGATGTTGATCGCGCCTGGGTGCGCACCCGGGGTTGGCTCATGCAACGGGACTTGCTGCTGACCGCGAAGTCGGGCGTAGACTACCTGCGAGCGCGGGTTGTGGGGGCCGGCGGTGCCAAGCCCGTCTATGGCGCCCAGGTCAGCGCCTACTCGCGCACAGGCCGGCGCCTGTTCGCGGTGCGCAGCGACGCCCAGGGAGTGGCCGAATACCGGGGGCCTCTGGACGCCGAGGACCCCGTCGCCTGGTTGGTGGCGCGAAAGGACAAGCGCAGCGCGTACCTGCCCATGGCCTCGACCCGCGTGCCCTTGGGTAGCCAGACCCCTGCGATGGATGCCCCCGCCTTCGTCTGGACGGCGCGAGATTTCTTTCGGCCGGGTGAGCGTGTGCACGCTTTCGCGGTCGCGGACGCCAGTCTGGCCGGGGCCCGGTGGGAACTCAGCGGCCCCGAGGGTCCCTTGAGCGAACCCCTGCAGGGCGAACTCGACGCGCTCGGTCTTGAGCGTGTGCAAGTGGAGTTGCCCGCCTCGGCCGAGCCCGGAGCCTACGTGCTTCGGCTGTTGCAGCCCAATGGAGGTGTGCTCGGGGCCGCCGCACTTCGAGTTGTGGATCTCGAGCCGTCCGCGCTGCAGGTCGAATTGACGCCCCCCAAAGCACCGGCGCCCAAGGCGGCCCTGCCTTTCTCTGTGCGCGTGGCCTCCCGCTTTGGCGGCCGACCCGCGGGCCTCAAGGTCGAGGGGCGCTGCCGGTATACAGCGGTGCCGGTTGTCGCTGCTGACGTGCGCGGCTTTACCTTTGGTGCGCGCAATGAGGCGGCCTTTGCTGGCACCGAGGCTGAGGTGAAGGCGGTTGAGCTGGACGCGCAGGGGCGGGCGAGCCTGACTTGCCCGCCGCCCTCTGCCGCGACCCCCGCGGGGCACCGCGTGCAGGTTGAGCTGCGGGCATCGGTCCATGAGCCGGGCGCCAAACCCGTCTCGGCCGTCGCTCATGTGATGGCGGATGTCACCTCAAAGTACGTGGGCCTGAGACACCGCGGTGGCCAGCTGGAGGCGTTGGCGGTGTCACCGGATGGCCGCGCGGTCTCCGATGTGCCGCTGGCGGCCCGAGTCTGGGCGCTGGCAGGTCCGGACGCACCGGGCGCCCAGGCGCCACCCGGGCTGGTGCGGGTCGAGGCCAAGTCGGAGCCACAGCCGGTGGTCCTGACCTTTCAGGCGCCGCGCGCGGGCCGCTACCGCGCGGAAGTGCAGGCCAAGTCCGGTCGCGCAACCAGCCTAGATTTTTGGGTCCTTACGGGCACGGCGGCCTCCAGTTTGCCGCACGTCGAGGTGACCTTGCCCGAGCGAAGCACCCCAGTGGGCGCCAAGGTAGGCGCGCAGGTCGACCTGCCGTTTCCCGGGCGGCTGAGGGTCACGGTAGAGCGTGACCGTGTGCTCTATACCCAGGTCTTTGAGGGGGCCAGCCGCACCATGCGCCTACAGATCCCGGTGCTACCGGCATTCGCGCCGAATGCACAGGTGGTGGTGCAGCTGGAGGGTGCTCAAGGCCGCGCATATGGCGCCGCGCCGCTCTACGTTGCGGACGTAGGGCGTCGGCTAAAAGTGCAGGTCGAATTGCCCAAGGGTGTCACCGAGGGGCGCTTTCCGATCGCGATCAAGGCGGTGGGGGTGCGCGGACCAGCGCGGGCCATCGTCACCGTGGTGCCTCAGGAGCGCTGGGGTGCGCACGGGGATCAGCGCCGGGACCCAGCGGCGCACTTTGAGCAGGTGCGTGGCGTGGCTATGAGCACCCATGATCCGCTCAGACTGAGCGCAGCCCCCAAGGCGGCCGAGCAGCTGGATCTGCGTGTACCGGAGCCCGCAGCGCCCGATGCGCCTCGACGGCGCCCCGCAGCGTCTGAGGCCTTTGTATCGCAGCCCATCAAGATCTCTGCGCGCGGCTTCGGGTGGCTAGCAGCCCGCATGCCGGCCGGCGGTGGTCCCAAGCGGATCACGGTCACCGTCTTCGACGGCTACGCAGTGGGCGTAGGCCACCTCGAGCTTGAGCGAGGAGGCGGTCCGCTACTGAACCTGCGGGCACCTCAGGCCCTGGTTCCTCAGGACCGGGTGCAAGTGCCCTTGACGATCGAGAACCCGGGACGCAGCGCGCTGACGGTGACGGCCAGCGCGGCGGTCCGGGGTCCGCTACGCATCGCGGGGGCTCCCCAGGTCCGAGTTACTGTGCCGCCCGGTCAGGCGCGCTCCGTAGACTTTACCGTCGAGGCGCTTCAAGCCGGGCAAGGCTCCTTTCGCGCGACGGTCACCGATCGTTCCGGCTCGTCTGAAACGAGCGCAGAGGTGATGGTGCGCCCCGCCACGGCCCTCGATGTACGGGGCGCGATCTCTGTGGCCAAGCATAACGTCGACGCCCAGTTGGCCCTGCCCGCCCGAGTCGCGCCGGCGACGGCGCAGGCTCGATTGACGGTGGGGCCGGGGCATATGCATCAGCACTTGGCTGCCTTTGACACCCTATACTATTCCGCTATCGAATCTCCGAGCACGGCCACAGCCCGAGGCCTGGCCTTGATGGCGGCCCCCGAGTTTGCGCCCAAGGACGGTCCTGGCGCCCGCACGGAGCTATTGCGCGATATCCAGGCCGTGAGCGCATCGATGGACGCCGAGGGTCGGATCAGCCTGTGGTCCGGGGGGCCTGTGGCACCTGCTGGCCAGGGCGTGCAGGCAGGCCTTCTATTGGCCGAAGGCCGACGCTCGGGGCTGGTACCGTCCTTGACCTGGAACCGTGCGGAGCGCGCCATGAAGGCTGTCTTGCGCTCCGAGGGCGACGATGAAGTGCGGGCGATGGCCGCCTATGCGCTCACTCGGGCCGGCATTCGCGGGGTGCGCATTCCCGCCCACCTGAACGCGGCTGAGCGCTCACCCACCACCCGCGCGCTCATCGCGGCTAGCCTGCTGGGCAGCGGCCGTAGCACCGCGGGCCGTGCGATGCTCTCCGAAGAGTTTGGGCCTGGCGCCTCGGCCGCGCGTACCGCCTGGACCCTGTTGGCGTTGGCGTCCACAGCGCCCCGCCACGCCAGCGTGGCGCCGCTGCTGCAGGCCCTTCAAGAGGCTGCCGAAGATGGTCGGTGGCCGACGCTGCAGGCCAACGCGATCGGTCTGATGGCCCTACGATCGCTCGACCGCTCGGCGCCGGCCGGCCGGCCGTATTGGGGCAGCATCGTGGCCAACGGTCAGCGCCTAAAGCGCTTCAATAGCACCCGCACATCCGTGATCGAATCGCCCGCTTCGCACTGGTCGAGCGGCGTGCAACTGAGTGTGACCGGGGCGGGGGTGGCCCAGACCAGCCTGTCGCTGCGCGGGCCCTCGCAGCCTGCTGATTCAGCCGTGCAACAGGGCCTCGAAGTGCGCCGCCGGCATCTGCAGCCCACCTCGGGCGAAAAGGCCTCCACCCAGACGGCCCTGGGCGCGCTTTGGGCGGCGGAGGTTGAGGTTCGCGCCTCGAGCCCCGAGGCTCAGGGCGGCACTTTGGTGCGCATCCCGATCCCCTCCGGCTTTACGCTGGAACAGGTCTGGCCCACCGAGGTACCCGGCTTGGCGGCGCCCGCCACCGGGGTGCTGCAGCAGGCCCGGGGCGGGCTTCGATGGTGGGTGGATCTGGGTGACGCACCCGCCCGGCTCACGTTCACGATGCGCGCGGTGCGTCCGGGACGCTTCCAAGGGGCGCCGGTAGAGGCCTGGCACGTCGCCGAGCCCACGCTGCAGGGGCGTACGGCCCCGCTGCAGTGGACCGTGCAGCCCTGATCCGCCATGAAATCTCGACGGCTCCCTCGAAAGATCCCAGACTAGGACTGTGGCGAGCACCAAGGACGAGCTGGGCGCGATCCCGCAGGAAGGTCTCGGCGGAGGGCAGGAGGAAGAGCGCCCGCTCTCGGAGACCCTGCAACTCAGCGGTCCGCCGGCGACCGCCGGATTTCAGGAGGATCCCTTCAACGAGGACTCCATCGTCCTGGCGCCGGCCGAGATTGGGGAGCTGACACTCACCTCTGATCTGCCCAAGCCCTCCATCGCGCCGGGCGAGACGCTGCAGCTTGTGGGCTATGCGCGCCGAGATAATACCTTGGTCATCTCGGGGCTCACGCCCCACGGGCGCAGGCTGACTTTCGAACAACGTGAGGACCGCGAGGGTTGGTATGTGGTTGTCGCCGGCCGTCGGCGGCGTCCCTCGGACCGTGAGCTATCCCTGGTCGTCGCCAGCATCACTCAACAGATGGAAGCCTCGATGGCCGCTGAGGGGGAGGACGTGCGCAACGCCTACCGCCTGGCTGCGACCTCCGATCAGCCGGGCATCGACATCCGTGGGTTGCAGGCCTACCGCGACCTGCTGCTCGACGAAGCGGCCGCCTATGTCGGTGGTCAGCTTCAGCGCTTGGCAGTGGTCGCCGTCGAATACCAGGCCTTCAAGCGCTTCGCGCTTCGTCACGGTCATCGCATCGGCGCCGCCTTCGTGCGCGCCCTCGGCGAGCGATTGCACCACCTGTATCGCCAGGAGAAGAAGGTGCACATCTGCCACAAGACCGGGAAGTCCTTCCGCATGATCGTGGGTGATCGCTCCGCCGGCGAAGTCCAGGAGTTGGTGGCACGCCTGACCACGGACGAAACCTCGCAGTGGCTGGTCAACCGCGTGTGGGGCAAAGAGCAACGCACGCATCCCGACGAAGTTCACCTCTACGTGGGCATCTCCTTCGCGTCCTCTGCCGAGCGTGAGGCCAATTACGATACTTTGGCGCAGCGGCTCAATGATGACGCCTTTCGCGCCGCGAAGCTCGGACAGCTGCGCGACCACGACTCCGTACAGCAGGCCAAGACCGCCTATCGCACCAGCGTCTATCAGTGGCGCCGCGGCTCGCAGGAGGCCCTCGAAGAGCTGGCGGCCAAGATGGACGATGGCCCCTCCGAGGTGATGGCAGAGATGCAGGACTACCTGCACGAGCTTATCCCCGCGGACATCGAAGGCATGGCTGTGCAGGGCGATGTTCACGCGCTGATTCACAAGGCCATCGCGAGGGATGGCTTTTGGCAGGGCACCACCGCGATGCGCATCGCGGGTGAGCGCATCATCTCGCGCTTTTTGGGGCAGCAGGCCCCGCCGGAGGGCGAAAACGCTTACGTTGGGGGCTTTGATCTCGGCGATGAGTTCTACGGGATCTCAGCAGAGAATGATCGCCTGTACTTTGCTTGGGGGGACCTCAATAGCGCGGGTGCTACTCGATTGAAGGCTGGGTTGCATATGATTCAGCACGGCGTGGGTTGGCGTCGCGCCGATGGTGGCGGAGTGGTCGGTCGCTTCTTGAAGGCCATCGCCATGCATGATGCTGGCCAGGCATTCTTGGACCGGGTCAGCGCCCAGGCTGAGGCCTCCTATGAGGAGCTGGCCTCGGATGAACGCTTTTGCATCAATGATACGGTCGATATCGCGGGATACCTGATGACCGCCAGCCGCGAGCTGGTGACGAATGAGGATCTGGTGGAGGGGGCGGAGCTGCAACTAGTCTTGCCGGATCAGGTGTTGCCGGTGCGGATCGACGAGCGAAAGTCGGCCTTCATCTCTAAGCTGATGATCGGCAAGAAGTCCTACGTGGCTTCGGTCACCGAGGCTCACACCGGACCCTCGATCAAGCTCAGGGTTCGTGACGCTGTTGTCTCGGCCGCCATCTGCGTCTTGGATGTGCATCGCAACGAGCTGGAGGACATGCTGACGATCGTGCGCGAGGACAATAACCTGCCCGAGGATGAGCCCGTCGACCTGGTTGGCTTTTTGCGCCACGTGGCGGACATCCTGCTCGCAGAGCAGGTCAAGGGCCCGGGCAAGATCCGGCTCGCCCTCGGTGGGCGCTACTCCGCGCGCAGGTTTGTGCGGTCCTTTACGCTGGAGGAGGTGCGAGAGGAGCACCCCGGTCTGTTCTACGAGGCGGTGCACCACAACCTACTCAACGAGGTGCCGCTCAACATCGATCGTAACCTCGCGGAGATGTTGGCGAGCACGATGCTGACTCAGACTCGCCCCGGGGAGGGCAGTTAATATGGGTGGCTTGCCGTGGCTGGGACAGGTGGGCATGCTGGGGCTATGCGCAGCGCTATCCTGACCGGAACCCTCCTGCTGAGTGCGGGGCTGCTTTGGGCGGCGGTGGGCTCTGACGCGCTCAAGGGCCAGCCCCAGATCAGCAACCGAGTTTGGGTCGATCGGGTGCCGAGCTCCCCGCGTGATCTGACCTTGAACCTGATGCTCTTCGACAAGGCCAAGCTGCGGGGCGGCGTCATCAGTCAGGTCTCGCAGTGGCGGTGGAATGCCGAGCGCATGCGATACAAAATCAAGGGCTCGCGGCTCACGATGGAGTTCCCTCAGGATGGTCGCAAGGCAACCTTCACGACGCGCATTTGGTCATGCAAGGGTGAGGCTCCAAAGCCCTTCGATCTGTGCCTAGAGCTGCGCAAGGACGGAGCCAAGCTCGTGCTCTACAGTCACGCCAAGGCTAGCAAGTCGCAACAGGGCCTGCTTGGCTTCGGTGAGCGCCCACTGGCCCAGACCGGACTGGACTCTGAGTGTGAGGACTGTGTAGAGAGCCTCCCGAGTGGTTTGAGCGCCACGCGAAGTAGATTGATGGATGTCTCACGTGCCAGGCGGGATGCCGAGGCTCAGCGCTATCGGCTGCAGGTCCGGCTGGGGCTGATTCAGGACAAAGTCCGACAAGACGGCCTGACGCACCTCGCCTCCAAGGCGAAGGCGCTCAGAGCCAAGGTGGACGCCGTTAGCATCAAGGACGATGAGGTGAGCACGGGCCAGGCCCGGCGCACCTTGGCGGCGCTGGAGCCCGAGGTATTGGCCGCGCAGGCTGAGGCGGGCGTGGCCGAGCATGGCATCCCGCTGTTCCCCAAGTGGGTAGAGTTCACGCTTTGGACCTCTCCTGTGATCTTGCTGATGCTCACCTTGGCGGTGGTCTTTGGGTTGAGGCGGCGCAAGGTTGAGGTCGACCAGGCCGCGCTCGACGCGCTGGATGCGGCGGCCGAGTCTCGCGGCGGCTCCTGAGCATGGCGCAGGGGGTGCAGATCGGCGACGTGCTTGATGGTCGCTTCAAGGTAGAAAGTGCGCTGGGCAAGGGAGCTTTCGGAGCTGTCTTTAAGGTCCTTGACCTCGAAAATGACAATCAGCCCGCCGCTTTGAAGGTGTTGTTTTCGAAGTATCACGACGATCGAAAGATGCGTCAGCGCTTCGTGCAGGAGGCCAAGCTCTTAGAGCGCCTGGAGCACGGCAGCATCGCGCGGGCCTACCACTGGTGCTCTGAAGGCGATCTGGTCTACCTGGCGATGGAACTCGTCGATGGCGAGAGCCTAGACAAGCGGTGTGAGGCCCACAGCGAGGAGGGTAACTTCATCCCCAAGCAGGGCGTCGCGTGGATGTGTGACCAGCTCTGCACCGCGGTGCAGTACGCGCACGAGCAAGGCATCATTCACCGCGACCTCAAGCCCCGCAACGTGATGGTCAATCGAAAGGGTGCACGCCCCTTCGTCAAGGTCCTGGATTTTGGCATCGCGAAGGTCCTGGTAGGCGGGGAGGTCGACCCCACGACGGTGGGCCGGGTGCTGGGTTCGGTGCTCTACATCGCGCCCGAGCAGATCTTGTCGCGTCCCGTGGACCATCGCTGCGACGTCTTCTCTCTGGGCACGATTCTCTTTGAGCTGCTGACGCTGCGCCGGGCCTGGGCCCGCACGCCCGATGGCGTGCCGCATCCCTTTCACGAGCCGCTCACAGTCGGAGAGCACAACAATCACGTCTCTGTGCTGCGGCGCATCGCCCGAGACCCGCGGCCCAGCGCGTGCGCGTACCGCCCCGATCTTGCTCCGGCCGTTGATCAGGTGCTGCACAAGGCCCTGGCCATCGACGCGCGGGTTCGCTTCGGATCTGCCCAGGAGTTCGCGCAGGCGCTGCGCGTGGCCCTGCTAGAAGATCGCCTCATACCTGGCGTGTCCGGCATTACTCCGGCCCCCGCGCAGACGACGGTGCCTGATAAACCACGCCCGGTGAGTCGCGCCCCGGAGCCTGTCCTGCCCCCGGCCCCTGCGCCTGCCCCTCCTCCAGTGGCCGCCGCCTCCGTGCGGACCGCCATGACCCTCGACGGTGACCTCGTGCCATTGGATGTCACCGCCGAGACGCCCGCGCAGTCGCAACCGGTCCTGCATGAGCTCAGCCTCTTGGATGCCAGTCCGCCGCCGCCGACGCTCAAGACGCCGTCGGACAGCCCCCGCAAGCTTTGGCCCTTTGTGGTGCTGGCCTTGGGGATTGTGGGGGCCGCTTTGGCCTACACCTTCGGACTTGCTTGACCGCCCAGTTCGCCGCGCACCGGCCTAGGTCGCAAGTCCAGCTTCGATCAGCACGTGGGCTACGGCCAGCATGTTGCGTCGCTGAGGCGGCTCAATCGGCAGAACCTTCCCCAAGGGCCCCTCTAGCAGGCGTGAAATCTGGGTCCGCTGTTCTGCGGTGAAGAGCGCCTGGGTTACGTACAGGCGGGTCTCTGGCGACATTCGACGCTGCATTCTGCTCTGCAACCTGTTCTGCAGTTGCTCCACACTTTGGGCCTGGGCCACCATCGTGGGCAGAAGACACATCAGTGAGTCGGCAAAGGCTTGGGCCTGCTGGGGCCGCGTCCTATCCGCATTAAAAGTATAGTCGCCAGTCTGCCAGCCATAGACAATCTCAAGACGAATGCGAGAGAGCGCAACATGGCTGACATCCGGCCCGCCCTCGGCCTTGACGATCTCGCTGAGAGCAGTGTGCTCAAGCAGGGCACGTTGACAAAGCTGAGCCACCGTTTGGGCGTCGAAGGGCCCACGGTCGATGAGCACCTGCGGAAGCTGAGTCGAGGGCACGGGGCTGACGAGCTTTGTAGGCCGTCCTTGATGCACCTCCAACTCGTACCAGGCGCCGTCGGCGGGGCGCGCCACGGTGAGAACGCCCGTGGTTCGGTCGATGGCCAGACGTGACAGCACCGTGCACAGGCTGGTTTTGGCGAGGCTGCCGACCACGGTGACGTTCGAGGGCGGATCCAGCTCATAGCTGAGATCCTGACCCGTCAGCCGCCCGAAGGCTTCGAGGGTTGCGTAGGCCTTTTCGTCCGCTGAGACCTCAAAGCCATGGCCGGCTTCCGCGGCCTGGGCCGCGCGGGCAGCCACGGCGGCCCAGGGCAGGGCCTCGGCGGGGCGTCCCGCCGCACTTCGCACCCAGAACTGAGGTGGACCGTCCGACCCGGAGCCGCTGCGCACGGTCTTGCCGGCGACCGTCTGATCGCCGCTGATCTCCATGCCCACCGGAACGGCGCCGCGCTCCAAGACGCCCTCCTCCATGAGCAGCTCCGTGGGTGGGCCCACCTCAAGGCCGCGCTGCTCCATCAGGGCACGTAGCTCCGCGATTTCTAGCGCCACGGCCGGGTCATCGGGCTCGTCGACCGTGGCCATCAGGTCCGACTCCGTAGACTCAAGGTCGCGACGCAATTTAGGTTGCGCGATGGGAGTGGGTCCAGACGGTGGCGGCAGGGGCGGAGGTTGAGTCGGCGGATCTGGCGGCACTACGCTGCGTTCCGACTTCACGGTGTCCGGTCCGGAGAAGGACTCATCGAGGTCGGCGCCAAAGTCCCCGATGGGTACCAAGAAGCTCTTGTCCCGCGTCGGCTCCGGCGCGTCCGCCTGGGTCTCGGGCGCAGGCGGCTGCTTGCCGGCCAACTGCTCGAGTACCTGCTGCACGTCCGAGGGGCGCACCGGGCGGTGCAGAGTATGAAGCAAGTCCAACAGCTCGGCCTGAAAGGCCTCGGCGCTGGCGAAGCGGTCCTTTCGGTCCAGCGCCAACGCTTTGGCGCAGATCTCGTCGATCCGTGGTGTGAGACCGGACACGCGCGTAGAGGGCGCGGGGCGGCTCGGCTCGCAGATGGCCATCATGGCCTGCATCTCGTTGAGGTGTCCGAAGAGGCGCTCCTGAGTCAGAGCCTCCCACAGGACCACACCGACCGAGAAGACATCGGCTCGTGCGTCGAGCGCGCGCGCCCTTAGCTGTTCGGGGGACATGTAGGCCAGCTTGCCTTTGAGCTGGCCGGCCTGGGTGGTGGGGGACTTGCCGACGAAGTCTGCGACTCCAAAGTCTGACAACTTCACTTGCCCTAGGTGGGAGACAAATATGTTGGAGGGCGTGGCGTCGCGGTGAATGACGTTCCTGGGCTGGCCGTGCTCATCGACCAGGCCATGCACGAAGGACAGGGCCTCCAGCACCTGGGCGACCACATGCAGGCTGAACCAGGTAGGCATCTTCAAGGTGCGTTGGGCGGCTTGCTGCAGCAGGAGTTCAAGGTCGATGCCGTCGATGAACTCCATCACCATGAAGTACTGACCATCGTCGGTGCGGCCCAACTCGTAGACCTTGGCGATGTTGTCATGATCGGCGGCGGCGGCGATGCGGGCCTCCTCGACGAACATGCGCACCATCAGCGGGTCGCGGCTGAGGCGCGGCAAGATCCGCTTGATGACCACAGTTTTGTTGAAGCCGGCCGGGCCTGGCAGTCGCGCCCGAAAAACCTCGGCCATGCCCCCAAAGCCGATGCGTTCCACCAACTCATAGCGCCCCAGCGGCACGGGGCGCTCCGGCGTGGGGTCTTCGAAGCGGGCCACGCGCGAACGCTAGGAGCCTACCGGGGCGCGCGCAAGGTTCGGCCCCAGCTGAGCGCGGCTTTGTGGAGAATTGAATGGCGCCGACCCGCACGGCGCGCGACCCTGCCGGGGTGTGGACGCCCGACCTGCAGTCTGCGGAGGCCTGGGCCGAGCAGTGGCAGACGCCTCTATATGCCTACAATCTTGAGCGTGCGATCGCACAGATCGAAGCGCTCAAGGCGCAGCTCGGCGGTTCGGCTCGGGTCTGGTACGCGCTCAAGGCGAACGCGAACCGCAGCCTGCTCAGCGCGCTCAGGCCGCACCTCGATGGCGCAGACGTGGCCTCAGAGGGCGAGCTGCGTCAGGCCCTCGCCGCGGGATTTCTCCCGGCCTGCATGGGCTACACGGGCCCCGCGAAGTCTGTGAACGCACACCGCGCGGCGATCCATCATGACGTGTGCGTCAGCGTGGAGTCGCTCGGTGAGCTGAGGCAGCTCGCGGACGTCGCTGAGGCCATGCAGAGGCCCGCGCGGCTGCTATTGAGGATCAACCCAGAGCAACGGGTGCACGCCTTTCGTGTGGCCACAGGCGGCGTGCCCAGCGCCTTCGGGCTCGCCGAAGCTGAGATCGCCGAAGGCATCGGGATCATCGACGCGCGCGCTGGGGCCCTGAAGTGCGAGGGTGTGCACGTGCACGCGGGTAGCCAGTGCACCAGCGCCGGGGCTTGGAATCGACACGCGGCGCAGACCCTGGACCTAGCTCAGCGCTGCGCGCAACAGGGCTTGCACGTGCGCCGCGTTAACCTCGGCGGAGGGCTGGGCGTCGCGGTAGGCAAGCAGGAGCCCTTGAATGTGGTCTCATTGGGCAAGAAACTGCGGGCCACACTGGCCGCATTTCGAGCCGTAATGGGCGATGCCGTTGAGGTTGTCTTGGAGCCCGGACGCTACTTGGTCGCGGAGGCGGGCTGCTGTCTGACGCGGGTTGTGCGCCGAGTGCAATCTCGTGGGCAGACGGTGGTCGTGACCGATGGCGGCCTCAACGCCTTTTTATTTGGCACGGCCCGCTTTCATGATGGCCCGCCACCCAGGGTGAGCAATCTGACGCGTGCTGCCGCGCCTCGGGAGCCGGTGACCTTGGTGGGGCCCTCCTGCACCCCGCTCGATACCTTCGGTGAGGGCATCACGGTGCAGTCGCCCCAGCCCGGCGACCTGCTCGCACTGGGCCCAGCGGGGGCCTATGGCTTTTCTGCCAGCCCGCACCTCTTCCTCGGCCATGACGTGCCCGCAGAGATCCTGCAGGAGTCCGATGGCGCGGTGCGTTGCATTCGTCCACGTCGCTGCTTGGCGGACTTCGACGCCTAATCAGGACTCAATGAGTCGACCGGCGATGAGCTGCACGCGTCGGTCCGCGATGGCTGCCGCCAGTCGCGGCTCCTGCTCAAGCAGGATGATGCCTAGGCCCGATGATTTGGCTTCAATAAGGTGGGGCAAGATGTCTTGCATCGCCTTGCTTGAAAGGCCTGCGGCCGGCTCGTCGAGCACCCACACCTTGGCCGCGCTCATCAGGGCCCGCGCAATGCTGAGCATCCGGCGCTCGCCCCCGCTGAGGCTTCCTGCAGCTTGAGCACCACGAT
>SPJJ01043844.1_pt1 | contig 12578 bp, 9 predicted proteins | sample 3741741 | NCBI WGS metagenome assembly SPJJ01 (sample SAMN10925908, study PRJNA522277) | cold seep metagenome | isolation source: Elba SIP-enriched marine methane seep metagenome, extraction at timepoint T1 | place: Italy: coast of Elba, Mediterranean Sea | collected 2014-05 | reverse complement strand
GATCGCGCAGGTGCTGAGCGAGGATGTCGCTGGCGTTGTCGCCGCTGTAGGGCGCACGGCCGGTGAGCACGCAAAAGAGCACCACACCGAGCGAGTAGATGTCGGTGCGAGGGTCGATCTCACGGTTACGGATTTGCTCGGGGGCCATGTAGCGCGGCGAGCCCAGCATGGTGCCGGCGCGCGTGAGCTCCATGGCGCCGACCTCATCGGAACTCTCGAAGACCTTCGCCAGTCCGAAATCCACAACCTTTACAAAGTCACGGGTGTCCGCGTCATGGTTCAGCACCATGATGTTCGCGGGTTTGAGGTCCCGGTGCACCACGCCCGCTTGGTGGGCGGCACGCAAGGCGCGCGCGACCTGCAAGATGATGCGCAAGGCGCGCTCGACGGTGAGACGGCCCTTCCCCAGGACCCGCGCGAGCGAGATCCCCTTGAGGTACTCCATGGCCATGAACAGCTCACCCTGTTCCGTCTCGCCGTAGTCGAAGATCGTGACGATGTGGGGGTGCTGAAGCTTGGAGCAGGTGCTGGCTTCGAGCAGAAAGCGTTCCCGAAATGCCTCCGCTTTGCCATCTGAGGTGAGTACTTTTACGGCAACGATGCGACCTAGAGGTAGCTGAGTTGCAAGAAACACCCAGCCCATGCCACCCCGAGCGATGCTTTTCTCAAGCTGGTATTTGCCTGCGAGGGTCTCGTGGTACCGGAACTGCCGCACGGGCGTAGGTGGTGCGCCGCTTGACGAGGCGATTGATCCCCCGGACTCGGGCGCGCTGCCGTTAGGGGTGGGCTCTGCGATCGGGGCCTTCAGCGCCTCACTCAGCTCTCGTTGATCACCGCTCACGGTCTCCTTGGCGTATACCATGCGTGCTCGCAGCCCACGATTTGTTGTCCCATTCAGTGTGCGCCACCGCACGTTTGCCCTTTACGGCCCTCCCGTGATCGGGTCCCATTGCTGGACGATCAGAGGATCACCCAGTCGCGGCTTCCCCCACTCGGGCTAGGGTTCCTCTAAGGAAATGTGAGTGGGCAGACGACTTTGTGCGACGCCCGAGGTGCCTACCTACATCGGTGAGTCTACGGCGGAGAGGTGGCGGCGAGTAGGGCTTGTACCTTCTCAAGGATCGCGTTCTTACCGAACTCATGACCGGGGATCGAGACCTTGAGTTCACGCTGGGCCGTGGTGCCCACCAACCCATGGTTGCCGATGACCTTCCAGGCCGCGATCTCATCGCGCACCTGCTTTGAGTTTACCTCCACTACGTAAAAGTGGAGTTTGCCGTTGTACTTGCCTGAATCACGGAGACTGCGGACCGCAGTCGACACTTTCGCGCAAGCTGGTCAGCCAGGCAGGGTGTAGTAGGCCATGATCGGCAGGCTGGGGTCCTCGACCTGCTTGAAAGACTCCTTGCACCCGCTGAGGGCCAGGGCCATGACGACCGCGTGTTGAAGCTTCATGCGCCGAACTGTAGAGGCGGCCCGCGGCCAAGTAAAGGCCTCGCTCAAGTCCGGCTGCTACAGCAGCGATTCTCTTGAAACTGTAAAGCTGTGTTGCACTCCGCTGGAGGCTACGGTGCCCGGCGGGGTACGGCTCGGGGGGTGCGATGACCCCTGCCGTGCTCGCCCCAGCGAGCACGGCGCCCGGTCTTCAGGCGGAGCCTAGGGTCAGCCCCAGTCCGGCAGGGCCCGTCGCGGCGGCCGGCCGGCCTGACCCAATTAGGGGCGGGCGCCGGGCCTGATTGCAGAGCAGTCCGGGCAGATCGACTCGGTGTGGGGCCTCTGAGATCGAATCTGGCCGTGATGTGCCGATTGCTGTGCCTGAGGTACTCCGATTGTCGGACGGATCACAGATGGGTGGGCCGCTTGTTCGATTCATGCGCGACGTTGTGCGCAGTGGCCTGTCGAGCGCCTCAAGCCCCTCCGAGGTCCGCCGCACGGTCGTCATCAACGTCATTCTCGTCGTGGGCATGTCCGTCCTGTTGGTTTTGATGGTCTACAACGCCCTGCGCGGCGATCTGCTGCTCGCCGGCCTCGACTTCGGCTTCGCTATGCTGTTGGTGGGCTTGCTGGTTGCCGAGCGTTGGGGAGCGCCGGCGCGTGTGGTCAGCGGTGTGGGCCTACTGGCCGTCGCTGGCTTCTTTAGCTACATCTTCCTGTCCGGCTCTGCGCAGGGCACGGGGCTCATCTGGCTCTGCGGCTTCCCGGTCGTGTCCGTCTTCATGCTCGGCGCGAAGCGGGGCGCGGGCTTGGCCGTGACCCTGCTGGCCTTCAACGTCGTTGGCGCGGTCGTGACGCACAGCCCGGCCCTGATTCAACCGCATGCGCCCCCGGTTCTGCTGCGCCTCGTGATCGTCTACTTGATCCTTGTCTCTTTTGCGTACCTCTTTGAGGCCGCGCGTGGCTCTTTCGAGGCCAGCTTGGAGGCCCGTCACCAAGAGCTTGCCGACAAAGTTGAAGAGCTCGAGCAGGCGCAAGAAATGTTGCGAAGCGCCAAGGAAGCCGCGGAGGCCGCAAACGTGGCCAAGAGCACCTTCTTGGCGACCATGAGTCATGAGATCCGCACGCCGATGAACGGAGTGCTGGGCATGACCGAGCTGCTCCTTGAAACGGACATGGATGGGGAGCAGCGGGACTTCGCGGATACCATTCGGCGCAGCGGTGATGCCCTGCTCACGATCATCAATGACATCCTCGACTTTTCGAAGATCGAGGCTCACAAGGTGCGGCTGGACCCGGCCCCTGTCGACCTTGAGGGTGTGCTGGAGCAGGTCTTGGATCTGCTGGCGGCACGCGCCCACAAAAAGGGCCTGGAGTTGGCGCTGGTCGTGGACCCAAAGACGCCTCGCCGCGTCATAATCGACGAGGGCAGGCTGCGGCAGATCCTCGTCAACTTGGCTGGCAATGCCGTCAAGTTCACGGACAGCGGACAGGTCGTGGTGCGGGCGAGCCGCCGCGATGACCGCTTTCGTTTTGTGGTCGAGGATACCGGCCCTGGCATTCCCGCCAGTCAGCATGAGCGTCTGTTTCACGCCTTCTCCCAAGCGGACGGCTCTGCGACGCGTCGACACGGTGGTACCGGGCTGGGGCTCGCGATCTGCCGACAACTCGTAGGGTTGATGGGCGGCGAGATCTCCTTCGATAGCGAAGAGGGGGAGGGCAGCCGCTTTTGGTTTGAGATCCCCATACCGCTCGCGGACCCACCGGGAGTCTTCGCTGAAGGGCCCCTGTGCAGCGAGGACACCCATGTGCTCGTGGTAGCGCAGAGCCAGGGGCTACGCGAACAGATCCGTGCCACGGCGCAGAGTTGGGGGGCCAAGGTACACTGCGCGAGCAGCAGTGAAGAAGGGCAGGATAAGTTGCGGTATCTGCGGCAGGCGGGGACCCATGTGCAGCGGGTGCTGATCGACCAGCCCTTGATGCACGCCTGGACTTCGCATGCGTCACCGTCGAGTACGGACCCCTCTGCGGAGCTCATCCTCCTACGGGACCGCCTCGAGCTGGAGCTTTCCCCAGCGCGTGCTGCGGGCGCGCACCGCCAGCTGCTCAAGCCCGTGCGCGTCGCCCAGCTGCGAGAGCATCTGCAGGGCCGCCCCCAGACCGACCCCAAGGGTGCACCCGTACTCTCTGAGCCGTCTGATCTGGCGCTGCCCGACCGCGGTGATGGTGCTCCGCACCGGATCCTCGTGGCCGAGGATAACGCCGTAAACCAGAAGCTTGCCCTGCACATGCTGCAGAAGCTGGGCTGCGCGCCGTCGGCGGTGGCGGACGGGCAGCAAGCCATCGACGCCGTGGCAACCGGACAGTTTGACCTCGTGCTCATGGATGTCCAGATGCCGGTGATGGACGGCCTCGAGGCGACCCGCAGCATCCGTCGCTTCGAAAAGTCGGACCAGCATGTGCCAGTCATCGCTCTCACCGCGAACGCCCTGCCTGGGGTGCGTCAAGAGTGCCTGCAGGCCGGCATGGATGATTATTTGCCCAAACCCATGGGCAAAAAGGCGCTCACTGAGACCCTGGCGCGTTGGCTACCGAAGAGCCAAAGACACTAACGGTCGGAGAAACGTTGCAGTGCGCCTTGCAGACCGTCGATGAGATTCAGGCGCGCCTTGTGGCGCTTGCTGGCGTCGATGACCATCCAGGGCTCCGTCTTGGAGGATGCGTCGACAAAGCGCAAAAAGCGCCCTTGGATGTCCTCAAAACGCTCAAAGGCCTCGAAGTCGGCGCCGTCTAACTTGCCACGGATCTCGTCCAGACCCTGAACAGCGCCCTCATCGAGGGCCCCTTGGGCAGCGAGCCCCGCTTCGAGCTTATTGGCGATGTGCTGACGGGCCAGGCGCTTGCCAAATGTTGCGGCTTGCTTGTCCGGGTCGGCGAACAGCTCCACCTTGACGAGCAAGATGCCTTGCGCACGCAGGTCCGCCTCGAAGGCACACATCTCCTTGCCCATCACCTTGGCCTGGGCGTCATCCGCCGGGCCATAGACCGAGTCCCCGGCAGGGCCTCGGTCCCAGAAGATGGCCTGGCCCTGCTCCGGGATGCCGCGTTCAAAGCGCTTGAGCCAGTGCTGCTTGCGCTCCTCGGCGCTGGGCGCCTTGAAGACGGCGTTGCCGGGCGCATAACCCGCGCGCTCTAGGGCGGTCATCACGATGCCGCCCGTGGAGGTCTTACCGGCCGCGTCGGGCCCTGCGACATAGACGACTACGCCCTTGGGCGCGGTGCCGGCCGCCTTCATCAACTCCAGCTGCCCGGCCACCTCGCCCAGTCTGTTGTCCAGCTCTGCGCTGCGGTCCGCTCGCTTTTGCTGCTCTGCGGGGCTCATGCCACGGTGCAAGAAGCCTTTCAGTTCGTCGAAGTCGTCGGGCAGGGGGCCAGCCTCAGCCTTCACGGCGCGCACAAAACGCGCGACCTCCGTTTGGTAGCGGGCCTGAAAGGCCTGCCAGTGGCTGGGAGAAAAGACGGTGCCCTGAAAGTACACACCCTGCTTTTCCTTGGTCTTCTTGCCCGACTTGCTCTTGCCGGTGACGGTGACCTGCACTGCGGGCAGCCCGCCGATGCTGAAGGGGCGCAGCTGGGCCGAGGTCTTACCGCGCACAAACTGGGCCTCGCCCTTCTTGTCGGCCACAGGCTGAAAGCCGAGCCCCGTGAGCGCCTGACGCAGCGCGTCGGGGCCGGCATCGGGCTTGAGGTCGCACAGGGCGTCTTTGACCTGGGCGAAGCTCGCTTTGGCGGTCTTGGGCGGCACAGCGAGCCCCGCCGCGAACAGGGGCGAGCTCTTGGGCAGGGCTTGAGCGCCGCTGGTGGCATGCGCCCGGCTCGCGTCGCGGCTCCTCTGAGAGGCGAGGCCCTTGAGCCAAATCGCCTCGGAATCCGGCGACTTGGCGGCCTTCTTTGGCTCACCCACGCGCTCGGTGAGGCTGTCACCCAGCCGGCTCTCCTGCGTCCTCAGCGTGCCGAGCTTCATACGGGATGTATTATCGACACCTACACCAAGAAGTTGCCTCGGCTTGGGCCCGAGGTCGTTTAGATGAGGCGATCGTAGACCAGCACGTGGGCTTTGAGTGGCCCGTTGGACATGGGCTTTTTCAGCCGGGGCTGCGTGGGGATGCACTGCTCCAGGGCCGGGTGGCCCGAGATAAAGCAAAAGCGCCAGTTGGGTCCCATCGCCTGCCCCCAGCGCACGAGGTCGACGTACAGCTCAATGACATCTTCCTCTTCGCCGAGGCGCTCGCCGTAGGGTGGGTTGCAGATCACCAGCCCTGAAGACAAATCCGCATCCCCAAATCCAGCGCCTTGCCAGGCAGCTTGCAAACTATCGGCGTCGATATCTTGAAAGCTGCCCTTCGTATAGACGACTCGATCACCCACCTTGGCCCGTCGAGTATTGGCCTCTGCGGCCTCAAAGGCCCGAGGATTCTCGTCATTGCCCATGATCGCGGGCGTATCGCCAGGGAAGAGGTCTGGTCGGGCTCGTTTGCCCAGGTCGGAGAAGACGGGGAGGCTATGTGCAGGTGGCCTTGCTTTTCCCCAGATGGGGCTGCCCGCCGCCATGAGTGCGGCTTCGACAGGTAGGGTGCCGGCACCCATCATGGGGTCGAGCAGCGCCTCGGTGCGTGGGTTCCAGCGCGCCAGCATGAGCATCTGCGCGGCGAGGTTCTCCTTGAGGGGGGCCTCGCCGATGTCCAGGCGGTAGCCGCGGCGATGCTGACTCTTTCCCACCAGGTCCAAGGACAGCACCAGCTCGCCCTCGACCTGTTGGATGCTCACGATGAGCTCGGGGTCATCGGGCGCAAGCTGAAGGCGATAGCCGCGCTCCCGGGCGCCATCCATGACGCCGTTCTTCACGGTGCCACGAACCTGCAGCGGGCTCGCCGGGAAGTCGCCGATGTTCTTGATCTCCACGCTTAGGCCGAGGCCGTGGTTCAGCCAGCCATCGGGTGCGTCCTGGGCCACGAAGTCGCGGATCTGCTCGTAGAGAGGCTCAAGGCGCGGTGCGCCGAAGCTGGCCATGTCCCACAAGATCCGGGACGGCGTTCGCAGGTAGTGCAGCGCCGCCCAGGCCAGATCAGGGCGAAATGGGTAGCGCAGGTTCTGCTCGTCGACCCGCTTTGGCTTTTCTTTGAGAGGCACGCCCAGGGCGCGCGGAACGACGCGCTTGAATTCGGCTTCCATGGCGCGATTTGCGCCACCGGAGCCGCACAGACGGAGGCCGTCAATGCGGGTCACCGAGCCGAACTCGGAGCGATGGGGGGATGTGTAGGACACGTCGCGCACCCGAACCCGGGTGCGCGGAAGTGGTCAACACGAGAGACCGCCGGGGCGGCCCGCGATCAGCTCTCCTGGAGCTGGGCGCGCTTGTTCTCGACGTCCTTGTGCTCGTCGGCGTTGGGCATCGGCTCCACCTTGGCGCTGATGACCGGCCAGCCGGCCGCCAACTTGGCGTTCAGCTCGGTGTACTCGTTCCATTTGTCCGGCAGATCGTCTTCGGCGAAGATCGCAGAAGTCGGACACTCCGGCTCACACGCACCGCAGTCGATGCACTCGTCTGGATCGATGACGAGGAAGTTCGGTCCCACGTGGAAACAATCCACGGGGCAGACATCGACACAGTCGGTGTACTTGCAGTTGATGCAGGGCTCAGCGACGACGAACGCCATAAGTTCTCCTTCACTCGACGGGTCCATTGAGGCCCGTTCCGAGGTGACCGACCCGCTCTAACTGACCCTGGAGCACATATCAAGACGGTGCGCGCGGGTTCCCTCTTCACTGGGGGCTTTTACGGCCCGCATTCCCTCGTGGTCGGCGTGGGGGCACTCTGATAGCCTCCCCGGCCTATGGCGATCCAGAAGATCGAAAGCCACGTGGCCGCCCAGTGGTTCGCGGGCAACTCCGAGGGCTCCAAGCTCGTGAATCCCACGACCGAAGAGGTCGTGGCCACCGCCAGCACCGACGGCATCGACTACGCCGCGGCGCTGGAGTTTGCTCGCAAAGAGGGTGGGGCGGCGCTGCGCAAGCTGACCTTCGCGCAGCGTGGTGAGCTGTTGCAGCAGATGAGCGACGCGCTGCAGGCGGAGCGTGAAAACCTCATCGAGTCCGCGATCGCCAACGGCGGCTGCACCCGTGGAGACGCCAAATTCGACGTCGACGGAGCGATTGGCGTTTTGGCGTATTACGCCCGTAGCGGCTCCAAGATGGGTGATGTGCGTGTGCTGCCCGACGGCGATGGCCTCAAGCTGTCCCGCAGCCCGCGTTTTTGGGGCCAACATGTGTGGCTGCCCCGTCGTGGCGTGGCCGTGCTGATCAACGCCTTTAACTTCCCTGCGTGGGGCTTCGCCGAGAAGGCGGCCTGCGCGATCTTGGGCGGCATGCCCGTGGTGACCAAGCCGGCCACGGCGACCGCGCTGACCAGCTACCTGTGCACCAAGGCCATCGTCGACGCGGCCGGTTTGCCCGCGGGTGTGTACTCCTTCATCGGCGGCCGGCCCGGCGACATGTTGGATCACCTTGGGCCGCAGGACCTGCTGTCGTTTACGGGCAGCGCGGCCACGGGCCAGACCCTGCGCCGCACGGAGTCCGTGATTCAGAACAGCGTGCCCGTCAACGTCGAGGCCGACAGCCTCAACGCCTCAGTGCTGGGCTCAGATGTGGAGGTCGGCAGCGATGCCTGGGATCTCTTCATCAAAGAAGTGACCCGCGAGATGACCCAAAAGACGGGTCAAAAGTGCACCGCGGTGCGCCGGATCATCGTGCCCCAGGACCGGGTTGATGACGTGATTGAGGCCCTGGGCGAGGGCCTCGATGACATTCAGATCGGCAATCCCACCCTAAGAGAGGCGCGCATGGGGCCCTTGGCCTCCAAGGCTCAGCTTCGTGACGTCAAGGCGGGCCTCGCCCAGCTTCTTGAGGACACCGACGTGGTCTATGGCGACCCAGAGGCCGCCATCGAGGGGCCGGGCATCGAGGCCGGCAAGGGCTACTTCCACCCCAAGCTGCTGCTCAAGGCCCGCGACGCGCACGGCGCCAAATACGTACACAACCTCGAGGTCTTCGGCCCCATGGCCACGATCTGCGCCTATGGCGGCGAGGCCGAGGAGGCGTCCACCTTGGTGAACAAGGGCATGGGCGGCCTCGTGGCGTCGGTCTACACCGACAGCAACGACTTCGCAGAGACCATGATGATGGAAAGCTCCGCCTTCCACGGCCGCCTGTACTTCGGGTCCGGGAAGATCCTGGATCACGCCATGGGGCCTGGGCTCGTGCTGCCCCAGTGTGTGCACGGCGGCCCGGGTCGCGCGGGCGGCGGCGAGGAGCTGGGCGGCATGCGTGGCGTCGAGCACTTCATGCAGCGAACCGCGATCCAGGGCGCGCGCGGCATGGTGCAGAGCATCACCGGCACCCGTGAGTCCAAGTAGCTCGGGAAATCCCGCCTCGATCGGTTGACCACCTCACCCTACCTTTCTAGGGTGTTCGTGTGTCTCTGCACCAGGTCCGCCTGCGGGCCCAACCCCTCGCATCGAAAGCCATTGATGGCCGCGCGATCGCCGACTTCCTCGACGGCAAGACGGATCTGAAGGCCGCGCTCAACCTCGATGACGCTTTTGTTGAGCAGCTTCGCGGCCAAGCCCGGGCGCTACACGGAACTTCGCAATGGCAGCGAGTCATCGACGTCGTGATGGGCGTGGTGGAGCTGGGCGGGGCGCGAGTCGAGGACGTGGTGCTTCTACTCGAGGCGTATCGAGGCCTGGGCGATCAAGAGGCGGTGGACCGGTGTGAGTTGGTGCTCAACGGGCTGCTACAGCGCCTAGAGCAGGAAGTCCGAGGGGCTACGGCGAACCCATGAATCAGCGTATTGGACAAAAACAGCAACCGGCCTTGCAAGCCTTCGGTGAGCAGCTCAAGGCGCACAAGGCGGACGCAGAGGCGACGATCGAGGCCCAGCAGGCCCGCGACATCGATGTCGAGGCTGGCCGTGAGCACAAGACGACCTGGAGTCGTCCGCTGGCGTGGTTGGGCCGGGCCGAAAAGGTCGGAGCTACCAAGACGGCCCTGCAGGAGGCCAGCGAGGCCAAGATCGAGGCGGCAGAGGCTCGGCTCGCCGAGTCCAAGGCCGTGCTGGCCCCGCTCAGCAACCTGGTCGAGGGGCTCAGCGAGCTCACGGTCAACCTGGACCTGCCGGACACCGATCTATCGGCGGCCTATGGCCGGCTGAGATCGATGACCGCGGGGGTGATGCGCCTCGAGCGCGCCCTGGCCGCGGCCGGTCCCGGCTTGGCGGACATGGTGCCCTCGGCGCAACTTGCGACCCTGAAGAAGGAGCTGAGCCACGCAACTGAGCTTGCCGTCTTCAAGATCACCAAGGCGAAGGAGGCTGAGGAAGCCAAGGCTGCGGCCGAAGCGAAGGCTACGTTGCAGCCCGAGGTGAGCGAGGCCCGGCAGCGCCGGCTGGACAGCCTGATCGAGGGCAAGGGCGAGGTGGACGGCCCCTCTCGCATGGACCGCTTCATGTCGCGCATGCGCAGGGAGCCGCCGCCCATCTTGGACGCCAGCCACCTCACCTCTGCGTCGATGTCCAGCCCAGAGGCCGCGGCGAAGAAGCTGGGCGAGCTGTTGAAAGATCCCGGCGTCGAGGCTGCGGCGCTCAAGGCCCTGGCCGCGGTGAAGGGGCCGGCCAAGAAGAGCCTTTCGGATAACCTCAAGAGCTTCGCGGTGCTGTCAGACTATGCCACCCACTCATTGGACTATCGTGAGGTGCCGGTGGGTTTTGGCTCACCGCGTTGCCGGCGTTCGCACCAGGCTCGGGACTATTCCAAGCGTGACGTGCGCGACAGCCAGCCCCGTCAAGCCCAGTCACGGGGCAACTTGGCCCGCTCGCTCAAAGCCGCGTTGGCGGCGGAGGCGCCCGGCGCGGCGGTCAAAGATAGTTTGATCTCCGGCTTCTTCGCCGAGATTGGATTCAACCCAGAGGCCCTGACGGGCCGGTGCAAGCCGAGCATCGTCGCGATCCGAAAGGCCCTCGATGAGGAGGCCTTTGTGCCACTTCGGGCCCTCAACGAGGGGCTGTCACCCAGGCAGTACCAAGGTCCTGAGCTTCGCAAGATGCGGGCCTCCGTGGTGCGTATGACCCAGGCGGTGGTCGAAGGAAAGCTCGACGCCTGGAAGAGCTCCAACCCACAGAGCGTGGCCCAGCTGTCCCACCTGGGTGAGGATGCGCAAGCTGTCTGGCAGTCCAACCCCGCGCTGAAGAGTGAGGGCCCGAACGGCACGACCTTAACGACCCAGGAGGCCTCCGGCAACGAACTCTTTTGGGCGACCAAGGTGGGGGGGCCCAGTCACGCCTTCGATACGATGAACCAGTGCATCCTGTCGTTGCTGGGCAACGCCCGCACGAGGGCCATCACGCTCAAAGATAGTTCATGGCATAACTATGCGGCGCGGGCCTACCTGAGGGTGCTGCCCAGGGAGGGGCAGGCTCCGGTGCTCTACCTCGAGCCTTTGCAGACTGACTTTCCGTATCGGGATCACAAGAGTGATGTCAGCCGTGGCCCTGAGATTCCGCAGGCCATGCTCAAACACGCCGTGGCGAAGGCTAAAGAGATGGGCCTGGGCCTGGTCTGGGCCCGGGGTTATGAGCGCGCCGCGGACCGCATGGGACTGGAGCATGATGTGGAGCGGCATACCTTTGTCTTGGAGCCCTCCGCCGTCGTTGTGGAGGCATCGGATACATTGGGGCGCCACGACTGGGCGCAGGACGGCCGTGAGCACATCCGAAAGGCCTTCTCGACCGCCTCGGCTCAGGCGCTTGCTAACGTAGCGGTTTGAGGGCGGGCCTAAGGGCGCGCATGTTCAGCGGGTCGCGAAGATAAATGGATAGGTGACGCTGGTGATTGCGCCCCCGGGACGCCGTGGGAAGTGAAGGCCGGCCGTCGTCTGCTGCACACACTGGGAGACCTTCGCATCCACCGTGTCTTCGAGGACCTCGACCCGCACCACCTTGCCATCGCCGCCGATAAGGAACCAGACCGTGACGGCTCCCGCCGCCGAGGGTCGAACCTTGAGCCGCTCTTCGTAGCACCGCTTGAAACCCGACAGATCGGCACGGATGACCTTCGCAACCCCGGGCTTTGATAGTTTGGGTCGACTGGCCGCCGTCGAAGACGTGCCTATGCGCGGCTCGCCCGGCCTGGGCGGGCTGTTGGACGTCCCTGGCCACTTTGGGCAGGGCTCTGGTGCTTCGACAGGGCCTCGGGTGAGCGCGTAGCCGCGATCGAGGGCGTCCAGAGCATCCGTAATGGAACGCTGCGTCGCTTCGTCAACATCCGCTGTGACCTCAACGCGGATGGGCCCCTCGACCCGGCCTACGGTGCCGTCGATGAGCCGTGCGGCGCCGACGGAGGAGAAGCGCTGCCGGGTGCCCTCACGACCGCATACTCCCTTCACGAAGTAGTGCGTATCTTGTCCCCAGCTGGCCGCGATGCGCGATGGCTGGACTTTGATGAGTATTGGGGCCTCGGTGCTTACTCGAGGCCGGGTCCGAGGTGCGGTGACCGAGTTTGCAGACTGAGCCGCGCAGCCTCCGCCGAGCAGGGCCGCCAACATGAGTGGCCCCCAAGGGAGAGATCGCGGCAGGGCTTGAGGGCGGGCGATGGTCACGGGCTGTACTCTGCGCACGGCTTGGCAGGCGTCAATCTGAGCGCCTCATGGACCGGGCCAGGTCGAGCATCTTGAACGAGTCCTCAATGTATTCGCGCTGCGCGGGCTCGGTCAAAGCCGCGACGGTCTCAGCTGCGTTGTCCACCAACTTGCACCCGAGGGTCTCGGTGCCGATGGCTCGGTAGCGTTGTTGGTATCGGGGGTGCACCACCTCACAGTAGCCGCCTGGGGCTGTCGCCCAGTCGATCTGCTGCCACCGTGGATCTTCATCGCTAAAGACTTGCAGCTCCGGGCCGAGGCCAGCCCACAGATGGCTGGCGACGAGGGCAGCCGAACTATCTTTGGTGATTGCTAGCGCGTAGACGGCGCGCGGGTCTTCGCACTGTGGCAGGCCCAGGGCCATCGTCTGGGGCGCCTGCAGACGGCCGGGCCAG
>SPJJ01026599.1_pt1 | contig 12600 bp, 6 predicted proteins | sample 3741741 | NCBI WGS metagenome assembly SPJJ01 (sample SAMN10925908, study PRJNA522277) | cold seep metagenome | isolation source: Elba SIP-enriched marine methane seep metagenome, extraction at timepoint T1 | place: Italy: coast of Elba, Mediterranean Sea | collected 2014-05 | reverse complement strand
GGTGCCGAGCGCCTGTGGGAGCTCCTGCACACCGAGGGCTACGTCAACAGCCTCGGCGCGCTCTCGGGCGGCCAAGCCGTGCAGCAGGTCCGCGCCGGCCTCAAGGCGATCTACATGAGTGGCTGGCAGGTCGCCGCCGACGCCAACCAGGCCGGGCAGACCTACCCCGACCAGAGCCTCTACCCGTCGCACTCGGTCCCCGAGCTGGTCAAGCGCGTCAACAAAGCGCTCACCCGCGCCGATGAGATCGAGCGCGCCGAGGGCAAGACCAGCACCCACTGGTTCGCCCCGATCGTCGCCGACGCCGAAGCCGGCTTCGGTGGTCCGCTCAACGCCTTCGAGCTGATGAAGTGGATGATCGAAGCCGGTGCCGCCGGCGTCCACTACGAGGACCAGCTCAGCTCGGAGAAGAAGTGCGGCCACCTGGGCGGCAAGGTGCTCGTCCCGGTCCAGCAGTTCGTCAAGACGCTCGTCTCGGCGCGCCTGGCCGCCGACGTCTGCGGCGTGCCCACCCTCGTCATCGCGCGCACCGACGCCGACAGTGCCCGCCTGCTCACCTCCGACGTCGACGAGCGCGACCGCGAGTTCATCACCGGCGAGCGCACCCCCGAGGGCTTCTACCGGATCAAGGGTGGCCTCGACCAAGCGATCGCGCGCGGCAAGGTTTACGCCAAGTACGCCGACCTGGTGTGGTGCGAGACCTCGACGCCCGACCTCGCCGACGCCAAGAAGTTCGCCGAGGCGATCCGCACCGAGCACCCCGACAAGATGCTCGCCTACAACTGCTCGCCCTCGTTCAACTGGCGCAAGAACCTGGACGACGCCACCATCGCCAAGTTCCAGCGCGAGCTGGGCGCGATGGGCTACAAGTTCCAGTTCGTCACCCTCGCCGGCTTCCACCAGCTCAACTTCGGCATGTTCGAGCTGGCCCGCGAGTATGCCCAGGGCGGCATGTCGGCCTACGCCAAGCTGCAGGACGCCGAGTTCGCCTCCGAGGTGAACGGCTACACGGCGACCCGCCACCAGCGTGAGGTCGGCACCGGCTACTTCGACGCCGTGTCGACGATCCTCAGCGGCGGGCAGAGCTCGACACTGGCGATGGAGCACTCGACCGAGGCGGCGCAGTTCAAGAAGTAGGGTTCGGCCGGCAGGCTGAGAGCGGGGCGGCGCCGTTGGGTGGCCGCCCCGTTTGTCTTGGTTGGGTCCGCGGGCGCATCATCGGGCCGTGGAGTACGCACCACGCTGGTTCATCGTCCGACGCGCCCTCTTGGCCGGGATGATCTTGGGATCGGGCTGTGAGCGACCCGGTGTACGGACGTCACCGTCGACGACGGCCCCATCGAAACCGACGTCGGCGTCGCCCGTCGACCCACTCTCCCGAAGCCATGTGCGCGCGAAGCCGGGGTCGAAGTTCTACGCTCGGCCGGATGAGCACGCGGGGCTGTTCGCCGACGAGGTCGGGTTGTCGTACCGGATTCTCGAACGGCACGAAGGCTGGTTGAAGGTGGCGACCGTTCCATGGGACGGACAGACCGGCGATTCCCGGTTCTGCATGGATCGGTTCCGCAAGAGCCACGAGGAGCTCGAGCTGCACGTTTGGATGCGGGAGCAGGACGCAGCCACCGTCCTCGCCGGGCCGCTTTCCCAGCAGTACGGCGATGGCACGGCTGTGGTTCTCGCGGCTGGGGTGAGGCTCGAGCACGAGCTTCCCGGCGAGCCGTGGATGGCCTGGCTCGTGTACACCCGTCTGCCGATACCCGACCTAGCCGAAGGCAACATCGCGCGAAGCTTCGATCCGAGCCCATCCCAGGAACTCGCCCTGACCGCGTACGGCGTCGCCGATGGCGATCCGCCGCGATACGCCAATGGTGCCGCCACCGCGGTGGCGAATCCCGGCTGGCGATTCAGTCTCGGACCGAAAGGGGGCCTGGTTGCACATGACGTGCGGGCGTTCGAAGGTGAAGTCTTGGCCGAGCTGCGGACCTACTGCGGGTCGGTTACGGTTCGGCTACCCGAGCACCGCATTGGCGGCCCCGCGCCGCAAGGCAAACGCAGCTGGCCCAGCTACCCTGCACCGGAGTACGCCAAGGAGCCGGAGGTCCCCGCCGGGGTCGAGCTCAGCTGGTACGACGAACAACCGGCCGGGAAGACTGTCTTCCCTCTGTACGTCGACGACCTCGGTTGGGTCGACGAATCCCGCCTCTGCTTCCGCCTACGGGGCATCGATCGCCAGCTGTGCTCCCCCCCGACGGAGAAGCCCGGTCTGGCGCGCTAGCGGCCCGCGCGTCACGCAGGAATCGATCCGCACCGCCCGTGGTACATGGCCTGACGTGCAGCAGCCCCCCTACCCGCCGCAGCAGCCTCCGTACCCGGCCCCCCATCCGGGCCATCCGCCGCAGCCGTATCCGCAGCACATGGCGCCCCCACCCAAGAAAAAGGGCATGGGCTGCGGCGTGATCGCTTTGATCGCGGCCGCGGTCGCGGTGCCGGTGCTCGGCATCATGGCCGCCATCGCGATTCCGGCGTTCACCAAGTACGTGCGGCGCTCGAAGACCTCGGAGGCACGCGTCGAGCTGGCCAAGATGTTCAGCGCGATGTCGGCCTACCACGGCGAACACGGCCGCTGCCCCGGGGGCCTCGACGGCAACGCCGGTCTCACGCCGCCGATCTCGGTCAACTGCAACGCCGGCCCCAAGGGGCGCTGCGTGCCCGGCGATGGATATCCGGCCGCGGCATGGTCGGACAACGAGGCGTGGTCCGCGATCGGTTTCGACGTGCCCGACTCCCACTACTTCCACTACGACCTCCGCTGGAGTCAGGACGAGAGCGGCGCCTGCCAGTTCACCGCGCAGGCCTTCGGCGACCTCGACGACGACGGGATCTTCTCGACCTACGAGCGTGCCGGTGCTGCGGACGCAAACGGCGTCCACGCGGCGGCCGGGCTCTACATCGATCAAGAAGTCGAGTAGGCCGGTTTTCGAGTCTTACAGTTGCGTTAGACTCGAAAACCGACCGTGACAGATGCCCCGCCCCTCTACGCGGCGCTCGCCGACCGCCTCGCAGCCCAGATCCGCTCCGGCGTGTTCCGACCGGGCGAGCGGATGCCGTCGATCCGCACCCTGCATCGCGAGAGTGCGCTGTCGATCAGCACGGTGAACCACGCGCTGGCCGAGCTGGAACGTCGCGGGATGGTCGAGGCCCGACCGCGGAGCGGCTACTTCGTGCGGGCGGCCTCGACCCGCGCGGCGCCGGCGATCACCAGCCACCGCGTCCGGCCGAGGACCGTCCCCCACCGACTCCTGGCCGACACGTTCGTGACCGATAGCGCGGACCCGAACCTGATCCCGCTGGGCGGCGCGGTCCTCAGCGAGACCCTGCTGCCGCTCAAGCAGCTCACCCGCATCGCCAAAGACGTGGCGCGGCGAGCCACGCGGGCGTTCGCGAGCTATGGACCGCCCGCCGGTGCGCCCGAGCTTCGGCGCGCGCTCGCCCGACGCCTGAGCAGCTTGGGGCTGGAGGTCCCCGCCGAGGGGGTGGTGGTCAGTGCCGGCTGCATGAACGCGATCGGGCTGGCGCTGTCGGCCGTCACGAAGCCGGGCGACTTGGTCGCGCTCGAGTCGCCGACGTTCTTTGGGTTCCTGCAGCTCGTGCGCGCCATGGGCCTGCAGGCGATCGAGCTTCCCGTCGACCCCCAGTCCGGACTCGATCTCGAGGCCACCGCGCGCTGCTTCGCCGAGCACCCGGTCCGCGCGATGGTGGTGACGCCCACGTTTCAGAATCCGACGGGCGCGTGCATGCCCGACGACGCCAAGCGGCGGCTGGGCGCGCTCGCCAAGCGCCACCGGGTCGTGCTGGTCGAGGACGACGTCTATGGCGATCTCTACTTCGGCCGACGACGCCCGCCTCCACTTGCCGCCCTGGCCCCGTCCGCGGACGTCATCTACTGCGCGTCCGTTTCGAAGAATCTGGCGCCGGGGCTGCGCGTGGGGTGGCTGGTCCCCGGCCGGCACCTCGAGGCCGCGCTGCGGGCCAAGCTCAGCAACGCGATCACCTCACCGGGCCTCAATCAGCTCGTCGTCGCCGACGTGCTCGAGGCCGGGGCATTCGACCGCCACCTTCGCCGCCTGCGGGCTGCGCTCACCACCCAAGTGGCCGCGGTCGGGCAGCGAGTGGACCTGGCGTTTCCGCCCCACGTCAAGGTCACCCGGCCCGGCGGCGGCTTCCTGCTCTGGCTCGATCTGGGACCCGGCGTCGACGCGCTCGAGCTCTACGCCCGGGCCGCCGAACGCGGCGTATCCCTGCTCCCGGGGCCCCTGTGTGCGCTCGACGGCAAGTACAAACGCTGCATTCGGCTCAGCTGCGGACATCCGACCTCCGAGGCTCTGTTGCGCGGGGTCGACACCCTGGGCTCGCTGGTCGGATAAATCGACGGATCCGGGGCGGTGGCTGGAATCCCTACGTCCGCTCGTGCGTCACTAGGGGTCCATGCGGCGCTCGCCCTCATCGTCCGGACCGTGGTCCGCGCTGGAGCGAGTGGACTTTGCCGTGCGAGTGGCCGGGCTGGCGGCCAAGCGCCTCGTCGGCTGGGCGCTGCAGCCCCAGCACTACCCCGAGCCGGTCCGGCTGGGCCCAGACGCCGCCCCCCATCTCGTCGCCCGGCGCACGATCCCTCGCCGGGCCTCGTCGTTCGGACCACGACTCGAGGCCGGCCGCTGGCACAACCTCGGGCTCGCCGCCACCGCGCTCGACGGGATCGGGATCTCCCCCGACCGCCCATTCTCGTTCTGGCGTACGGTCGGACGCCTCACCGCCGGCCGCGGATTCATCGAGGGGGCGCACTTCGAGGGCGGCTGCATCATCCCGGCCGTGGGCGGGGGGATCTGCTCGCTCAGTGACGCGCTCTTCGACCTCGCCTTGCGTTCGGGGTGCACGATCCTCGAGCGCCACGGCCACACGCTAACGGTGGACCGCGGACCCGGCACGCCGCGGCGCAAGCGGGTCGACGCCACCGTCAAGTGGCCCTACGTCGACCTTCGGTTCGCGCCGCCCCGGGGGCTGCTGCGACTGTCCACGACGATGAGCGCAGACGGACTCACGCTGTCGCTCCACGGCGACACCCCCGTGTCCCCGTCGGTCGTCGAGGTGTCGGAGCCGCGCCTCACCGAGGACGCCGGCCAGCGGTACGTCCACACGACGATCGTGCGCCGCGGACCCGCCCACGCGCCGGGACTCGTCACCATCGGCCGCGACCGCAAGAAGCTCATCGTGATGCCCACCCGCAACTGCGACACCTGCCAGGAGCAAGGCTGTGGCCGCTACCGCGGCGACTGACGATCGCGCGTTCGTGGTGGTTCCCGAGCCGGCGGACTGGCTCGCCCCGCTCTTGGACGTCCTGCGTGAGGCCGGTCCAGTCGAGGTGTTTGCGCCCTGGGTCCTGCCCGATGCCGTCGTCACGCTCGGCGGGCGAGTCGGGTTCGTTCGTCGCCGGCTCGGCCACGGACTCCCCGGTGCCCGCGGACGGGGATGGTTCACCGCCGCCGAGCTGGTCGCTCGCGCCCTCGCTCGGGGCAAGACGGCACGGACGCTGGCCAACCGCGTCCACATCCGCGCGCTCGCAGACGCGGCGGCTGCGTTCCACCTGTCTCGTCGCCCCGCCCCGAGCCTCGTGCTCGCCCCCAGCCTCGCGGCTCGGCGCACGTTCTCGCGTTCTCGGGCGGCGGGAAGTACGTGCCTGCTGATCGAGGACCTGCCGGACTTCGACACCCTCGTCGACGGCCTCGACCGGCTCGCGAGCGGGCTGCCCGAGGCGACGTTCCTCCGCAACCACCGTCCACGCGCGCGCGACCACGCCCGCCAGCGAGCGGAGCGGTGGCAGGCGGACGTGATTGCGGTCCGCGGTCGCGCCTCCTGGCACCGACTCGGTGGTACGGCGTCGCGCGTCCTGCTCCCGCGCCTCGCGTCGAGCGTGCGCCACGTTCAGGGCTCGGAGATCGCATTCGCCGGGCCGCCGCTCGCCCGGGCCGGATCCACCCACCTCCCAGCCCTGCTCGGTGCGCTCCCCGAGCGGGTCGTCCGCGTGCAACCGGGGCCGGTCGCCGAGCCCGCAGCGCTGCTGGACCACCCGCGCGTTCGCGTCGATCGAAGCCTCGACGGGGTCGGCGTCGTCCTCAGCCTGGGCCCGCTCGAGTCATACCCGAGCCGGGTCGCCGGCGCGCTCGAACGCGGCATCCCGGTCGTCGGTACCGCGGCCTCCACCGGCCTCCTCGACCGCGCGAGCGTGAGCTGCGTGGATCCGGACGACGTCGCGGGGGTCGCCGACGCGATCGAGCGGGCGCTCCGCCGCGACGCCCCGGTACCGCGCGCTTGGACACCGCCGCTCACGCTTCAGCAGTATCTGATTGGCGTGCGGGCCGGACATCGTCGCCTCGGCTGCGCGGGAGCTGGCTGACGGGTGAACCAAGCCGCCGCGGCGGCACCGGTCACGGCGGAGACTTCGGCTCCTCCTCCATCGCGAGCAAGACCTCGCGTACGGCGGCGGCGAGGCTCTTGCCGGTCAGCGGCTTCGACACGACGCGATCGATGACCGCGTCCGTCACGCTCGGTGGTCCGTCGAGCTCGGCCGCGCCGGTGACCAAGATGACGGGAAGGTCCGCGCGGACCCGCCGAGCTGCGGCGGCCAACTCCGTGCCGCGAAGCCCTGGCATGTTGAAGTCCGTGATCAAGACATCGTACGCAGCGGGGGCCGCTTCCAACGTCGCGAGCGCCTCGCGTGGGTCGGTCAACGCGGCCACCCGGTAGCCAAACCGCGAGAGCGCCGTGCGTGCAACCTTGACCACGTCTGGGTTGTCGTCGACCAGCAGCACCCTCGCATCTCCTCCAGGCGAACAAGCCGGATCCGGGAGTTGGGCCTCCGTCGAGGTACGGACCGCCGCAAGCGGCAAGTAGAGCGTGACGACCGTGCCCTCCCCGCGCGTGCTCTCCACGTGGATGCGACCGCCGCAGCTGTCCACGATCCCATGCACCATCCACAGCCCGAGCCCCGAGCCGGATCCTGGTCCCTTCGTGGTGAAGAACGGCTCGAACGCGCGCGCGCAGACCTCCGGGCTCATGCCTTCTCCCTCGTCCCGCACGCGGAGCACGACCGCGGGCCCAGGCTCGAGCCTCGCGCATTGTCTGGCCTCGGCCTGGTCGACCAACCGGGCTTCGGCATCGATCATCAACGCGCCACCAGCAGGTGTCATGGCTTGCGCAGCGTTCGTCCCGAGGTTGAGCAGCGCCTGGTGCAGCTGACCGGAGTCGAGCGCAACGGGCGGACAGTCCTCGGCGACATGCCACCGTACATCGATGTTCGGCCGCTGGCTCGCAACGAGCAGAGCACAGACGTCCCCGACGACTTGGGCCACATCTGCGCCTTGATCGCTGGAGCGTTTCCGGCTCGCCGTCATCAGCTGCGCGACCACGGTCTTGGCTTTTGATGCGGCGCTGCGAATCCCGTCTACGAACTCTGCGGCGACATCGTTGCCCTGCGTCTCTTCGAGAAGCAGGTCCGCATACCCGAGAATCGGGACCAGCACGTTGTTGAAGTCGTGTGCGATCCCGGCTGCGAGTGTCCCGATCGTCTCCAGACGCTGCGACTCTCGGAGCGCCTGCTCGAACTCGGCGTGCTCGTGCTGCGCGCGGCGTATGTCTGTCACGTCGCGTCCGAAGGAGACCACCTGAACGACCGCGCCGTCTGCGGCCAGATGGCGGACGCAGCTCCACTCGACGATGTGGATGTTCCCATCGGCGTCGGTGATCGAGAGCTCGAAGTCGCGGACGTAGCCGTGGGCGCGGATCTCTGCCCGCAGCCGAGCGAGTTCATCGTCCGCCTCCGGGTGGACGGTTTCCCACCACGGCTGCCCGACGACTTCGTCGGCGAGACGGCCGGTGAGACGTTCCCCGGCCGGGTTGACGAAGAGCGTCGTCCCGTCACTCGCAATGCCGCACACCACGATGGGGCTCGTCTCGATGATCCGCGCCGTATAGTCGCGTTCGGCCCGCATCGCATCCTCCGTGCGCTGTCGCTCAGCAACCTCGCCCGAGAGCTCTCGGTAGAGCTCTGCGTTCTCGAGCGCCGTGGCGACCTGCCCCACCAGCAAGCCGAGCACGCTGCTGCCTCCGGGGACGAACGCATGGCTCGTTTCGAGGTTCTCAAGGTACACGGCCCCAATGACCGCGCCCTTGCTCGTGATCGGCAAGCAAAGGGCCGACCGCGGACCCGCGCCGGCGGGCCGCCCCATCGGCACCTCGGACGCAAAGTCCCCGACGAGGACCGGCTGCCCGGTGTTGCGGACACGCTCGATGATGTGGCGGGCAGGCTCGGACGGCGACAGTTCCTCCCCGATCAGCTCGGTTCGCAGTCCGGTCGCCCCGAGAACGCTCTGTGCCTCGAGCCACAACCGATCGCCGCGTACGAGGGCCAGCAACCCGCGTTGAGCGCTGCTGTTCTCGAGCAGGATCGCCATCAATCGTCGAACGAGTTCGTCGAACCGGAGCTCCCCCGAGAGCGCGCTGACGGCCTTGAGCAACGATTCGACATCAGCGCGGGACAGCTGCTCGGGAAGCGTCTGGGCCACTGCAACTCGCCGAGGCGGAGCATCCGTCAGTTGGGCCGCGAGCTGGTGAACCTTCGCTGTTGCGCCCCAGGCTGCGTATGCCGAGCGAGCCTCCTCGAGATAGAAGCGGCTGAGCGATCCGTGCCCTCCCGCCGCTGCAACCGCGGACGCCCGCTCGAACGCCAAGGCCTCGAGTAGTGGCTGCCCAAGGCGGTGACTGGACTGGGCCGCACGGTTGTACGCATCGAGTGCTGGCCCTGCAGATCCATCGACCTCGAACGCGGCGCCGCGCACCAGCAGGGCGCCTGGCTCGAAGTCCACACCAACCTCCGCGCGCACTTCGACGAAGGCCGCGGCTTCGGCAAGCTCGCTCCGGAGGATGCGGCGGTCGTCGGGCTCGCTGTCGGGGTACAGGCCGGCTGCCGTGAGCGCGACCAAGACGTAGTGGAGGTGCTCATGGCACATCCCGAGCAACGCGTGCCGCGTAGGCGCTCCGTCGACGGCTGCGCGGCGGGCCTCCCCGTGCTCCCCGAACACCGCGGCGAGAACCTGCTGTGCTGCATACCACTTGCACATCGCCCAGGGTCCAAACTGTGCCGTCTGTGCCTCGAGCTCACGGTTCACCTGTGCATCCCCGCCGAGCAGCCACGGGGCCGCGGTTTCGTCACGAAGGCCGACCAACAGCGCTTCGATCGCGTGACAGCATGCGGACGAAACGGGCCGATTTGCGCGGTCGATTCGGGCCTGCCGCTCGAGGCGTTCTCGGCTCAGCCGTTCGAGGTCCGCCCCGGCGACGAGCATCATGAACAGCGCGCGAACCTCTCCATACCCCCCCCAGGTCACCGCGTTGCTGGCCCAGCCCGCCTGTGCGGCGCCATCGAACGCCTCGACGGCATCCCAGAACCGTCGTCCATAGTGCTGCGGGTTCGAGACGTTGCTGCGGCTCACCCACGCCTCGGCCCCGAAGCGACGGGCGATGGCGGATCCGATGTCTCCATACTCGGCCCGACGCCGACATCCCTCGGCAGAGTTCGGCTCGGCATCGACGAGGCCGTAGGTCGAAAACGTCATGCTCGCCGACACGTCGAGACCCCCCTCGAGCGCAGCGCGCACGGCGAGCGAGGTGACCGAGACGACCCAATGCCGGCCGCACATGTATGCGGTGTCGATGGACCGACCGAGAAGATCGAGACGTGCCCGCGTCTGCGGGTCCGTCGTGGTGCCGAGCTCGAGAATCTCTTGGGCGCTGCGTCCCGCGCGAGCGTCGGCAACCCGCCTTGCGGCCCCCGCGGCGACGGCCTCGACGTTGTCCGGGGTCAAGTCCACGTCCAGGAGCGCGAGCCCATCGATGAGCGACTGCAGCGCAGACTCGAGCTTGCCCTGCGTCACGAACATCTCCATCTTCAGCGCGAGAATCTCGACCCGGTCGAGCGGCGACTCGCAGTGGTTGAGCGCGAGCGAATAGGACTTCTCCGCCTCGTCGTGCTGGCCCACCACTGCCATGCATTGCCCGCGCAAGACCGACGCCTCATGGGCCAGCGCCGGCGTTGTGTCCCAGCTCGCATCACCGCCAGCGAGCGCAAGTGCCGTGTCGCAGTACTCGGCCGCTGCCGCGTAGGCGGTCGCTGCAACCGCGCGTCGAGCGGCTTGGAGAAATAAAGATGCGACCGCCCGGCACTCCTCGGGGTCAGCGAGCAAGGCCCGTGCGGCCGTGTAGTGGGCGGCCGCCTCGAACAACCGTTCGTCCGCGTCCGGTCCAGCCTCGAGAGCTCGCGCCAAACGCAGATGAAGCGCCGGCAGCGTCTCGGGGTCGAGCAGCGAGTAGGCGGCTTGCTGCACCCGGTCGTGCCAAAACCGGTAGCGGATGGTCGCTGCATGCTGGTCGACGAGGCCTGCACCGGACGAACCAAGCTCGAGCCATGCGCGGCCTTCGGTGGGCACGATGAGCCCCATCGTCGCCGCCGCGAAGAGCTCGCTCTCGACCTGATGCGGGGAGGAGCCGGCGATCGTCGCGAGCGTCGCGAGATCGAACGTGTTCCCCGCACACGCGGCGAGCTTCAGCACATCGACGCTGCGGCGGTCGAGCCGGGCCAGCTGTCGCACCATCAGGTCCACGACGTTGTCGGTGACGCCGAGCCTTTCAATCACGTCGAGGTCCCACTGCCACTCGCCTGCCCGGAAGTCGAATGTGAGGACTTCGTCCAGCGCGAGCGAGCGCAGGAACTGGCGCGAGAAGAACGGATTGCCCCCGGTCTTGTTCCAGACCTGCTGCGCAAGTTCGGCCGAGTCCGCTTTGGAACGACCCAGCGAGTCTTCGATGAGTTGCGTGAGGTGCTCGGGGCCCAGCGGTGAGAGCACCAATGACGTCACGGGTCCGTCCGCGGCGCGCATCCTACCGATCGCCATCGCGAGTGGATGCCCAACATCGACTTCGTTGTCCCGGTACGCCCCCACGAGCAGAAGGTGGGAGATCTCGTCCGCACCCACGAGCTCCTCGATGAGCTTGAGCCCGGCTGCGTCGACCCACTGCAGGTCATCGAAGAACACGACCAGCGGGTGCTCTTCGTGTGCGAGGGCGGCCACGAACCGGCAGAAGACCAAGCGAAAGCGCTCCTGCGCATCGCTGACGGCAAGCGGAGGTGGCGCGGAGACCTTTCCAACGAGCAACTCGAGTTCCGGCAGCACTTCGGCCACGACACCCAACTGATTTCCCAACTGCGCGCGCACTCGATCCGCGTGGGTCTGCGCGTCGGGCCCGTCCGCCAGCTGCACGACGAGGTCCCCGAACGCCTTGCGGACGGCGGAATACGGCGTCGCGCGCTGGAACTGCTCGAACTTTCCACTGACGAACACGCCGTGCCGCTCCGTGAGCGGAAGGTGGGTTTCGTTGACCAGTGCCGTCTTGCCGATACCCGAGTACCCGGCAACGAGGACGAGCCGACGCTGACCGGCAGCCACCTGCGAGAATGCATGCGCGAGCTGCTGCGACTCCCCCTCACGCCCATATAGGCGCTGCGAAAGCGAAAACCGGGCCGGCACGGTATCGGCCCTCGTCGAGAAGCTCGCCGGCTCCGCGGAGCCTTCGAGCGCGGCAGCGGTGTCCAGGTCGGCCGCGAGCGCGAACGCGTTTTGATAGCGAGACTCTGGCGACTTCTCGAGAGTGCGACGAACGATTGCGTCAAGCGCAATGGACACCTCGGGGCGCCACTGTCGTAGTGGCAAGGGCGCCTGCGCGACGTGTGCATGCAACCAGCCGACCGTGTCCTCGGCATGGAAGGGGAAGCGCCCCGTGAGCAGGAGGTAGAGCACCACGCCGGCCGAGTAGATGTCGGTGCGGTAGTCGACGGGGCGATTGACCCGACCCGTTTGCTCCGGCGACAGGTAGGGAAGGTCCTCGGGCTCGAGACGATGCGCACTCTCGAACGCGAACCGCTCTTGTGGGATCCGAGTCGCACGATCGAATCCGGCGACGGTCACCCGATCGGCCGCGCCGACCAGGACGTGCTCTGGCCGGAGCGCCCCGTGATAGACCCCCGATTGGTGGACGTTGCCCAGCGCCATCACGAGTCCCTTTGCGATCGCGAAGAATCGCGGCAGGGGAAGCGGGCCGTCCTGCAGGACCTGCTGTAGCGAAGCGCGGATCGACGTGTCCCTGAGCAGTAGGACGGTCTGGTTTCCGCTGCGCTGGAGGTCGATCGGCCGGGCGACGCCGTCACACCCCAGGTCCATCAGGATCTGATACTCGCGATGCAGCCGAACGTTCGCCAAATCGGGCGAAGCTGGGCGACTTGGAAACTTCACCACTACGGAGTCCGCGTCTGGGTCGGCGGAGCGACAGGCACGCCACATCTCCCAGCCGACGCCCGTCGCCAGCGGTCGCTTCAGTGCGAAACCGGCAGGTGGCATGGCTGACCCAGGATCCCGCGGATTCGAGTCGGAGACAAGCCCTACTCAGCGCCGCGGTCGCTCACGCGAATTCGACGTCTGAGTCGAGTCTCGCCCGCTC
>SPJJ01014967.1_pt1 | contig 12610 bp, 6 predicted proteins | sample 3741741 | NCBI WGS metagenome assembly SPJJ01 (sample SAMN10925908, study PRJNA522277) | cold seep metagenome | isolation source: Elba SIP-enriched marine methane seep metagenome, extraction at timepoint T1 | place: Italy: coast of Elba, Mediterranean Sea | collected 2014-05 | reverse complement strand
TCCGTAGCCGTCACCACGAAGAGGTGGCGCGCACCGAGCCGACGCCACAGGCGACGCCAGGCGTGCACCGCGGTGAGGCCCTTGGGCGCCCGCTCCAGCCAGCGGCCCAGCTCATCGAGCACAATGACCGCGCCCGGCGGCATGGCCCTCAGGGCCCCCTCGGCGCTTTGGCCTTCACGGGCCCCCACTGCGGCCGCCATCGCGGCCTTGAGCGCATCGGAGTCCGTCGTGCCCGCGGTGGGCGGGGTCACGCGGATCACCGTGGCCCCGGACAGGTACTCACGCCCGAGGATGTTGGCCAAGGTCGTCCGGCCGGAACGGGGGTCTCCAAGGATCCCTATAGGCCCCCCGACGCCGCTGCTCCAGCGCTGCACCATGCGCGCAAACTGCTCCAATTGCTGAGAGCGTCCCACCAGCAGCCCCGAGGTCTCCAGAGGCGCTCGCCCAAAGACACGGCGGTAGACCAAGGGCAAGCGTGCCTGCACTTCGGCGTGTGGGTCCAGAGCCTCCCGGAGCGCGAGCAGCTCATCAACCAGGCCCGCAGACTCGGTGCTGTGCTGAGGTCGCTGCGACAGCCTGCGTACCGCCGGCGTCACTCGCTGTCGCGCGGAGGCGACGACCTTCTTCAGCCCCAGGCGTACCTCCGCCCCGGCGGCCTCGACTCGGGGCGTCGGCGCCGTGCGACGCCCCGCGCCGGTGGTCATCGCGGTCCGAGCGTCGCTCAGTGCACGACCCGCGCCGTCTAGCAGGCGCTCCTGCACAGTTTGAAGATAGGCTTCGAGCCCCTCTCGGGCCGCGACCAAGCGGCTCACGCGGTCCTGCAATACTCCGGCAAGAGAGCCTGCGGATTCGACCTCTTCATCTCCCTCGGCCCCCTCAGGCCGGCCGACGTGCTCGAGTTCAAAGGCCACCAGGCGCACGGCGTCCACCAGCACCTCTTCGGCCCGACGGACCTCATCGGGCAGGGGCGCCAGCGCCTCGCGGCTCGGCTGCACCAAGCTGGTCTCCAAGAAGGCCTGGGCCAAACGACGCACCGGGTAGACCGCCACACGAGGCAAGCCGTCCGCTTCCGTGCCCGTGGCCTCATCCAGCGCCGTCACGGAAACGGGCAGGCGCTCAGCGGCCCGAGCGAGGCTGGAGACAAGCTGGTCGACAAACTCTCCAGGCTCAGGCCGATAGTCTCGCTCCCAGGTGGCACGCAGCTCGTCCGCCGCCGCGATGTACGAGCGTTGCAGGCTCTCTTGCTCCCCCGAATCCCCCGGCTTGGGCAGGTCGATCGACCCACTGTCCACCGACTCGTCCCGCTGCAAGAGGTCTGCGACCCCGCGCATCGCGGCCTCGGCCGTCACCAGGGCCGTGACCGGCCCTTCGGACAGCTCACGCCGAAGCCTCGTCACGAGCTGAAAGACCGCTCGGCGGCTTTCAGCCTGAAGATTGGCGCCCTGCACATCCAGGCGCAGCGCTACCCGGAGCGCGGACTGACGCGTGGCCCAGTCCGCAGCCAAGCCCTCGAGCGGCTTGGGCTCGGATTTGGGCGGCGGCTGGGGGTTCCAGGGATCCGAGAGCGCGCCCACCAGGCTCTGGCGCATCGCCCGAACGACGTCACGGATCGCGTGCAAGGAGTGCTCATTGCCCTCGTTGAAGCGACCGGAGACCCCGGCCCCGACCCGCTCGAGGCCCTCAACCTCACGGCGCACCATCTCCCGCAGCGCCGCGACCTCGACGGCCTCGGCCGAGTTTTGGTCCAGCTCTGCGCGCAGGTTGGAAAAACAGCGGTCGACGTCTCCGACCAGACGTCGGGCCCGGGCCAAGGCGTCGTAGCGTCGGGCACCGATGTGACCCACGGCTGTGGCCAGGCGCGCCCGCTGCACGGCCCGGACGTGGCTGGTGCCCAAGGCTTTGAGGCTGATGCGCAGGTTGCCTTGCCCTGCCCCCCCGAGCCTCTGCCAGCCCTTTCGCGCGCGCACCGCGAGGCCGTCTTCGCCCAGCGCCTGCAGGTCTTCGCCCTCGACCGCAACGGTGACCGTCTCGGGCAGCGCGGCCACAGCATCACTGAGGTCCTGCTCTAGGCGCTGCAGGCCAGACCGCAAGCGAGCCTGCCAAGCTGTCTCCGCCGGTGTCTCCAGGCCCTGCGAGGCCGAGCTCACGAGCGGCTCCGAGCGTTGCAATACGGCGTCGCCGAAGCGACCCTGGGCCCAATCTACCAGCCCTCGGGCCGCCTCTCTGCGGCTGCCCCGACGCGCGATGCGCCCCGGCAGACGTCGGATGTGCTCCAGCTCGGACTGCACCTGAGACAAAAAGCGGGTCTCTTCATCCAGCGAGGGTTGCTGCACCGATTGCGCGAATCGAGCCGCCGCCTCCTCCAAACGCTTGGCGAGGTCGGTCACCGGGCCGGCCAGACCAGGGGCTAGGGCCTCCAGGCCGAGGTCCACGGTCGGTTCGGCCAGCTCTGGCGCGGGCTGGTCCAGGTCGAAGATGGCCGGGGCGTTGTCGAAGGTGCTGGCCGGCCGCACCAGCAGCGCGGTGCCCAGCGACGCCAGCAACGCGTCATTGCTCGTGACAAAACCCTGCTCGTCTGTGGCAGACAGCGCGTGCACCACCACCAGGTCTGCAAACGCGGACTCCTGCCGCACACGGTCGGGAAGGCCCGCGTCATCCGAGAGCGGCGGAAGCAGCACGCCCTCCGCGGATACACGTGCATCCGCGATGACCTCGTCGAGGCGACGCTTGGCCACGACCTCATCCTGATTCGGGCGGGCGTTGACCAGCACCCGGATGCGCGCGTTCTTCCAGTCGGAGCTGGTCGAAAGCAGGTGCACCAACGTCAACATGAGTTGACCCGTGGGCGATACGCCATCCCACCAGACGTCCAGCCGCTCGGAGCGTCCAAAGCGCCGCTCTGGGTCCATACGCAGCATCAACACGCTGATATCCAGCTCAATCAGCCGGTCGATCATCGCCGCGTAGCGCTGGTTGGTCGACGCGCCTCGCGGCCAACCGATGAGCACGACGTTCGTCTCCATGCCGGCCAGGCCGAAGTGGGAGGCGACGCTGGGGATGGCCTCGAAGGGGTCGGCGCAGCCTTGCACCCGAGCAAACAGGCCCGGGTACTGAGACTCCATCTCTTGGTCCACGGCCGGCTTGATGGGCCCGCCGGGCACGAGGTGAAAGTGGGTCAGGATGCCTCGGTCGCCGACGACGGAGCGTCCAAAGTCGATCAGGGCGGAGCGGCCGCGCTCACGAGACGTGGCCACCATATTGGGCCGCCAGTTGCGGGCCATCGAGCGGCTCGATGACTGAGACAGGCGCACCAGCCCCATGCGCACCACCGCTGACCAGACCCCGCCCCAGGTATCGCCGCTGCTGAGTACCAGCTGCCGGCGTTTGAGCACGGCATAGACCAAGGCCATCAGGATGATGGAGCCGAACATCGCCAGGGCGTTGATCTGAAACATCACCATGAAGCAGGCGACAGCGCCCACCAAGCTGACCCAGATCGGTACCTTGAATTGCGGCCGAAAGTCCGGACTGGCCCAACGCTCCAAGCCACAGGCCAGGCACAAAAAGCCGTAGCAGGTGAGAAAAAACATGGAGAGAATGGCGCCCACCAGCTCCAGCTCACCAAGCAGGATGCCCGCCTCCGCAATCAGGATTGTCACCACTAGGGCCACACGAGGCTCGTCGCGGCCCTTGCCCAAAAAGCTCGGGACGATGCCGTCAAAGGCCAATGCCTGCAGCGTGCGGGGCGCGCCCAAGATGGAGCCCAGGGCAGACGATAACGTGGCCGCGAAGACCCCCAGGGTCACCAGGCGCGGCTCCCAGGCCATCCTCAGGAGGATGTTATTGTCCGAGATCAGCTCCTCTACCGGCGCGTTATCGGCGATGTACAGGGGCAGCAGCAGGTAGATGAGCAGGCCCACGACGATGGCCGCCATCGTGCCGAGTGGGATGGCGCGTTTTGGATCTTTAAGATCACCCGACATGCCCACTCCGGCCGTAAAGCCGGTGACCGCCGGGAAGAAGACCGCGAAGACGACCGTGCTGCTCGCGGCCGTCTCGGGCCCCCAGACCTGAACCGCGGTCTGCCCCGCCTCCGCCGGCAAGCCCGGTCCGGCCACGATAGAGACCAAGGACAGGACAATGGCCCCCAGGACGAAGAGCTGAGACTTGAGCGCGATCTCGGTGGAGTAGAGCGTCAGCAGAGAGATCGCAACACAGGCTGCACTCCCGATGATTCTCACGTCGTCTTTGTAGCTGCCCGTGATGTCGATCTCGGTCGCGGCGATGAAGGCCTCGGCAAAACCGATGAGATACAGGCTCACGCCCAGCGTGAGCGCCAGGTACAGCGCCAGGCCGATGGAGCCACCGACCGACAGCCCCAAGGATCGAGAGATAATGTAATAATTGCCGCCTGTTCGCACAGTGCGGTTCGTGGCGATGGAGGCCACCGATAGCCCGGTGCATACGCTGATGATGTGCGCCACCACCACCACCAAGGCCGCCCCGCCGAGCCCAGCGTTGCCGACCACCCAGCCGAAGCGCTGGTACATGATCACGCCCAGGATGGTGAGGATCGATGGTGTGAAGACACCTAAGAAGGTGCCAAACCTCTTGCCATCGACCGCATCCGTGGTCGCTTCGGTGACCAAGTCTCGTGCCATGAATTGAACTCACCCCCGGGCTAAGGCAAGGCAGCTTGCCTTAGCGCCAGTGGTTGTCTCCGGCGTCAATCACGCCCGATACGCCCTGCACTACCCGCGGCATGTCGCAGCCACTGAGACTCACATCGGCGGGTTTGTTGGGGTCTACGAACAAAGGCATTCCAAAGGGCGCATCCTCAAGGCGCACACGCCGCATCGTCAGACGCGCCCGCGGCGCTCCGCCTCCGGTAATGTACAGCGCCTGGCCGCCGGAGGACGTGGTGGCCCGCGCCTTGGCGACGGTCACGGCCTCCAGCGCCACCTGAGCCTGGTCCTGCACCGCCAACGCGCCGCCCCGCAGGGCCTCGCTGGAGGTGATTTGGCTGTCGCTGAGCCGCATGCTGCCGCCGCCCCGGACCCAGATCGCGCCGCCGACGTCGCCGCTGACGTCATGCACGCGCAGAATCGATGCGTCTAGGGTGCCGCTGGCGACGCAGATGGCGCCGCCGCCGCCGCCCGGAGCGTGGCAGCCCTGAATATGAACATTGTGCAGCCTGAGTTGACCGCCATCCAGGCGCACCCCGGCGCCGGCCTCCGCCTCACCGCCTTCGAGCAGCACATGCTCGACGACCGCCGCCGCATCGACGTCGAGGCGCACGTCGAGCACGCGTCCTGGTCCGCTGCGAAAGATACGCGTCAGGTCGCCCGCTCCGCGAAGGTTGATCGGTTTCGTGATGCGAATCGGCCCCTCAAATCGGCCGGGCGAAAGCTCCACGGTGGACCCGGGGGCGCAGGCATCAATGAAGGCTTCTAGGCTTCGCGACGACCCGTCGGGAAAGCGCAGTGTGGGCTCAGGCTCCGCCATGCAACCGTCTCTGCCCGACGGTGACACGACTCGGAGCACAGCACCATCCCGTGCCTTCGCGCCGAGCCAACCTGTCTATTTTTCAGGGGATTTCACCTTTGCCGGGGGTGCGAGAAACACCCGCTCGGCCACCATTTTCGTGCCCTTGGTCACCTTTACGATGGGCCCCACCTTCGGCGCGTAGACGGTGTACCCATCGTGCTCATCGCCCTTCATGTCGGCCTCCGACACCCGAACGCAGCCCGCATAGGTGCCGGCCGGCGTATCGAACGTCGTGCCCACCTCTTCCACCACGTAACGCACCCGATGAAAGGTCCAGTGGCTTCGGCGAGTCAGCGGGGCCTTCACCAAGGGCGGACGAAAGGCGGTGGGGGTCTCCAAAAAGCCCGCGTAGAGGATGCGATCCGGCAGCAGCTCCAGCACAAAGGCCTCCTGCGTCTTGGTGCCGTCGGGGCGATGCACGACGCGATCGAGCACGCACAGCCCGCGGGCCTTCGGGCCTCGGACCGTTTCAGTGATGCGGATCTGCGTATCCTGCCCGTTGCGCTCGACGCGATAGGTGATGCCCTGACCGGGCGTGCAGGGCCAAAGGTCTGCAATGGGCGGCGCACCCACGGCCAGGCTGAGCAGCAGCGCCCACATCATCAACGCCGCTTCACGACGCCTACTCGGCTGCGGCCGCCGCCGGGCGTCCAGGCCTCTATGCGACCGCGCTCCACCACCAGCGCCGCTCCGCCCTCGCCGGCCTCACCCAGACCCACGTCCGTCATGATCAGCCGGCCTCGGTGGCGCGCCAGGGGCACGCTGGCCTGCCCAAACTGCACCGTATCCGTGCGCGTGTGTCCCACGAGCATCTGACGAGCGCCGAGCTGGTCCAATGCAGCGCGCAGGTCATCCTTGACGACCTGGGCGTTGGCGACACAGTAGGCTCGGTGCCACAGGGGCCCCAGCGGATCCCGAAAGAGCCCATGGGGATCAAGCTCTTGGTAAAAGCGCGGCGCGTCGGCCCAGCAGCGCTCCGTCTCTTCCTGCAGGCCCTTGAGCCCCACCTCGGCCCAGGAGGGACTCAGTCCTCCGTGCACAAAGAGCAGTGAGCCCAACTTGAAGGCGACGGGCAGCGTCTTGATGTACGCCCCGTACCAACCCTGGGGGCACATGGCCTCCCGAAAAGCCTCCTGGCCGGGTGCGTTGGCCTCCTCCCATGCACGCACGCGCCCCCCGAAGGGCTGCACGTACTGAGGGATCTCGGGTGAGCCGAGCAGCTCGTACATGAACCGCGTGCGCGCGTCGTAGAAGCGGTCGATGTGCTCGCCGGTGGCGAACTCCATGTACTCATCCGCCGACACGTAGGCCTCATTGCCCAGCACCGTCATGACCTCATGGTTGCCGAGCAGCCAATAGACTTCGCCGCCCGCGTCGCGCGCTTCGGCCCGCAGGCGGATCATCAGATCCATCGCGGCCCTAGAGCTGCCTCCCCGGTTCGGGATGTCGCCCATCTGAACCAAGACCGTGCGGCCGCCACACCAAGCGCCGCTCTTCTTCATGAGCTTGAGGCCCACGAGGAAGCGATGAAGCAAGTCGTGTTGCGCGTTGAGATCGCCGATGATCACAACCCGGGCGGGCAGATCACTTTCAAGCGCGTAGGGCGGCTGTTCGTGGTCGATGGCGGTCGCTGCTGAGTGCGTTTCAGGGTCCATCGTAGGCTTCGCCAGATCCGCGGAGACTATAGCTCAGTCGATAACCCAGCGCCGGGCTCACTGAGGGACGGTCTCGTCGCGCTGCAGCACGAAGCTGTAGCTGGCCTTCAGCTCGCCCGCCGCGATGTCCTGAGACACCTTGACGTAGCCGCCGGCCTCGATGCGGATCTTGTGGGGGGCCTTGGGGTCAATGTTGGCGAGCTTGAAGGCTCGTCCGGTATTGCTCTTGTCGTCGAAGACGATGTTCGCAGAGACCGGCTGCACATCGATGGAGACCGTGAGCAGACCTGGCTTGCTGATGGGGTTCAGGTCCAGGTTCTTGCGGGTGTTCGTCTTTTCGTCTTCGATGCTGGCCACGAAGGTCTCGCCCTCATAGCCCTCGAGGCGAACCTCGATCGTATGCTGGCCGACCGGTAGGGTCAGCTTCACGGGCGTCACCTCTTGGGAGGCTTTGCCATTGATGAGCACCTCGGCGCGAGCCGGGTTCGTATGCAATTCGAGCACCCCTCGAACCTTGGGCTGCATCGCAGAGAAGAAGACCGCGAGACCGACCCCGAGGAAGACGACCGCAGCAAGGATGGCCTTGAGCCGGAACTTGACCTGCTCCTTCTTCGAAGTCTTGGGCATCACGTCGGGCGTCGCCGCGCCGCCGATGGCCACTCCTGGAGGGGGTTTGGGAGGCTGCATCCACAGCAGCGTGTTTTCACCAAAGCCGGGCTGGCCGGGCTGCGGCACCCCGGCGGGCGGCGTACCAGGCTGGGGAGGCACGGAGGCCGGCCCCTGGCCGTGCACGGACATCGGCTCTGTGGGCGGCTGCCCCACGTTGCGCGCGCCCGATGGGCTCGGGTGAGGCGGGTTGGTCCCGATCTGATCGATGGAGACATTGCCCTCGAAGCTGGGCAGCGCGGGCATCGCGCGCGTGGGTGCGTCGCCTATGTCCTCGCCGGTGTCGGGACCGATGACGATCTGATGCGCCACCGCGGCCCCTTCCTTCTTGGCCTGCATCCGTTGACGCGCCTCTCGTAGGGCCTTGAGTTCATCATTGCTCAAGGGGTCCAAGAGGGTGCGGTCGTCAGTGGGCTTGTTGCCACCATGTCCCTGGCCGTCGCTCATCGGGGGAACTCCACGGGAGTGGATATCACAAACCTGGAGCCGCGCACAGAATTCCCGGCGTCAGGATGCCACCTTGATGCGTTCGACCCGAGCCGCGTCACTGAGGCCCCAAGACGCTGTGGGCATCGACCGCGCCGAAGGCCTGTACATCGGCGCCGCCGGGCACAAAGATCTGCCCGCCGACGCTCGCCGCGCCCATGCCATGTCGGGCCGGCACCAGCGGCGGGTGTTGCCTCCACGCCATCGCGGCCGGGTCATAGGACTCGACCTGCTCGAACAGCCCCGTGGCCGCATTGTCCGCGTTGCCTTCCCCCCCGATGACAAATAGCGCCCCCTGAAAGACCGCGCCCGCCGCCCCGCCTCGGGACGTCGGCATGGCAGGGCCCTGGGACCACGTCTCCGTCGTCAGGTCGAAGATGTCGAGCCGAGGCTCATGCGCTTCAATCAATCCGGTTCGGCCGCCGGCGATGTAGAGCTTTGCGTCGATCACCCCGCCAACCGCGTGGTCGAGCACACGTGAGACCGGTGCCAAGGTGCGCCACTGCCCCGTGGCGGGATCGAAGCGGTCGGCATGGGCCACGGCACCCACATTACGAAGGCCGCCGACCAGATAGATGGCCCCATCGTGCACGACCGTGACGCTGGAGGCCCTGGACCGGGTTTGAGGCATCTGGCCGCGCGCGGTCCACGTCGAGGCGCCGTCTTGCAGTTGGAAGATGCGCCCATCCTGAATGAAGCTCGCGCCCAAAAAGCCCACAACCCAGATGTCCGCGCCCACCGCGACGGCATTGGCGTGATGCATGGCGACGGGCAGATCCGGCAGATCCTCCCAGGTGTCCGTCTGCGGAGTGTAGGCCTCGACCTTGGTGCCAAAGTCCCCGTTTTCGTCATACCCGCCGAGCACCACGATCTTGTCCTGCCATGCGAAGACCGCGGTCTCCTGACGAGGCCCGCCCGCCAACGGGGCCGCGGCCCGCCAGGTCAACGGCCCGGGCACATCGCCGGCGTCTATCGGTGGTGCACCGGCATCCGGACTTGAAGCGTCGACATCGCTCACGCCGACATCGGAGGGGGTGGCGTCGCGCCCTGCAAGCTGTCCGGCATCTTGGGCCCCGGAGTCGGTTTGGGATGGAGCGGTATCGCAGCCCGCGGCAAACAAGATCGGGACGGCAAAGAAGAGCACAGGGCGCAGCACCCCACTACACTAGGCAAATTTCACCGCGCATGCACTAGACTGCCGGCGTGCGTCGCCCCACCCCACCCTCCGAGCCCGAGGCCACGCTCGAAGGCACCCTTGAGCGCGTGGTCTTCGAAAGCGGCGATACGGGCTGGAGGGTGGTGCAGATGCAGGTGGCGGACGAGGTCCGGAGCGTGACCGCGGTCGGCATGCTGTCTGGCCTCACCGTCGGCGAGCCCGTCAAGCTCAGCGGCCGCTGGATCGATAACCCAAAATTTGGACGTCAATTCGAAGCCCAGGGCTACGTGCCCGTGCAGCCGACCTCGGTCCTGGGCATTCAGCGCTACCTCGGTTCAGGTCTCGTCGATGGCCTCGGACCGGGCCTCGCGGAGCGCATCGTCGAGCACTTTGGTCTCGAGACCCTCAACGTCATTGATAACAGCCCCGAGCGTCTCAAGGAGGTCGCAGGCATCGGCCAAAAGCGGGCGCGCAGCATTCACAAGGCCTGGCAGAGCGCGCGGCACATCAAGGAGGTGATGGTCTTCTTGCAAACCTACGGCATCGGCACCGCGCATGCTCTGCGGATCTACAAGCGCTACGGGGCCCGTGCGGTGCAGGTCGTCAAGTCCAACCCCTACCAACTCGCGCTGGACGTCAGCGGCATCGGTTTTCGGACCGCAGACCAGATCGCGCGCGCGCTCGGGCTGAGCCCCGAGGCTCCCGAACGCATCGAGGCCGGCCTGCTGCACGCGCTGGGCGAGGCCAGCGAAGAGGGCCACGTGTTCCTGCCCCTGACGGAGCTGAGTGAGCGTGCCGCGAAGATGCTGGGCTGCGAGGCCGAGGTTGCGCAGGCGGGCACACATCGGCTCGCGCTCAAGGGCCTCGTCATGCACGAAGATGGGCCGGTCTACCTCAGCCGCCTGCACCAGCAGGAGCAAAAGGCGGCCCAAGGCCTGCACGAGCTGCTGCAAACCGCCCTGCCAAAGCGCGACGGCACGCCCCAGGCTGCCGTCCGAGCCTATGAAGTGCAGTCTGGGTTGTCACTGGCTGCAGAGCAACGCGCGGCCATCGAGGCGGCGTGGAGTGAAAAGCTGCTTGTCATCACCGGGGGCCCGGGCACCGGCAAGACCACCATCGTCAACGGCATCATTCGCCTGCTGGAGCCCAGCGGAGCCCGCATTGTGCTGGGGGCCCCCACGGGGCGTGCCGCCAAGCGGCTGTCTGAGACCACCGAGCGTGAAGCCAAGACCCTGCACCGGCTGCTGGAGTACGCGCCCAAGGACGACGCCTTTGTGCGCAATGAGGACAACCCGCTCGAAGCCGATCTGGTGATCATCGACGAGGTCTCGATGGTCGACATCAACCTGCTGTGTTTCTTAGTGCAGGCCCTGCCGGTGCGCTGCCAGCTGGTCTTGGTGGGGGACGTCGACCAGCTGCCCTCGGTGGGCCCGGGCTCTGTGCTTGATGACATCATCCAGTCCGATCGGGCGAAGGTCGTGCGCCTGACCCACATCTTCCGCCAGGCCCAGCGGAGCCTGATTGTGCAAAACGCGCACCGGGTGAACGCAGGCGAGATGCCCACCCTGCCCGAGCCCGGGGACGCGCAGGCGGACTTCTACCTCTTCGAGCGCGAGGAACCCGAGGAGGTCCTAAGGACCCTCGAGACCCTGGTGACTCAGCGCATCCCTAAGGGCTTTGGGCTGAACCCGCAACGTGACCTGCAGGTGCTCACTCCGATGCATCGCGGCCTTTTGGGCGCGCAGAGCCTCAACCAACGGCTTCAGAGCCTGATGAATCCCAGCGGAGCCAGCTTCACGAGGGGGCAACACATCTTGCGCGAGGGCGACAAGGTGATGCAGACCAAGAATGACTACGACCTCGCTGTCTTCAATGGGGACATCGGGCGCATCAAGCGTCTAGACCCCGAGCAGAAGACGGCCCTCGTCGACTTCGAGGGCACCGAGGTGATGTACGAGGCGGCCGCGCTGGAGCACCTCACCTTGGCCTACGCCTGCACCATCCATAAATCCCAAGGCAGCGAGTATCCCGCGGTGGTGATCCCGGTCTCTACCCAGCACTTCGTCATGCTGCATCGAAACCTCATCTACACCGCCATCACGCGCGGAAAGCGCCTCGTGGTCTTGATAGGCAGCCGCCGCGCGCTGGGCATGGCGGTGCGCAGCGTGCGGGACCAAAGGCGCCACAGCGGGTTACGCCAGCGCCTGCAGAGCCGGGCCCCCTCGCCCTCCTGAGCGCATCACCCAAGAGTGTGCGAGCCGTCACACCGCGGTCCTTTCGCAAAGAGGTTTTCTGATCTGGCGCCGGTGCTCGGTCCATGAAGCAGACCCTGGAGGGACCGACACCATGACCAACGCGCATACCAAACTCTGCCTCACCCTTTCTTCAATGATTTTCGCGGCCTGCGGCGCTCCCGCCGACGAATATCGGGCCGCGTTGCCCAAGACTCAGGACGTTACGGTTCAGTATCCCGAGCAGACCAGCCAATCCCAAAATGGCCTCAGCCGGCAGGCGCTGGTGGGCGAGCCCGCCGAGTTCTACCTCAACGCCTACTATGAAAGCCGCAAGATCAACGGCTTTGGGCGCTTCGTCGTGCAGCTCGTCGAGACCATCACCGCCTACCCCGCCACCACCCTGACCGAGTCCTCCGCCACCTGGGGACCCTTTTCAGAGGACCGCGAGCCGAACGAGTTTCAGCTGCATGTGCAGCGGCAGGACACGCCCAGCGTGCACTACACGTGGGCCCTCGAAGGCCGCGCCAAGTCCGCCACAGACTGGACCGGGCTCGCAGGCGGCGCCTTTGAGCCGGAGACCACCCCGGATGAGGGACGCGGCTGGTTCGTGGTCGACTTCAACGCCATCAAGACGCTGGACCCCACGGAGGACGGCCAAGGACAGATCGCCTATGCCTTCGAAAAGAACGCCGAGGGCGTCGCAGTGCAGGTGCTCTTTCAGGGCATCGCAGAGGGCGGCGAGACGGTGAACGCCGCCTATGTCTTTGGCCAGCGCGCCGCCGGTGAGGGCTTCGTGATGTTCGCCTTCCCGGGCGACATCCACGACGATGACCCCACCAAGCCGGCACTCGAGGACCTGCTCATTC
>SPJJ01050055.1_pt1 | contig 12621 bp, 9 predicted proteins | sample 3741741 | NCBI WGS metagenome assembly SPJJ01 (sample SAMN10925908, study PRJNA522277) | cold seep metagenome | isolation source: Elba SIP-enriched marine methane seep metagenome, extraction at timepoint T1 | place: Italy: coast of Elba, Mediterranean Sea | collected 2014-05 | reverse complement strand
CTGATTTCAAATCTTGAACAAAATGGTTCAACCCAGAGCTGACTATGCCTATCGCAATTTTGCTCAAGTTTTTGTCAGATGTCCCAGAAACTTCATTCTTCTGGAGAATTATCCGGGTTAACATCTATTTGCTGAAAATTTAGAAAATATTATTTATTGTTTACCTATACTTTTGATTGCAAATAAAAGTTAACAGAACCAAACCATACAAAATAATCATGTCGATCAAATCAATCATCCTTGCGGCTGGCCAGGGCACTCGTATGCGTTCAAAGATGCCAAAAGTATTGCATCAAATTGCACATAAACCATTACTTGAACATGTCTATGACACAGCGACGATGCTGGAAGATAGTGTGGTGAATATCGTTTATGGGCATGGAGGGGAGCAGGTCCTTGAAACCTTAAAGCACATAGACACAAACTGGGTAGAGCAAAAGGAACGGCTGGGTACAGGGCATGCGGTGCAACAAGCTATTCATCTGATTGATGATGAAGATATTGTCATCATATTGTATGGCGATGTTCCGTTGCTAAAGTTAGAAACCATCAAAAAATTAATAACGAATGTTGATGAAAATACCTTGGCGTTATTAACGGTAGAATTAGATGATCCACGCGGCTATGGTCGAATAGTCAGACAAAATAATAAAGTCATCAAAATTGTAGAGCAGAAGGACGCGAACCAGAAAGAGTTGTTAATCAAAGAAGGAAATACAGGTATTCTGGCCGCAAAAGGCAATAAACTAAAGAAATGGTTATCAGCGCTAAGTAACAATAACGCACAAAATGAATATTATTTGACCGATGTGATAGAAATGGCGGTTAATGAGGGAGTCACAGTAAAAACCAGTCAGCCAGAAAGCCAGGATGAAGTGCTTGGCGTCAATAACAAAGAACAACTGGCCTATCTCGAACGAGTGTATCAACACGAGCAGGCTTTGACTTTAATGAGGCATGGAGTGACGCTTGCCGATCCAAACCGCTTGGATGTGCGAGGCACTTTTGAGGAGCTGGGTACTGATATTAATGTAGATATTAATGTCATTTTTGAAGGAAAAAACAGCATTGCGGATAACGTAAATATAGGTGCAAATTGCATACTAAAAAATGCAGTCATCAAACAAGGCGCACAAATTTTACCCAATTCGATTATTGAAGATGCCATCGTCGGCGAAGGTTCTAGAGTTGGTCCGTTCGCCCGATTGCGTCCACAGGCAGAATTGGCAGACCACGTACATATTGGTAATTTTGTTGAAATCAAAAAATCCACGGTTGCATCGGGAAGCAAAATAAATCACTTGAGTTATGTTGGTGATGCAGAAGTAGGCAGTAAGGTAAATATTGGAGCCGGCACGATTACCTGTAACTATGATGGCGCAAATAAATTTAAAACAATCATTGGTGATGGTGCATTTATTGGGTCTGACACGCAATTAATTGCGCCGGTTAAGGTCGGCAAAAATGCAACCATTGGTGCAGGTTCGACAATCAGCAAAGATACTCCCGATGAACAACTAACGCTCAGTCGCAGCAAGCAAATCAGTGTAGAAGGCTGGCAAAGACCTGTAAAAAAGGAGAAATAATATGTGCGGAATTGTTGGTGGGATTGCACAACGCAATGTTGTTCCAATATTAATGGAAGGCCTAAGACGTCTTGAATATCGCGGCTATGATTCTGCTGGTCTTGCCGGAATTGCAAATGGACATGTATTCAGAAAGCGGGCACAGGGAAAGGTCAGTGAATTACAAGCGTTAATTGACCTGGAACCGGTTGATTCCAAAATAGGCATTGCTCATACGCGCTGGGCAACCCATGGGAAGCCAAGTACAGCCAATGCACATCCGCATATATCAAGAGATGAGGTGGCTGTCGTGCACAATGGAATCATCGAAAACCACGAACAATTACGCACAGATTTAAGCTCAGGCGGCTATCAGTTTACATCGCAAACGGATACAGAAGTCATCGTGCACAAAGTGCATGAAAAATTACAAAGCAATGAATCATTGCTAGATGCGGTCAAGCAAACAGTTGCAGAACTGGAAGGGGCTTATGCCTTGGGTGTCGTAAACAAAGAACACCCAGAAACATTAATAACATGTAGAAAAGGGAGTCCATTAGTCATCGGGGTCGGTATTGGTGAATACTTTATTGCATCAGATATTGCCGCATTGTTGCCCGTGACTCAAAGGTTTATTTTTTTGGAAGAAGGCGACATTGCAGAAATAAGCATCGATAGCCTCGTTATTTATGACAAAGACGATCGCATCGTAGAGCGAACGATTCAAGAAAGCCAATTAAAAGCTGATGCCGTCGAAAAAGGGCAATATCGCCACTATATGCTTAAGGAAGTTTATGAGCAACCCTGGGCAATCAGTCAAACAGTGGAAGGCCGATTTATTGACAACCGCTTTCAAGAATCCTCCTTTGGACATAACGCGGCCGAAATATTTGACAAGATAAAATCGGTGCAGATTTTAGCTTGTGGAACCAGCTATCATGCCGGACTAGTCGCAAAATATTGGTTTGAAAAACTGGCGAGAGTGCCCTGCAATATTGATGTGGCGAGCGAATTCAGATACCGCCAACCGGTCATTGCAGAAAATACCCTGGTGGTTACCATATCACAGTCTGGAGAGACCGCTGATACCTTGGCTGCATTGTTGGAAGCAAAAAAAATGGGTGTAAAGTATGCGCTGGCCATCTGTAATGTCCCGGAAAGCTCACTGGTTAGAGAATCAGATTTGGTGATGATGACGCGTGCAGGCCCAGAAATCGGCGTGGCATCCACCAAAGCATTTACCACCCAACTGGTTGCATTGCTGATGTTAGTTGTTGCAGTGGGAAGAAGGTTTCAACTGAGTGATGAAACAGAGCAATTGATTTCATCCGAATTATTCTCCCTGCCGGGCAATGTAGAAAAAGCCATAGAGTTGGATCAACAAATAAATGAATTAGCTGAACAATTCTCTGAAAAGCACAATGCCTTGTTTTTAGGGCGAGGTACGCAATACCCGATTGCGATGGAAGGTGCGCTTAAACTCAAAGAAATCTCCTATATCCATGCAGAAGCCTACCCTGCAGGAGAATTAAAACATGGTCCACTGGCTTTAATTGATGCCGAAATGCCGGTCATTACCGTTGCCCCCAACAATAGCTTACTGGAAAAACTAAAGTCCAATATCCAGGAAGTCAGCGCGCGCGGCGGACAATTGATCGTATTTATGGATGAAACCTTAGAAGGAGAAGAGGCAGAGAATGTACAGATTATAAAAATGCCAAAAGTAGCGAATATCATTTCGCCCATCGTATACACAATCCCGCTTCAATTATTGTCATATCATGTCGCAGTATTGAAAGGCACAGATGTTGATCAACCAAGAAACCTGGCCAAATCGGTCACTGTCGAATAGAGTTATTCTTATAGCTCACTTTGTAGTCGAAACGAAGGTTAGGTATCGTTTCTGTACCGTCTGAGGTTTATCAACTTCAGGCGTCGGCCTTTGACGTAACTTTGGAGTATGTTCGTGCCGTACATTTCGTTCATAAAGCATTTAAAGCAGATTACGAGGTGAAAAGTCTTTAGCTGCTTTGAGTGTGCTCGCAAAATTAATGGCCGAATTTAAGGCTTTATCGGCTACAACAGGGCCTTCAGCTTCACATATAGCAATGTAGACGCAATGAAACATTTTACTTAATTCATTGTGATTAAAATTGTTTTTAAATGATTTGATATTAAGTGTGTTGCTCCATGCAATGAGCTGGATACGGTTGTTGTCATCAACATCACTTTGATGGAGTTGCTCAGTCAATGCCTCTTTAAAGAATAAATAGGTTTTGTTATTTGGGTAACTAAGTTCAGATGTTAAGCGGCAAATCAAAGCGACAAAGACAATCATCTCGACGCTGCCCTTGCGTTTATTTTTGTTAGAGCCAGATTTTTGCGTAGGTTGTTGTGTTGAGGGTGGCTGCGAACTGTGTCCAGCTTGCTTATCTTCAATGCCTTTAAATGTCAACATTTGTGGCATAGGGTCTGCGGGCAGTTCCTCTGCAGGTAAAGACAGGTTGTTATTAAGTTTGGGGTAAAGAGATGACACAACGCTACTATTAATACCCATCAGTTCAGCGGTGACGCCGACAAAACCGATATAGCTGAGTTTATCGGCGGATTGATCGCGTTTTTCCAGCATCCATAGCGCGTGCATTAACTGTTCTTCTGACATAACCTCCGAAAGTGTCAAGTAGGCTGCTTTTCTACGCAGTTCGGGGTCAAGAGGTTGATTAAGCGTGTTGTTGTACATAATTATTTTGATAATCCACTATGCGTGATTGACTGGTTAAATTCTGCATAGCCTTCTTCATTATGTTCGGTAAAATCAAGGCCTCTTTGTTCATGTAGACTGCTAGCTCTTAGTGGTAAAAAGAAATTCACCAGTTTAAACAAAAAGTAGGCACTAAAAAAGCCCCATATAAAAGCACTGAGTACACCAATCAGTTGAATGCTGACTCGACTGCTAGAAAACATATCGCCTTCATAAAAGAGTCCGGCTGCCAAGGTGCCCCAGGCACCAGAAAAACCGTGAACGGCAACAGCGCTGACAACGTCGTCTATTTTATAGCGTACCAGCATGTCACTGCCAAGAATGAGGATGATGCCAGAGATCAGCCCGGTGATGATACTCATACTGGCTGACATGCTTTGTGCGCCAGCGGTGACAGAGACCAGCCCCGCAATTGTGGCATTCACGGTTGTGGTCATGAGAATAGGGCGGTTGCTGAAAGCCTGGAATAATAAGGCGCCTAGTGCCCCTGCACAGGCACCCAGATGCGTGTTTAACAATACTTTACCCAATTTACTGTAATCTGTGGTGCTACCACCGTTAAATCCAAACCAGCCCAGCCACAAAATGAATCCGCCTAGGGCAATCATGGGTAGATTGTGTCCCGGGATGTAATGGGCATCTCCTGCTCTGGAAAAACGTCCTAGTCTTGGTCCAAGTACGATGACCGCAGCTAAGGCACACCAGCCTCCTATTGAATGAACCACTGTTGCTCCTGCAAAATCAATGAAGCCTAATTGTTTTAACCACCCCTGTTCAGCCCAGGCCCAATGTCCAAAAACCGGATAAATTAATGCACAGACCAGTATGGAGCAGATTAGATAAGATATAAACCGCATTCGTTCGGCGACGGCTCCACTGACAATAGTTGCCGCAGTGGCCGCAAACATGAGTTGAAATAATAGAGAGATAGTTTCATCGTTAGACAGTGTGTCTGGTAAAAAATTAGAGCTACCAATTAGACCGGACAGACTGTCCCCAAACATTATCGCGTAACCAAACGCCCAGAAAAACAAGCTGCCGAAACAGACATCCGTGTAATTTTTCATGATCACATTGATCGCGTTTTTAGCGCGTGAAGCCCCACACTCTAGTAATGCAAACCCAGCCTGCATGAAAAAGACCAATGCAATAGAGATGCCTATCCACACGGTTGTTGAAGATAACTGTGGGCTGGGTGGCATGGCCAAGACTGGAGCAGGAAAAAAACAGAAGGTGTAGATGAGTATTTTTTTAAGGTTTGAAATCGGCATGTTAAAAGGTAAAGAATTGAGTGGTCCAGATTGCTTATAAGTCATTCACTACAAGCGTAACACGTAAGAATCTACTGACAAGAGGAAGGCGATGTTTTGAGAATAGATTCAAAAAAAATGACAAAATTACTGGGTTATTTCTCAGGGGTCACTGGAATATCTTGCTGAATGGGGTCGAAGTGTTAAGTGTACTTTCTGATAACGTTTCCAAAATTCTAGCCGCACAATAAAAGACATCGTTGTGGCCGTGCCAGCGGTCAGTAAAATGAAAATGCCCTAACTCATTGGCTGCAAAATGGATGTTTTCTGTATGGAGTACAGATGGTTGGAGAATCTGTGCAGGGTTTGCAATAAAATTTTGCTTGTCTCCAAAATCAATGGCGTCTAATAAGGGCTGCCAGGTTGCATCAAACATAAAGCGAAGACTGCGATCATGATTGAGTGCCCCGCATATTTGCGAAAACACGTCAAAATGACTGAGTAATTCTCCTTTTTTGTTGATGACGCGTAGTGAAGAACAGTCATTGTTGAAATAAAAACCAATATCAGCATTTTTTAATGCAACAAAATTACACAGTTCATTCAGCTGAGCGTTCACCGGATCCCGTTTGTCGCCCGGCATATTGATGTTGTTCTCGCGTGGGTTTAACAGGTGGATTTTGCAACCAAATTCGGAAAGTATTTCGGTGGCAACCTCCAGAACCAGTTGATTAGGGCTAAGCAATGCGACAAAAAAAGGACGTAATGGGAATATATTTTCAAACAAAGCAGCAAGGTAGTCATCGATGTACAGTGGAGAAAATTTAATTGAGCCGCGTTCTGCTTTATGTGTTGTTTGAGGGGGGTTGGGTAAGACAAGGTTCGTATTAGAAAAAGCCTGTAAATCACCAGCAAGCGTGACACTGAGGCTCAACTGTTGGGGATGCAGGGGCGAATGAGCCAGGTATATACCCTGTGAGCCAGGGGCGTTTTTAATGCAAAAATTATAAATTGGCTGAGGAAGAAGCCCCGCATTAAATATGCTGCAGTGTGGGTGTAGTTGTTCGGTGATGGGTTTTATGATGGCATCATCAATGTGTTGGGATGACTTGGCAATGATCAGGTGTTGACTCTCTTGAGATGTCAAATGGGATGAGAGACTATTGCAAAGCCGGGTGATGTCGGCGTGAGTCAGTGTTTCTTCCCAAGTTCCGGTCAGAGAATAAGTGCTCGTGTTTTGAGATGTAGGAGAGTCTGCATCAGCGTTGATGTATCGTCTCATATCAGAGAGAGGGTCGGGCGGTAATTCAGTCTCAGCAGCCGATAAATATCGGTTTGTATCCAGCATGATTTTTGATACAGATTGGTTATCTATATTAAAAATTTGCGCGACGGCACTGACCATACCAAGAAAAGTAAGGCGGTCAGCGTGTGGATCCCTTTCCTCAAGCATCCACATGGCTCGCATTAACAGGTCATACTCAAGAATTTGGCTAAATGCTTTATACGCGGCTCTTCTTCGCAATGATAGAGGGAGAGGGTTAACGTGTTTAGGGAAGTTCATGAAGTGATATTCTATTGTAATTAATTATTCTAACGTTAGGATAAACTGCCATTGTTGTTGACTGACCGGCATGATAGAAAGGCGGTTTCCTCGTCTTACCAGGGCAAAGGTTTCTAGTTCTGGGCAGGCTTTCAATTCCTTTAACGAAATGGTGCGCGACAGTTTTTTTACAAATTTAATGTCTACCATTATCCAGCGTGGCTTTTCTGGGTCGCTTTTTGGGTCAAAATGTTTATCATCGGGATCAAAGGCGGTATGATCGGGGTAGCCTTGTTTAACAACTTCCATAATGCCGACAATGCCAGGCACATCACAGTTAGAATGATAAAAGAAAACCTGGTCTCCTACCTTCATGTCATCCCGCATCATATTTCTGGCCTGATAATTTCTTACGCCGTCCCAGTGTTCAGTTTGGTTGGGCATATTGATAAGATCATCTATGCCAAATTCCGAGGGTTCAGATTTCATTAGCCAGTAGTTCATCGGTATTCATCTCCTGAGGCGTGTCGTATTGGTGTGTGCGTTTAGTCACATGAAATAGTACACGTCGTAGCAAAAAAATTCGATAACAAAGCAAATGTGGGTATATTTCTTGGCGCTACAACTATAGTTAATTATACGTCCATGATGTTAATGCGGTTAGTAGAGTGCAATCAGATAGATGCATGATGACGAAGGCTCGGTGTTAATTACATATCAGTGTAAACAAAGTGCGCTATGATGGACATATCAGACAGAGGATTATCATGAAATATTACATTGGTTTATCGACTTTATTGCTTCCTTCACTTGCTTTGGCAAATTGGGGGGATAAGTGGGGGGAAATGCAGTGGGGGGTAGACTCTTCTATTGCCTCTGAACAAATCCCACTGGATTCTGGATGGAGTGTGTTAATTTTTGGGGTGTTACTGGTCATGGCTGTATCAGCGGTAAAAAGCAAAAAAATATTGAAGATATTTCCTGTTGTCATGATGTGTTTGTTGCCATTAACGTCAGATGCAGCCGAGTTAGTCGCGTTTGAGAATGGAGAGGTGGCAGATGCGGATGATGTTAACGCTAATTTTCAAGCATTAAATAATGAAATCGCAGCGCTAAAAGCTCAGGTAGCCGTGTTGGAATCTTTAAACCTGCAGTTCCAGCGTGTTGATGATGTGGTTACAATTCCTGCCGAATCCGAAGTTTATCCGGTTTCAGGCAATCATGTTATACATTGCCCCTCTGGCTGGGTGGCTATTGATGGGGCGTGGGGTGTCAACCATACGCTTAATGTTGAAATTCAAACAATGGTGAATGTAACCTCCAAAACATACCCTGAGCGTCGCTTGTTTAAATTGGAAGTGCCTAAGGTAGCGTTCGATTTTAGTGTGGATATTTGGGTGAACTGTGCTCGCATTTCGCCTTTAGCCGTAGCGAATTAGGCATAAGCAAAAAAGCGTCAATTAAATCAGCAGGGCTTGGGATGATGTTTCAATCAAGCCCTAGTTTACTTAAGCGATAACGAAACGAGCGGAAAGTCAGCCCCAGTTGCTTGGCGGCTGCAGTTTTATTCCAACGGTTTTGTTCTAAGGCGGTCGTCAGCGCTTTTTTCTCAATTTCTTCCAGATATGCTTCCAGCGATTGCGTTTGCGGATCAAATTCATCCGCTTCTGGTACGTATTTATCCTGCGGCAGGTTAAGGTCTTCCACTTCGATTTGTGCATTGTCGTAAAGTGCCAGTGCACGTTCCAGAATGTTTTCCAGCTCCCTGACGTTTCCCGGAAAATGATACTGCTGTAATGCCTTTAGCGCAGAAGGTGAGAGCGCGGGTTGAGACTGTTGATTGGTGCGGGAAAGTTTTTCCAGCAAAAATTCAGTTAACTGCGGAATATCGGAAGAGCGAGCACGCAGGGGAGGAAGGTTAAGTTCGATAACATTCAAACGATAATACAAATCCTGCCGGAAACTGCCTTCCAATACCATTTTTTCCAGGTCTTTATGGGTGGCGCTCAACACTCTGATATTAATAGTAATCTCTTTTTGGTCGCCCACGGGACGTATTTTTTTCTCCTGAATCGCGCGTAATAATTTCACTTGCAATGCAAGCGGCAGGTCAGCGACTTCATCCAAAAATAAAGTGCCATTCTGCGCAGCTTGAAATAAGCCCTGTTTGTCTGTGACCGCACCGGTAAAGCTGCCTTTTTTGTGCCCAAAAAATTCACTTTCCATTAACTCTTGGGGGATTGCGCCACAGTTAACGGCAATGAAGGGGTGCTCACCCTTGGGACTTTGTTGGTGGATCAAACGGGCGACCAGCTCTTTGCCGGATCCTGATTCGCCACTGATATACACAGGTGCTTGGCTGCGTGCCAGTTTTTCTATCTTAGAGCGAATATCACACATTAATTGTGAGTCACCCAGTATTTGATGCCGGGTTCTGCGTTCTTTGTTTAACTGCTTGGGGTGCGAGAGTTGTAGGGCATTATTGACCAGTTGCCTGAGTGCAGACAGGTCAACCGGTTTGGATAAAAAATCAAACGCCCCGCATTTCATGGCCTTAACCGCAATATCCATGCTGCCGTGTGCAGTGATGACGGCACATGGAATATTACGATCAGATGCCTGAATGTGTTTGACTAATCCCAGGCCGTCACCATCGGGTAGACGCATATCGGTCAGGCATAAATCAATTTTATGCTCGACAAGCATACTTTGCGCACTGTCTAGATCTGCGGCAGAAAGCGTAGCAATGTTCATACGTTTGAGAGTGATCTCCAGCAGTTCCCTGATATCAGGTTCATCGTCAACGATTAAAGCGGTTGGTTGAGTCATAAGTCTATTGCGCCTAGATCGGCATTGGCCAGGTAGAGAGAGAAACAGGTGTGTTTATGTGCTAAATCATAGCTTAATTTTGCCTGGTTGAGTTCAGCCAGTTCGCGTGAAATATAAAGGCCGAGTCCGGTGCCTTGGCTAGACGTGGTAAAAAAAGGTTCAAACAAGTGTTGACGTGTTTTGCAGTCAAGCCCTTCGCCCTGGTCGATGATATTAATGCAGGGGTGCTTGTTTCGTTGTAGTAATTCGATTAACACGGAACTTTGCGGAGGGCCGTAGTGTATGGCGTTGCTGCACAAGTTGGTTAAAATTTGCCGTAAATGTCCGCCGTCTATCAACGCAGTGAGTCCGGTTTCTGCAGTGCTGAAAGTAATTCTTTGTGTGTCAATTTCATTTTCTGAACAAAAATTACTGATGAAATCAGGTAACCAGGAGTCCAGCCTGATATGTTGTTTTTGAGAAGGGGTGCGGCGGGATAATTTTAAAATATCTTCAATAATATGGTTTACGCGTAAACTGTGATTTTGAATGATTTCAGTCAGCCTTTTGTTTTCTGCAGAAAGGTTTGCTTCTTCAGATAATAACTGACCGGCATGGCTGATGGCGCCAAGTGGGTTACGTATTTCATGGGCAATACTGGCCGTCAAGCGCCCCAGAGAGGCGAGTTTATTGTGTTGCAGTCGTTGATTGTATAAAGCCATGTCTTCCAACATGATTAGGCATAAATCCTCGCCATGTAAATGCAGATTGGAAAAGCGCGCTTGAATGTGAATGTCGTCAGCCGGCTTTAAGGAAATAACACCCTCGTCATGCCCTTGGAGCCACTGAGCAAGTGCATGAGCAAGTGCGGGATGAATCTGCTGGATGGTTTGTAACGGGGCTTGTTGTTGAAAAAAACGTAAACTCGCTTCGTTAGACAAAATTATACGTTGTGCGGGGTCGCTTATGATAACGCCGCTTTGTAAATGTTGAATAATATAGCGGTTTAATTCTTCAAGGCGGAGAATGGTTTGTTGATGTTGATTGGCAAGACGTTCAGACTGTTCTGTACGTTGCGCCATCAGTAAGGAAAGAATGGCGATAGTAAAAAAAGATGCCCCCAGCAACCCTGCGCTACTTAGTGAAGAGTATGACTGGTTGTATTCCTGGATGAAATAGAGTTGTTCAGAAAAAACCGCAAAGCACGCAATGGCGGCCAGAAAAAGGCAACAACGTCCACCGATCAATAAACCCGATGCAGCAATTGGAATCGCCAACAAAACGCCCAGGCCGCTGTTGACGCCGCCACAGGCATGCATGATCAAGGTCACAATAAGGATGTCAGAAAATATCACCGATTGCGCTTGCGTTGTGTAAGAAAAGATACGCCAGAAAAGAAACGGCGCGGTTGTCAAAATAAAAAATAAATAGCCGAAACTGGTGGCTTTATAAAGCGCTGCATTGAGGCTGCCTATCGTCTCTCCACCAAGAGAGCCGTAAAACAATATGATCAACAAACAGGCGAGTACGAACCGGTAAAGAAAGTATATTTTTAAGAGTAACCAGGCCTGTTTGCTCGGCAGGCTGTAATGTTTAGATAATGGGCAAGGGTAAATAGTCTGTTCCGTCTCTAAAGGCATAAGTTACATTCTTTTATCTATGGTTAAGCAGGGAGGCTATCCAAAAACAGGCTGATCTATTGTGGTTCAGCCTGATGGGTTAGATTCCTCAATCATTATTGTTAAATAATCGGCCTATTCGCCTCGCTCGCTATTCTTTATCAGGCAATTCGAGAGCCTGACGTTAAGGTTTCATCGCAGCACAGTATGCAAGCACTTGATGCCTCATTGGAATCAATATCTTTCGTTCTGTTATCCGCATTGACATCACAGATTCAGGTAGAATAATGCAGGAAAAGAAAATTCAGCCAGGAGGTCGCCGGGGTGTTGGCTGTGTAACGCATTGGCGCCTGTGATACCCCTTAAGCTTCCTGGTTAAAGCATAGCATTTACATCGTATTATCAATACAGCACATTTGAATTCAGGAGCATTGCATGAATATACATGAATTTCAGGCCAAACAGCTTTTTCGCGAGTTTGGGGTTCCTGTTCCGGCAGGAGCAGAAGCAACCAGTGGCGCAGTAGCGGCACAAGTTGCACAGGAAATCGGCGGAGACAGTTGGGTTATCAAGGCGCAAATTCATGCGGGTGCGCGAGGCAAAGCAGGCGGCGTTAAATTTGCTAAATCGAAGGATGAGGTGACGGAGTTTGCCGATGAAATGATCGGAACCATGCTGGCGACGATACAAACAGTGCCAGAAGGCTTGCCGGTTAACTCGGTGATGGTGGAAGCCCCCAGCCCGATCAAAAGTGAATTCTACATCAGTTTGTTACTGGACAGAGCCACAGAACGCGTCATGTTTATGGCTTCTGCCGCAGGCGGCATGGATATTGAGGCCGTGGCGGCAGAAACGCCGGAAAAGATTACTACGATTCAAGTGCATCCGGCAGCAGGCCTGCAACCGTACCAATGCCGCAATGTGGCAAAAGTACTGGGCTTGGGCAAAGATCAAAGCAAGCAACTGGCGGTTGTGATGAAAGGCATGTATGACTTGTTTATGGCGAAAGATGCCAGTCAGATCGAAATCAACCCACTGGTAGAAACCGAAGACGGTGCCATTTTAGCGTTGGATG
>SPJJ01025574.1_pt1 | contig 12632 bp, 12 predicted proteins | sample 3741741 | NCBI WGS metagenome assembly SPJJ01 (sample SAMN10925908, study PRJNA522277) | cold seep metagenome | isolation source: Elba SIP-enriched marine methane seep metagenome, extraction at timepoint T1 | place: Italy: coast of Elba, Mediterranean Sea | collected 2014-05 | reverse complement strand
CTCGATGCGATGGAACCTCCCTGGGTTCGAGCCCACCGACCACAGCATCAACCTGGACACGAGTGCCGGTGAGGTCAGCTGGCGGTTCCGCGACCACGAGCTGACGTTGCTCGACTGGGAGTACGACCGCTGGATGGAGCTCGAGATCCAGGCACTGAAGCGCGCTCGCGTCCCCCCGCAATGACGATCGGCGTCTCGCCCGCCGAGGGATCGTTCACCCGCGGTCGCGGAAGTGACCCAGCGCTCGTTCGTTTCTGAACCTAAGCGAAATTTCCGGGATTGCGCACTTCCCTCGAGCCGGCATCGATGGCTATCCTCCGCGACGCGAGGTCGCAGGCCCCCATGAAGATCACAAGACCCACGAAAAGCATCGTTGGAATCGCCGGGTTCGTCGCTTTGGTGACGGCTTGCCAAGAGCCGAGTTCGGAGGGTCCCGTCGAAACCCAGGTTCGCGATGGGGAATTGGCCCTCCCGGGGACCGAAGGCCGCTTCGAAACCCGCGCGATGACCATGCTGGATGGCACGGCCCGCATCGTCCACTATCTCATCGACGGTATCGAAGAGCACGAGATCGTTCTAGCGGATGGAATGGAAATTCCGCGGGATGCGGTCGTCCGGGCGTACGGGGACGTCAACGAAGACGGTGTCATCGAGGTTGCGGACTTCGACATCCTCGAGTTGGCGCCGCAGCCCCTCATCGATCCCGACCCGTACGCGCCGCGCCGCATCGCCACCATTCTGCTGACCTGGGAGGGCGCGGCGGGCATCAACAACGGCACCGCCGAGCAGAGCATGTACACGGGCGAGAAGTCCACGAACGTGTTCTACGGCGAGAACTCCTACGGCAAGGAGACGATGACGGGTCGGATCTTCGGCCCCTACGAGATCGCGCAACCGGCCGGGTGCAACTCCACCGCGATCGCTTCGGCGGCGCAGCAGGTGTTCGCCGAGCGTGGCCACAACATCGATGACTGGGACCAGGTCATGTACTACTTCCCGCCCGGCATCAGCGGGTGCGGATGGTCGGGGCTGGCCAGCGTTGGCTCGGTCGAGTTCCCGGCGCGCGACAGTTGGTACAACGGCTCGTTCGGCTGCGTCGTTCGCAACCAGGAGCTCGGCCACAACTACGGCATGGGCCACTCCCACGCCTACAACTGCCCCGACGAGGTCATCCTCGACGACGAGGCGTGCAGCCACATCGAGTACGGCGACCCCTATGACCCCATGGGCGGCGGGTGCTACCACATCAACGCGGTCCAAAAGGGCTACATGGGCTGGCTCGAGGGCTGCAACTTCGTCGAAGCGACCGAGGATGGCCTCTACAACGTCTCCGCGCTCGAGTTGCCGTGCAACGGGCCCCAAGCGATCCGCATTCCCACCTACGACGGCCGCTGGTACTACCTCGAGTACCGCAACCGGATCGGCGAGTTCGACCTGTCGCTCTCCGACGGTGTCATCGCGCACGTCGCCGGCGACATCAACGGCTTCGGGCCCTCGCCTTACATCCTCGACCTCGGCGTCGGTGGCTTGATGCGAGAGGGTGACTCGTTCACCGATCCGGGGGGCGGTGTCACGTTCAGTGTCGTCGAGAACGGCGACACCCATGCCGTCGTGCAGGTCACCTACGACGAGACCTTCAACCAGTCGCCGCCGACCTGCATCGACGGCAGCGACCCGGGCACCGACGGCGGAGCCGTGGGACGCCTGGAGTGCTCCGATACCGCCTACCCCGGCGACTCGGAGCCGCCCACGGTCACCATCACCTATCCCGCCGACGGTGAGGTGTTCGAGCCGGGCGCGGACTTCCTGCTCACGGCCGAGCCCGCCGACGACCGCGGCATCATGGAGCTCGAGCTCTACATCAACGGCGAACCGCAGTTCAAACTGTACGAGCCACCATGGGAGTGGGAGGTCATCAACATCCCCGAGGGCGTGTACGAGTTCGGCGTGGTCGCCCGCGACAGCCGGTTCTGGGCCCCGAGCCAAGCCGTGACGATCGACGTCGGCGAGATCGAGGACGAGCCCGAAGATCCCAGCGGCGGTGAGTCCAGCGGTGGTCCTGACTCGGGGACCGACGGCGACGACACCTCCGAGCCCGAGCCCGAGCCCGAAGACGACGGAGCCGATACGGACGGCGACAGCGGGGGGGATGCCTCGGCCAGCGGTGACGACGGCGGTTGCCGAACCGGCGGCCCCGGTGCGCCTGCGAGCGCGGTGCTCCTGCTCGCGCTCGGCTGGGTCCGGCGCCGCCGCTAGTTCCGGTTGCTAGCCCGCGACGAACGCTTCCACCTGCTCGGGTGGGAGCGTTTGTTTCATGTGCAGGGCGTACGCCAGGAGCGACTGACGCCCGTCACCGACGGAGCCGGAGGCCCGGGAGGCGAGCGTCTCGTAGAGCGTGCGCTGCAGCAGATTCTCCGCCAGCAGCTCCGCACGCTTCAGGGCGCGGTAGAGCGCATCGGCGTGGCGGGCGTCCTTGGCGGCGCGGCGGAGTCGACGGATCGCCCACGCTCGGACTCGAGCGGGCTCGACCGCGGCGAGGACGGCCTCGATGTCCTCGCCGGACAGCGGGCTGCCTCCCCGTCGCTCGTGCCATAGGCACGCCAATGCGACGTTCACGTCCAGTCCGTGCTGGTCTTGAAGCGCGAGGCAGGCAGTCCTCACCCCGGGCTTGGCGTAGTGCGCCAGCGAAAACGTCCACAGAGGGCAGACGTGAAAGTCCTCGTCGATCGCGACCACGGTGGCGGTTCTACCAGCCCGGTTGCAACCCGCCACCGGCTGTGGCGTCCTGGTTGGCATGTCCGGGAGACTCCGATGGTCCGCGCTGACGCTCGTCGTCGCGTGCGGCACTCCGCAAGGAGGCACCGGCGTGGGTTGGGAGGGACTCGACACCGAAACGTCGACGGGTGGGACGCCGAGCGGTGACTCCCGCGACGACGGGCCCGGGCCGAGCGGGGGCACCGGCGTTGACGACACTGGTTCGGACGATCCCAGCGTGGGGGATGCGTCGACCAGCGGGGCCCCGCCGATCGACTGCTCGCCGGCATGGAGCCCGGCGTTCGTTGGGTCCCCATGCGGGAGCGATGATGATTGCGCGTTCGAAGGTGGCGCATGCATCACCGAAGGCGAGGGATTCCCCTGCGGCACCTGCACCGTGGCGTGCGAAGGTCTTTGTCCGGACCAAGACGGTGCGCCGGAGACCTTCTGCGTCGACAGGGGCGACCTCGACCTTGCAGGCGGCGGCACCTGCCTGTCGCGTTGCGACCCCGGCATCGTGGGAGGCAACGGATGCCGAGACGGCTACGCGTGCGCCGTGTTCGAGCGCTTGGGCGAGCCGCCGGGAAGCGCCGGCGTCTGCGTACCCACCGACGTCGCTGGCGGCGAAGCGGACACCGCCTGCCAAGAGACCCTCCTCGAGCTCGGGGCCGTGTTCACGCCCACCGTGCACACGCCCGACTCGCCCGCTGGACACCCGAACCTCGTCTGCGAGATCGACGACCCCGTCCTGCTCTACGGGCCAATCAACGGGGTGGCGCTCGAGAACGGAGGCGGAAGCGACGCTCCCGTGCTCGTCGGCTGCGACACCGCGGTGTCGATCGTGGGATCCGCCGCCGTGGCCCAGATGCTCGGCGCGGAGACGATCATCCACTACGGCACCTACAACTGTCGCGTCATCGCGGACACCGACACGCTGTCCGAACACGGACTCGCTCGGGCGATCGACATTGGCGGGTTCGTGATGGACGACGGCACGACGGTCTCCGTCTTCGGCGATTGGGAAGACGGCGTCGCCGACCCCGTGACGCCGGCGGGGCAGATGCTCCGCGGATTCACCGACCAGGTGTGGGCGATGGGGCTTTGGAACATCATCCTCACGCCCGAGTACAACGCCGCGCACGACGACCACTTCCACGTCGACCTGACGCCCGGTGGCAATACCTACGAGTGATGCGTGGCGACTCCAAGATCTGCGGGTCCTGTGGGCGCGCGTTCGAGTGGCGGAAGAAGTGGGAGCGCAACTGGGACGCGGTCCGCTACTGCTCGGACGCTTGCCGGCGCGCCAAGGTCTCGGTACGTGACCGAGCGCTCGAGGCCGCGATCGATGAGCTTCTCGAGGCTCGGGGCCCGGGAAAGAGCATCTGTCCCAGCGAGGCGGCCCGCCGTGTCGACTCCGAGGACTGGCGGCCGATGATGGAGCCTGCCCGTCGAGCCGCGCGGCGGATGGTCGCGCGCGGCGAACTCGAGATCTGTCAGCGCGGCCGGGTCGTAGACCCCACGAAAGCGAAGGGCCCGATCCGATTGCGGCGGCCCTGAACGCATCGAGCCGGTCACCCCAGCGGGGCAACCGGCTCGAAGAACCGAAGGTGCGGCGTCAGCTGAAGAGGCCGCCGAGTTTGTCCTTGATGTTGTCGACGACGTCACCGCCGAGGAGCTCGGGAACCTTGTCGGCATTCTCCTTGAGGAACTCGATCACCTGCTTGGCTTGCTCCTCGCTGATGCCCACTTTTTCGGCCATTTGCGCAATGAAATCTTCGATCATCTTTCGTGTCTCCGTTGGCGGTAAGGCCCGTGGGGGCCGGCGGCAACCAGCATCTGCACATCCCGGGCCGAATCGCAAACGCCAAGCCCTCGGCGCCGCTTTCCCGCGCTATAGAGGCCTGTGGTGCATTCTCGCAGTCCGTGGCTGCGCGCCCCAGCGGGGCAGGGTGCCGCGCCCACCCCGTATCATCCCCGGGTGCGCGCGGACTCGTACAAGACCACCTCCTTGGACGATCGCTACGACGCGATCATCGTCGGGTCCGGCCTCGGTGGCCTGACATCCGCGCTGCTGCTGGCCCAGACCGGCAAGAAGGTCCTGGTGGTCGAGCGCCACTGGGTCCTGGGCGGCTTCACCCACGTGTTCAAGCGCAAGGGGTGGGAGTGGGACGTCGGCGTTCACTACGTCGGCGAAGTTCACCGAGAGCGCAGCGTGCTTCGGCGGTTGTTCGACCATCTCACCGACAGCGAGCTGCAGTGGGAGGACATGGGCGAGGTCTACGACCGGATCTGGTTCGGGGACACCGAGTATCCCTTGCGCTCTGGGGTCAAGAACTTCAAGGCCGACATGACCGCGCGTTTCCCCGCCGAGAAGGACGCGATCGCCCGCTACCTGGATCTGGTGTTCGAGGTCTCCAAAGCATCGCGAACCTTCTACGCCGAGAAGGCGCTGGGCGACGTGACGGCCTTCTTGGGCGGCAGACTGCTGCGTCGCAAGTACATGACGTTCGCCCGGCGCACGACCCATGACGTGCTCAGCGAGCTCACCGCGGATCAGAAGCTGATCGGCGTGCTCACCGGGCAGTACGGCGACTACGGCCTTCCGCCGCGGCAGAGCAGCTTCGCGATGCACGCGACGCTCGTGAAGCACTACTTCTCGGGCGGCGCCTACCCGGTCGGGGGATCGGCTCGGATTGCGGAGACGTTTGCTCCGCGGATCGAGGCCCTCGGCGGCACCTTGGTCACCCGGGCCGCGGTGGAGGAGATCGTCATCGAGCACGGGAGGGCCGTCGGGGTCCGCATGGAGGACGGCCGCGTGCTGCGAGCCGACCTGGTGATCAGCAACGCGGGCGTGCTCAACACCTTCGGCAAGTTGCTGGGCGACGTCGGCAAGGCGCGGGTCGGCGCAACCGACAAGCTCTCGAAGCTGCGCCCGTCGCTGGCGCACGCCAGCCTGTACATCGGCCTCGACGGCACGGCCGAGGACCTGAACCTTCCGCGGGCCAACCATTGGGTCTACCCCGACGAGTACGACCACGATCGCACGGTCGCTCGATTCGAGGATGACGAGGAAGCCCCGCTGCCGGTGGCATACATTTCGTTTCCCTCGGCCAAGGACCCCACCTATCAGGAGCGCCACCCCGGGAAGTCGACGATCGAGATCGTCACGCTGATGCCGTGGAGTCGAGTGGCGAAGTGGGCGGACACCCCGTGGAAGAAGCGCGGCGAGGAGTACGATGCACTCAAGGAGCGTTGGTCGAACCGGCTGCTCGCCGAGCTCTACGCCAAGGAACCGCACCTCGAGGGCAAGATCACGTTTCACGAGCTGAGCACCCCGCTGAGCACGCAACACTTCACCGCGTACCAGCACGGCGAGATCTACGGCCTCTCCCACGACCCCAACCGGTTCGAGCAGCGCTTCCTCCGTCCCCAGACGCCGGTCCAGGGCCTCTACCTCACCGGCCAAGACGTGTGCACCTGCGGGGTGGGAGGAGCCTTGGTCTCCGGCTTCCTCACCGCGTCGGCGATCACGGGCGAGAACGTCTTGATGGACGTGCTCAAGTCCCGCGCGTGAGGCCGTGGCGTGTCAGCTTGCGGTACAGGGTCGCCCGGCCGATCCCCAACCGCCGCGCCGCCGCGGTCAGGTTGCCGTTGCAAGCCTCCAGCGCGTCTCGTAGCGCACGTCGTTCGGCGTCGGCCATCGTAGGGCCCGCCGGAGGCGTCGCTGGGGGCTCGGACGACTCTCCGGTGCCTCGCACGATGCTGCGCAGTCCGAGCTTCGAGGCACTGAGCGTTCCGCCGCGGTGAGCCACGACGCTGCGGTGAGCGACGTTGGCGAGCTCGCGCACGTTGCCGCGCCACGGGTGGGCGCGCAGGGCCAGCCAGACATCGTCGTCGATCGCCGGCGGTTGGCACCCGATCGCCGAGGCGTGATGCTGGATGAAGTGCTCGAACAGAGCCCGAATGTCCTCCGCATGCTCTCGGAGAGGAGGGACGTCGATTGGATAGATCACCAAGCGGTAGAAGAGGTCCTGTCGAAACTCGTTCTCGGTGACCATTTGCTCGAGATCGCGGTGCGTTGCTGAAAGAACCCGTACGTTCACCGGTGTCGGCTCGGCCGCACCCACCGGCTCTACGGTGCGCTCCTGTAGCACGCGAAGCAGGCGGACCTGGGCGGCCGGGGTCAGCTCGGCCACCTCGTCGAGCAGGAGCGTCCCTGCATCGGCGAGCTGAAACTTGCCCTTCCGACTCTGCGTGGCGCCGGTGAACGCACCCTTCTCGTGCCCGAACAGTACGCTTTCTTGGAGTGTCTCTGGAATCGCGCCGCAGTTGAGTGCCACGAAGGGGCCATCGGCGCGCGCGCTCGCGGCGTGGATGGAGCGCGCTACGAGCTCCTTGCCGGTGCCGCTTTCGCCGTGGATGAACACGGTGATGTCCGTATCGGCGACCTTGCCGATCTCCTCCCGAACGACCCGCATGGCGGGAGAGTCGCCGATCAGCAGCGGCGCTTCGGACCGGGTTCGCGCCGGCGCGGCCGGGATCACCGGCGGACGCAGGGCCGCCTCCACCACCCGCAGAAAGCCCGCGCGATGGATCGGCTTGACCACGAAGTCGAACGCGCCGAGTTTCATGCACTCGACCGCGGTGTCGACGGCCTCGTCGGCAGTGAAGACGACGACGCTGCACGGCAGGCCGCGCTCCCGTAGGTCGCGAAGGACCGACAGCCCGTCGGTCTCGGGCATGTTGAGATCGAGGCAGATCAAGGCCGGAGGCGGTCCTTGGTGGTCCAGGTAGGCCTGTCCGCTCCCAAATCCCACCATGCGAAAACCCGCCGACTGCAGCCAGGCTCCCAGCAACAGGCGGATCTCGGCATCGTCGTCGACGACGTGGACGCAGGGCTCCGAACGCGACATGCAGCTTCGGCTCCTTTCATGCGGCCCACGAGGTTCAATCGCCAGCTCCGCCTTGGGCGAGGCCGCACACGGACGGCCCGACTCGGTCCGGGTCTGGCCGCTCATGTTCCGCCGCGTTCGGGCGATGATGGAGTTCGATGCGGACGCCGCAGGACCCGATCGTGCGCCTGCTCGTCGTCGACGACGACGACGCGACGCGATCTCTGATGACCAGCGTGCTCGAGCACTGGGGGTACTGGGTCATCGAAGCGCGCAGCGGCGGAGAAGCGCTCGCCCTGCTGCAGAAGCGGGACTTCACGGCGATGCTGACCGACCTTCAAATGCCGGTCTTGGACGGCTTCGTGCTCGTCCGCCAGATCCGCGCCCGGGAAGAACGTGAGGGGCGCCTACGGCTGCCGGTGATGGCGATTTCCGCCCACGCCACCCTCGCAGCGCGCCGCGAATGCGCACGCCTCGGCTTCGACCGCGTGCTGGCCAAGCCGTTCGACTGGGACGCCGTCGCCGGGGCGCTCGTCGACCTGTGTGGTCAGTCGGGAAACGCCGCCGTTCGAGAGCCGCGCGAGGTGGGACCGGAGGTGCGGATGCTGGTGCCCGGGTTTCTCGCGGCTCGACGGCGCGAGCATCTCTGGATGGAATCGGCGCTCGCCGAGCGCGACTTCGGGGAGATCGCCCGCTTGGGCCACCGGCTCAAGGGCTCTGGCAGCAGCTTCGGCTTTCCCGAGCTCACCTCGATCGGTGCGCGCATCGAACGGGCCGCGAAGGCCGGAGATGCCGACGGCTGTGGCATCGCGCTCGAAGAGCTCGCCCAGTGTCTGGTCGAAGCGGCCTAGCCCCCGCAGGCGCTCTGGATGACCTGGGTCGCGCGTCGGAAGGGTGCTTCGAACGAAGTGGCGCAGATCGACTCGGTGAGCCCGAACGGGAAGCGGCTCGTGAACGAGGAGAGCACGTCGGCCTGCTGAGCGTGGCCGCTGCGGCGACACGTGTCGGCCTCGGTGTGTGCGATCGTCAAGACCACGATCGCTTCGTCGTTGCCACCCTTGGCCTCCACGAGCGTGTCGTACGCTTCGCTGGGCGCGGCGTCTTCGTCCGTGACGATGATGACGACCAGGAGAGCATCGCTACGAAGAAAACCCTCGTTGCACGCCTCCACCGCGTCGAGCGTCGGGTCGACCGCCGATCGGATCGCCGTGAGCGGCCGTTCGCTGGTCGAGCCCGTCGTGCCGACCTTCACCGTGCACTCCAGCGCGTCTTCGAGATCGTCGGCCTCGGTCATGAACCGATGACCCTCGGCGAAGGGACCGCATTGCCGCTGCGAGCTGTTGTGCCCGCCCGTTTGCGACACCAGCGCCCCCACTTCATCGCATCCGGGGGCGTTGTGGTCGTAGCCGTCGGTGGTCACCACGCCGATGTGGACCGAGTCCACCGCGCCGGTGACGTCGTCGACGCCGTCCAAGAAGTCGAGCACGCCGAGCGCCAGCTTGTGCTGGTTGTCGGCCATGCTGGACGAGTTATCGACGACGAACAGGAAATCGACCTTGTCGCAACCGTCGACGAGGGGGTCGTAGACCTCGTCTTCGCTGCGGATGCCGCCGTCGAGGACGTCGATGGGCGTACGGCCGCAGCCGAGCGCAAGTGAACACGCCAAGAGAGCCGCTCGTCCGCATCGCTCCATCCTCTGGGTCAACGCGCTCCACCCGGCGTGCTTACGGCGCCGACGGATTTCGCGCTCGCCTCGTTCGATCGCGGGTTTCTTGCGGCGATCGGGTGGCGGAGGCCATCGGTCGAGGTACCATCGACGGGCGTGTCGGCGGTTGCGATCGTCTCCGTAGCGGCGGTGTGTGCGGGTTACTTGTGGCTGGAGCGCCACCAGGTCCAGCGCGCCGCTCGAACTCGGTTCCTCGAGCGTCGTCGGTCTGGCGCGCTGCGTTGGTGCGGGCCCGGCCCAACTCCAAAGCTCTCCGAGTCCAAGCAGCTCGAGCGCCGCATCGAAGACGCGGTCCGCTGTGCCGACGTCGCCTGGACGTACTACGACCGACTGTTCCTGTGCGGGCCCCCGGGCGAGTCGCCGTTCCAGCTCCGGCGCGCTCGGGTCGACGCTGCGCAGCGGCGCTTCGCTGTCGCGGCGGCCAAGCTCGAGCGCCAGGCAGAATCGTGGATCGCGGCGGCGGACTCGGACCCCGCGGTGGACGACCAGGCTCGGCTTGCGATCCGCAGGATGCAGACCTGGCTCAGCGATCACCCGGTGCCCGCTCGATTTCCGGTCGGCGACGCTCCGGGGTCGGCCGACGCGACCGTGGACATGCTGGAGAACGCGCTGGCCAATCTGCGTCAGCGACGGATGAAGGGCCCGCCCGCGGACCCCTTCCGCAGAGTCAGCGGCGCGGCCACGCGACAAGATGTCACGGGACACCCGCTGGCCGTGTCGCCACGACACGACCGCGCGTCGGCGCACTCGCTGTCGGTTTGAAAGCACGGCCGGCCCGGCCTGGCATGGCGCTTGCGAGTCCACGGGACATGCAGGCATCTCCGTGGTTCCTCGAAGTTGTCGGCCGCGCTCCGCGGTGGCATCGCACCGTATGGCTCGCGGGCCTGCTGCTGCTGTCGCTCGGTGTGGGTTGGGCGTTCGCGCTGAGCGTCGACGACGGCTGCGTGGACAAGCGGGACGCGACCGGCCGCGTCCTGGTTCAGATGCGTCAGGGCATCCAGATGGCGCGTCTGAGCGCCGGACCGCACGCCGGCTGCCCTGAAGCGCTCGCCGCGGCCACGCTGGGCGGGGTCTTGGACCAGGGCATCGATGCGTGGCAGCGCCCCGTTGAGATCCGCTGTTACGGCGACACCTTGGTGCTCCGCTCGCATGCCCACGATCTGGAAGATCCCTTCGATGACGTGGTGCTCGTGACCCCGATGCCGGCGCAAACGAGTCGCGAAATCAGCCTGGCCGAGGGCTTGCGCTAGGCGCGCCCTCGGAGGCGTTCATGGTCGGCGAAAAAAGACGCTTGTGAGTCGCTCCCCGGGTGGGCACGATGTCGCGCCTGACGAGCCTTCGGGCCTGCTTGACCATGGGAAGCGACGACGCAATCGAATTTGACGGTGTGATCAAAGAGGTCCTCAGCGGAGGAACCTTCAAGGTGGATGTGGGCGAAGGCCACACCGTGATCGCGAAGCTCTCCGGACGCATGCGGCGGCACCGGATCCGGGTGGTTCTGGGTGACCGCGTCAAAGTCGAAGTGTCGCCCTACGACCCGACGCGCGGTCGGGTCACCTACCGTCAGCGCTAGCGCAACGCACGGAGGTCGATCGCGCAGCGTCGCGATGGGCAGCGTGCGATCGAGAAGGCGGGGTTTCGCGAGTTCGCGGGCCCCGCCGCCGCTTTGTGCAACACTGGTGATCCCATGCGAGCCGCCCAGGGCCCCCTGCAAACGCAAGCTCTCCAGACGATGCGCGAAGTCCTGAGCGACGAGTTTCGCACGTTGCAGGTGAAGCACTACGCCATCGAAGAGGACTTCGACGATGGTCACTGCACCATCCGGTGTCAGGCGGTCGAGAACCCGGGCGAGCGCGCGTTCGAGGTGAACGGCAAGGGGGTCGGTATGCTCGACGCGTTCTTCTCGGCGCTGCGCGAGCGATACCAGGGCGAGTTTCCATCCCTCGAGTCGATCCGCTTCACCAGCTTCTCGGTACGGGGGCTGATGGGCGACGCCCACGCCGAGCAGGCCACCGACGCGCAGGCCGAAGCCACCGTGGGCGTCACCAACTCCTCGGGCGTGGAGTTCCACTTCACCGCGCTCTCCCCCTCGGTCAGTCACTCCTCGATCGAGGCCGTCCTCGCCGCGGTCGAGTACTTCGTCAACTCCGAGCAGGCCTACGTCCGGATCTACAAGGCCTTGCAGCACCACCGCACCAGTGGGCGCCCCGAGATGGTGGCCCGCTACACCGAGCTGCTGGCCGACATGGTCAAGAACACCTCGTACTCGTCGGCGGTCGAGCGCCTGCAGCAGCAGGAGTAGGGCCGCATCAACCCGCCGGCGGCGGCGGGTCGTAGGGCTCCTGGCACACGCCGATCTCGAGGATGAGATAGAGCAGGACCAGCTCCTGGGGCGTGAGGCCTACGTAGGAGTCGCTGAACTCGGCCATGTGATAGCTCGTGAACAGCAGCTTGCCGCAGCCGTACTCTCCAGTGACGGTCAGCGGGTTGCTACCCGGGACGGACCCCCCGTTGCCAGGGCCTTCAATCCAGGCCTTGTGCCCGACGTTGACCATTCCGCCCATCCCGTCGTCGACGAGCACCTGGGGTGTGGCCGAGATGCCCGACCAGTTGTCGACGGTCTCGATCGTGGGCGGCGCGTTGACGGTGGGGTAGTTCGCGTCGGGGCCGTTGAGCGGGTTGATGTTCTTGAGCCCTTCGGGAAGCGCTTCGAGCCACGCCGTGAGGTCGTCGTCGAGGATTGTGCCGATGGAGTCGAAGTCGTCGAGCAGGTCGGGGCTGCCGTCCTCTTCGTAGAACGTCTGGTACTGAGGGAAGACCAGCTGAACGAACTCCGCCGACCAGTCCGAGACGTAGAACTTGCCGCCGTTCTCCACCCAGCGCTGCACGTTCTCGACGTTGGCGGGGTCGTAGAGCGCCGACAGACCGAGGTCGTTGGAGCACGGCACGAAGATGATGTGGTACTGCTCCATCAGGGTGTAGCTGCCGAGCAGCTGGGCGAAACTGCCTCGCGACTCGGTTTCGACTCCGCCTCCGCTGTTGTCCCAGACGTCGAACTGCTCGGTGCCGGGCACGAAGTCCTGCTGGAAGTCCTCGATGATCGTGTCGGCAAGGCCGAGTTTGCCCAGTGCATCCTCGAGCCGGTCGTACTGGCCCCACGCAAGCGCGATGCGTGGGATGTACATGCCCTGATTGGGCCGGTTCTCCGGGGGCAGGCTGGTGACCTCGGCGTCGAAGCTGTTCTCGCCCTCGTCGACCGT
>SPJJ01037074.1_pt1 | contig 12661 bp, 10 predicted proteins | sample 3741741 | NCBI WGS metagenome assembly SPJJ01 (sample SAMN10925908, study PRJNA522277) | cold seep metagenome | isolation source: Elba SIP-enriched marine methane seep metagenome, extraction at timepoint T1 | place: Italy: coast of Elba, Mediterranean Sea | collected 2014-05 | reverse complement strand
GGTCTTCGCGGTCACCGCCTGCGGGGGCGATGAGGTCGACCCACCGGTCACCCCGGTTGCCCCGGGCACAATTGCGGAGGTGGCCACGACGGCTGGATTTTCCACCCTCGTTTCCGCAGCGGGCACGGCCGGCCTCGTGCCAGCCCTCACCGGCGACGGGCCTCTGACCGTCTTCGCGCCCACCGATGAAGCCTTCGCCGCGCTCGGCGCCGCCGTGCCCTCCGACCCGGGCCTGCTCGCCAACGTGCTCCTCAGCCACGTGGTCTCCGGCAAGCTGGATTCGGCCGCCGTCACCGCTGGCTCGTCCCTCACCAGCCTCGCCAAGACCCCCATCGTGGTCGACACCGCGGCGAGCCCCATCACGCTCAACGGCTTCGACCTGAGCGCCACGCTCGATGTCGAAGCCTCCAACGGCATTATCCACGTACTGGATGAGGTCATCGTGCCTCCCACCATCCTTGAGGTGGCGGCGGCGACGGACGACCTGTCCACCTTGGTCGCTGCGGTCGGCGCCTCTTCTCAGGGCGTCAAGGACGCGTTGGCCGCGGGTGGACCGATGACGGTCTTCGCGCCCGTCAACTCGGCCTTCGCCAAGATCCCCACCGCCGACCTCGACGCGCTTCTCGCAGACCAGGTTGCGCTCGACGGCGTGCTCACGCAGCACGTCGTTATGGGCCAGGCTCTGTCCACCGACCTGAGCGACGGTCAGACCCTGACCACCGCCGCCGGCACCACCCTCACCGTGGGCATCACCAGCGCAGGCGCCACCTTGACGGACGCCGCGGGCAACGTGGTCAACATCGTCGATACCGACATTCGCCTGCTCAACGGCACCGTGCACCTCATTGACTCTGTGCTGATGCCCGAGGCTGCCGAGCCCCCCAAGAACATCGTCGAGGTCGCCACCGAGATCGGTGGCTTCAGCAGCCTCCTGGGCGCCGCGACGTCGGCAGGCCTGGCTGCAACCTTGAGCGACGGCGGGCCCTTCACGGTCTTCGCGCCCACCGATGCCGCCTTCACCGCCCTCGGAGTTGACCTCACCCCCGTGAGCACGGACGTCATCGCGAACATCCTCTTGCACCACGTCGTGGGCGGCAGCGTCGCCTCCGGCGAGGTTGTGGGCAGCGCCTCGTTGGCGACCGCAGCCAATACCGGCCTGGCCGTGGACGCCAGCGGCAGCCCCATCACCATCGGTGGCGCCAACCTCAGCAGCACGCTCGACGTGCCCGCCTCCAACGGCATCATCCACGTCATGGACCAGGTCATCGTGCCCCCGACCATCGTCGAGGTGGCTCAGGCTACGCCCGACCTGTCGGTGCTCCTGACTGCGGTGGGCGCCGCATCCGCCACCGTGCAGGCCGCCGTCGCGCCCAACACCTTGGCTGGAGACAGCCCCATCACGGTCTTTGCGCCTACCAACGCCGCCTTCGTGGCTTCGGGCATCGACCTGAACACCGTGCCTCAGGCTGACCTTGATGGTGTGCTCGCCCACCACGTTGTCGGTGCGCAGGCCGTCTCCACCGGCCTGACCGACGGCCAGGTGGTCGGCACCTTGAATGGCAACATCACCATCGAGATCGACGCTCAGGGCGGCATCGCGGTGGTTGACGGCCAGGGCAACCGGGCCAATGTCGTCGCGACGCTGAAGGACATCCGCACCCTGACCGGCGTGGTGCACGTCATCGACGCGGTCCTTCTGCCCTAATCCCCCCAGGGTCGTGGTCGCCTCGGCGGCCACGGCCCACCCCATTCATCCCAGCCAGACCAAGATTGCGACCCCGACCACCGAGACGGTGGCTCCCAGGGCTCCTCTCCATGTCAATTCTTCTTTCAAAAACACGCGTGCTAAAGGCACCACGAAGATCGGGCTGGTTGCAGTCAGTGTTGCCGCGACCGCGGCCAGCGAGCGCTGCAAAGCAATCATCGACAGCCACAGTCCGAGGTAGGTCCCGATGACGGTCGCCGCGACGACTCGCAGCAACTCGCGCGGCGTGCTCACCAAGGTGCGGACCTGCGCGCCAATGCGTTGAAAGACAACCTGCACCAAGAGGCCGCCGGTGCCGAAGGCCAGGCGAACCAATGACAGGGTGACGCCGTCCAAATCGCTGCCTGCCATCTTAGCGGTGACGCTGCCCACGGACTGGCAGGCCACCGCGATCATGCCAAAGCCCAACCCCACGAGCAGGTCGTGGCGTTCTACGGGGGCGGAAGGTGTGCGCTCATTAAGCACCCAAGCGATGCCAATCAGCGTGATGGCTCCGCCCACCAGCGACCAAAGCCCGAGCACCTCACCGAGCACCGGCCAGGCGATGAGCGCGGTGACAGGCGGCACCAAGGCCCACAGCAGCATGGCGCGCCGTGGACCCATGCGGTTGATGGCGACGAAGAAGGCTGAATCACCGACCGTGAGCCCGAGGATGCCGCTGAAGGCGAGCCAGCCCAAATCCGGCGGGCTAAGCTCGGGCCAAAGCTCTTGGTTGAGCGCCAAGATCGTCACTACAGTCATGAGCAGGCCGCAACCTGTCTTGACGAAATTGAGCGCTACGGGTCCGGTGCTCTTTCCTGCGCGGGCAAAGAGGATGCTCGCCGAAGCCCACAAGAAGGCTGCGGTGAGTGCGGCGATTTCTCCCACGCACCCTCGTGGGGCGCACGCCCCGCTTCAGTCAACCGCGAGGCGGAGTCACTGGGCCCAGGCGTCTTCCGGGGGATGTGTCGAGGGCATGTCGAGCGCGGGGGTCGGGATGTTCACCGCGAAGAGCTGGTGCACCGCGCCCATGGGGTTGTCCGGGCCCCCCACCTCACAAGGAATGGGGCCGCAGCGGGCTACGCCAATGAGGTCGGCGGGCAGCGTGATCTGTGCGTGGCCCTCCTTGTAGCGGGCCTCTGTGGCGCTCACCGACGCGGCGTAGATGTCGTACAGCGCCAATAACCCGGTCGGTACGCCGCCGGTCAGCGCCAGGGCCATGCCCATGGTCTGGCGGTTGGGCGCGCCGCGTAGCCGAAAACCGACCCCCGTGGTCATCACCGCGCCGGTCACGGTGCGCAACAGGAACAGCACGAGGGCGTCTGTGCCCCCGCTGGCGTAAATCTGGCCCACCGAGGGCCCCACCGTCACGCCGATCCCCAGCGTCGCCATGCCCAGGTCGAAGCGGATGCCCTCATCGGCCCCGCGGCCCGTGCCCAGCAGAATCCCGGACAATGTAAGGGGAATTGCGGTGGCCCCCGCTGACATCAACGAGGCCACCACGGGGTCGGGTCCGGCCTCCGCGGCGCGTGGCGTGGCGCTTGAGAGCACCGCGGCCATCAGACCGATGAGGAGGAGCCGGCGATGAACGCTCCGCATACCTTCGTTACTAACATGGCGCTTTGCCGGGTGCCCGTTTTGCGCGCGCGCCTGGCTCTCATCTGCAAAATCGGCGAGGAGAAGGCATGAAGGTTAAGCCCGCATCTGCCTCCGTGACCGTCAAACATGAGCTGGTTCTTCCCAGCGATACGAACGCGCTCAATACGGCTTTCGGGGGCAGCGTGATGGGTTGGGTGGACATCTGCGCCGCGATCACCGCACAGCGTCATTGTGAAAGCCAGGTCGTGACCGCCGCGATGGACGCCCTGCATTTTCATGCTCCGATTAAGCTCGGCATGACGGCGGTCTTAGAAGCCCGTGTCAACGCGACCTTCACGCACTCGCTGGAGATCGGCGTGGAGGTCGAGGCGGAGAACTGCTCCACCGGGGAGCGTCAGCACTGCTGCTCGGCGCTGCTGACCTTCACGGCGATCGATGATGCGTTTCGGCCCAAGAAGATCCCGAAGCTGCTGCTTGAGACCGAGCAGGACCGCGCGCTGCAGGCCGCGGCCGAAAAGCGCCGCGCGGACCGGCTGGCCAACCGAAGCCAGAGTTAGCCCGGCGCGCTCAGTCCTGGGACTCTTTGAGCACCAGGACGGGGCGCTGCGCCATCTGGGTCACGCGGCTTGAGGTCGAGCCGATGTGAAAGATGGCCGCCGCCTCATTCGCTAGCGCTGGGATGACGATGAGGTCCGCGTCGATCTCCTCCGCGTAGGTGACGATCTCTTTGGCGGGGGAGCCCACTCGCACGAGGGAGTGAAGGTCCTCATGGCCGGCAGCGGCGAGCTTCGCGCTCACGGACTCGCCAGCCTTCTTCAGCCGCGACTCAGACGTCATGTTGCCGAAGAGCACCCCAGGCTCGACCGGGCTGAGGTGAGGAAGCACGTGCAGGGCGTGCACATGTTCGGGGCTATCCGCCAGCTCTAGGGCCACCTCCAAGGCGCGCAGAGAGGCCTCCGAGAAATCGATGGGCACAAGGATCTTCTTCTTGGGCAGCCAGGCCATGACGCAACCTCTCTTGTCGGTCCCAGTCCGTCGCGAAATGCGATGCGGGCGCAGACCGAGCCTCGGGCTTGCCCCAGGCCGACCAGGGTGTCAAGGTGGCCGACTTGCGCCCCGGGCTGGATTGCGATTTACCCGAGGTTGAAGGGACCCCCTCTTTGAATCAACCACGCATTCTCGCAGGAATTCTCGCAGTGGCTGCCACCACGGCCCTCATCACCCCCGTTTGGGCCGAGCCACCGCCAGCGGATGCTGCGTCTGAGGTCGCCGCCAAAGATGAAGGGCCCACGATCAGTGAGATGATCGACAAGCGCTTCGAGATCGTCGTCGGCGGCATGGCCACCGTGCTCTTTTGGGATGTCTTCTCGGTCGACAAGGTCGAGCCCGATACAGGAGAGGTCTCGCAAGTCGGCTTTCCGCTCGTGGTCCTGATCCTGCTCTTCGGCGGGTTCTTCTTCACCTTCTTCCATAAGTTTCTCAACGTACGGGGCTTCAAGCACGCCATCGATGTGGTGCGCGGTAAGTACGATAACCCCGACGACCCGGGTGAGGTCTCCCACTTTCAGGCGCTGACGGCCGCGCTCTCCGCGACGGTAGGCCTGGGCAACATCGCGGGCGTGGCGGTGGCGGTGGGCACGGGCGGAGCAGGTGCCGTGGTCTGGATGATCATCATCGGCCTGTTCGGCATGTCGGCCAAGTTCCACGAGTGCACACTCGGTCAGCTCTACCGGCAGATCGGCGCCGACGGCACCGTGCACGGTGGGCCGATGTACTATCTGCGCGACGGCCTCAAGGAGCGCGGCATGCCCAAGACGGGCAAGGTGCTCTCCGTCATCTTTGCCATCCTCTGCGTGGGCGGCTCCTTCGGTGGCGGGAACATGTTCCAGGCCAACCAGTCCTTTCAGGCGATCTCTACGGAGTTCCCGGTCATGCAGGGCCACGGCTTTGCCTTCGGTGTGGTCTTCGCCATCCTGGTCGGTCTCGTCATCGTGGGTGGTATTCAGCGCATCGGTGAGGTGACCGAGAAGCTGATCCCCGCCATGTGCGGCTTGTACGTCGCGGCGAGCATCTTCGTGCTCGCGACCCACGCCTCCGCGATTCCCGACGCTTTCGCGACCATGTTCGGTGAGGCCTTGAGCCTGAAGGCCGGCATCGGTGGCTTGATGGGCGTGATGGTGCAAGGCATCAAGCGCGCCGTATTTTCAAACGAAGCGGGTGTGGGCTCAGCGGCCATCGCGCACTCTGCGGCGCGCACCGATGAGCCGGTCCGCGAGGGTATGGTGGCGCTGTTGGAGCCCTTCATCGATACCGTCGTCATCTGCACGATGACCGGACTCGTGGTCGTCGTCTCTGGCGCCTATACCAACCCCGACGCAGGCCAGGGTGTGGACATGACCCGCTGGGCCTTCGGCGATACGCTCACTTGGTTCCCCCTGGTGCTTTCGCTGTGTGTGGTGGCCTTCGCTTACTCCACGCTGATCTCCTGGTCCTACTATGGAGAAAAGGCCTGGGGTTATCTGTTCGGTCGCGGCATGACCTCGGTGCTCATCTACAAGGGCATCTTCTTGTGCTTCGTGGTCATCGGCTGTGTCTCTAGCCTCGGTAATGTCATCGACTTTTCGGACATGATGATTCTGTCGATGGCCATCCCGAACATCATCGGTGGCGTGCTGCTCGCGCCCAAGGTCAAGGAAGTGCTCGACGACTATTGGGGCAAGTTGCAGCGCCAAGAGTTCAAGATTTACAAGTAGGTTCGGCGCCCGCTCAACGCGCCAGCTCGGCCTCGATGACCGCGGCCAGCGCCTCAGGATCGTAACCTGGGTTGGCGTAGGCTACGCGGCCGTCCACTCCGACCACCCAATCCTGAGGATAGATCGTATCGAAGGAGTGCGGCAGATTGCCGTAGCGGTTGAGCACCTCTGTGCCGTGGTCAAAGAGGATGGGGAACGTCAGCCCCATCTGAGCCTTGAACCGCAGGACACGGTCACGCTCGTCCTGGGAGGCGATGCCCCAGACCCGCACGCCACGGTCTCGATAGTTCTGCCAAATTTCGCGCTCTATGTCCGAGACCTCGGACGGACACACCGGTCACCACATGGCGAAGTAGACCAGCACCACGGGGTGGCCCAACTGCTCGGACAGGCGATAGGTCTCGTTATCGCTTTCGATCGTGGGCAGCACAAAGTCCGGCGCGAACTCGCCCGCCGAGGTGCGGACTGAGGGCGTGGAGCGCAAGGCGATGCGCCAAAGCGGCTGGTCTGGGTCATCGGTGGCGATGCACAACTCAGCGTCGAGCTCGGCGCCGTCCCCATAGAACGTGATGGTGGCCTTGGACTCACCGGCGGCGGGGATCGTTGTGGCCTGGAAGGCGTAGTCAAAGCGCGCGTCGGATACGGAGGCGCCGCTGATATGCAGGGCCTGGTTGCCACGATTTCGAATGGGCAGGGCGACCACCTGAGGCGCGCCGCTGGCATCCGGTCGCTCGCGGAAGACGATCTCCGTGCGCTCCGGGTCGGCCGCGGGTGCGTTTGCGCTCGAATCCAGCCTCATCTGAACAAACTGGCCCCAGTCGGCCACGTAGGCCGTGTCGCCGACCGCATGCACGGCCATGGCGAACTGCTGGGTGCGTTGGCGCGCGATGGGCCGAGGCTGGTTCAAAGGACGTACGTCGACGACGAAGACATCTTCATGGGTCGCCGCCCACAGGCGCCCCTGAGAGACAGAGACAGAGACCACCGCGGTGCCATAGTCGAGGCGCGCCACGGGTGCAGGCTGGGCGGGTTGTTGTAGGTCGAAGACCTGCAATCCGGCGCCGCCCACGGCCACGTAGAGCGCTTGGGCATCCGCTTCGACGTCCTGGGCGCCGCCCGCGGTGGCGACGGCACCAAGCAACTGAGGTTGCGCGAGATTCGCGATGTCAACAACCGCGAGGCCCAGTGTATTGTCGGCGACATAGGCGTAGCTGCCCACCACATGCACATCCCACGGGTTGCCTAGCCCCGAAACTCGGCCAAGCTCCCGAGGGTTGGAGGGGTTGGAGACGTCGTAGTTCACGAGCTCTCCTGAGTGGGTCACGACCGTCAGATGCGACCCGTGATGGTGCAGGCCTGAGGCATTGGGCAGAGCGATGGATTTTGCAACGATGGGTGCACTGGGCGTTGAGGCATCCACAAAGCTAAGGCCGAAGTCCCGGTTGCTCATGGCAAGCCAGCCTGCGTCGAGGGTCTCCAGCTCCGAAAATTGCGCGCTGCGCACCTCGGTCTCGCCGTCCCCGAGCCAAAGGTCCAAGGTATTATTGACCGTGTGATAACCGCCGGCGCCGCGCTGGAGCACAAAGAGGCCTCCCATGCCGAGCACATAGACGGTGCGACCCTCTGGTGTCGCGTCAATGTCCAGCATGTGCACGGGGAAGAACTCATCCTGAACAAGCGGGTGCTCCTGCACGATGCTCATCGGATCTGCGGGCAGCGCCGAAGGGGCCTCACAGGGGCCCAGGGTCACGGGTGGTTCGGGCTCAGGGTAGACAACATCTGTCTTGAAGGGTGCGTGCTGCAGGTCGGATTGCGCAGGACCGAGCAGCTGGACCTCCGGAGCGAGGCGCGCGGCGCGCACATGCGGTGCGGGCGAGTTGGTCTCAGGATTGCTCGCTGCGGGGGCCGTGTCTGCCCCGCAGGCGCATAGGCCCAGGCTCAGGACGCTGCCTAGACCAAGGACGGAATGTAGCCTGCGTATCAGCATTGCCGGGCCGGGTCTGCGCGTCAGGCCCCTAGCCCGATCTGCGCTACAAGTGAGCACACCTTGGCACCTTAGCGGCAAGTCCTGGTGTCGCTAGGCGTCATCACACCTTAGCAGTGGTGAGATTCGATACGGTTCTGTCTAGGATCGGGACGGGTCGTCTTGGGCTGCGCCTAGGGCTTGGCGCACGCGGCTAAGCAGGGCGGTCTGCGTAAATGGCTTGGTCAGCAACTGGCGGGTACGCACCCCCCGCGCGCCGAGGGCATCACCAGGGAAGCCTGATACGTAGATCACCGGCAGCTCTGGGAACCGGGCCCGGACTTGCTGGCACAGCTCCTCCCCGTTCATCTTGGGCATGATCACGTCGGTGACCAAGAGGTGCAACTCCAGTTGCGGGTTCGCGCTAAGCAAGGCCAGCGCATGCTCACCGTCCTCAGCGACGTGCACTCGGTAGCCATTGGCGACCAAGGTGCGTTCGGTGATGTCGCGAATCGGCCGGTCGTCTTCCACCAATAAGATGGTCTCGGTGCCAGCGATCGAAGCTGCCCGGGTCTGCAGGACCTCCTGCGAAGAGGCGCGCGTGCTCAAGGGGATCCAGACGATGAAGGTGGTGCCCTCGTCCGGCGCGGACTCGACCGAGATCGCACCACCATGCTGATGCGCGATTCCATAGACCGTAGACAGGCCCAAGCCCGTGCCCTTGTCCTTGGTGGTGAAGAAGGGCTCGAAGATGTGCGCGATGGTCTCCGCTGGCATGCCACAGCCCGTGTCCTGCACGGCCAGCTGCCAATACTCACCCGGATCAAGCTCGGAGCTCGGCGCAGTATCACTTGCAGAAATCGTGCATTTTGAAGTGCGGATGATGAGCTTGCCGCCCTTGGGCATCGCCTCCTGGGCGTTGACCGCGAGGTTCATGATGATCTGCTCGATCTGGCTCTTGTCGGCGGCGATGCACACGGAGTGGTGCTCATGCTCGATCTGAACCTGCACGTCTTCGCCGAGCAGGCGCTGCAGGAACTTGCTTAGATTCTGTACCAGGCCCTCGGGGTCGAAGGTCTCCGGAATAGGCGTCCTGTGCATGGAGAAGGCCAGAAGCTGGCGGGTCAGATCTGCGCCACGCTTCGTGGCCTCGACGATCTGTGTGGCGTCCTCTCGCTGGTCCGGGGCCTGCAGATCTCCCAACAGCAGCTCTGCGTATCCCATGATTCCTGTTAGCAAGTTGTTGAAGTCGTGGGCGACGCCGCCGGCCAGCCGGCCTAAGGACTCAAGCTTTTGAGTCTGTCTCAGCTGCTCCTCCAGTGCGGCGCGCTCTTGGCGCATGCGCTTGCGCTCCGAGACGTCTATGAAGACGGTCTGTGTGGCGGGCTGGCCGTTCCATCGCCCCACGGTGCCGGCGACTTCGACGTCGAGCACTGTGCCGTCGAGACGCAAAAAGCGCTCCTGTGTGGCCGGCACGTTGTGGTTTTCATAAACGTCCGCAACTCGACTTGCGACCATTGCGCGGTCATCGGGGTGCACGAGGGACATCACGGAGAGACCCACGAGCTGCTCCTGTGACTCGGCGCCCAGCATCGAGATCGCGGCTCTATTAGCAAACCGCACCTTGCCCTGCGTATGCACCGCGATGCCAAAGGGGCACGCGTCCACCAGATCTCTGTAGCGATCTTCGCTCTCTCGCAGCCGAGTCTGGACCGCGTCGAGCTTGGCGACCTGGGCCCGCAGCCGGGAGATCTCAGCGAGGGCTTGTTCGAGGGTGCTCGGCGTCGCGTCTACGTCCGCCACCGCAGCATTGTGCCTAGCCAACTCAGTCGGCGCTACGTCGAAGCGTAAATCACTATGCCGAGCCGTCGACCTGCGCTGCACGCCGCGGTCTATCAGCAGTCAGCCCGGTAGCCCACGGCGGTCCAAAATGGCGGCTCTGTGCTGATTTGCACCTGTTTCAATCCAGCCTCTGCCATCAGCGCGCGAAGCTGCTCGGCGCTGAACCGAGACTGGGAGGGGGCGGCAAAGCGCTCCGCGGCGCCCTGCTTCATTGTTTCGAATCGGGCCGAGCGGTAGGTCGCCAGCGGCAGGGCATCCACGGGTAAGCCGAGGCGCTCTGCGAGGCGCGCGCCTCTGGCAAGGGGCAGGTAGGCGCCCAGCGCGAGCGCCGTCGACAGCCTGGAGCGAGTCTTGGGGCTGAGGTCACTCATCATCCGCCGACCGATGTCACTGGCCTTCCACAGCGCGCGGTACCAGGTCGGCCGATTGTCGAGCGCGTAGCAGACGTAAAATAGGAAGGGCGCCCCAGGTTTCAGCCTCTCCACGCAGGCTCGCAGCACCTTCGCAGGATGACTTGCCTCCTGAATCGCGCTGAGCGCATACCCAAAGTCCATCGAGCCGGGTTCGATCCCGGAGTCATCGAGTACTCCCACGTGTAGGTCGATGTTCTTGATGCTGCGCAAATGGAGTTGCGCCTCAGTCGCTTGGACTTCGTCGGCTTCGACCGCCCATAGCTGTGCGCAACGTTGGGCTACCAGGGGCGTCCACATGCCCGAGCCGCAGCCCATCTCAAATCCGCGGGCCTTCGCTGGCAGGCAGGACCAGGGGAAGATCGAGAAGTGATCTTGAAACAGCTGCCACTCATCGTCGCCAAGCGCGGGGTGGCGATGAAGGTCGGGATTGATGCGGTCGAGCGCGGGCACGGCAGCGCATTGATAGCAGATGCGCCGGGGGCCTCAAATCAACAGAGCCCGAACGCAGCGCGCGGTCTCCTCGACGTGTCCTGGGCCCAAGAGCGTGCCGTGGGTGCCGTGCACGGCCCGTTGCACAAGGTTAGGCGCGAGCATGCGCCAGCGCCTCAGCTGATTGGTTGCGTCTTGCTCACTCGCCTGAGCTTGAACCAGCGCAACCCGCATGGGGAACATCTTGGCCCGGTAGGCACCTGCGGCGAGCAAATTGGCGCGGGCCACAGCCCTTAGGTTAGGCGCCAAGTCCTCCACCCATGCCAAGGGGTCTGCTCGACCGCGCATGCGCCGCACCCACCGTCGTGCACGCCGCGCGAGCGCATGCGCTTCATTGGGGCTCGGGGCGTGGGTATCAAAAAGCAGTACGAGTTGCACTTCGCGGCCCTGGGCCCGCAGCTGACGAGCCATCTCTAGCGCAATGACTCCGCCCATGCTCCACCCACCCAGGCGCACCGGGCCGTGCCCCCGTACTGGTTGTAGGGCGGTCAGGTAATCTCGAGCCATGTCCTCAATGCTCGAGGTTGGCCGCTGCACGCCGTTGAGGCCGCGGGCCTGCAGCCCAAAGACGGGCTGATCTGGACCGAGGCGCCGCGCCAGCTCGCCATAACACAGCACCGTGCCCGGCGCGGGGTGTACCAAGAACAGCGGGGGCTGCGTGCCGGCCGGCTGAATGGGCACCAGCGGGTCCCACGGGTGCGCTGCGGCGCGGGCTTGGTGCAGGTGCTCAGCGAGCTGACGCACGCTGGGGGCGTGGAAGATCAAAGGCAAGGGAAGCTGCACTTTGAACTCATCCTCTATTCGAGCGAAGAGACGGACCGCTAGCAAGGAGTGACCGCCCGACGCGAAGAAGTCCTCCTCCACACCGATGTCGTGCTGCAGAACCTCGCGCCAAAGCGCCAACAGTCGCTTTTCGACCTCATCCTTGGGTGTGGACTCTGCCCCGTGGTCTTCCGCGAGCGCCGGGCTGATGAGAGCCTCCCGGTTTAGCTTGCCGGTAGCGGTACGCGGCATCGTGGCCACACCCACAAACTGGCTGGGGCTGTGCAGTTTTGGCAGATGCTCACGCAATGCCTCTTGAAGCCCCTGAAGAGCCTCTGGCGGACACACATAGCCCACCAGCCGACGATGCGCGCCTTCACCGTGAATGCCCGCCGCCGCCTCTCGCACGCCGGGGCAGCTCAGCAGCGCCGCCTCGACCGCGCCCAGCTCGATGCGCACCCCGCGCAATTTGACCTGCCGATCTCGCCGACCCCAGTACTCCAGTTGGCCATCGGGGCGCCAACGTGCCCGGTCTCCGGTACGGAAGAAGCGAGCGCCGCTTTCCGCGCTTGGGGCCATGAAGGACTTCTCATTGAGTTTAGGTCGCCGGTGATAGCCCGCAGCGAGGCCACGACCGCCGATGAACAGCTCCCCCGGCACACCGATGGGCACCAACGCGCCGCGTGGGTCCCGCACTTGCACCTCCAGGTTACTGATCGGCCGGCCAATGGGCGGGCGGGCCCCAACGCTATCCAGATCGCAGGGCCAAGCGGTGGCATCGGCGCCGGTCTCCGTCGAGCCGTAGAGGTTGAGTAAGGTCTGTCCGGGCAGCAGCCGCGAAAAGCGCTGGACCAGGCCCACGCTCAGCGGCTCCCCGCTGCTCGTCCATAGATGCAGGTTAGGCTGCGGGCCCCGGCGCTCCACCTCATCGAGCAGCGCCTCAAGCATTGAGGGCACCACGACCAAGCGCGTCACGCCTTGCTCAGCCACTGTGCTGAGCAGCCGGCGGGGGTCCGTGGCAGCCTGCTGCGGGATGATCACCAGGGGCACTCCGAGCGCCACCGGGGCGAAGACCTCGAAGACCGCGTCCACGAAG
>SPJJ01029101.1_pt1 | contig 12675 bp, 13 predicted proteins | sample 3741741 | NCBI WGS metagenome assembly SPJJ01 (sample SAMN10925908, study PRJNA522277) | cold seep metagenome | isolation source: Elba SIP-enriched marine methane seep metagenome, extraction at timepoint T1 | place: Italy: coast of Elba, Mediterranean Sea | collected 2014-05 | reverse complement strand
GGTGGTGGTGCCGGCGGCTGCGGGGGGCCGGCGATCGGGATAGCCTTGGTCGGCGTGTCCTCGACCACACAGACCGCCCTCAGCTTCGCAGACGGTAGCGCGGGCGACCCCGGGGCCGGGGGAGCCGGCGGCACATCCGGCGACGGGTTGATCGTGGCCGATGCGGGGCCGACCGGCTGCACGAGCTTCGTCGCGAACGAAGCCAGCTACGATGTCGGCCCGCCGCGAGAGTAGACTCGAGGATCGACCCGCCGGACCGACTTGACCGGCAGGGTTGGACCGCGGTCCCATGAGTTCGTGGATTGGAAGTGGTTCGTGGTCGCTGCGGGTCTCCTCGGGTGCGGTCCGACGGTGCCGGACTCCGAGTCCAGCGGATCCGCGTCAGGGAGCGCCTCGGGCTCATCGATGGGTGACGCGACGTCGAACGCGAACACGAGCCCCACCTCTTCGAGCGGAACCGGTCACACCGAAACGAGCAGCTCGCCCTCCACCACGAGCACCGGCATCACGTGCAACGCCTGCGCCATCGACTTCCCGTGCAACGGGTCCGAAGACCAATGCGCAGACCCTCAGACAATCCAGCGCTACCAGACGATCGATTGCGTGGAGGCCATCGAGCGCGGCCTCACTGAAGGTGACTGCGACCCCGAGTGCTGCTTTGGCTCGAGTTGCGCCCCTGGACCCATCGAGGCTTGCGACCCCGAGACGTCCTGCGTCATGACGACGCGAGGTCCACAGTGCCGGCGAAACGAGGAGGTGTGCAACGCCACCGATCTCCCGTGTGGCGAGATGCAGTTCTGCGAGTTCGCTCCGGGCCTGTGCCCCGATCGCGACGACGACCTGGGCTACTGCGTCGATGTGGGTGACCCATGCCCTGAGCCCAAGCTCGACGAGCCCGAGTGCGGTTGCGACGGCGTCCTCTACCCCAGCGCGTGCGAGCGCCGCAACGCGGGCGTCGCCCTCGACGATCCCTTTGGGTGCCAGAAGGTCTAATAGCAAGGCCTACTGAGGCCCAACGCCTCGAGGTATGCGCATCGTCGCCACGCACTCCCCGACGAACGGCGTGGCAACGTCCCGCAGCGCCTCCTCCACGCACGCGGACAGCGGACCCTCCCCGACCGCGTCCACCTCGGACATCCGGCCGTCGCGAACCTCCCAGCTCAACCGAATCGCCAGCCCTTCCTCGCCGCACTCGGCCAGCTCCGAGCGATGCTCGCTCATTGCCGTCGCCGCCAACGGACCGATGAGTAGGGCGTCGAACCCTCCGTCCTCTCCCGGCACGCGACACGCCATGGAGCAGAATGCGACTCCGCTCGCATCGAAGGGCCCGATGTGAACGTCGGCCTTCGTCAGGGTCGACGTGCGGAGCTCCTCCGGCACGTCGTCGCAGCGGGCGGCACGGTCTCGTTCATCGAGCTGCTGCTGGAACTCGTCCGCGCGCGTGCACGCTTCATCATCCCCGGACCGGCACGCACGCCGCACCACCTCCACGGCCGCTTCGAGGTCCGGAAGACCCTCACGCCCCACTCCGCTGGCGAGGAACTCACCGAGCAGCGCGCAGCCTGTCGTCTCGGTGGACTGGCACACCGCGTAGGCGGCCTTGCGGGCCAGCTCGCCTTCCCCCATCGCGGCGAGCCGCGCGACCGCCTGCCGACACACCTCGGGCTCGTGGGCGATCTCGACCGCACAGACGCCCGCGCCGCGACGACCACAACCCTGGAACTCACCGTACGCGTCCTGGCACGCCCTCACGTAGTAGGCGGAAGCGTCGAGGGGAGCGACCGTGGCCAGGATGTCACCCGCCCGCAGGCAGCCGTCGATGTGGTCCCGGTCGCACATGGACTCGAGTACGCCCAGCACGTGCGCGAGCGGCGACGACCCGAGCATCGCCTGGGCCGCCCTTTCGCAGCACGCGAGATTGTCCCCCCCATCGCAGCCCTCGCGAAGGATGGAGGTCGCCCTCCAGGACTCCCCCTTCGCCTCGGCCGCCTTCGCTCGGGCCATGCAGTCCTGACCTTTCGCTGGTTCGTCGGCCTCAATCGCGCGCATTCGACAAGCGAAGAGTGTCAACACCATCACCAGGGCACGGGTCGAGGCGCGGCGGTCCACGACCTGTTGTATCGCGGGTCGATCCCACCCGCACTCCAAGTCGTGCCGCGTGGACTGACCGACGTACGGCAGGGTGCAGGAATCCGTCAGAAATGGGTCGACCGCTCTATGCCGGCAGAGCCGGCCCTGCGTCACATTGAGACCATGCAGCGCAAGCCAATCGCCTCCTGCCTTCGGGCCCTGTCCATCCTTGCCCTCCTCACAGGCACCGGCTGTGACATCGGGATCGAGATCGATCCAGCCGACGACGAATCCGAAGAAGGAGAGGGAGACGATGGCGTTGATGAAGACGACGCCGGCGACGAAGGCGAAGGCGACGGCGAAGACGAAGGGGGCGACGACGCCGATGACGAAGGCGAAGACGACGGCGGCGAAGGGGAGGACGACGGCGGCGAAGGGGAGGACGATGGCGACGACGAGCTCGAGGCGTGTTTCGTAGAGTTCGAGGACTGCGTCGAGGAGCACCCGGATGAGGCCGAAGCCTGTGATGCCGAGCTCGAAGCTTGCGCCGGAGATCCCGGTGACTCAGAGGATCCTCCGCTCGAGGAGGACTGCCACCTCTACTTCGAAGCGTGCCTCGGGGATCATCCCGAGGATTCGTGGATCTGCGAGGAGGAGCTCGAAGCATGCATCCACGTCTGCGAGCCCGGTGCGGACGAACCCGAGGATGACCCCGACGCACCGTAGCCGCTCCCCAGAGTCATTTCGGCGGGGGTGTCGCCGGGTGGCCACCTGGCCACGTCGATGGCCCACCCGTCGGCCGCCTTTGTCGCTCGTGCTTCGGCGAGTCCTGAGATCATAGGACTCTCCGGCGCGCCCGAGGTGGCCGATGTCTTGCTCTGCTGATGGGCGGTGCGTCCCACGACCCACGCCTGCTTCGCGTCGTCGCCTCGGAGGTCCTCGTGACCCAGCCGCGGTGCATCAAGGCCGGTCAGGTCGTCATCGGCACGCGGCGGTGCAGCGAGCGTCGGTTCTTCCTGCGGCCCGACCCCGCCATGGACTACCTGTTCAAGTACTGCCTCGCGCGGGCGGCCCGGCTCACCGGGGTCCTCATTCACGAGTTCCAGGTTCTCAGCAACCACTATCACGTCGTTCTGACCGACGTTCGGGGCAACCGCCCCAAGTTCTTCCAGGAGCTCAATCAGTTCGTGGCGCGGGCTGGCAACAGACACCTTCGCCGCTGGGAGAACTTCTTCGCCCCCGGTTCCTACAACGCGCCCGTCCTCGTCGACGGCGACGCCATCGAGGCCGAGTGCATCTACACCCTCTGCAATGCGGTCAAGCACGGCCTGGTCCCGCAGCCCGAGTACTGGGACGGCGTTTGCAGCTGGAGCATGGAGTACGGCGAGTCCGAGACGATTCGGCGCCCCGAGGGCTTCTTCGCCAAGGACATGCGTGACGAAGAAGTCCTCACGCTCGTTCGTCCACTGGCCCTGTATCCCGACCTGAGCGACACCGACGCCCGCACCCAGCTGCGCAAGCGCGCCTGCGCTCGCGCCCACGTGCTCGCCGAAGAGATTCGCAGCAACGGCGGCGGCTTCATGGGCATGAAGCGCGTGCGCAGGCAGCCCACGAACAGCTCTCCCGACACCCGCGCGCCCCGACGCGGCATCAAGCCAACGGTCGCCGGAAAGAACAAGTGGGCGCGCATCGAAGCGCTCCAGCGGAACCAGGCCTTCCTCGAGGGTCACCGCAACGCCCGTCTTCGATTCGAAGCCGGCGAGTACGACGTCGTCTTCCCCAACGGCACGTATCAGATGGTCCAGCGCTACGGCGTCGACGTCGAAGAAAACTAAATCCGTCGCGGTCTTCGGAGCGGTAGGCGAGCCTCGTGCTCGTCCGCTGGTACTGGTTTCGCGTCCCCCGCAGGCGCCGAAACGCCGCGCCGGAGCCCGATCATCGCCGCCCGGGAGCCGACGCAGCGACTCGCGCACGGTCCCGAAGCGCCCGAAAAGGGAAAACGGTCTCCGAGCCGGCAAATTACTCTGGGTCTGGGATCGTGGCTGTGAAGTCGGTCGCGCCCATGACCACGGACCGATACTCGTTCATCAGCGGCGCATTGGCTTCGGCCCAGGCCTCGTAGACGGGGCGGACCGCGTCGTTGAAGCTGCTCGCGAGTGCACTCGTACATCCGTCGGCTCTGGACTCCAACGCACTTGCGTCCTCGTGTTGGCCACTGTCGTGGAGAGTCTCGATCTCGCGGAGGACGTCAGCCTCGGACGAGGCATCCGTATCGACGCACTCGAGCCACTGGGAACGGAAGCGGTCGAAGTCGGGCGACTGGGCCACGTCCAACCAGAAATCTTCGATGGCCTCGTCGACGTCGGACTCGAGGACCTGCCAGGTCTCGAGCGTCTCGGTGGGCACGGCGGCGAACGAATCGGGCACGTCAGCGGGGCGCTGCGCCTCGGGCATCAGTGAGATGTTGAGGACGCGCTGGCCCGCGATGAACCGGGGACGTGCATCCTCGTCGTCGAGGTGGAGCGCCTCGTCCAACGGGTTGAGCAAAGCGACACGCTCTCCGGCCGCAGCCTCGAAACCGTCGTCCGGCGCGCCGGTGTAGCAGGCCGTGGTGAGCAGCGACGCTACGAGGCAGCCGCGCAAGAGACCTTTCGTTTGGTTTAGCATGTCAACTTCCTCACCGTGCTGCCCATCCAGGCGGTCTCGGGATAGCCCCAGCCGTTGGTGTACGTCCAAGAGCCGATCTGTTGGTAGCTGTGCGTGCCCGAGCGGCACTCCTGCGATGTCCATCGCCAGTACTCCGCGCTGTTGGGTCGACCGCCGGAGGCCTGCCCGCGCTGGTGCCAGTTGCAGCCCCAGAAGCCGCAGACCTTGGTCATCGAAAACACCTTCCACTCGACCGCCCCGCAGAACACCTTCGGCGAGGACACCAGCACGCCGGCCCCCGTCACGGTATGACCATGGACGACGTAGGGGTTGGTCCAAGCGCTGCCGATGCTCGCCGAGAGTGCGCAGGCGATATTCTGGGTGTCGGGAGCAGCACCGACCGGCATTTCCTTCGCCCCTGCGTGCGCGAGCGGGCTCAGACCGGTGACGGCCATCATCGCGGGAATCGTCACCGCAACGACGGCGACCGACGCGAGGCGCCGCCTCAGCCGGGGACGAGTACGTTCTGTTCTTTGTGTATGCATGCTTCCTCCGCATCGATGAGTCGCGCTGGTGCGGACCGCCATCACCCCTGATGTGCGACGCGGTGGGCTTGGGTTTAAGCGAACGGAAGAAATGCAGCTGGAGACCGGCGCGGTGCCGCGCGGTGGCCGTCAGTCGAGGCCGAGTACCGCGCGCATTCCGGTGTGTTGCCCGACCTCGATGATGCGGCCGTCGGGGTCCCGGATGTAGCAGCGCAACTCGTAGCCGCCGTTGTCGATGGGCGGGGTGATGAACTGCACCCCACGTGCAGTCCACTCGCGATGGATGGACTCGATATCCGCCACACGGATGTTCATGAACGCATCGAATCGATTCGGGTCTGGCGGGGTGCCGAGGACGACGTCGGGCTTGTCCGGCGTGCCGCCGCCTCCGCCCACCACGATGACCCACGTGTTCGAGAGCTTGACGTACGCAGCGACCCCTGCCCGCGACCATACGACCTCACCGCCGAGCTGGTCCGCGTAGAAGCGCGTCGTCGTGTCCACGTCCTCGGCGATGACGGTGTGAGCGGTCAAGAAGCCCTCGTCGGGGATCGGGAAGTCTTCGCGCGAGATCATCCGCGCAAGACTCCCACAGGAGACCGGCGCGGCACCTGGGTCTCCAAAGAAAATTGGCGGTTCGCGTAACGAACGGCAGCCGGGCGGAACATCGCTGTTGAGACCCACCCATGAAGAAGTTTCTGTTCATCTCCGCCCTTTCTGTTCTCGCCGTGTTCACCGCCGTGTCCGAGGCGCCTGCGGCCGGAAAGCTGCAGCGCCAACGAAAGTGCAAGAACGAGGACGACAAGCGACCGCCGGGGTCGTTCGTGACGCGGACCCGCGTTCAGTACGCCAAGATCTCCGTGACCTGCGGCTCCAATACCTACACGCTCGACACCGGCAACAACTCCGGCGAATGCAGCGTGAGCACGGTCGGCGGTTCCTGCGACGATGGCAAAGGAAACTCCGCCGCGTTGAACTGCCAGGACTTCCCCACCAACCCGTGCACGGTCTCGTCGGGCTCGGGCAGCTGCACCCAAAACTGAGCGGCCGTCAGCTTGGGCATCCGATCGGTGCCGTGGACACGACCACGTCGTCCACGTGGTGATCGAGCCCGACCTGGTCTTTCCAGAACGAACCGAACCGGACGTTGTTGAGCCCGGCGCCGGTCCAAGCCCCGACGAACTCGAGCCCGTCGAGCGCAACTTCGCGGTTCCCGTCCGCCCAGAACTCGAGCACTCCGTCGGCTTTTCCAGGCTCGTCGAGTCGGACGTGCATCTCGTGGCACTGCCAGTGGCCCGCCCTCTCGTCTCCGTAGAGCGGGCTGGGTCCGAGCACGTCGGCCAGCGGGCGAAGGTCCGGGTTGCCGAACCAGTCCTTGTTGCCGTTCGTGCAGCGTAGCTCCGAGTCGTGCACGCAACTCCAGGCCAAGAATCGCGCTTCGGCGGTCTCGGCGGAGTAGATCGAGGCATCCACCGCGATGGACCGATTGTCGCCGACGATGCTCATCACCTCGACGCCCTCGGAGATCCCGCGCCCCGCCGGCCAATCCTCGTGGGTGCGGAGGAGGAACCGCACCCAGACTTCCCGGTAGTTCCCGTCGGGGTCGTGGACGACCCCACCGCCCGGTCCAGCCCCGAACCGGAAGTCCGCCATGCCAGACCCGTACAGGCCTTCGATGTGCCGGATGCGAAGGGAGCGTTCTCCCGAGGCGGAGGGTCCCGGCTCCACCACCAGCGCCTGCTCCCGCGTCCAGAAATCACCGAACGCGGGCTCGCCTTCGAAATCTTCGCACAGGATCCACTCGGCGGGCAGCGTGTCGGGGCACCCCCCTGGTGGCGAGGGCGGTGCCGACTCGGTAATCGACTCCACCTGCGGCTCCACCCGAGGCGCGTTCGTGCTCCCTGACGTGGGGCTCGCGGGCGTGCATGCGGTCGCGACGAAGAACGAAAGGAGTGCGATGGGCTGTCGAGACACGCGCTACATGATAGGGCGGCTGGGACATCGAGCGATCCGATGGACAGGTCCGCATCGCCGATGTATCCGAAGCGACCTCACGCGTATGGCTACGGGTCGCGATCCGACCACGCGATGATCGAGCCGCACTCGTCGTCCCCTCGGTCCACGCAGTAGCTCGACTCGATCCGTGCGTCGGCGCAGCCCATGGCCGTGTAGATCGCACGCTTGACCGACACATTGACCATGCAGAGCAAGGGGTGATGACCACCCCACTCCTCGACGATTCCCTGATGTCGATTGGGCCCGAGGACGGTTGTGACCACGCGACCATCGTTGTAGTTGAGCCTCCAGGCCCAGTCGACGATCTTCGCGTATCGACCCGGCGTCAGGAACCACTGGAACACCACCCGGTGCACGCCGGTCTGCATCTTGGCGACCATGGCCTGCGCGCACGCCTCCGCCATGTCGCGCTGGTCCTGCACGCTTCGGCCCTCGGTGAGCGCGTCCAAGATTCGATGAATGCCGTCGACGGGGTACCAGCGACTGGGAAGGATGCCCAGGTCGTCGCGGTCGAGCTGGAACACCGCGAGCCGGTCCGCGGGCAGCCGGGCTACGGCATCCCGCACGACCCCCTGCCCCACGTCCTGCTCGTACCACTCTACGAAGTCACGCATGATGCTGCCCTTGATCCTCGGAGCGGCTGCATCTCGACGTGCCACGAACCCCTCGATTGTACGGCACCCGAGAGTCCGGCGTCATGGTGCTACGCTGCGCTCATGAAATATGTAGCTTGGACTCTGGGGTGTGTGTTGGCTGTAGGTTGCACGTCGGCCGTGGACGCTGAGGGGGGTTCGACGGAGGAAGGCTCGTCCACCTCCGGGGGAGACAGCTCGACGTCGACGGGCTTGCCGCCGGACGAGACGACCACGGGCAATGAGGCAACCTCCGGCACGACGACGGGCGGAGGCGGCCTCGACACCAGCACTGGGCCCGGCGTGCTCGACACCGGCTCCTTCGAGACCGGGAGCAGCGGCAGCTCCAGCACCGGAGGGGACGAGACGACCACCGGCGCCGACGTCGAGTACGACTACCTGGTCGCTTTCGCGGCGGTCATCGCCCCGCAGACTCCGTTCCAGTTCGTGGGCGCAATCGAGGCGGACGACTCCACCATCACGATGTCCCTCACGCCGCTCTCGCTCGACGTCGGGTCGGTCGACACCCCGCGCGAACCGGTCCCGCCGCCGATCGCGTTCGAAGGGACGGTCGACGTCGACGGACGCTTCAGCATCGACGTGCCCGAGATCGAACTGGCCGGGGTCACCAACCCGGTCACGGGGAGCGACATCGTCGCGCAGATGCAGATCGAGGGCGAGTTCGTCGGCGAGGTGTTGTGCGCGCAAGTCACCGGCATGGTCACTGTACCGGCGAACATCGACCTCCAGGGCAGCACGTTCTCGGCGATGCCACTCGATCTGGGGCCGATGCCCCTGCCCGAGGACCTACCCCTTCCCACTGCGATCGACTGCCCCTAGTCGTCCGCCTGCGGGAAGTACTCGAGCTGCCGAACGACGTCGACCATCCACGAGCGGCGACGCACGAGGCCCCAGAGCCCCAAGATGCTCAGCGCCCAGCTGAGACCGCTGGCGCGACGGGAACCGACCGAGCAGCCTGCAGCCTCGTCAGACCCAGTCTCGGCGTCCATCGGCGCAGGGTCTTCGTCGACGCGCGGCGGCTCGGATTCCATCTGCACCTGCGTCGAAGCGCTCCAGCCGGAGAAGTTGCCGGCGATGTCGTAGCTCCCGAAGCGAACCTCGGCGTGGGCGCCCGCTGAAGCGTCGGACCAGCTCGCCTCGCACGGGACGTTGCCGAGATCGAAGCCCGTGGCCTCGGACGCGTCCGTCGTGTCGCCGTGGGGAGCGTCACCGATCGTCGCGGTCCGGCCGAGATCCATCACCACGATGACGCCCTCGTGGACCACGTCGAACGACGCGGTGTAGTACGCATCGGAGCCGCAGCCCCCGCCCGCGCCCCAGAACGCATGGGTGTCGACGGCCTGCACGGACGGGACAGCGGGCGCGTTGCCAACCGGCCCGGCGCCGGTGGTGAACGTCGAGATCCGCGTGTCCGTGTCCTCGTCGAACACCGCGTAGGTGGTCATCGGCTCGAGGACCTGCTCCGGGCGATAGGACACGATCCGCTTCCCCGTGCCGGTCACGATCGTCTCGTCCCCAGGCGCGATAATCTCAGCCTGCCCCGCCGCCTGTAGGCGGAGCGTGGCGGCGTCGCGTCCGTAGCTGAAGGGGTCGAACCGCCAGACGCGGGCGTTGGTCGGCACCCCCGCGGCGCCGTCGTTGGGCACCAGGAGGCCGGGGAGTGGCTCGCACGAGCAGGCCTCTGCGAGCGTGGGCACACACAGCGCTGCGACCGAGGTGAAGGCCAGCAAAGCGAGGCGGTTCATCACGTCCATGCGCGGGCAGTCCCCCCGCCGGCCCTTTTGATTGCGCACCGACGGTTCTTCTTCTTCTTCGTGGGGCTCAGGTGAAGCCGGCGTCCGCCCGCTGCTGCTTTGGGCTCACGTCGAACTTCCGCTCGTGGCCGAGGGATGAGTGTCACCGCCCGCGTCGATGTTGCATCGAACGGATCGATTTCTCGGCGGCTTGCGTGGCCGAGCCCACCGCGCGGTGTTAGAACCGCCGCATGGTTAGCTTGACGAAGAAGCCCAAGGCACGTGCGTTCATCTCGGTCGCGATGGCGAGTACGCTGTCCGCCACGGTCGCCGGATGCGACGACGAACCGGCCGACACCTCCGGTGGCAGCACCACCTGGGACACCTCTCCCGAGGGACCGGGGATGGGGCCCACGACGGGGACCAGCAGCGATACGAACGACGACAGCACCACCTGGGACACCTCCCCAGAAGGACCCGGCTTCCCCACCACGGGCGGATGGACCACCACGCCCGGCACCAGTGGCTCTGGTTCCGACACCGATACCGATACGGACACCGATACCGATACGGACACCGACACCGATACGGACACCGACGGCGGCAGCACCAGCACGGGCACCGGCACCAGCTCTACGAGCGGCTGAATCGCGATGGGCGACGAGGGCATCATCAGTCCCCAATGGCGTCGGTGGGTCGCCGCGAACCTGGCGCGCGGCGCCGAGGTCGAGGCGCTCGTCGCTTCACTCTCCGACGAAGGCGTGCCCGAGCCGGCCGCGAGGGCCCTCATCGAGCAGCTCCGGGCCGAGACGTTTCATCCCCACGCGCGCGCGCTCGCCCGTCGCGTCGCGGCGCTCGAAGAGATGGTCCGGCTGCGACGCGCTCACTTCGAGATCGTGCCCGGCCCCCACCGCACCGTCGAACGCATGCCCCTTCCGGAGGTCGAGCACTTCCAGCGCGCACATTGGGCTCCGGGCGTTCCGGCGGTCTTCACCGACCTGGTCCCCCGGTGGTCCGCATTCGGACGCTGGGGCCTCGACGACCTCGAAGCGCGACTGGGAGCCGCGACGATCACCGCCTGCTGCGGTCGAAACGCGGCGGAGCATCCCGACGTCGACTGGCGCCCGCTCGAGCGATCCATGACGGTCGCCGAGCTGGTCCGGCGACTCCGCAGCGGTGATTCCAACGACGTCTACGTGACGACCAACAACGCCGCGCTCCGGCTCGACGGGCTGCGCCCGCTCCTCGACGACCTCGATCTTCCGGTGGAGTACTTCGGGATGACCGACCCTCGCTTCATGGGTCTGTGGGTGGGCAACCGCACCCACACCCGCATGCACCACGATCACGCCAGCGGCATCTTGTGCCAGGTCGTCGGCCGCAAGCGCGTGGTCATGGTTCCGCCCGACTCGCTCGAGATGCTCGATACAGCGCGCGGTGTCTACAACCATCGCAACACCGACGCCGAGCTCGCGGACGTTCCCGGCCTGCTCGACATCACGCTCGAGCCGGGCGAGGCCCTCTTCATCCCCACTGGATGGTGGCACCGGGTGGACGCAGAGGCGTTCTCGATGAGCGTCAGCATCCGGAAGTTCGCGTGGCCCAACGACTTCTCTTGGTACCGCCCGGGCACCGCCCTCGCAGGTCGCTCATGAATTCGGATTCTCGATCGATCCGTCTGCCGCCCGACCGCGTACCGGGCGGGTGTATGCTTGCCGGCGGATGAGCGAGTACGGAGGGAGCGGGAGCGTCGACGACACGCTCGCGGGCACCCTGGGCGAAGGCGCGGCCGCCAGTGCGCCCGAGGACGAGCGTCGGACGCTCCAGCAGGGCAGCCTCGTCGGACGCTACGTCGTGTCCTCTCGGATCGGCATGGGCAGCATGGGCGTCGTCTACGAGGCCCACGACCCCGAGCTCGGGCGCGACATCGCGCTCAAGCTTCTCCGAGTCGATCGGCGGGGCAAGGGTGACGCGGCCGGTCGGGTGCTTCGAGAAGCCCGCGCGATCGCGCAGCTGAACCATCCCAACGTGGTGGTGGTGAACGACGTCGGCCAGCTCGGGGATCAGGTGTTCATCGCGATGGAGCTCGTCCGCGGCAAGACGCTGTCTGAATGGCTCTCTGCGCAACCCCGCGGCTGGCGCGACATCGTAGCGGCGCTGCGGCAGGCCGGTGAGGGCCTCGAGGCCGCACACGCGGCGGGTCTGGTGCACCGCGACTTCAAGCCCGACAACGTCCTGGTGGGCGACGACGGCCGGGTGCGGGTCCTCGACTTCGGACTCGCCCGCCCGCTGAGGGCCCCGAGCCAAGACGACACCGCGCCCGGTCCCGCCGACAGTGCCGCGTCGAGCGATGTCCTGGACTCGGTCGCCACGCGGGTCTCCGGGACACCCGCGTACATGGCACCCGAGCAGTTCAAGCTGCAGCCGGTTGGACCGAGGGCGGATCAGTTCAGCTTCTGCGTCGCGCTGTGGGAGGCACTCTTTCAGCGGCGCCCGTTCCAAGGCGACTCCCTGGCGACGATCGGTGCCGCCGTCACGCTCGGACGACGCCACGACGCGCCCCAAGACACCGACGTCCCTCGCTGGCTGCGCGAGGCCCTCGACCGCGGCTTGGCCGTCGACCCAGACGCTCGGTGGCCGTCGATGCGAGCACTGCTCGACCAGCTCCGCGATGAGACCCCCAGCCGCCGCGCGCCAGCGCTGTGGATCGCCGGGGGCGCAGCGGTGTGCCTGGGCGTTTGGCTGGCAGGCGGCGACCGGACCGAGGCGACCTGCTCGGGCTCCGAGGACCAGATAGCACGAGCGTGGGGCACCGGGACACGTGACGAAGTCCACCGCGCATTCGCCGAGAGCGAACTTCCGTTCGCACCCGACGTGTGGCGCACGCTGGAGGGCGAGCTCGACAGCTATGCAACCGCGTGGACCGAGGCCCACCGTGACGCGTGCGTCGCGACGCGGGTTCGCGAAGAGCAGTCTCAGGCCTTGATGACGGCCCGTATGGAATGCCTCGCC
>SPJJ01017810.1_pt1 | contig 12677 bp, 8 predicted proteins | sample 3741741 | NCBI WGS metagenome assembly SPJJ01 (sample SAMN10925908, study PRJNA522277) | cold seep metagenome | isolation source: Elba SIP-enriched marine methane seep metagenome, extraction at timepoint T1 | place: Italy: coast of Elba, Mediterranean Sea | collected 2014-05 | reverse complement strand
ATGGTCTGAATAATATCTTCGCCCACTTTGGCGCTGTTTTCCACCAGCTTTTCATCTTCGATGACGTGCAATGTCGCAAGCCCAGCGGCCATGGCCATGTTGTTTTTTGAAAAGGTGGAGCCATGCACAACGGCGCGATCCATGCGGTTGAACACGGTATCCATGATGTGCTGAGTCATGGCAACGCCACCAACCGGAACAAAACCGCCTGACAGTGCTTTGGCCATACAAATCATATCGGGCTCCACGCCCCAATGCTCAATCGCCCAAAACTTTCCGGTACGACCCAGCCCGGTCTGTACTTCATCGGCCACAAACAAAGTGCCATATTTTTTACACAAACGCTGTACTTCTGGAAGATAATGATCATCCGGTACATTTACACCTTTACCTTGTACTGGCTCGACAATAAAGGCGGCAACATCCTGAGTGGCCAAGGCGTGTTCAAGCGCTTCAAGATTATTGAAAGGGACTGACGAGCAACCAGGCAATAAGGGGCCAAAGCCTTCGCGAAAAATGTTTTCGCCATTCAAGGATAGAGAACCCATGGTTAGTCCATGATAACCATGATCACAAAAAACAATGTTTTCTCTTTTGGTGACATAGCGTGCAAATTTGATGGCGGCTTCAACGGCTTCGGTGCCGGAATTGCAGAAAAACATTTTGCTCAGATTAGCAGGCGTGGTTTGTAGAATTTTTTCAGCAAGCAAGCCACTCAGCAATGAGACATCCATTTGTACCAGGTTTGGCAATTCCAGTGTCATGGTTTCCTGCAGTGCACTGATCACTGTCGGATGGTTACGGCCAATGGCAAATACACCAAATCCACTGAGTAAATCGAGGTATTCATTATTTTCGTCATCGTATAAATATTGACCGATGGCTTTTTTGTAATTACGGTCATAACCAATGGTTTTTAATACGCGTACCATTTGGTTATTAAGATGCTGTTCATGCAGCTCAAATTTTTGCTCAAAATGGTGCGTAAAAAGATCAGCGATACTGAATGACATGACTACCTCAGGATAAATGACGACTGCCATAAAATGCAGGCAGAACTAATAAAGTACATAACAAAGTAAATGAAATACCAATGGCCAGCAAAAGTCCCATGCTGGCTGTGCCTTGATGCGGAACAAACGCCAGGCTGGAGAAGCTGAACAGCGTGGTCAGTGAGCTGAAAAACACGCCGCGTGCGGTGCTGCTTTGCAAAATATCGGCAGGCGTTGAATGAGCGTTTTTCAGACGATGCAAAATATGAATGCCACTATCTACACCCATGCCCATGAGCAGAGGGAGGGCGATAATATTTGCAAAATTGATCGGATTATTAAATATGACACTGCTGGCTCCAGTTAACAGGCTGGCCAGGATAAGAGGGCCCATAACCAGCAAAGTATGTTTTAAACTTTTAAGAATCAACAGCAGTAAAATAAAAATCGCAATAATTGCACCGCTGAATGCTTCAATAAATGCATCAACCACGGCGACCCCAGAGGCTAGGTCTGCTACAGGTAAGCCGCTGGCAGCCGGGTCTATTGTTTGTACTTCGGTGACAAACTGGTGCAGGTTTTGTGGAATGTTCTGGTCAAATTCGGGGGTTATCAACACTTTGTATACACCGCTTTGTCCAATCCATTGCGAAGACACTTCATAAGGAATGTCGGCTAACTCATAGGGTGTTGCAGACAGGCTGCTTTTTAATTGCTGTAAGGTATGTGGTAACAGATTGAGCAAACTGGTTTGCAATTGTTGGCTGGCAGCATCTGCATGTTGATGTGCTAACAGCAAATCCAGATTATCCAAAAGCTTCTGCAGAATTGCTGGGGGATTCGCACTCGGCGTTTGTTGCAGGTATTTTTCTGTGTCAAGAATAAACGTGGAAATCGCTTTCTGAGGCTGACTATTTTGTACCTGTTGCGGGTAGTTTTCTAGTTGATTACCGAGAACAAATGCAAGATCCTCAATGATTTCAATTTTTTCCGCCTGGTTCGGCGCCACGATATCATGCAATGTGATCGCACTATGTACAGAAGGGAGTTGAGCAAATGCCTCTGCCTTTTGTATGGCTGTTGGAAGGTTTTCAGCCAGGGCAGCCAGAGCAAAAGGTGAGTCATGGTGTGACAATAACAACTGGCGTATCGTTTTGACCGATTCACTGGCGGGGTTACGCATGTTGACCGGGTTAGAATCAAATACGGTTTTAGGAATTAACAGGCTGGCAATTAAGGCGAGGATGACCGCCCATAGGCGTATTGCCCAGGCGTGATGGGCGGGAATTTTGACTAAACATCCTGGAACTGACGAAGCAGAATGAGGCTTGATATTAATTGATGCAAACACCTTTAAGAAGGCGGGAAGAAAGGTAATGGTGACGAATAAACCAATAAACATGCCGCCGCCAGAAATGACGCCAAATTCAGATACGCCTGAATAATCGGTAGGGATAAAAGCAAGAAAACCCAATGAGGTCGTCAATGCACATAAAAACAGAGACAAACCAATGGTTTTGATGGTGTGATTCAAAGAATCCAGCTGATTCAGGCCTTGCAGCATTGATTCACGGTATTGCAGGCAAAAGTGTATGGCGAAGTCTACACCCAGTCCAATGTATAAAACGGCAAAAGCAATGGAGATTAAATTCAAGTGGCCAATGGACAGGGTGGCAAAACCGGCGGTTAGAATCAGCCCAAGAATCAGCGCCAGAAATGTTGCGATCAGCAGCTTGAAAGAACGCAAACCAGAAATTAAAGAAAGGCAGACCAGAATTAAGGAAACGATACCAGCAATAATAGAACCGTCTGTGACGCTTTCCATTTCTTCATGTTCCAGTGCCGGTTCGCCAGTCACGCGAATGGAAACTGATGGGTATTGCGCGGTGATGTGTTTAATGGCGTCGCGCGCCACTGCAATTGCAGAACCCGCCGGTAGAATCTCATCAAAATTCATGATGGGTTTGGCCAACACAATAGTCCTGTTAGTTTCAGATTTGAACTTGTCAGAGGCAAGCAAACGTTGCCAGGATAAACTGCTGTGCTGACCTCCAAGCTGTTGTTCAACGTGCTGGTTAATTTGCTCAAGTAGAGGTTCCAGCTGCATTGGCAAGTCATCTCGTTGACGGCTTAAAGCCTGGCTGATGATGTCAAACAGACCTTGAAGATGAAAGTTTTGTCCCAAATAACCAAGAAAGGGTTGAGCATTAGTTAATTTTTCGGCAAGTTCATCCAGTTCATCAATGTCTAAGAATAATAGGGCTTGTTGACGAAAAAAGTGATTGTCCGTAGGAATATAAACGGATTTAAAATTACTTTTTAATTGACTTAATTTTTGTTTTAGCAGTGACGCCGCAATGCTGGTTTCTTCAGGTGTTGGGGCTTCCACGACCATAATGAGCACGCCCGCATCTTGAGGGAATTCTTGTTCGAGGCGTTTGCGGTTTTTTTGGAAGGGCAATTCCGACGATAACATCTCTGACGTGTTTGTGTTGATCCCCAGGTTTTCGGCGGTGTATAGCATGCTGAAGGCAGATAACAGTACAAAGCAAACCAGTACGAGCAGCGGGTATTTCAATACTTGCCTGCTCCATAGGCACAGTGCCGATTCAATTAACGAGGCGGGAGAGCGGGATAATAACGTTCGGCTAGGCATTATTCAGAGGCAAAACGGCATATTGTATCAAGTTGGCTAGCGGCAGACTTTAAAGTTTTTTGTGCCGCAGAAAAGTGTTGGCCTAGTTTGATTAATTGAGGGATTTGCCAGGGATGCATGAGAATATATGGAAGCAGTTTCATTAAAGACACTTCCCCCTGTGCGGTCATTGCGTACTGAATAGCCGCTGGCAGACTGGTTTCAGCGGTATCGGCAATCGCTCTAACAATGGCGCAAGGCAGGTTGGATTGCCCAGCCGTTAGAGACACTGCGTAGCTTTCCATATCGACAGCATAGGCATCACTTTGTTTGTAAATGCGCTGTTTGGATGGTGTGTCGCTGACCAGTTGTTTGCTATCCAGCAGGCGTCCATTTAATACATCAATATCAAGTTGGCGCAATGTAGTTGTAATATGCGCGTTCCATGCTTTGTGATTGTGTAGGATTTGTCCTTGTTGATTGATAAGCGAGTCTGCGACCAGGCATTGTCCAGCTGCAAGTGAAGGCGATAATGCACCTGCACATCCCCAGCTTATCAGCTGTTGAGCACCGGATTGTATAAGTAACGTTGCTGCGTTCCGGGCATTATCAAAGCCAATCCCAGAATAGGCGACAAGAATGTGACCGTCTAACTGATGAACTTGTCCTTGCTTCAGCTTTGCGGAAGTGAGGGTGGAAAGTTCATCAGGTAATGCAACGACAATGCCGGTGATCACTTTTTATTTAACTCGTTACGGTATCTGGCTAGTGCCCAAAGTGGGAAAAACTTATCATAACCATGATATTTCAAATAAAAAACCTTGGGAAAACCGGGCGCAGTAAAACACGGGTCATTCCATAAACCGTCGTTTTGTTGATGTTTCAGGATGAAGTCAACGCCAGCTTTTACTTCCGCTGAATGTGTTTCTCCGGCCGCAATCAAGCCAAGAACTGCCCAGGCCGTTTGAAAGGCCGTGCTAAAGTGATAACGGCCACGATATTTTTGTTCATCGTGATAACTGTTATTGTCTTCGCCCCAGCCGCCGTCTTCACGTTGCACTGATTTTAACCAGGCGGCTGCTTTTACGAACATAGGATCAGTTTTGGGGACGTTGGTTTGTTCCAGCCCCAGCAATGTAGACCAGGTACCATAAATATAATTGGTTCCCCAGCGACCGAACCAGGAGCCGTCGGGCTCTTGTTCGCTACGAATATAATCAATGGTGCGATTGAGTGCGGGCAAATATTCAGGGTGGTGTTTGCTTACCCGAGCCATAAGCATAGCGCAACGCGCGCTAACATCTACTGTTGGTGGGTCAAGCAGGGCACCGTGGTCGGCAAAAGGGATCTCATTTAGGTAATAGCAAGTGTTATCGACATCAAATGCGCCAAAACCACCATTTTTAGATTGCATGCCGACAATCCATTGCGTTGCTCGATGAATAGATTCATCAAGATCAGGCACATCAGATTCTGCCATGGCAAAGCCAGCAATGGCAGTGTCATCAACATCAGGATAATACGGATTTTCAAACTGGAATGCCCAGCCACCACCAGCTAGATCGGGGCGTTGTTCTTGCCAGTCTCCTGTTTCATCAGATAACTGTTTACTCTTTAGCCAATCAAAGGCATGTGCCAGCTGCGGGCTGTAAGTATGTTTATCCGCTTCTATCACCGCCATAGCAGCCAAAGCTGTGTCCCAGACGGGTGAAAGGCAGGGTTGGCAATAGGCGTAGTCATCTTTGACAACCAACAGTTTATCAATCGCTTTACGTGCAGTCACCACATCAGGGTGATCATGACTCATCCCCAGCAGCAACATGGCTTCATAGGCATTGACCATGGCCGGGAAAATTCCCCCTAGGCCATCTTCGCCGTTTAAGCGTTCAGTAAACCAGTCCAGGGCTTTTTGTATAGCGCGCTCATGCATTTTCTGTGGAATCAGCGGGCGTGTAATGCGGCCTAATTGATCCAGTCCTAGAAATACCTTGTTTAATATGGTGCGTTCTGGAAAGTAATGACGTTCCTGATCGGGGTGTGTCACAAATAATTCAAGAATGTCGATGTTATGCGGGTTTATGGCTTTCGCTTTCAGCGTGCATAAGATAAAAAGCGGCACCATCACCGTACGTGACCAATAAGACACTTTATCCAGATGAAAAGGAAACCATTTCGGCAGCAACATGATTTCAACCGGAATATACGGAACGCCACGCCAGGGTAATTGTTCAAACATCGCCAAGGCTATGCGTGTAAACACATTTGCTTTAGCCGCGCCACCGCTACTTAGAATGTAATTTCTAAGCTTTTTCATATGAGGGGCGTCAATTGAATCGCCAACCATTTTTAGGGCGTAGTAAACTTTAACGCTACAACTCAGGTCGCCTTCGCCCCCCGTAAATAGCGGGTAGCTGCCGTCTGCAGATTGACGTGCGCGAAGGTATACAGCCATTTTGTTTTGCAGTGCTTCATCAATCTCCCCTAAGTAATGCATCATCATGATGTATTCGGAAGGGATTGTGCAATCAGCCTCAAGTTCAAAAAGCCAGTAGCCTTCTTCTTTATTTTGAAGTTGTATCAAGGCGTGCTGTGCTTTCTCAATCGCAATTTGTAACGGGTCGTTATGCAAATGCGTGATAGGGCCAGTTTTTTTGGATTCAATATTTGCGTTATCGACGTTAGGTTCAGTAAACATATTCCTTCCTTTATTGCTCGGCTGGCAAAGATGGTGAATATTGCCACTCAGGAGTGGGCAGGGATTTGCTTGTTAAATTGAATAACAATGTCAATAAATAATTGCTGCGTACTGTCATGCGCGTTGCTAAGATGGTTGCCTTCACACTGTTACGGGTGATTTTTACCTGGGTGGAATCGGTAAACCCCAGGTTTTGTTTGATTTTTTTCAAGGTTAATACCGCCATGCCTAAAGCCCACAGGCAGAAATTGCGGATGCCGGTTTCATGCGTTGGTAACAGGAGTGTGTATTCCAGGGCATTTTGCAGGTGGCTATGTGCAATGCTGATCAAATGCTCGAGACCGCGTTGAAAATTTGCGTTGTTTGACGTCGCAGACAGTGTTGCCAGGTCATAGTCGGTTTCTGTAAAGATATCCTGGGGTAACCAGCACACACCGCGTTGAGCATCGTCCCAGATATCTTTAAGAATGTTGGTCATCTGCAAGCCTTGGCCAAATGATACGGAAAGCGCCAGCAAACGATCATGATGTGCGTTGATTTCTGGTGAATACAAGCAAAATAATTTGGCCAGCATTTCACCCACGCAACCGGCGACATAGTAACAATAGTCATCCATGTCACGCATTGTTTTCAAACCGGCAGATAAATCCAGCGATTGATAAACTGGCATGCCTTTAGCCATGGTTTCCACACAGCAGGCCAGTGCGTCAATTTGTTCCTTAGAAAAGGAATGGGTGATTTCAATAACCCGGGGGGTGACTTTAATTAACGCGTGTTCCGCCGGAATAGTTTGCTGGGAAAGCAGCGGCGCAAGCTCTGTTGAGAACTGCTCGGCGTTGTTGCCGGTTTTGGTTAATTCAATAAAAAAATCACAAAAATGTTTTTTTTGTTCGGCCGACAGCGAGACTTCGTCTTCAATGGTATCAACAATACGGCAAAGTAAATATGCGTTGGCTACTGGCGCATACAGCCCTTCAGGTAACTGAGGAATGGTCAGTGCAAATGTTCTGGAAACACCTTCCAGAAGTACAGCCTGAAATTGCTCGTTAGATAGTTTGAGCAGTGTTTCCGGTTGGTCAATGGAATAGGACGGGCTGGACATAGTTCGAATATAAACATTAAATTACTTGTGTATTATACACGCTGTTGGGATTTTGCAAAGTATTGTTGTAAAAATGACAATATTTGCATTTTCAATAAGTTAGCCGCTGTCAGGTCATTGATTATATTCATTTTGTGTGAATGTTTACATTGCTGTAGATAATGAGTAGAACGTTTATAGTGTCAGTGTTCTAGCGAATAGATGGGTAAAAAACTGTTGTACATGAGATTTATAAATAGTTGACTCTTAACTGCTTTGTTAGCTGTTAACTTGCTTGAAGAGTGAATTTTATTAGTTTATAGGTGTCTCTAAATTGCATTTTTACAACAGATTTATTGTTTCAGCTGGAGTTGAACTAGAAAAAGTAGTATTCTAATCCGTTAAAAGTAGATGAATTGACCTGAAATTAAAGGGTTACATCGTTGCTCTGTATATTGTCGAGGTGTTGTGTTAGTACAACATGGCGGCAGAAGTGTTTCTTGAGGAGATAGTCGTGAGTGTTCCATTACGTCAACAAATAGCAGTTGGTACCTATTTAATTAAACAAAAATTGAAAGGGATCAATAAATACCCATTGGTTTTGATGTTAGAGCCTTTGTATCGGTGTAACCTGGCCTGTGCCGGTTGCGGTAAAATAGATCACCCGGATGATATTTTAAATAAAAGGTTGTCCGTGCAGGAGTGTCTGGATGCCGTTGATGAGTGTGGTGCGCCGATGGTCTCTATCCCAGGAGGCGAGCCACTCATTCATAAAGAAATGCCGCAAATTGTTGAAGGTATTGTTGCTAAAAATAAGTTCGTTTATTTGTGTACGAATGCGCTTTTATTAAAAAAGAAAATTAACGACTACACGCCTTCACCTTACTTAACTTTTTCAGTTCATCTGGATGGAAACAAAGATCGTCATGATACATCGGTGTGTCAGGAAGGGGTGTTTGATATAGCTGTTGAAGCGATAAAACTCGCTTTAGATAAAGGCTTTAGAGTCACCGTTAATTGCACCTTGTTCCAGGGGGAAGGCTCTGAAGAGGTTGCAGAATTTCTTGATTATGCGACAGAGCTGGGTGTTGAGGGCGTAACAATTGCACCGGGCTTCAGCTATGAACATGCGCCTCAGCAAGATATTTTTATCAAAGGCAGAGAAGTTAAAGAGTTGTTCAGAGGGATTTTTAGATTAGGTAAAAACCGCAAATGGAATTTAAATCATTCTTCTCTTTACCTTGATTACCTGGCGGGCAATCAAAGTTATGATTGTACGCCTTGGGGGAATCCAACGCGTAGCGTCTTTGGGTGGCAGAAACCGTGTTACTTATTAGCTGATGAAGGCAATGCAGATTCGTTTCAGGAACTTTTGGATGATACGCCGTGGGAAAAATATGGCACGGTTAATAATCCAAAATGTGCCAACTGCATGGCGCACTGCGGTTATGAAGCAACAGCCGTGGAGGACACTTTGCGCCATCCGCTGAAAGCTTTTCTGAGCAGTTTGCTTGGCCCCAAGACTGAAGGTGAGATGGTGCCAGAAAAGGTTCCTGTTTACAGTGAAGAAGAAAATACATTCAAAGGCATTCCGGTTAAGTCAGAATATTAATGCATAGCTTGGAGACATGGCTCTCACTATGCGCATTGTTGTGCTGGGTGGGGGTTTTGTTGTTGCCTTGGCAACCCTGGCGAGTTAGGGAAGTTCTCGAAGCTTCTGCCGCCGCAGACCCTGATTACGATTTGCAGGATGTGAGCGTGGTCATTCCTGCACGAAACGAGGCGGAAGTGATTGCTGAGACCTTGTCTGGGCTTAAATTACAGGGGCAGGGGTTGAAGATTATTGTGGTCGATGACGACTCTGATGATGACACCGCAGCAATTGTAAAAAATGCCGGGATTGAAGGTTTGCAGCTGATTGAATCCAAATCATTGCCGGCTGGGTGGAGCGGAAAATTATGGGCGCAGGAACAAGGCGTGCAACACGTTAATTCTCGGCTGGTTTTGTTATTGGATGCAGATATTAAATTGTTGCCCGGCATGCTAAAAAGCCTGAAACAGAAATACCTCGCTGAAGATGTTCAGTTTGTTTCATTAATGGCTGAATTAAGGTTTTCATCGTTTTGGGAAAAAATGATGATGCCTGCCTTTATTTACTTCTTTAAGCTGCTTTATCCATTCGCACTGGCCAATAACAAGTCATCCAAAATTGCAGCGGCAGCAGGTGGTTGCATTTTATTGGAAACTGAAGCCTTGCATCGTATAGGTGGGATGCAATCCATAAAAGATGCATTGATTGATGATTGCACACTGGCCAAAACGGTAAAACAACAGGGTTATTCTATTTGGGTGGGTTTGACACATGGAGTGATCAGCCAACGCCCCTATGATGGTTTGTCTGAGATTTGGCAAATGGTGGCGCGTACAGCGTTTACTCAGTTGTATTATTCGACGCTATTGTTGTTTGCCTGTACTGCCATCATGTTGTTAATGTTTTGGTGGCCGTTTGTGGGTTTGTATCTGGTAGATTTATCCAGTCTGAAATTTAATCTAATTGCATTGCTGTTATTACTTTTCCTTTATCAGCCTACCTTAAGATATTATCGGTTAAATGGGCTGTGGGCATTGAGCTTGCCTTTAATTGCCGGGTTATACCTGATGATGACATGGACATCCGCTTTACGCTACTGGAAAGGTGAGCGATCCCGCTGGAAGGGACGTACTTATAAAACCGAGGTTTAATATAGTGGAATTAAATGTGAGTAAATTTTTATCCGTCATAAGTGTTTTATTATTACTACTGGGAATCAGCCCAAGTCATGCAGAGGGTGTTCAAGGTCAACCTAGCGATCTTGCCAGGCAGGTTGTTGAAATATTCCAGAATGAATTAATCGAGACTATGAAGCAGGGTGAGCAACTGGGTTTTCAAGGGCGATATCAAAAACTGGAATCAGCCATAAAGCAGAGTCATGACCTTACCAAAATTGCCAGAATTGTTGTTGGGCGTGAATGGAAAAAATTGTCAAAAGATCAACAGAATGAACTTGTCGATGCATTTAGTCATTTAAGCGTGTCGACGTATGCACACAATTTTAAAGCTTTTGATAATGAGTCATTTAAGTTTGCAAGTCAGGAAGAAACTAATAGAGGCGGGGTGGTTGTACATACATTGTTACAAATACCTGATGATAAAGATGTTAAATTTGACTATATGTTGAAGAAAAAAGGCGACAATTGGAAGATCATCAATATAATAGCCAATGGAGTGAGTGATCTTGCCCTGAGAAGATCTGAATACACTAGCGTACTTAAAAGACAGGGGTTTGCTGCATTGATTGAAAAAATCAAAAGTAAAAGCAAAAGCTACGCGGAAAAGAATTAGGTTTCTATGACTATGACTGAATTTGATAGGCTTTTCCGTAATCCGTCGACCGCATTAAACTTTTTGTGCGGAACAAAGCGGGTTATGGTTATTTTTGTAACTGCGCTCTTGTTCTCGGGCTGTGCCAGTACGGATAAACAGGGTGATCTTGCCGTCGAAAGCACTCATTTAACCAATGAAGAGATTGACCCCTATGAGGATTTTAACCGCGATGTGTATGAGTTTAATGAATCGGTCGACGAATATGTTGCCAAGCCAGTATCAGACGCTTATCGATGGGTGACGCCTCAATTTGTGCAGACAGGTGTTTCCAATTTTTTTAACAATTTGAAAGATATCAATGTTTTGCTGAATGGCGCTCTGCAGGGGAAATTTGAGCAAAGCGCTGAAGATACGGGACGCTTTCTAATTAATTCCACATTTGGCGTATTAGGTTTGTTTGATGTCGCATCCAGAGCGGGTTTGCAGAAAAACGAAGAAGACTTTGGGCAGACACTGGCAGTGTGGGGAGTACCGCAAGGCCCCTATCTGGTATTACCATTTTTAGGACCAAGTACATCAAGAGGTGTACCTGGTAGCGTTTTGGACACTGCAACTAATCCGACCTCGTACGTGGGCATACCTGTTCAGTTGGTCTCCATGTTGAATGCACGCTCTAATGCAGAAGGGTCATTACAATTTATCGATGAAGCCTCACTCGATCCTTATGTTTTCACCCGAGAGTCATTTTTACAACACAGAAAATATTTAATCAGTGATGGTGAAGTGGAGTTGGATGAGGATGTATTAGACCTTGAAGATGCGTTTTATGAAGATGATGAGGAAGTGCTTGACTCAGACGCTACGCCTAAAGAAGAGAAGCTGGTTGTGAAACCGGCTGATGACAGCGACAGTGCCGAATAGCAGTCTCATATGCGCTATGAAAAAGCGTTAAAATCCTATAAGCAGGCGGCACATGATTATCTGAAAGCCTCTGAAAAATTAGAACAGCTTGAAAACTAGGAGGCTGTTGGATTATGGGGTTCGTTCGTAGCGAGGCGAGTGTAAAATCGAGCGGACTTTTTTGATCTTTTGAGGCGCATAACGGTGCTACACAACGAAAAAGACCGGAAAAATCAGCCGATTTCCCATCCCGCAGGGGAATTATGCATATTCCAACTGCCTCCTCAATCTGGTTTTTCAAATCAACGGTATTTCTGCCGTTGATTTGTGTTTTACCTGAATTCGTAACTTCCTTATTCAAGCCACGGAGATTCAGGTTTTTTTTCTGGTTTGAACAGGCCGTCCCGCGTTGATGAAATTTCCAAATTAAGCACAAAACGCCTCAATCGAACCGATCAATCCGTTTTTATCGAGTTTACATAAGGCCAGGAGCTCTTCACGGCTGCCTTGCTCGACATACTCATCGGGGAGGCCGAGGTTGAGTACCGGCATCAAAATCTGCTGTTGCTGCAAGAACTCATTCACCGCACTGCCCGCACCGCCGGCAATGACATTCTCTTCCACGCTGACCAGTACATCATGGCTTTTTGCCATGTTGAGCACCATTTCTTCATCCAGGGGTTTAACAAACCGCATATTGACCACCGTGGCACCTAATTGCTTACCTGCTTCCACAGCAGGCGCCAGCATCGCCCCCCAGGCCAGAATGGCAATGCGACTGCCCTGGTGACGGATTTCCCCCTTGCCGATCTCCAGGGTGTCCAGGGTGGATTCCACGCTTGCACCCGGGCCTTTACCGCGCGGATAACGTACCGCTGCAGGCCCTGCATAGTGATAGCCCGTGCTTAGCATCTGACGGCATTCATTCTCATCTGCTGCGGCCATTACCAGCATATTCGGAATACAACGCAGATAACTCAAATCAAATGCGCCGGCATGAGTGGGGCCAT
>SPJJ01057271.1_pt1 | contig 12693 bp, 8 predicted proteins | sample 3741741 | NCBI WGS metagenome assembly SPJJ01 (sample SAMN10925908, study PRJNA522277) | cold seep metagenome | isolation source: Elba SIP-enriched marine methane seep metagenome, extraction at timepoint T1 | place: Italy: coast of Elba, Mediterranean Sea | collected 2014-05 | reverse complement strand
TGGCTTGTCGGCCTACAACCTCCAGGGCGTCTCGAAAGGCACTTTGCACCCGCGGCAGCAGGGCGGACATCGGCACCATACGCACTCGCCGAATCTGCTGCGCCAAGGGCCCCGCGACGCGCTCCAGCGCGGCCACATCTCTGCTGAGCCCACCGCGGACATCATCCAGTTCGCGCAACAGGGGCTGCAAAGCGCCGCTCGCTTTGTGCAAACGCAGCATGACCTGCGCGGTAATGGCGTCCTGTTCAGGCGCCGCGGCGGCCGCTTCGGGCAGTCGGCGAGACAGGCTACGAAAGCTCCGCGCCCACTCCGCGAGGGCTTCTTCGGCCTCCCTCAGTCGCTGCACGCCCCCTCGAAGGCGGGCCCGCTGCACCAACAGCTCCGCGCCGGTGTTCAGCAGGCTATCGAGGCGCTGGGTCTCAACCCGGGTGTGGGTGGCGGCAAGCACCGGAAAGACGCTGGGCACGCCCGCTGCCTCAGGAGCGCTCGGTGTGGGGATCGTAAACGCTCGGTCATCGGCTGCGCACCGAAGCGCCTGGGTCCAAGCCGCGACCACAGGGACCTGCACCTCGGCGCCATCCTCGGCCGCGTCGCTGGCCGCCCGGACGGCCCCCACACACGCTCGTAACAATCCGCAGACCTCGGGGCTCACGGCCCGCGCGGTACGCAGTTTGGCGAGCAAGCTCTCCAGGCTGTGAAAGAGGTCCGCAAGTTGTGACTGTTTCACCGCGCGTGCGGCGCCTTTGAGGCTGTGCGCGCCGCGAAAGAGTCGATCCAGCACTGCCGCGCGGTGCGACGCCGGCTGCTCGTTTTCCAGCTCGAGCACACCAGCGCTCAGCGCCTCGACCGTCTCCTGTAGCTCGAGCGCAAAGGTCGCTCGCAGCTGCTGCAACAGCTCGCGGTTGTGCACGTCACATTCCAAAGTCCGCGAGCAGCTCCTTGAGCCGCTGAGCCAAATCGGACAGGTGTCCCACCGCGTCCGCCGTCTGCTGAGTTGCCTGCAAGTTCTGTTGACTCGCCTGCTCGATGTTCCTCATCGCCTGGCTGACCTGCCCCATGCCGAGGGCTTGGCGCCCTGCGAACAGCTCAATCTGACTGCCGAACTGAGCGGCCTCAGCGCCGGTGGCCTCGAGACTCTTGATCGTGCTGCCCGCTTGGCGCACGACGTCCGTGGTACGCGTGACGCTCTTGGCCCCCTCCTCCATGCTGAAGACGGCGCTGCCCGTCGCCTTTTGAATCACCGCAAGAATCTGGCGGACCTGACGGGTCGCCTTCTTGGAGCGCTCGGCGAGGATGCGAACTTCGGCCGCAACCACCGCGAAACCGCGGCCATGCTCACCGGCCCGGGCCGCCTCGATGGAGGCGTTGAGGGCAAGCAGGTTTGTCTGCTCGGCGATCTCATTGACGCTGCTGATGATGTCGCCGATGGCCTGGGCCTGCTCAGCCAGCTCCAAGATGCTGGCCGAGATCGACTCCGTGCGCATCTTCACCTCGGCGATGCCGGCCATCGTCTGTTCCACCGCTTGGCGGCCGGCGCCTCCAAGGTCAGCGCTGCGCCGTGAGGCGGCCGCCACCGCGCGGGCCCCGGTCGCGGCCTCGTCCGCGGTACGGGTGACGTCCTGCACCGAGGCCATGGTCTCGGTCACCGTGCTCGACTGCAGCCGGGCCCCCGCCGCCTGAGCCGCGCTGGCTGCGCTGATCTTCTCCGCAGACTGTGCAAGTTGCTCGGCGGTCTCAACAAGCGCGGACAGCAGGCGCAGCTGGTTCTGCTCGCCGGTTCGGCGGACCCCGACATCCTGCATGATGCCCAAGAATAACTCGACGCCCTGAGGCCGCATGTCGGTCACCCAGAGCTTGATCCACAGCTCCGAGCCATCCTTGCGGCGGGCGGGCACATCTCGCGCACGGCCGATGATGTGGGCCTCGCCCGTTTGCAGGTAGCGTTGCAAGTATGCGTCATGATCGCGATGGTGGGCGCCGGCCATGAGCATCGAGACGTTCTGACCAAGCATCTCCTCATCCTCGTAGCCGAACATGTCGCGGGTCGCTCGATTCACGCTGTGGATGATCCCGCCGAGATCGATGGTCACGATCGCATCGGGCGTCGAATCCAAGATCGCCCGCAGCCGAATCGCGTCCGTACTCTTGGCGCTTCGGCGCCCGCCTGAGCTCGAGCGGGCCCGCGTCGAGGCCCGCGCGCTCTTGGGCGCAGAGGCGGACTTGTTGACGGAGGTCTTCTTCTTCGTAGCCATGGGGTTAGCTCTCCTGAGGCGGTTGAGCCTCACGGCGGGTCGCGTACAAGTCGCCGTCAGCCAGCAAGGCCCCGACGTCAAGAGGGGTGGGTGCACCTTCGCCGGGCGTCAAGGCATCTTGCGCTACGGTAGGCACACCGTCGATCATCAAGGCCACTTCAGGCGCAGCTCGACCTACAATGAGGGCCCGCGTCTGCGGCGTCAGCGGGGCGCTGTCGTGTCCCAGATAGCTGGGCAGATCAACCACAGTGAGGATTCTGCCGCGGTAGTGGCAAACGCCGGCGACCCGCGGGGGGCTGCCGGGGACCTGAGTCAGGGTGGGCAGGTGCACGGTCTCCCAGACCAGGTCGAGACTCAGGCTGTACGCGTGCGCCCCTGCCCTCAGCCGCATGCGAGCGGCACGCGGGCGGCCACTGTCGGGGCCGGCCTTCGGCGTCGAGACCGCCCGTGCTCGGGTCAACAGTGGGGCGTGGCCACCCGCCTGTTGCAGTCGAGCCTGCAGCTGCTGCCAAGCCTGCGCCCCCCAGGGCTGCACCGCATCCTCGGGGGTTTGGGTGAAGAGCCTGGAGATATCCAAGGGCGCGCTAAGCTCGACGTCCTTGAGATCGAGTACCAGCTCATCGACGGGCAGCCCCAGACGGCGCCGCTGATCTTGCACAATGATGATGTGCTGGCTCGCCCTCAGGCCCGGGGCCGCGCCCTCGAACACCGCGCTGGGGCAGAGCACAGGCACCGCGGCGCCGCGGTGATCCATGAGCCCCAGCACCTGCTGCGGGCACTGGTCGTGGGGCTGCACCAGGACCGCGGGAACCAGCTCCCGCACCACAGCGGCCGGCATGCTCCAGTACGCGGGCCCCACGCGCACCGTGACCGAACTCGTAATACCTGACATGCGCTTCGCCCGACGTACCTATAGGTGTGTCCGAGGCCCACCGCAAATGAGGGCGCCGCGGGGTGACCGTCTGAACTCATGCGCCCCCCCTCCCCGTTACCCCTATGAAACACTGCACGGGCCAACCGGCGCTCTCGCCCGAACCGTCGCCCGAAGCGGAGCAGGCATACATCCTGCATTATCTGCGCCCCGTGCAACCGGGGGGCTCATGACTGGCAACGAGGGCAACGGTACGCGGCCGAGGGACTTCGTGGCTCCGGCGGCCCTCTCCGAGCTCCTTCACGGGGAGCGCCCGCCCCTGGTGCTCGACGTACGGCGGCCCGACGACTACCTCGGCGACAGCGGCCACATCGAGGGGGCCTGCCTGTTCCCCATGGATCGGCTGGCCGAGGCGATGGGAGAGCTGAGCGGCCTCGAGCGTCGAAGCTTCGTCCTGGTCTGTGCCGACGGCGCGCAGAGCGCTCAGGCGGCCACCTCACTGAGCGCGGCCGGATTCGAGCGGGTACAGGTCCTACAGGGTGGCATGCGGGCGTGGCATGACGCAGGCTTGGCCGTGCGGCGCTGAAGACAACCCCCAGCATTCACCTTTGGGGCGATTTGGCCGATGCTTTGACGCATGCCCGAAGCCTCTCTGCCCGCGGCCAGCGCTCAGGTCGACATGGCCAAGGCTCTGGAGACTCAAAAGGTCCTCAATGCCCTGCTTGAGCTGTCGCTTGTCGAGCTTGACCTTGAAGTAAAGCTGGACCGCGCGCTGCAGACAATCTTGCAGACCTCTTGGCTGCCGGCCCTACCCAAGGGCGGGATATTCCTCGTGGAGCCGGGCCCCGCCGGGCCTGCGCTGCGACTGGCCGCCCACCGCAACCTCGGCGCAGAGATCATGAACAGCTGCTCGCTGGTGCAGTTCGGTCAATGCCTGTGTGGCACGGCGGCCCAAACGGGCCTCATTCAGTTTGCAACAGATCTTGACCACCGACACAGCACTCGTACGCCCACCATGCAGGCCCATGGCCACTACAATGTGCCGTTCGTTGCCAACGGAGTCGTCGAGGGTGTGCTCGTGCTCTACCTAGAAAGCGGCCACACCGCGGACCCGCTGGAGTTCCAGTTTCTCACTGTGCTCGGCCAGACTCTGGCGGGCGTCATCCACCACAGTCGAGCCCGGCAGCGAGAGGCGGAAAGTGAAGCTAGGCTGCGCGCCATTGTGCATGGCGCAGGACACGCCATCGTGGCCGTAGACCACGATGGCAAGATCGAGACATTCAACCCCGCCGCCGAGCGTACCTTTGGCTGGTCCAGCGCTGAGGTCCTGGGTCAGCCCCTGAGCATACTCATCCCGCCGCACCACGTCGCCTCCCACATGCGCTACTTTGGCCCCGACAGCCCACGCGCAGATACGATCCAGGGCAAGGCGCGTCACGTTGCCGCCGTGCGCAAGGGCGGCGCGGTCTTTCCCGCGGCGATCACCGTGACCCGAACACAGCTCCCGCAAGGTACGTTGCACATAGCGTTCGTGCGTGACGACACCGTGGCACTGCAGGCGGAACGCGAGCTGGTGACGGCCCGGGAGGCCGCCCAGGTGGCCAGTCAGGCCAAGAGCAGCTTTTTGGCCAAGATGAGCCATGAGATCCGCACCCCAATGAATGGCGTCGTCGGGATGGCAGACCTGCTGCAGGGCACCTCGCTGACCTCATCGCAGCGCGAATGTGTGGATACGATCGCAAAATCCAGCGCCGCGCTGCTCCGGCTCATCAATGACATCCTCGACATCTCCCGAATCGAGGCTGGCCACTTTGACGTGCACACCGAGGACTTCAACCCGAAGGAGTTGGTCGAGGACGTGGCCCGCATGCTCAAGGACCAGGCCCGCCGAAGGGGCCTACAGTTGCGGGTGCACGTCGAAGGCGCACTGCCTCAGCAGGTGCATGGAGATGAGGGCAGAGTCCGCCAGGTGCTCATCAACCTTGTGGGCAATGGGCTCAAGTTCACCCCCTCCGGCAGCGTCACGATCGGCGTGCGGCGCCGCGCCCCCGGCGCAAACCTTCTTACATTTTGGGTGCAGGACACCGGAATCGGCATGCAACCCGACACTGTGCAAACCCTCTTTGAGCCCTTCGCACAGGCCGACGCGACCATGGACAGTCCCTATGCAGGGACTGGGCTGGGCCTGGCGATCTGCCGGCAGGTCATTGAACAACTGGGAGGTACGATCTCCGTGAAGACGGAGGTCGATAAGGGCAGCCTATTTGAAGTGCAGGTGCCCTTTGGCCCGCCGATCAAAAAGACAGAGCCCGCCAGCGCAAGCCGCAGCGGACAAGGCAGCCTGCGGGGGCGCGTGCTGCTCGCCGAAGACAACGCGGTCAATCAGCTGGTGGCGACCCGGATGCTGCAGCACCTCGGCTGTGAGGTCGACCTCGCGGTCAATGGCCGCGAGGCTGTCGACAGGGCTCAGAACACCCACTACGACCTGGTATTGATGGACTGCCAGATGCCCCAGCTCGATGGTCTGGGAGCCACCAGAGAGCTTCGCAAGCTAGGTTTCGACCTCCCCATTATCGCGCTCACCGCCCACGCAATGAAGGGGGACGAGGCGCGCTGCCACGAGGCCGGTATGAATGAGGTGCTGACCAAGCCCGTGGTGCTCAAGGAGCTGTCCCGGGCAATGAATCGCCACCTGCGACCCGAGGCCGGGCCCAGCCAAGAGCCCGGCGTTCCCTAGCGTGCCGGTACCGCGACGCTCTGGCCCACGTCGAAGCGCACGCCCCGCACCACGCCGTCGGCCTGGGTGCGATCGTTGAGGTCAAATCCTAGACGGCCACCGCTCACTTGACTTGAGTCGACCTCGAGCAGGCCGTTGCCGCTCACCAGCCCCGCGGTCAGGTAGCCATCAATGAGGCCCAAGTTGAAGCGGAGGTGTCCGCCGGACCGCACACTGATCGCCAACGCGCAGTCCATGCAGCCCTCGAGGTGCGTATTCGAAACCTCGGCGGGCGCCCTACCCCCACAGCGCGCGGTGAAAGTGGTGGATTCGAGCGCCGCGTCCGTGGGACCCGAAAAAGCTGCCCTGTTCACTCTAAGGAGCTTCGGAGCCTGGCCTGTTAGGCCGCGGTCCAGCCCATTGATGACCGTGAGGTCCTCAAGGTCGAGGTTCCCGCAAAAGGCCTCGATCGCGGCGCCACGCGCCCCCCGCACCCACGCGCGCTTCAGGGTGACAGAGGCCTCGTCTCGAACCAAAACCGAGAACAAAGACTCGGCGTCCGCGACAGAGGTCACGACCCAATCTTCGCCCGTTACATCCAGGCCCGTGAACTGCGTCTCGGCGGTGCGCCCAATGTCGACCACAGCGGACCCGGCCGAAGAGGCCCACAAGTGGTTGATCGCGGCGCTTAAGCGCCCCGGCCCTTGCTGGCGTAACGAGATGGCATCATTCCCATTCGCATGAATAGAGATGAAGTCGGCCGTCACATCGGCGCCGACCACGGCGAGCGCATTGCCCAGATGCGTCTTGCCAAAGATGCGTGTCAATTTGACCTGCGGCGCAGGTTCAGCCCCGGTAGCCCCAGGCTCAGCTGCGAAATGCAGCCCCGTGCCGCAGCGACGCAGCGACACATCACGCACTACCACCGAGCGATACGCCCCCAGCACGGCCAGCGCCATACCTGGAACGTCCTCCAACTGGATGTCCGTGAGCGTAGAGGTGCTGACGTCTTGGAGCGTCATCTCAGCCTCTGACGCGCCGGATTGGCCGCGCAGCGTAGCCTCCTGCACCAGCAGCTGACCGGTGTGCATGCTCAGCCCCTGTGGGCCGGCGTGGTCCCAGCCCTGCAACTGTACCTGCGACTGCTCGCCGATCAGCAACCCGCCGCCGCTGCCACTTGTGGTGCGCAGCCGCTGAGCGTTCAGCTGAGCCGCCTGAGCAAAGAGCAAGGGCCCTTGCCCGCTCAGCGCAACGCCCTCAAGGGTCACAGCGCCGCCCATCACCACCAGGGCCGGCGCGTGACTGGACAGGCTCAGGCCGCTGAGCGTCAACGCGGCATCGGTGGACAGCAGGGCGCTTTCGGCACCGCCCGCGATCTCAGTGAGGTCAGCGCAGAGCCCCTGGATTCGCAGGGTCTTATTCGAAAAGTCCGCGCCACCGGCATGCGTGCCCGCAGACAAGAGAATCGTGGCGCGCTCCGGAGCCTCCTGGACGGCCTGCGCAAGGGTGCCGAAGGGCCGATCAATGGAGCCATCACCGCCCGCACCCGCGCCGGCCGCCACATAGCGCAGCGCAGCGGCACCTTGAGGCGCTACCGGCCATGGGCCGGGTGCACAGGGCCCCAGCGGCACGCACGGTTGGCCAGGCCCAGCCTGATATTCACCGGCCGCGCAGCGGTGCAGGTCCTGCAGCGTCGGCTCGCAGACCTGAACGCCGAGCGCACCGGATGGGGTCATGGCGCTCCAGCCCGGCGGACACGGCATATCGGGCAGCGCCGGCGCGTCGGGGCGCACCTCGGCACAGGTCTTTAAGCAGCGCCAGGGTGCATCCAGTGAGATGCAGCCGCCCCGGTCGTCGATGCAGGCAGACGCGTCCGGCCGGGGTACCAAGATGGAGGCATGCGGCGCCTGCTCCGGAGCAAGCAGACTCCATTCAATAGACCCCTCGCGCCGCATCTCGAACGCCTGGAGGGGCGGGGGAAGGCTCTGAAGCTCACTGGCCACTCCGGACAGCGGCCCCAGCGGGCCCAGGCCCAGGCTGTCCAGGTCAAAGCCATAATGCATCAGCGTGACCGGGACCTGGGGCAGCGCCAACACCCCCGGATTCAAGCCCGTGATGTGCACGGTGGGCTCGGGCTCGGTCGCTGCGACAAAGACCAGGCTTTGGGCCTGGCCAGGGGCCGGCAGGCCTAAGGGCGCCGCGTCCAGGCAGGCCATCAGTCCGCCCGGCAGCGCGAGCAGCCAAGACCCCACCCAAACGCCAATTGGCATAGGTCCCCGCACCATCAGCCAGCCTAGCTCGGACCACGACCGGCACAAAGCGTCGACCTCAAAGGGTGGTTTCCCCCCACCCACAATGGCCCCAGCGAGGGGCTCAAGATCCTCCAAGAGACACCGCACAGGGCCCGAGCGGGGCCCCGGTGAATGTCATTGAGCCTGGAGCCCGCTCGGCGTAGCGTCCCGGCCCGTCATGAGCACCAACGATCCGTTCAAAGCGAAGACCTCGCTCGACACCCCCCTCGGCAAGCTGAGCGCCTACCACCTCGGCGCCCTTGAAAAGGCCGGCGTAGGCCCCGTGAGCAAGCTGCCCTACTCCATCAAGGTCCTGCTTGAGTCCGCCCTGCGCAATCTGGACGGCTTCGTGGTGACCGAGGACCACGTCAAGGCGATCGTGAATTACAACGCCAAGGATGTCGGGGAAGTCGAGATCCCCTTCAACCCGGGTCGTGTGGTGCTTCAGGACTTCACGGGCGTGCCCGCGGTGGTCGACCTGGCTGCCCTGCGCTCCGCCATGGCCCGCCTCGGCGGCGACGTGCAGAAGGTCAACCCGCTGGTGCAGTGCGACCTGGTCATCGACCACTCTGTGCAGATCGACGACTTCGGCAACGATAACTCCCTCGCCTTCAACTCCAAGAAGGAGTTTGAGCGAAACAACGAGCGCTACGAGTTCCTCAAGTGGGGCCAAAAGAGCTTTGAGAACTTCGGCGTCGTGCCGCCCGCGACCGGCATCGTGCACCAGGTCAACCTGGAGCACCTCGCCTCGGTCGTGCTGCGCAAGGACGCCGACGGCGAGACCGTGGCCTACCCCGATTCTCTGGTCGGCACGGACTCCCACACCACCATGATCAACGGCCTCGGCGTCGTGGGTTGGGGTGTGGGCGGCATCGAGGCTGAGGCCGTGATGCTGGGCCAGCCCATCTACATGCTGCTGCCCGAGGTCGTGGGCTTCAAGCTGCACGGCGAGATGCCCGAGGGCACCACCGCCACAGACTTGGTGCTGACCGTCACCCAGCAGCTGCGTAAACACGGCGTCGTCGGCAAGTTCGTCGAGTTCTTCGGGCCCGGCCTCGCCTCTATGAGCCTTCCGGACCGCGCCACCATCGCGAACATGGCGCCCGAGTACGGCGCGACGATGGGCTTTTTCCCCGTGGACGAGCAGACCCTGACCTACCTGCGTCAGACCGGTCGCGACGAAAAGCTGGTCGAGGCGGTCGAAAAGTATACCAAGCTGCAGGGCCTGTGGCGCGACGATAACCTCGATACCGAGTACACCGATGTGCTCGAGCTCGACATGTCGACGGTGCAACCCAGCTTGTCCGGCCCGAAGCGTCCTCAGGACCGCGTGCTGATGAGCGATCTGAAGGGCGATTGGGCCCTTCACCGCGAAAAGACCTACGGCCACGCCGAGGTCAAGTCTGCCACCTTCGAAAAGGACGGCCAGACCCACACCATCACCGATGGTTCTGTGGTCATCGCGTCCATCACCTCCTGCACCAATACTTCGAACCCCTCGGTGCTGGTGGCCGCAGGCCTGGTTGCCAAAAAGGCCCACGCCTTGGGCCTCAAGAGCAAACCCTGGGTCAAGACCTCCCTGGCCCCCGGCTCACGCGTGGTCACCGAGTACCTCGACAAGGCGGACCTCACCAAGGAGCTGGACGCGCTGGGCTTTCAGACGGTGGCCTATGGCTGCACCACCTGCATCGGCAACTCCGGGCCCCTGATCCCCGAGGTCGCTGAGGCCGTGAAGTCCGGCGGACTGCTGGCCTCCGCGGTGCTGTCCGGTAACCGTAACTTCGAGGGTCGCGTGAACCCGCTGGTGCAGCCCAGCTACCTCGCCTCGCCCCCGCTGGTGGTCGCCTACGCGCTCGCAGGTACGATTGACATCAACCTGGGCACGGATGTCATCGGCACCGGCAAGGATGGCCAGGACGTCTACCTCAAGGACATCTGGCCCACCAACGCCGAGGTCCAGGAGCTGATGCAAGCCAGCGTCACCACCGAGCAGTTCGTGACCGAGTACGCCAAGGCGGCGGCCGGGCCCGAGCAGTGGCAGGCCGTCAAGGTCGAGGCCAGCGACACCTACGCGTGGAATGACAAGAGCACCTACGTTCAAGAGCCGCCCTTCTTTGTCGGCATGTCCAAGGAAGTGACGCCCATCGGCGCCATCAGCGGTGCGCGCTGCTTGGTGAAGGTGGCCGACTCGGTAACCACCGATCACATCAGCCCCGCTGGCGCGATCTCCCCGGAGAGCCCGGCGGGCAAGTATCTGGCCGAGGCTGGCGTGGCCCGCGCGATGTTTAATAGCTACGGCTCCCGCCGCGGCAATGACCGGGTCATGACCCGAGGCACCTTCGCGAACATTCGCCTGAAGAATGAGTTGGCGCCCGGCACCGAGGGTGGCTTCACCACCTACTATGGTCCGGCCGACAACGAGGCCGGCGTTGAGCCCGGCAAGGTCACAACCATCTACGAAGCCTCGCTGGCCTATAAGCAGCACGGCATCGGCCTGGTGGTCTTGGCTGGCAAAGACTATGGCATGGGCTCATCCCGTGACTGGGCGGCCAAGGGCACCTTCTTGCTGGGCGTCAAAGCCGTGGTCGCGGAGAGCTACGAGCGCATCCACCGCAGCAACTTGGTGGGCATGGGCGTGTTGCCGCTGCAATTCGCCAAGGGCGATACGAAGGCCAGCCTGGGCCTCACCGGCGAAGAGACCTTCGACTTCGCCATCGACGACAGCCTTGAGCCCTTGTCCGACGTGAAGGTCACCGCCACCCGAGCGGATGGCACCAAGGTCGACTTCACGGCGCTGTGCCGCATCGATACCCCCGTCGAGGTCGAGTACTATCGAAACGGCGGCATCCTGCACACGGTGCTGCGTAAGATGGCCTCCGCAAGCTAGCCTGCCCATGTGTCACGCGGGGCCCGCCCCCGCGTGACAGCAATCACCCCCTGCGAACCCCTTGCCCCACCGCAGACAATGACGCAGCGTCTGGCGTCATGAACACGAAGCTCATCTCTCTTGTCTGCGCGCCCGCGCTCTTCGCCGTTGTCGGCTGCAGCTCGGACGTCACCTTCACCAGCGGCATCGACGGCACCAAGCAGGTCTCCGACGTCTCGATGGATGAGGCGAAGTCCATCTGTGAGGCAGCCAGCGAGACGGCCGAAGAGTTCTTCGAGGCCAATAAGGACGGCTTTTGCGCCTTCGGAGCCGCGTTCGCGGGCTCTTTCGGTAGCATTGGCGGCGGCGACCCGGCCGCCCTATGCGAGGTGGCACTCGCTGAGTGCAAAAGCGCCACGCCCACCACAGAGACCACGACCTGTAACGCTGAGGCGGTGGCCGCAAACTGTAGCGCCACGGTGGCGGAGCTGGAGACTTGCTACAACGACTCCCTTGAGACCCTGTCCAGCTTCTTCGGCGAGTTGGCCGGCAAGTCGTGTACGGAGCTGACCAGCGAGTCGACCAACGTGAGCTTCGACTTCAGTAACCCCGCCTCCTGCACCGCGCTGGCTGAAAAGTGCCCCGACCTCGGCATCGGCATCCCCTCGATCGGTGAGACCAATACCAGCACCGCCACCTGAGCTATTTGCGATTAAGGACTTCGCTGAGGGCGGCGATGCCCTCGGCGATGCGCGGGCTGGGCCTAAGCATGATGGCCAAGTCCAGCGCATGCACCCGGCCTGCCTTCACCGCCGGGATGACGTCTAGGCCACGCCACGGCTCCGGAGTTCGGTGCCCGTGGGCACCGGCGGCATCAATGATCACGTCTGGCTGAGACATCAACAACACCTCCGCGCTCCAGTGTGGATAGGGTCGTGGCCCCTTCTTCACAGCGTTATTATGTCCGAGCACCCTGAGCGCCGCACCGGGCAAACTATCTGGGCCCGCGACCACCAGCGGGTCGTAGGACAGCACCACGAGTATTGTCTTTGGCGCTTTGACCGCGCGGGCCTGCGACTGCACGGCCTGCCGCATCTTGCTCAGAACCCGCCTGCCCTCCTTAGTACCCTGCGGGCCGAAGAGCGCCGCAATCGCCCGCGTCGCATGAAAGGCGTCCGCCAAAGTATCGCCTGGGATGGCATAGACCGGCACCCCCAGCTTTGCGATCTGCTGCAACGCCGGCCGCGCGCCCACGTTGGCGGCCGCGATAACCAGGTCCGGGGCGAGCGCCAGCACCGACTCCACATTGGGGTCCCAAAACCCTCCGATCTTGGGCAGCTTCTTGACCCGCTCGGGCCGGTCATCGAAGCGAGTCACCCCGACCACCTTGGCCTCATGACCTAGGGCAAAGAGCGTCTCGGTAGCGCTGGGCGCGATGGTGACGATGCGCTTGATCTTACCCTTGGGCCGCGCGTCTCCTACCCACTGCGGGACGACGCTGGCCGGCGCCTGCCACACCGGCAACTCAGGCGGCTGTGCGGCGCCGGGCGGAGCGCTCATGAGCAAGGCAAGCAAGACAGCTTTCATGGTCCCAGGATCTTTCTCAGCTCGATCGGCGTCACCCGGGCCGCGATGCCGCTGAGCACCAACAGGTCCGGACCCACAAAGTCCACTCCGGCGCGACCCGGACGGCGGGC
>SPJJ01033569.1_pt1 | contig 12715 bp, 13 predicted proteins | sample 3741741 | NCBI WGS metagenome assembly SPJJ01 (sample SAMN10925908, study PRJNA522277) | cold seep metagenome | isolation source: Elba SIP-enriched marine methane seep metagenome, extraction at timepoint T1 | place: Italy: coast of Elba, Mediterranean Sea | collected 2014-05 | reverse complement strand
TTTCCGGCAACATAGACAGGCACACTAATAATTGAGCCCGGTAAGATATAATCCGTTTGTTGTGATGCAGTTGCAAAACGTTCATCTTCCTGACAATTTTTGCAATATTGCAACTGCCCTGTTTCTGCCGCCATTCCTATTACACCTTCTCCTATTTTAAAGTGTAAAGGTTTGTATTCTTCCTGTGTTTTGTTTACCAGTTCACTGGTACTAACTCCAGTCACATTGACTAACAAGCCATTTTCATTCAATAAAAAAAACGAACATTTCTCCATATCCTGGTTTTGAATCAGGGCCGCCAGTGCATTTTTAATTAACTTTTTTTCATCATTAGCCTGGCAATTTAATTCTGACAACTCCCGTACTGCGGATAACGAATTAAATAAATCGACAATAATATCCTGTATCCCAAACTGGTATATATCATCCATTCCTGCTTCAATGTCCATTTAGTTATCACCCGCTAAAAAATGTTGCTAATTCTTTAATATTTTCTTTATTGCTAATGATTTCTGCCACCACATCGTCTACCACTGCGCTATCCAGTGCAAGCTTTTGCAACCAGTCAGATAAGCATGGAATTTCATCATGTTTATCAGTCGCGATATAATAAGCCAGACTATGACTTAACTCTAACACATCCACTAAACCTTTCTCTTCACCCGAAAAATCAGATTGCCTGAATTGTTTTAAAATTGTTTGGTATATCTGAGGTAATTTCCACATTCCCAATAAAACGCCGCCTAATTCATACTGATTCAAACCAAAGTGTTCCTGCATTTGCTCAGACACTGAACCACTTTCCCGCTCGGATCTGGCAAATATTTCATTCATTTCCTCCGGTATGGTATGTATAGCGGCTAACAAGCCAATATTTAACAATAACCCTGTTGTATACATGGTTGCAGGAGACGCCTGTTCATTATCAACATTAGTCGATATTTTCTGTGCAATATAGGCGGTAAGCAGAGCTTGATTCCAATAAAACCTGGAATCAAACAATTCACATTTAGTGGTGTCTAATTCAACATTCAACGCAATACTTAATACCAGGCTTTTTACCAGGTTCAGTCCTAACACTTGAATAATCGCGGTACGCAAATCATTAATAGGCTTTACCCGGCCAAAAAATGCAGAGTTAGACAAACCCAGTAACCTGGCAGTTAACGACGGCGACACGGAAATGACGTCGACTAATGCATCTATGGAAATATCCGGGTCATTAACTGCGGTAACAATTCTTACACTTTCTTCAGGTAACGGAGGAAGGTTTTTTATATGAGCAATTTCTACATTTAAATCGATCACCTGACTCATACAGCATCCTTTTTTAAACCAGTTATTTTTAGTTCCACCATTAATCGCCTATAATTTTCAGTTACTACTGCGTCATTACATATAAGAATAGTCTTTTTTTTATTATTTTGCGCTTTATAACAAAAAACAATAAGAAAAGATGTTAGGACAGTCGATGGCAGTATCTCCACAGCTTGAAAATAATCGCCTGTATCCGATATTTCCCAGCCTGAATCGGGGCGACTTCTTATCAACAAACCTTGAAAGTTAATCTGCTGTTTGAGATAAAAAAACAGACTTATCAGTATCAGCACGATAATGACAAGTTTATAAGCCCAGGCGAGTGTATTCAGCAGGGCCGGTATGACAGCAACGGCATGAATGAACATCAGCCCTTTTATTAAGAGTGGTGACCGGCCAATTTCAAATATTTGGATTGTTGCGTATGGTTTTAACAAGCGTGGCTAGTCTTTTAGACTCTGGCTGTTGTTCACCTAGTAAATAATGAATGAGTTCCGTGTCAGGTAATGATAAAAGCTCTAAAAACAAACGTTTTTGTTCATCAGGCGATAAATCGAATCGGCTTTCAACATAGCCTAATAATAAATAATCGAGTTCTTTAGTGCCTCGCCTGCATCTCCATTTTAATTTAGCTATCGATTCCATTTATGAACAATTGTTTACTTAATCAATCTGAATCGTCAGTTTTACCGGATTATCAGGCTAGTAAGCGTTTTTTTCTGTACAAAGCTAGTCTTGCACAAGTGAAATGCTGCAGGCAATGTACTTTTGTTTACCCTGAATAACAGACCGGATAGCAGTTGGGCACATCACTATTCGTTTCAGTGCCCAAGCCACTTTCATACTATGCCCGTATTAAACTGACTATGTGCTGATTTAATAATCTGCTAGCCCTGCTGGCGTATGGCCATCATTTTTTTAATGTCAGCAATGGCTTTTGCCGGATTCAAACCTTTAGGACAGGTATCTGTACAGCTCATAATAGTATGACAACGATATAGCTTATAAGGATCTTCAAGCTCATCCAGTCGTTCGCCGGTATTTTCATCCCTACTGTCTTCTAACCAGCGGGAAGCCTGTAATAAAGTTGCAGGCCCCAGGTATTTGTCGCTATTCCACCAGTAGCTAGGGCAACTGGTAGAACAACAGGCACACAATACACATTCGTATAAACCGTCCAGTTTTTTACGCTCTTCTTTACTTTGCAATCGTTCCCTGTCAGCGGGGGCAGGTGTCTGGGTTTCAATCCATGGCTTGATAGATGCATATTGCGCAAAAAAGTTAGTCATGTCTGCGACCAGGTCTTTAATGACGTCCATATGAGGCAATGGAAACACTTTTATCGTGTCCGGGTAATCTTCTATGGCCTTAGTACAAACCAATGTATTTTTACCGTTGACGTTCATCGCACAGGAGCCGCAAACACCTTCACGGCAGGAACGTCTGAACGCTAATGTCGTGTCGATTTCATTCTTAATCTTTAAAATCGCATCCAGCACCATAGGCCCGCAATTATCCAGGTCTATATGAAAGATATCTATCCTGGGATTTTCGCCCGAATCAGGATTCCATCGATAAACTTCGAAACGTTTAATATTTGTCGCATTTTCAGGTAATGGAAACTCTTTACCTTTTTGCAGAACAGAGTTTTTAGGTAAGGCAAATTCGACCATTAGTAAACCCTCTTTTTAGGTGGAATAACTTGAACTTCATCGGTCAATGTATACATGTGTACAGGTCTGTAATCAATTTTCACTTTATCGTCGTTCAGCCATAATAAAGAATGTTTCAGCCAGTTTTCATCATCACGATCAGGATAATCCTCTCTGGCATGGCCTCCACGGCTTTCTTTTCGGTTTTCAGCCGCTGTAATAGATACATAAGCCTGATCCAGCAAATTGTCCAGTTCCAGCGTTTCCACCAAGTCGGTGTTCCAGATTAAAGATGAATCGTCTACATTTACATTTGCAAATGAGTCTCTTACTTTTTCCAATGCAGCAACCCCTTCCTGCAGAACCTCGCCGGTTCTATAAACAGAAGCATGATTTTGCATGGTTTTTTGCATATTCAAACGAATATCAGCTGTTTTTTCAGTCCCTTTGGCATGTCTGATTCGATCAAAACGGGCCAATGCCTGGTCACAGGCGCCATCTTTTAACGGGGCATGTGGCGTATTAGGTTTAATTATCTCTGCACAACGTTGAGCAGCTGCCCGGCCAAAAACAATTAAATCCAATAATGAATTAGACCCGAGACGATTCGCCCCGTGAACAGAAACACACGCTGCTTCACCTATCGCCATTAAACCAGGAACTACAGTATCGGGATTTCCATCTTTCAATGTAACCACTTCGGCTTTATAGTTCGTGGGGATGCCGCCCATGTTGTAATGTACCGTTGGTAAAATGGGTATAGGCTCTTTGGTCACATCCACGTCAGCAAAAATTTTCGCTGTCTCTGATATGCCCGGCAGGCGCTCTTTGGTTATCTCAGGGTCAAGATGTTCTATATGCAAATAAGCATGATCCTGTTGATCGCCTACGCCCCGTCCTTCCCTAATTTCCATGGTTATTGCCCGACTGACTACATCTCTTGACGCCAGATCTTTAGCATTCGGCGCATAACGCTCCATAAAACGCTCACCTTCAGAGTTGGTTAAATACCCCCCTTCACCGCGCACACCTTCTGTAATCAGACAACCAGAACCATAGATGCCTGTCGGATGAAACTGGATAAATTCCATATCCTGTAATGGCAGACCCGCTCGCAATACCATCGCATTACCATCACCAGTAACCGTATGTGCAGAGGTACAGGAGAAGAAGGTTCTTCCATACCCGCCAGTAGCCAATACCGTTGAATGCGCACGAAACAAATGCAAAGTGCCATCATCCAGACACCAGGCTAAAACGCCTTTACACTCTCCATCTTCCATAATCAGATCGAGCGCAATATATTCAACAAAAAACTCAGCATTATGCTTTAAAGACTGTTGATATAAGGTATGTAAAATCGCATGACCGGTAACATCTGCCGCCGCACAGGTTCTTTGAGCAGTGCCTTCACCAAAATTTGTGGTCATCCCGCCAAAAGCGCGCTGATATATTTTGCCATCTTCGGTACGGGAAAAAGGCACACCGTAATGCTCCAGTTCTATAATGGCAGGAATGGCTTCACGACACATGTATTCAATTGCGTCCTGATCACCCAGCCAGTCTGAACCTTTGACGGTATCGTACATATGCCAGCGCCAGTCATCTTCCCCCATGTTACCTAGGGCTGCACTGATTCCACCCTGTGCTGCAACGGTGTGACTTCGTGTCGGGAAAACCTTCGTTATACAGGCTGTTTTAAGCCCTTTCTCAGCCATCCCAAAAGTTGCGCGTAGTCCGGCCCCGCCGGCACCTACAACGATCGTATCGTAACTGTGCTCTATTACTTTATAATCTGAGGACATGCCTTATCCTATCATTGAAATTTTAAATATTGCCAATATTGCAGCGATAGCGAAAAACAAAAAAGTTAACTTCATTAACCAAATTGTCGTAATTTTCCGCCATTCTGTATGAACATAATCTTCGATCACAACTTGCAGCCCTAATGCGGCGTGATAAAACGCAGCAATTACCCATGCGATGGCTAAAATGCTATCCAAAGGGCCTGCCAGCCAGGTTACGATCTCTTCATGCGATGAATTTAACAAATGACTGGTAAAAGAGACCATCCATAATGATAATGGAATAAGTGCGATTGCCGTTATTCTCTGCATCCAAAAATGACCCGTTCCAGCTTTTGCTGATCCCAGGCCACGGACTTTTGCTAAAGGTGTTTGAAAATCCATAATCTTAATAAAAAATAAGGGTTAAAACAAAAGACAAAACCAGTTCTATGATGGCATTCCTATCCATATCTTCCTTTTCAAAGCCAGTCCCGACATCCCAGACTAAATGCCTGATCCCGTGACAAAGATGAAAAAACAAAGCATAAACAAAAAACCAAACTGCAATACGAATAATGCTGTAATCTAAAAAGCCCTGTAAATTTAGAAATGCGTCATTTCCTTGTAATATAATAAAAAAACTGCCTACATAGGCAAATAATCCAAAAGCTAAAACAACGCCAGTCATGCGGTGAGTAATGGATACGATACCTGTCAGCGGTAACCTGTAGATCATTAAATGAGGTGAAAGCGGTCTGTTATTTTGTGTCATTTTCTTTCTAAGGTGGTTGAGGCTAGTAAGGTGGTTGAAGCTAGGGTTGAATTAATTATAATACTTTTTAACATTACCCCCATAAAATAAGTTGTTTCTTATTATTTAACAATCAATCGCGTCACAATAAAAATATACCCAAACATATGAATACCGAATGGATCAATTTTCTAACATCTAACAATGCCACGTTAACCGAGACCTCTGACATACTATTTCCAGAGGATCAACAAGTTAAAGAAAACCAGATGACGGCCATAGCCAATTTTTCCATTTTAAAAATATCAGGAAATGACGCCGATACATTCTTACAAGGCCAGCTAACCTGCAACATCAAAGAACTGACAGATACCATCAGTTTCTTTACTGCTTTTTGCAATTCCAAAGGCCGGACTATTTCAACACTACTGATCACAAAGCAGGCTGATGATTTTTTTATTATATTGCCAGACAGTGTAGCAGAAAAAGTCACGATGAAATTGCGCATGTATATTTTACGTGCAAAAGTGCAAATCACCAATGTATCGGATGAATTCTGTCTTGTGGGTCTGAACCTTGCCAGCCAGGATATACCTGCTGCCTATCCATCTTTAGACTTTGACGTTGCCCATGATACCGATACCATCATCAAACTGCCTGGCACTAAAAACCGTTATTTAGTCATCTGTTCTTTAACCCGTGCTAAAACGCTTTGGACTGAAGGACAGCAAGCCCTGAAAATGACCATAACAAGTTCACCAACCTGGGACTATCAGGATATTTCAGCCGGCCTACCCTGGCTGACTGAACAAACATCAGAGGAATATATCCCTCAAATGTTAAATATAGATAAGCTAGGCGGCGTCAGTTTTAACAAGGGGTGTTACACCGGTCAGGAAATAGTTGCCCGTACCCATTTTTTAGGCAAAGCCAAACGTGAATTATTTCTGGCTGAATGTTGTACAGCAGACACTTTTTCCTCTGAAGCCATCAGTGTTATAAATGAACAAAACAAGCCCATAGGCAAAGTTTTATCCATACTACCAAATGAAAAAAAATACCGATTATTAATCGTTATCCCTACAACTGAAGCAAATTCAAAAAATCTCCTTATAAATAATTTAAATCCAGCTAGAATTAGCATCATAGATTTTCAATAAAGGCTCTAAAAAATGCAATTCAAATCTGTCAAGGACTTTCTCTCTCATGTACAAGAAGAGCTTGATGCAAACCGTCTTGTTTTACCTACTTTACCCGATGTGGCCTTAAAAGTAAGGGACGCAGTTGCAAAAGGAGAATCATCATCACAAGAACTTTCAGATATGATTATAACTGATACAGCTCTTTCTGCCAGACTGATGCAGGTAGCTAACAGCCCTTTATACAGAGGCACCATGGAAATTAACAGTATCCAAATGGCCGTCACCCGTTTAGGCAGTTCCACGATCAAAACGTTGATTACCAGCCTGGTGATGCAACAGATGTTTTCTCCAGCATCGGATTTACTGGAAAAATATTTTAGAGAAACCTGGGAACAAGGCGTCAACGTATCATCAATCAGTCGAGCATTAGCTTCATTTGTGCCTCATCTTAATCCAGATGAAGCGATGCTGGCCGGTCTAATTCATCAAATTGGAAAATTACCCATCTTGATGCTGGTTGAAAACCTTCCGGAATTTAGTGAAAGTCCAACAAGACTTAACAAGTTACTGGAAAAAGCTCATCCCCCGATAGGTAAAATCATTATGGATACCTGGGATTTTCCTGCTGACCTAAAACTGGTTGCTTCAGAATATATCAATTTCGAACGAAACAGCGATGATAAAGCCGACTATGTCGACCTGGTACAAGTCGCTTTTTTACAAAGTATCGCCGGCACAGACCACCCTGCGAATAGAATAGACTGGAATACTGTTCCTTCTTTTGCAAAACTTGGCATGGCTCCCGATGTTGAAATCCTTGAAATAGACGGCATCTCAGAAGAAATTGAGCTCGCACAATCAATGCTTGCTTAACAGACATAATATCGCTTAAGCTACCCAGCAATTTTACAATTATCATAAGCCTAATCAACAGGATTAGACGCTTGTTAAGCGATCATTATTAATAACTTAAATCACGACTTTTATGCTAGAACATCAGGCCGTTCTTCGTTTTAGGCGCTTGGGTATGTTAACCATCTGTGCTGTTTATTTTGTCATACTCGTTGGGGGTATCGTTAGGGCTACAGGAGCCGGCATGGGCTGCCCAGATTGGCCCACCTGCTTCGGTCAATGGGTACCTCCAACAGAAGAATCACAATTACCGCCAAATTACCAGGAAATCTATGCTAATCGCGGCTATAAAAACACCCAGTTTAACCCTGTTAAAACATGGACTGAATATACTAACCGCCTGGTAGGCGTAACGATCGGTTTTTTAATCTTTTTAACTGCCTGGGCTTCAAGAATTTTTCTTAAATCGGATAAAAGTATTTTTTATCTGTCCCTGTCTGTTTTTTTTCTGGTCAGTTTTCAGGGCTGGCTGGGATCAGCAGTCGTAGCAAGTAATTTAAAACCTTTTATGATTACGCTACATATGCTGTTAGCCTTGTTTATCGTGGCTTTGCTCATCTATGTTATAGCCAGGTCTCAACAAGAATATCTAGCCAGGATAGATAGCAGCATGATCCCAGGCCGAGTCTTTACCATGATAAAAGTAGCCATGGGATTAACACTGATACAGGTTGCGATGGGCACTCAGGTAAGGGAAGCGGTAGACTTTATCGCCAACGAACATAAGTATATAGACAGAGAATACTGGAGAGACAGTTTTCCGCTCATTTTTTATATACATCGCACATTTTCTGCTGTTGTTTTATTCATCAACCTTTGGATAAGCTGGAAAATTTATCAGTTGGTCGATAAAAACAATCTATTGCTCAGGTGCGTCTACTGGTTAGTCGGCGTTATTATTGCTGCCATACTGGCAGGCGTTTCGCTGGACAGATTAGGCGTCCCCCCTGTAGCCCAGCCTATACACCTGCTAATGGCTAACGTGATTTTTGGGATACAGTTCTTTATTTATATATGCCTGCATTATTCTGCCAACAGCAATAATTAAGCGTTTTCCATACTTCTGTTAAATACACTTCCCTGAAAAAATCAGGGCCTGGAATAAGGACCATGGATGGTCATAAGTAATGACACAACTATATTCCAGCCGTTAAGCAACCGCTACGGATAAACCCATTATCCTTTCGGAATCGTTAATACCTGACCAATTTTTATCCTGTTATTAACCAAGGCATTAACAGACTTAATTGATGCCATGCTGACACCATATTGCTGGGCAATACCAGACAGAGTTTCACCGCGTGAAATGACATGCCTTTTCTGTGCTTTCTGAGCAAAATAGGTATCCGCTGGCGGGTACTGCTTAAAGTAACTCACGATGCCTCTATAAATAGCTTTAGCTATTTTTTTCTGATGGACACTGCTTCTGAGTTTACGTTCTTCATTTGGGTTAGAAATAAATGCTGTTTCAACCAGTATTGATGGAATATCCGGAGACTTCAATACCATAAACCCCGCTTTTTGCACCCGGTTCTGATGCAAATGACCGATAGATTTAAAATTTTTCAATACTTTCCCCGCCACCTGGCGACTGGCTTCCTTTGTTGCCGTTTGAGATAAGTCCATCAACACCGATGCCACCATGTCTTCTTTATCAGCTAATTTTAGCCCGCCTACAAGGTCCGCCGAGTTTTCACGCTTGGCCAAAGACAACCACCTGGCTGCTTCACCCGTTGCTCCCCGTTCTGATAATGTAAACACTGACGCGCCTTTTACATTTGAATTTTCAAATGCATCGGCATGTATGGATACAAAAAGGTCTGCACCTGCTGCCCGCGCAATCTGCATCCGTTTTCTCAGCTTGATGAAATAATCCCCCTTCCTAACCATCACGGCTTTCATGCCCGGCTTTCTGTTAATAAGAGCCGCCACTTTTTTTGCTATTTGAAAAACGACTTTCTTTTCCTGTGTGCCTTTGGGTCCATGTGCCCCTGGATCTACACCGCCATGCCCCGCATCTATCGCAACAACGATGTCTCTGGCTTTATTCATCACTGATTTAACAGCCGTTTTTTTAGCTACTTTATTGGCAACTTTTTTGGCTTTAACATGTTTTTTTAGCGTTTTTTGTCCAGCCAGGTTCCCTTTAGGAAAAGAATCAACGACCAAGCGGTGGCCGTATTTCTTATCGGGCTTCAACGTAAAGCTTTTTGATGAAACAGACCTTTTCAGGTCAAAAACCACTCTTAAATTTTTTTTATTTCTAGTGCCACTTCGTACCCGGCTGAACAAGGGATGATTCGCAGGCGGTTGTATTAAAGACTTTAATAGCTTTGTTCCATTAAAGTCGATAACCAGACGATCCGGATTATTTAATACAAACACTTTATGTGACGCGGGTCCAGAAACATCAAAAACCATACGCGCATGATCAGACCCTGTTGAATATCGCAAAGCATTAACCTGTAATTGCTTAGCTTCTAACGTAACAGAGACGATCAATAGTAAAATTACACTAACACTTCTCCATAATCTATTCATAGCAATAACCTAAACAATAATCTCCTTTAAATTATATCACTATGTTATTGTTTTTCCAGTTTAGTTTTATATTATTTATTAAACTTTTAGAAATCACTTTCAATTCAACTTCTCTGCCTTCACCTTTCACACTCAATCTTAGCTCAATATCCGGATCTGGCAAAAAACCTTCACCCTGTTTGGGCCACTCGATAAAACACAAACTTTGCTGTTCCAGGTAATCCCGAATCCCAATCCACTCCAGTTCTTCCGGGTCTTTTAGACGATATAAATCAAAATGAAACAGCTTTCCACTGTCCAGCAGGTATTCTTCTACCAGGGTATAAGTCGGGCTTTTAACGGCTCCTTTATGTCCTGCCGCTCTTAACACGCCTCTAGTCAATGTCGTCTTGCCCGCACCCAGCTCACCATGCAAAAACACCAGACACTTTTCCGGCAACGCATGCCAAAGGGCCGAACCAAACAACTCTGTATCCTGTTCATTCAATAATGAAATTTTCATTCGTTAATCAACTCTCTAATAATAGGCATTAAATCACTTGCCAATAAACCAATTTCTCCATCTCGCTGCGCGGCACAATCTGCAGCCTTGCCATGTAAATAAACGGCAGATGCAGTTGCTACATCAACAGTTAAGCGCTGTGCAATTAAACCGCCTATCATACCTGACAAGGCATCCCCCATCCCGCCACTAGCCATGCCCGGGTTGCCAGTCGTTGAAACTAACATTGTTTGACCGTCGCTAATTAGAGTACCCGCTCCCTTTAACACAGCGATACCGCCAAATTTGCTTTGTAATTTGCTAACCGATGCAAATCTGTCTTTAGCTATTTCCTTGGTCGAACAGGCTAGCAGCCGTGCTGCTTCACCCGGGTGCGGCGTTAACACCCAGTTATCATGAGATTGGACATTGATGGCTAATAAATTAAGCGCATCTGCATCCATCACTACAGGCTTCTCAGTGAGCAGCACCTGATTATACATTGCCTGTCCCCATGCGCGTTGCCCCAAACCGGGTCCAATCACAACGACAGTCGCCTTGTCCAGCAGACTCATTAATTCTTCAGCCGTTTCAACGCCATGACACATTAGCTCAGGTCTGCCTGCATTGATAAAAGCGACATGACTTTTACGCGTAGCCACGCTGACCAGACCCGCCCCCGTTCTGAGTGCGGACTCTCCTGCCAGTCGTATTGCACCTGTAAAACCTTCATCCCCACCGACAACGAGGACATGACCATGATGCCCCTTATGTGCGCACCGCTCGCGCCTGGGCATCGTTACCCCGGTGATTCTTTTTGCACTGGAACTAACCTGCTGATAAACATCCGCTGGAATATCTAATGAATCAAAGCTCAATTTACCGCAGTAATCAGCGGCATCACCGGTAAACATACCTTGCTTCAACGCGATAAAAGTCACCGTATAGTCCGCTTTAACCGCATTCCCCATGACATGTCCAGTATCCGCATTTAATCCTGATGGTATATCGACCGCGATCACCGGAAAAGCTAATTCATTGATCAATACAATTGCTTGCCGATAAATCCCGGAAACATCACGATTAAGTCCTGTTCCAAAAATCGAATCTATAATGACACATTCTTCCAGCACTGCAGACGGTTCAAACGCTACTGCCTGTCCACCTGCCTGCAGAAAATCCTGATAGGCCACTAGCGCGTCACCTTTGAGTTGTTTCGGGTTTTGTAAATAATAGACCTGAACCTTTACACCCTGCTGTATTGCCAATGTTGCAACGACATAACCATCCCCGGCATTATTACCCGCACCACAAAACACGCTTATCGCCTGTTTAGGATATTGTGCCTGAAATAGCTTAAAAACAGCAGTCCCAGCCTTGCGCATTAAATCGATACCCGGTATTCCTCTGTCTACTATGGCTATCCTATCCAGTTCGCGCGCCTGTTCAGCTAAATATAATTGTTCCGGTAAGTTCTGCATCAGTTTAGTTAAGGTAGAATAATAGCCTTATTATATTTCCTACACTCAGAATGAACAAAGCCAACTTACAAAACAATTCTGATCTTGCAGATAAAATTAAACAGTGGGGAGAGCAATTAGGTTTTCAGCAAGTGGGAATTAGCGATACGCAGCTGCAATCAGCCGAACAGCATTTACAGAAATGGATAGACCAGGGCTTCCATGGCGACATGGACTATATGCATAAACATGGACTGAGAAGAAGCAGACCCGATTTACTACTACCGGGCACACAAAGTATTATTTCTGTCCGTATGGACTATCTACCTGAATCGTCTGAACAAATTAACCGCGTTTTAGAAAATCCAGTTTCGGCCTTTATTTCCCGCTACGCACTAGGTAGAGACTACCATAAAATCCTGCGTAAACGCCTACAAAAGCTTGCCGGTTTGATAGAAGATGAAATTGGGTCGTTTGGCTACAGGGCTTATGTAGACAGTGCTCCAGTACTGGAAAAAGCCATTGCTGAAAAAGCCGGTTTGGGCTGGATAGGCAAACACACGAACCTGATTAACCGCAAGGCTGGCTCCTGGTTTTTTCTGGGCGAAATATACACCGACCTACCCCTGCCGTCTGACCCGCCTGCTTCCGCTCATTGCGGCAGCTGCAAGG
>SPJJ01001760.1_pt1 | contig 12761 bp, 12 predicted proteins | sample 3741741 | NCBI WGS metagenome assembly SPJJ01 (sample SAMN10925908, study PRJNA522277) | cold seep metagenome | isolation source: Elba SIP-enriched marine methane seep metagenome, extraction at timepoint T1 | place: Italy: coast of Elba, Mediterranean Sea | collected 2014-05 | reverse complement strand
CGACCCACTCATCGTCAACGAAACGAAGTCGGATGCGTAGCTTGCCGTCGTAGTCGGCGCCCTGGGGCTCGATGCGCCACGAACCCAGCCCCGGCCCTGCGAGGGCTGTGGGGTCCGGCCGTGGATCGTCCGCCATGGGCCAATTGTACGCGCATCGGCGCGCCCATGCCGAGGTCTACGCTACTATCGCGGCGTGGCGCCCCGTCTCACCTCTCGCTGCCGGAGCCTGCTGCGCCGGTGCCTCGACGCCATCGCCGATCGCCAGCCCGTCGACGCTCGAGCGGCGGCAGCCGAGATCGCGGTGCTCGGTTCGGACGTCGACCGCATCGTCGCCGCCCGGGTGCTATTCGTGTTGCGCGACTACCAGGGCGCCCTCGACGTGGTCGACGCGCCGCGCCCGGAGTTGATGAGCTGGCGCTACAGCATGCTCAAGCGCCTGCGCTTCGACGTCGAAGCCGGCGAGGTACTGGCCGCGCTGCTCGAACACCACCCGGGGCCCAAGGTGACCAAGGCTGCCGTGCATTACTTCCGCACCACATCCCAGCCGACCGAGGCGTTGGTCCATGCCGAGGCCCTGGCCCGGCGCAGTCGACAATCCGCCGTGGATTGCATCCAACTCGCGGTCGCAGCCCACGACATCCCGGCGGCACGAACCGCGGCTGCGCGCAGCCTGTCGCGAGACCCGGCGATCTTTGGCATGGTCAGCGATCTACTCGTCGAGGCCGGCGCCTACGACGAAGTCCAGCGCTATGCCGCAGAACGCGCAGATGCCCGGGCGGCCGTCGCCCAGCTCGAGCTGTTCGCCGGTAAATGGGCCGACGCGTTGTCCGCCGCCGACGCTGTGCTCGCCGACCTTCCACACGATTCACTGGCCATCGAAGTCGGCTTCGGCGCCGCGGTGTTGGGTCGGCAAACGGCCCGTGCGCACGAGCTGTACGCCGCTACCAGTGCGCCCACTCCAACTATGCTGGTGTGGCGCGCCGAGCTGGCCCTGGCCGAAGGCGATCAGCCGACCGCCGAAGCACTGCTCGACCGCGCGCGCACGGCGGTGCCCGATTATCTGGCGGCCAAATTGCTGTGGGCCCAAGCGACGCCATCGGACCACGACTACCCGGTCGGTTCGCGGGAGGGCTTACTCGAAGGCCAATTGGCGGCCCTTGGTGCCCCGCCAACGGTGGTCGACAACAAGGTGTCGAGTGCCGAGCTGCAACGCTGCGTCGCTATCGCCACGGGCAACCTGGCGGGCAACCGCACGCCGTTTCCCAGCGTGTTGGTCGACGGCGGTCTGCAGCGCGTGTGGCCACCACGCAGCTCGCGCCACCGCGCACGCGAGCTGCAGCACCGCGCCGCCTACCTGGGCATCGACCGCGCCATTGCGCTGGTGGACGAGCATGTCGAGCCCGACAACCCCACCGCCCTGTGCTACCGGGGCGAGCTAGACCTTTGGGCCGGGCGCTATGCAGACGCAGCGGCCACGTTCGAACGCTGTTTGGCCCTGCGCAAGCGCACCGTGTGGGCGTGGATCGGCCTGGGCGCCGCGTTGACCGCAATGGGCTCGGCGGCCGACGGCCTGGCTCGCATCGACGAGGGCGTCGACGTCCTCGGTTGGCGCGGGGCCACGGTGCCCGTGTATCGCGCCGAGGCCCTGTACCATTTGGGCCGTCACGACGACGCGCTCACCGAGCTCGATGATGCCGACGCCGCCAACCCGCGCCGGATCGCCAGTAAAGTACTACGTGTGCTGTGTCTGGCCGCCGCCGGCAAGCCCGCCGACGACGCATTTGCCGTGGTCGCCAACGCGGCCCCTGCCCTGGTAGCCGACGCCGCACGTGCCGTGAACATCGCACCGTGGTGGCCACGGCAGCTGACCGGCGAACCATGTGTGGCCGTGGCGCGCTCCGCCCTGGCGTTGATGCGCGGCAACCGGTCGTCGGGCTGCGCATTCTGGTTCGCCCCGGACAGCGACACCGTGCGCGCGTTCATCGCCGAACGCTCGGCCGCGAGCAGTGATGCGGATCGCGACGAGCTCGCCGCCCTCGAACGACTGCTCTAGCTCGGGCTAGTCTTCCTGGGCGATGTTCTGCTGTTCGGCGAGCTTGCGCTCGCGCCGCCGCTTGGCCTCGTACAGCTTGCGCCCGCGCTCGGTAACTTTGCCCACGGCCAGAGCGCCGTCTTGCACCTGGGCTAGCGACCGCCGGTCCTGCTCGCGCTGTTCGCTGAGCCGGCGTTTGAAGTCCACGCGCCAGGCGGCGTAATTGCGCAGCGCGTAGCTGGGATCTGCCGGGTCTTCGATCACCTTGCGTACTACCGACTCCATGTCGACGAATACCGGCGCGAGCTCCGCCGGGTCATAGGCATCGCCGCGATCGAACAGACCGCCGCAGATCTGGCGCAAGCTGCACACCTGACAGGCGTCGGCGTAGATGTGATCCCACTCGGTCTGGCGCACGGTCTGCTTGTCGTCGAGGAAGTGCACGATGCGTTCCTCGCCCTTGACGATCTTGCGCGTCTCGGTGCTGACGTGGGGGAACGAGCCCATGTAGCAAAGCGGCACCTTCTCGACCCGAAAGCTGCGGCCGTGCTTGTGCAGGTAACGCATGGCTCGATCCAGGCTGAGCTCGAAGTCGGCGAGGCGCGGCGTGAACTGATCCTGATTGACCCCGGCACGGCCCATGGACGGGTCCAGGTTGTTCCACACGAAGTGGCGCACGTACGGGTGGTGCTTGCCGAAGTAGCGCACGTTGGTATCCAGATGATCGGCGTTGAGCTTGTTGATCACGCAATTGATGTTGACGTCGATGCCGTGGCGGTGGGCCGCATCCACGGCTTGCAGCGACGTGCCGAGGGTGTCGGCCACCCCGCGCAACCGCGCCTCGACGTCCGGCTTGACCGAGTAGATGGATACATGGACCAGCTGCAGCCCGGCGTCTGCCATGTCCTTGGCGAAGCGGTCGTCGGCCAGGCGACTGCCGTTGGTAATCATGCGCACGTGCAGCCCCTGGTCCCGGGCGTAGCGGCAAATCCGCGGCAGGTCCGGGTGCAAGGTCGGCTCGCCGCCGGTGAGGATGACACCGAAATAGCCGCGGTCGACGAAGTCGTCGACCAGCGGGCGCATGGACTCGAAGTCGTGAGTGTACGGCGTAGTGGGGTTGGAACAGAAACCACAGAAGTGGTTGCAGTGCCGCACGACTTGAATGTAGCCGATGTTGGCCACGCAGCGTCAGCCCGCGCTAAATCGCGTCGTACAGACCATTGCTGATCTCGAGGGTGAAGCTGTCACAGGTCACCGGCGCGGCATCGACCCGGGTCACGCGCACGTAGTAGTCGCTACTGTCGTTTTCACACACGGAGATATTGCTCTGACGAGCGGCCGATGCGCCGGTGCACGGACACTGGCCAGCCAGGGTGCCACCGACGGTGGAACGAAAATCCGTGTACCAGTTGTAGTCGGTGTACTCGCCGCCATCGGGGCTATTGCCGCAGCCACCGCGGGTGACCTGAATGCGGAACTGGTTGCCCGGGTTGTCGGTCAGCCATGCGCGCACGTGGAAGTTATCGCAGGCGGTGTCGGCATTGTCGACGGCGCGGAACTTGTACCAGACCTCCCGGCCGAGGGGCAGGACCTTGGCGATGACGGTCTGCATCTGCCCGGTATCGGGGAAGTCGCCCAGGTCGATGGGGTTGTTACACGCCGTTCCCTGATCGAGAGCCGGACTGCCGATGCACTCGCAATTGGGAACCGCCGGATCGATATCGTATTCGTTGGGCCGGCAATCACACGTGCCCTGGTTGCACACGTCGCCGCTGTCGATGGACGTACACAGAGCCTCGGCATCGCCATCGTCCACGCCGTTTTGGCAGTCGTCATCGACCAGGTTGCAGATCTCGACGGCGCCCGGGTTGATGTCTTCGTTGAGCTCGTCGCAATCGACATCGGCGTTGTAGCCATCGCCGTCGAAGTCGCGATCGTCGGGCAGACAAATATCGTTGGTGCAGGTAAACCCGTCCTCGCACAACGGCGGCGGCGGATCCACATTCGGCGAGGCATCCGCGCCGGTGGACGCATCACTCACGCCGGCGTCGAACGTCGGCGGGTAGTTGCACGGCGGATAGGCTTCGCACACGCCGGTCGCGTTGCAGAAGGTAAACCCGGGGCAGACCAGATTCTCGCAGAACGCCGCGTCCGGCGTCGGTTGGCGAGCGTCGGCAACGATGTTGGACGCATCCAGATCACCGGAGGTGGAGGTCGCGCACGACGACACGGTGAGTGCCACGGCTGCAGCCCCTAGGAACGCGAGTCCCCCCAGCCGCGTGTACTGATACAGCGCCATCCTCTGCAACAGCGTACAAGATCATGGGCCTACAAGCCAGAAGTCACGGCGTCCACGTCTGGCGGAAGCTCGCCCTGCCACACCGCAACCCCACGGTTCCTAAGCAAATCCATGAGCCGCTGTGCGCGGCCGTGTTGCCACGCCCCATCTCGGCACTCCGCAACCGCGGGATCGTCGAACTGGCTGGTCGCTCCGCCTTCGCCACGCAGCACGTCGATGCTCACCGACGTCACCGCGCTCGCGAGCGTGTCGGCCAGCTGGTCGACAGAACCGGGAAATAGCGGTTGGACCACTGCAAACGTGCGCACACCGGCAGCTCGCAACTGCTGCAGTGCGTCTACCCGGTCTTCGACTGACGACGCACGCGGCTCGAAATGCGCCCGCACCCGGTCGTCGATTGTGGGAAGTGATACCCCGACCCACACGGCTGGCAACGACGCCAACACGTCGATGTCCCGGGTGACGAGCGCGGACCGGGTGAGCAGCAACACGGGCCATGGTGTTTTGGCAGCGGCGACTACTTCGAGGCAACGACGCGTAAGCCGTTCCACGTTTTCGATCGCGTGATAGGGGTCACTGACGATCGGACAGAACTTGATAGGGCGAACCGACCGCGCCGACAGCTCGTTCGCCAGCACCTCGGGCATGTTGCCGCGGACGTCCACGTACGAGCCCCACGGAGTGTCGGGCAGCGCGAGCAAGCGGCGCATCGCCGCCAGCCGGTCCGCCGCATAGCAAAACCTGCAACCGATCAAACAACCCAGGTACGGGTTCAACGTATAGAACGGCTGGTCGGCAGAGCCGGCGGGCTCCAGCGCATGGCTCACCCTGACCTGGCGCGTGCGCGGGGCATCGCCAATGGCGGCCGCGTCGAGCATGGCCCCGAAGCGCTCGAGGTTTTCGGTGGCCAGCCGCGCGACCAACCGGCACAGCTCGAGGCCGCGATGGGCCACCGGGTTGCGGTCTCCCTCGGTGCGGTAGCTGAACGCAAACCGCCCGGCCCGGGCCGCGAACGCCTGCTCACTAGCGGGGGCGACCTCGATGGTCAGGGGCTCGCCATCCACGACCAGACCGATGCCCAAGCCCAGCTCGGTCGATACGTGCTCGATGCGTACGCCCGGAGCGATGTCATCACCGATGCCGTGGGGGTGTACCAACTCGAGCACCACCTGGCTCAAGTCCGCCGACGCGTCCATGTTGGCTGGGCTGGCCACGGCTCCAGTCTACCTCGTCACGTGCTGGCCAGCTGCTGGCACAGTGCGTCGAGCTCGGCCACGAACGCCCCGGCGAAGTCTTCGGGCTCGGCAATCGTCGACCACAGTTGCCAGCACGTCCGAGTCAATGGTCCCTCGAAAAACTCCGCCAAGCGTTTGGACAGCAGCCGCCACGGTCGCCGCCGCACCTGGCCGGCGGCCACACTCGCCAGACGTCGCCAACCAGCCGGCGGAATCGCGTGCATCGCCAACACGTGCAGACCGACGTCGTGGACCACCATGCCCGCATCGCACGGGATGTTCGACAACAACGCGATGTCGCGAACCCGGCGGTGGACCTCGATGGCCCAGCGCGGAGCCACGCTGACCGGAAATAGCCCACGACGCGCGAACGCGCCCCACACTCCGGGGGCCAAAGACGATGTCAAACCGGCAACTATGCGCGGACGGATCGGTGCCAGCCGCTGGCGTTGCGCCGTTTGTCGATAGCTGGCCGGCGTCGGCACCGTGCGCGCAAACGCACGGTCGTCGAACACCACACCGAGGCGACCGAAGTAGCTGCGCATGCGCCGCCGGTAGGCCACCCGCGACGACACCGGATACACCGCGGCGGAGGTGGGCACGCGACCATCGCGGGCTGGCGGGTAATGCACCGATACTCCGGGCACCCGCCGGCCGCAAACACGTACGGTCCGCGCCTGAGGGCGCACGCCGTAGAGCCGCTCGTAGTGATCGAAGTCGCGGCGCAACAAGCTGGCGTCCGGGTCATCGCCCAGCGAACCGAGCCGCCACGACACCTCGTCGGCGATCGCGGTGGCCAGCTCCGACAGCGCGGCCGGCGCCAGGGACCATCGCCGCGGTTGTCTGCCCAGGCGGGATTCGAGCACGGCGGCCAAGGCGTGGCAGCCGGCGACACCGGCCTCGTCTGCGGCGCCGGGGCGATAGCCGATGCGCAAGCCGGCCGCGCTGGCCAGGGCGCGCGGTCCACCATTTAGGAACACCTCCGGCTCCACGTCCAGGAGCACCCGCTGGCCGGCTCCACTGAGCTCCACCTGCACCGGCGCGGTATCGTCCAGACGATAGACGTCGGTGAGCGACCAGCCATCGATCAGCTCGTCGTCCAGCTGCACTGCCGGCTGCAGCGCGTCCAACAGCTCGCCGGGACTCAGGGTTGCATCGCCCACGCCGCCAAAGTCTACCGTAGACAGACGTTTTGCTGCGGGTGCTATCCTGAGCAACGGTGAAAGCGCTGATCAAAGTGGGCTACGGCTGCAACGATCACTGCTCGTTCTGCCACACCCTCGACGTGCGCCACATCGACGCCGAAGCGGCGGAGGTGCGGGACAAGATCAAACGCGCCAAGGCCCTCGGCCACACCATGGTGGTGCTGTCCGGGGGAGAACCGACGATTCGCCCCGAGCTGATGGCGTGGGCCCAGCAAGTAGCGGACCTGGACATGGACTTCGGTCTGGTCACCAACGGTCGAGTGCTGTCGTACCCGGACGTGGTCACCAAGCTGTTGGCCAGCCGCTTGCGCTACGTCTACCTGTCGCTGCACGGCGGCAGCGCCCGGGTTCACAACCGGCTGGTGCGTTCCGAGGCGTTCGATCAGACCTACGGCGCCCTCGACCAGCTCAGCGGCCACGGCCTCGATCTCACCGCCAATTGCGTGGTCACCAAACACAACGTGGACCACCTGCGCGAGTTGGTCGACGCCATGGTCCCCTACCCGGACGCGACGCTGAAGTTCTCCATGGTCGAACCCAAAGGCGGCGGCAAACTGTTGTTCGATGCGCTGATCCCCCGGGTCAGCGACGCGGCGGCCAAGGTGCGCGATGCCATGGCCTACGCCGACGAATTGGCCAATGGCCCGGCGGTGCGCCACGGCGGTTTCCCTCTGTGTCTGATGGCCGGCTACGAACAACGCTATGCCGACCTGAAGAGCGACCAGTTTTGGACGATGATCGAAGTCGGCGAGCCCGACTACTTTCCCGTCGATGACAAAAACAAGCTGCAACCTGCGGAGCCGTGCCGAGGCTGCAGTCTGAGCGGGCCGTGCCCGGGCCTGTACCGGGTCTATCACGACGTTTACGGCGCTGACGAGCTGACGCCGAAACGCCGTGGCCCGCGCTCGAACTCGTTCAACTACACGTTCGAGGCACGTGTGCGTCCGAGCCCCGACGGCAGCTGCCCGGTGCTGCGCATCGGCGTCAGCCCCTGGGACTACGGCCGGCACTTGTTCGTGGCCAACGGGGATCGCGTGGCCCGGTTCTTCGCCGATACCCGGGATTTTTCCGATGACCAGATCGCCGCGATCAAACACGAGCGCGGCCAAGTGTACGTGGACGTGGCCACAGACAAAGCCGCACCGGACGACTTCGCGACGGATCTGATGCAGCTGCAGCGCAGCGGCCTATGCGACGGCTGCCCGCAACGATCGGGGTGCACCGGATTGTTCGAGCCGGTGAAGCAAGCCGTGTTCGAGCGAGACGACGACGTCATCCGCGGCTGGCTCGGCGAGCTACACGGCGACGTGCTGGATATCGGATTCGGCGAGCGACGCTACGACGACGTGCTGTCGCCACTCGTCCAAGCGGGTCGCATCAACTACGTGGGCATCGATCCCGACGAGAACGCGGTTGCCCGAACCCGCGAAACACTGCCATGGGCGCACGTCAGCCAGGCCAGCCTGGCGCAGGTTGCTGGGGATCACCGCTACGATGCCCTGCTGGTCCTGCGCAGCTGGAACCATCTAGACGATGGCCCGTCCGCGATGCGCCAGCTGCTCGGCCTGGCCAAGCCAGGGGCGACGCTGATCATCGTCGACAACGAAGCATTCGGCCTCGCCCGCACCCGGCGCCAAACCGAACGCGCTCACGCCGGTGCCCCGGGCTTCGAGCACTTCCGCAACGACTCCGCCGATGATGTCCACGCGTTGACCGCCGAGTTGGACATCGAGCTGTTAGACCGACATGTGGTTGGCCCGCAAACCAGCAATCAGTGGGCGTTGCGATACAGGGTCGGTTCCGGTAACAATCCCCTATGACTGCACTCGAGCGCGTCCCGGATACCCTGGTGGCGGCTGATACGGCAGCGGGAGCGGTTCACCTGACCGTCGACGCCAACGTCTACCCGCTCGACGCGGTGTTCGCCGCGGCGTTTACGTTCATGAAGCGTCACTGGCTGTTCGTCGATCGTCCCGACGGCGATCACTTCAAGGTCACCTTGTCGCCGAAGAGCGACGGCGAAGACCTCGGCGCGTTGGTCGGCGACTTTGCCAACGAGCTGCTCAGCTGCGCCTATCGCCATCGCCTGGCCAAAGAATCCCGGGCGTCCGTCGAAGCCGTGACGTTTCAAGCCATGGCCGGCGCCATGGGCCCGCCCAGCCTGGACGAGCTCGAGGACTTCGACTTTTCCGACGACGCGTTCGAAGATCCCCTGGGTATCGCGCAGTCGTGGGAAGACAAGTACGCCAAGAAGACCGCCGAGACCCGGGAGATCCCCGGCTTGAAAGACGGCGACGGCGAGGCCTCGTGATCGAGCTACGCTTCCATCGTGACGTCTACGTCGGCGAGTGCGTCGACCGCGCGGTCAAGGTCTACGCCAAGCTCGGCGAATTCGAGCTCAGCGAACAAGACCAACACTGGGTGGTCAAGCTCAGCGCCAAGGACCCCAAAAAAGAGAGGCGCATCGCCGGCGAGCTGGGCAACTACGCCCTGGGCTTGAGCGCTCAAAACAGGGGGACACCATGAGCCTGGCACCGCTGAGCCAACTCGACGTGCATGGACCGGCACCGTTCCGGTTCCGCCGCATCGCCGACAAGATGCTGATCACCAATCAGGAAGGCCGCTACCTGCTGCTGTCGGACGACGAGTTCGGCGCATTCACCAGCGGCGCCGTGGACCAGGGCAGCGCCCTGTACAGCCGGCTCAAGGACCACAATTTCCTGCGCGACCATTACGACATCCGCGCCGCCGCTGACATGCTGCGCGAACGCAAACAGTTCGTGCACGCGGGCCCCAACCTGCACATGGCGGTCATCACCCTGCGCTGCAACGAAACCTGCGTGTACTGCCACGCGTCGCGGGCGCCGATGGAAGCGGTGCACACGGACATGACCAACGCCACCATCGAGAACATGGTGGACTTCATCTTCCACACGAACAGTCCGTTCATCACCATCGAGTTCCAGGGCGGCGAGCCACTGGTCAACTTCGACGGGGTCAAGCACCTGATCGCCTACGCCCTGGAGAAGAACAAGACCGCGGGCAAACAGCTCGAGTTCACTATGGTGTCGAACTTCTCGCTGCTCGACGAGGAAAAGCTGGCCTATCTGATCAAGCACAAGGTCCAGTTGTGCACCAGCATCGACGGCCCCGCCGACCTGCACGACAAGCAACGCAAGCTGCCCACGCTCAGCGCGTACGACGAAACCGCCAGGTGGATCAAACGCATCAACGAGGCCTATCAAGAGGCCGGCCTCGACCCGACCCTGTACCACGTGGAAGCGCTGGTCACGACCACCCGGGCGACCCTGCCCCGGTGGAAGGAGCTGGTCGATACCTACGTGGACCTGGGCTGCCGGGCGCTGTTTCTACGCCCGGTCGATCCGTTTGGCTTCGCCGCCAAGACCGGGCCGACGATCGAGTACCCGCGGGACGAGTACCTGGAGTTCTATCAGAGCGCCGTGGACTACATGCTGCAGCTCAACGCCCAGGGCGAAGAGATCCTCGAGCGCTATGCGGCCATCTTTCTGACCAAGATCCTCGCAGGCGTCGATCCCAACTTCTTGGATGTGCGCTGGCCCGCGGGCGCGGGCCTGGGCGCGCTAGCCTACAACTACGACGGCAGCATCTTCACCTGTGACGAAGGTCGCATGTTGTCGGCGATGGGCGACGACACGTTCCGCCTCGGCCATGTGGACACATCTGCCTATCGAGAGATCGTTGGCCACGACACAGTCCGCGCCCTGGCCATCGCCTCCAATCTGGAAGCGACTCCCGATTGCGTGGACTGCACGTACCAGCCGTACTGCGGTGTGCCGCCGAGCCACAGCTACAAAACCCAGGGCACGATCTTCGGCAGAATGTCCGAGAGCAGCCTGTGCGCCGTATACAAGGGAATTCAAGACTATCTGTTTGGCAAGATCGCCGCGGGGGATCCCCGAACCTTGCAAACCTTCGAGCAATGGACCACCGTTCGCAGGCGGGATCACTTCATTCACGACGAATCTGTATCGAAACCCGGTTAGTTCGGGCTAGTATTGGCCAGTAGTTCATGAGCGGCGACAACGACAACGATCTTCCCCTCGACGCAGAGGAAGAAACCACGACCTCCGACTCGGATGACATTCCCGAGTTCGAAGTCAGCGCCAGCTCTGGCATGAGCCCGGAGCAGCGCGACATGTCCGAGCGCGCCCGCAAAAACGCCGACGACGCCAAGGCCGCCCCCAACGGCGACCCGGACAAGTTCAGCGGCCAGCACCAGTCTCACGGCTCCCACGGTTCGCACGGTTCCCACGGTTCCCACGGCAGCCACGGCTCCCACGGTTCGCATGGCAGCCACGGTTCGCATGGTTCCCACGGCAGCCACGGTTCCCACGGCAGCCACGGTTCCCACGGCAGCTGGTAGCGGCCCTACTCGCGGGGCTTGAGCTCGCCGTCGCCGAAGCGATCGACGTAGCCGGAATCGATGCCCGAACAGTCACTGCGCAGCCGGCACGCCTGACACGGCTCGGGGTAGCTGCGCGGACCTTCGAACCGAGCGCGGTCCGCATACGGTCCGAGTAAACACAGGGGGGCGCCATCGATCGAAGCTTGCACGCCGAACTTGGTGGCGCGATCGACCGCGTGTAGAGCAAACGGCAACGCCATCGCCAGGCGGGGAACCAACACGACGGGCTCGGTCATCGGAGGCACCGTCAACCGCCACGTGTGCACCCGGTTGTGGCGCAGCAACGCCGGCATTTCACCCAACACCCGGTAGTTGGCCCGGGTGATCGGCGTGACCACCACGCACGATCGCCTGGCCCGACCGACGCGACTGAGCTCGGCGCAGCGCCGCTCGAACGCCCCTTGCTCGCCGGCGTGATAGTCGTGACACGCGGCGCTCGCACCGAACAGCTCGATGCTGAGCCCAGCCGGGTCGGCCATGGCTACGCCGGGACGACGAAGATGCCGTCGGGGTAGCGGGCGTGACGCTGGCGGAAGCTGGTGAACGACACAGCGCGCGCGCGTTCGCGTTCGCGAAGCAGCCGAGCCAATCTATGCACGCTGTGCTCGACGTCCCGCGGCGTGAATTGATCGCCACGCCCGGAGTTGATGACATACAGCTGGCCGCGATCCGTAGCCGCAACCCCGTCGGGCGAGCTTGCGTCGGTAGCCATCAGATCGACCTGCAGCCGCTGGCCGCGGTCGTTGGTGAGAATGAATGGCAGCGCGCCCCGGTAGACGCCGTAGGTCGCCGCGATGGTCCAAGCACCCAAGCGCAGGCCGGGCTGGATCGGTCCGAGAAACTTCGCGACCTGTGCGTCGGTGGCGGGCGGCAGATCGTCGTGGACTCGAGCCGGATTGGCAGGGGTGGACGCAGCTGCTTCACCACTAGCGATGGACAAACGCAGCGCCTTGCCCGCGACGACGGCAACGCCGACCGCACCAGCGGCGCCAGCCGCCTGGGTCAAGAATCTACGCCGCGGAATCTTGCTATCTGGTGTCTTGGCCAAGTGTGTTTAGAGTACGTGGCCGCCACGATCCGGGTCAAGGTCGATCGAAAACCGCAGCAGACACGCCCCCGGCCCGGCGTCGTCCAGCGTGGACTTGCGGCCATCCCGATTGATCGCGACATCTTGGGACAGCGCGGCATCGATGCTCGCCCGTTGATCGGGGAATCTCTGGCCAAACCGGCTGCGCACATCGGCGGCGTAGCTGAGAGATGGCTCACAGTCGAACCGGCACGGCACGTGGGACAGCCACAGCATCGACTGCTCAAGGGGATAGACGTTGAGCAGTGGGTCGAGCCTCGACGACCTGGCCAGGGCCTCGGACGCGGCGACGTGATCCTCATGGCTGCGCTGGCCGTCTGCCAGAACATCCACGCCGCGCTGGTTGCGCGTGGCGAACGCACCCACACAGCATCGCGGATAGCCCAACAACTCGCCGGTGCGGCGGACCGCGTCGGTGCGCGGTGGGTCGGTGTGCTCGGCCCGGCCGGGCAGGCT
>SPJJ01013882.1_pt1 | contig 12764 bp, 15 predicted proteins | sample 3741741 | NCBI WGS metagenome assembly SPJJ01 (sample SAMN10925908, study PRJNA522277) | cold seep metagenome | isolation source: Elba SIP-enriched marine methane seep metagenome, extraction at timepoint T1 | place: Italy: coast of Elba, Mediterranean Sea | collected 2014-05 | reverse complement strand
TTGACAGTACGGCTCGCAAGCACAGGGTGTGGGTACCCCTCCCCCTCTGGGATAAAGTGCTTGCAGGCAAGGACTAAATCTGGTACTATACAACTTCGCGACTGACCATCGCGGGAAGGAACGAACATGACCGACGCACAAGTCGCACCGATGGTGCGCTTCATCTGTAGTAATCAGGGGCCGAAGTACAAGTCCATGCGGGAGGTGCCGGCTGCCAAGCGCTGGAGCCAGAGCGAGCTACGTCGCAGGCGTAACTGCCCTGCCGCAGGCATCTACGCCTACGACATGCTGCGCAAGCAGAAGGCTGACGACAGCGCACACGCTCTCTACTTCGGCACCTTCATCCATCGAGCCACTGACCTGTGGATGAGGACCAAGGAGATCGTCACCGTGCTCAAGTGGATTGAGGCTCAGCTTCCCCACCTGCGCAAAGAGTCTGACATGCGCATGGCACGCGCCATGATGACCGGGTACTGCGTCCTGTGGAAGAGCGCCAAGGTCCAGTCGGTTGCGAACGGCAGCCGCTTCTGTGTCCCATTCCCGGAGACCACGTGGGCAGGCCGGAATGGGCACTACCTGTGCGGCGAGTGGGATGGGGTCGTCAGGTGGAACGGCACGACCTACATGCGAGAGACCAAGACATCGAGTGAAGATATCTCGATGGGCTCCGCCTACTACACCTCGCTGCGCATGGACAGCCAGACGCAGCTCTACTACGGGGCAGCTGAAGCCATGGGCTACGAACTGGAGGGTGTCATGTACGACGTGCTCGGCAAGCCTGCGAACAAGGTGCCCGTGTCTGGGGACCTGGACGCCTACGAGAAGGCGATGCTCAAGTCACTTCAGAACTCGATCGAGGGCAAGACCAAGCGCAAGTACATGAGGTACGACATCCTCATCACGCCCGAGCAGGTCGAGGCTGCATGGGAGGATGCGAGCGAGACCATCCGGGCTCGAGTTGAGTACGGCCTGGACTACCGCAACGACGGGGCCTGCCGCAAGTGGGGCCGGCTCTGCGAATACTTCGACGTCTGTACAGGCATGGCAGACATCAACGACAACAACCGCTTCCAGACCAAGGAAGCCAAGCACGAGGAACTAGCATGAGGATTACGAAGGTGCGCTACGGCATTACCCGTCCGGGCAGTGAGCCCTACACCAGTGACCGCATCGACGTGGAGATCGAACTCGAAGGCGACGAGACCTTCGCGGACGGCCTCTCGGAGGCGAAACGACGCTGCATGCTTGGCATCGGTGCCATCACGCAGAAGCAAATCGACGAAGCTAAGGAGCTTCTCAGGAACTTCGGATAGGAGAAACACATGAGCATTTTGGATCGCGCCCAAGCTGGGAAAATCACCGGGGCCGACCGCGAACTCTGGTACGGAGAACGCGGCGTAGGCAAGACGACCACCGCTTGCCAGTACCCCAACCCTCTCCTCCTCGACCCGGCTCTCGGGTCCAAGGAAGTTGAGATGGAAGACCCGGATCAGAAGTTCCGCATCGCCGTGGACTCCTGGTCTGACATCCTCGACGCTGCCAAGGCACTTGTCGAGGACAGCCGAGGGTACCGCACCCTCATCATCGATGAGCTTGGCGAAGTGGAGCGCATGATGTGGGAGCACATCTGTCGCCGCGACGGCAAGAAGAACATCGAGGCCTACGGCTACGGCAAGGGCTTCACCGTGGCCGTGGACGAGTGGCGTCGCCTCTGCCTCCAGCTCACCAAGCTGGTGAACCAGGGGATCGGCGTCATCCTCATCGGGCACTCGGACGTGAAGCACTTCAAGAACCCGGAGGGCGGGGACTACGACCGCTACCAAATCAAGATGCACCCCAAGGGGGCGAGCGTCTTGACCGAGTACGTGGACGCGGTCTTCTTCATCCGTCACGAGAAGTACCTCATCAAGCACACGTCCGACGACAAGCGCGTCGTCGCCAAGTCCGGTGCTGTTGTGGTGCACACCAAGGGCGAGGCCGCCTTCGACGCCAAGAACCGGTGGGGCATGCCCGAGAAGGTGCCCTTCGCCTACGCCGAACTCCAGGTTGCTAAGCGTGGACAGGACCCGAGGGACCTGCGAGCCGAGGTGCTCGACCTCCTCAAGGGAGTTGAGGCCGAGTGGGTGGGCAAGGCCATCGCTTCGGCGAAGCGGGCCAAGACGGCCAAGAAGCTGCTGGCCATCAAGAACACGGTCATCGAACGCATCGGGGTACAGACCACGGTCTCCGATGGTGGAGACAGTGACAACACCTGAACCAAGGAGGGACGCACACACAAACTGATCCGCGCCTAGAGGCGCTCAAACGGGATGACCTGGGCATGTCTCCAAACTGCCCACCTACCAAACAAGCAACGAACAAGCATCGAACAAGGACAAGTAACATGACCGAAGAGAACACCAAGACCCTCGTTTCCGCTGGCCCCCACCTCGCGCGCATCGACAAGGAGGGACTCACCGAGTCCCCCGGAGAGAAGAAGTCGCTCCAGGTCGGACTGGGCTTCACCTTCATCGACGACAACGACCCGGACTGTGGCCGCATGGTCACCTGGTACGGGACCCTCGCCTCCGACGCTGCCTACAAGTACAGCGTCAACCAGCTCCGCAACGCTGGCTGGGAGGGCAACGACTTCGAGAACATCGGCGTCGTCGGCAACCAGTGCATCGTCGTCATCGAGCACGAGGAGTGGGAAGGGGAGGTCCGAGCCAAGGTCAAGTGGGTCAACTCGCTTGGGGGAAACTTCACCCCCCTCGACGGTGAGCAGAAGAAGAACGCCGTCATGGAGCTGAACGAGCGGCTCAAGATGAGCGGGCTCGCCAAGGTGCCGCAGAACAAGCCGGCCCCGCAGGGTGTGGACGAGGAAGACGACGACGACATCGGCTTCTGATCGAACCCCCACAAAGACCAGCCCCCCTCTGCTGAAGATTGCAGAGGGGGGCTTTTGCGTTGAGAGGAACGACTCAACTATGACCAAGGAGAATCATACCAGAATGAAAAAGCATGTCAAGCTGCTTCTCATGGCCTTCGACCTGGAAGAGGAAGAGGCCAACATCGAGGAGGCCTGTGCCCGTGCGCTCGAACGCATGCGGCGTATCAACTCAGTTGAGGAGGACCTCAACAACTACCGCCAGTGCTACGAGAACATCGAGCACGACTTCACCGTGAACACCATGCGCCTGGCCCTGGCCACCCAGCTCCTCACCGTGGTCTCGGGCGAGGTTGCCCCAAGGTTCCACGACAGCCACCCGTTGCAGGAGCACTTCAAGGAAGTTGAGGCCTTCCTCGACAGGCGCGACGCTGGCACTGCCGCACTGGACAAGATGCGCAAGCCATCTACGGCTGAGCGCCTGGAGAAGAAACGATGAGCCACGATCGTATGAGTGAGGCGCTGCACATAGCGAGGCGCCGCATCAAGGAGCTTGAGGCTGATGTGGAGCGGCTGCGCAACGACTGGGCAAACCTGTACGAGGAGAGTCTTGAGCTATACGGCGAAATCCGCGTCAGGAAAGGTGAACGCGACGAGGCGCTGGCGCTGCTGGCGGAGGCTAGAGCATTGAGGCGTTGCTGGATAGAGAACGGAATCTGCGGAGGTGACGCCTGTGACCAGCTTGGACTCATACTCAAGGAGGGCGATTGATGACTTGTTGCGACATGGCCAAGATGGGCCACCACTGTGACTGCAAGCCCTGTTACGCATGCAGCATGTGGAAAGAAAAACCCCTGGAGCAGTGGCCTCCAGGGGTCTTGGTTCGCGAGGTCAAGGCACTTAGGGCCAAGCTCGACAAGCTCGGCGTGTCAACCGCCTCTCACGGCCTCAAGGAAACTTCCCCATGGAAAGCTCTTCCCGACATCCCTGTGAGTGCTCTCTCCGAAAGCCTTCGTGATTTCGTCATGGTCGGTGATCCCTTTCTCTCCGGCCCGGAGGCCCGCTGCATCAACGAACTTCATGGGAAGCGAGTGCTCTTCGCACTTGTCGCGAACGAGCCGCGATGCGAGAGCCAGCATGCTGCGGCTGAAATCGTCGTCCCATTCTTCCGGACCCTGACGCGCGTAGCCCGCGAGTTCCACGTGCAGACCGTGGTCATTGCCAGTACGGCCAGCACACCAGGCACGGTCGTTGTCTTTGACGCAATGAACAATGGAGTCGTTGTCGATGGCATAGTGCCAGCTAACGTCCATACCCACACCGCGACTCGCCCACGCAGCAAGGTTCTCAGCGCTAGTTTCGCTTTCCGCTACCTCCGCAGTGTGGAGCACAAGCCACTTGATGTCACGAACACGGTTGCCAATGGGCGTGTATTTTGCAGCCTGGATGAACTCCATCGGGATGGGCTCAGAGCCCAGCTCTTGGACGAGCACCGGAAGCTCGGCCTTCATGTGGAGCTTGTAAGCCTCGGCCGCTGCTGGATGATGCCAACCCCGGAGCCGACCGTAGAAGGACACCAGGCTGGCTAGCTTGGAGTCCATCATCACGTTCCGGATGTCCATGCGCTCGCCCTTGTACCAGCAGTTGGGATGCAGGAAGGGGCCAAGCCCCTGGCTGTAGTCCCAGAACTCCCGGTAGAAGTGGCCCATGTACAGGCCTTGCAGAGACCACGGCCCGGTGCCGTAGATCATCACCCGCTTCGGGTCAGTCCAAAGATGGTTGTGAAGTACAATCGACTTGCCTTCACCAGAAACTCCCTCGTACCCGTAGTCGGGATGCATGGCAGCATGTCGGTCTGCTGCCTCCCGCGTCATGCCCTGGGCTCCGTTCTTTTGGGTGAACGGACCCTTGGCGTGGATACCATCGGAAGCCTCGACAACCTCAAGTAGCTTTTGCGTGGGAAGCAGGAGTCCTAGGCGACCAGCGACAATGTCAGCCATCTCACCGCTGGCGCCGAAGACCCTCTTCCACGCACCGTCACCCTCGTGGATTTGCATGACGTTCGAGATGATGAACTCGAAGTCCCCATCCACGATGGTGCGCCAAATGTGCTTCTGTCGACCCCCCTCGATGGCGTCCAGAACCACACTGGTGTATGGATTCACACTTTTCACTACATCCACCTACCCTTCTCAGTCGCCCTGAGACAGCTCCAGAGGCGTCGGCAGGTCCAGGGGCACCGGAGTGGGTCCGGAGCCCTCTGCGCCCCCCTCGGGCGACGTGGCGCGGAGCACGCCCGTCTCATCGAGCAGGTTGTAGAGCGCCGCGTAGGCGTCGCTGACGGCCTGCTCATCTCCGGACCGGTGCGCCATGGCCAGGACAGCCAAGGCGGCCTCTACGGCGGCCCTGTGCGTGGGATGGGGGTGTCGGTTGAAGTAGACCCGCTGTCCTAGGTCGGCGACCTGAAGGATGGCGGGGATCGCCTGTAGGAAAGCCTCGCACCCTGACGTACACAGCAGCAGTGCAATGATACAAGCGTATCGTTTCATCGGTTGTTCCACCAGTTGTCGATGTCCGTCTCGCCAGCGTCGCTGGAAGGGGGGAGCATCTCAAGTTGCTTGGGAGACGGGTCGGTCTGCGGCTCCGCCTCGGGCGGAATCGTGTCGGCTGTAGCCTCCTTGACGATGGAGAGTAGCTCCTTCTCCAGGTCTTGGTCGTGGAGGTCACCAGCCTTCACCTCGACGGGGAACTTGAGTCCGCCGTCGTAGCTGAAGGTATGGACACAGACCATGCCCATCGGGTCACTTCGCTTGGACGTGCCCCAGTGGGTGAGCTTGTTGGCTTCGAGGAACTCTCGGCTGAGCATCTTGTACCTCACTTGCTTTCCCCTTCCCGGGAGACCACGGGGTAAGAGAAGGACCGGGTCAGCAGGGCGAGAGCCGCAGTGCTGACGCCCATGATTCCTGCCATCTGCTCGTGCGTGAGCTGGGCACCGAACAGGGTGACCATGATGACGATCTCGTTGATGAGCGCGGTGATGAGCGCCGGCTCCTTGAACATCCACTTGAGGTACTTCATTCCTCTTCATCCTTCTTCAAGCCTGCTGCCACACGCAGCTCGGCCACTCCAATGAGGAGCTTGGTGTTTGCCTTGTTGATTCCGTCGAGCTTTTTGCCGATGACCTCGAACTGCTTTCCGTTCTCGGCCTCATGCCTGTTCAGCCTTGCCTCAAGGTCCTTGACCTTCTGAGACAGCGGGCTCCCCTCCCCCACCACGACACCGTGCTGTCGCTGACGGACGGCGACGCCGCCGGATACGAGCGCACCAATGGAGCCGAGCGCAACGGCGAGTACTTCGATGACAGTGGGGTCTTCCATCAGATGCTTCCTTCTGGGTAGAGGCAGTACAGGGCGCGAGCGGTGAGGCTCGCGTTGTCGGTCTTCCAGCGGTAACTACCTCCGGGCTCGGTGCGAATCTTCGTGTCCTTGCCCGGTCGTAGGGTGGCGATGTTGTTGGTCCCGTCGTCGATGTCCACGCTGACCGTGTCGTCGAGGTTCTTGACGTAGAGCACAGCCGGGTTGGTGGCCAGGCTCACGCTGCCAACGGGGATGGACGCAGGCGAGCCGGAGACAGGCACGGTCGCAACAGTTCCGCCGACACTGGTCAAGTCGTCTGACTCAGTCTCGATGTACTCGTTGATGACCTCGGTCTCCACCCCGGTCTCCTGGTTCTCCACCGTGATGACGGTGCGCTCCTTGATGATCTGCTTGTCAGCCATGACCTACTCCTGGTAGATGAAGTTGCCCTTGATGCCGGACGTTGCGGTGGCCTTGATTTTCTTGACGCCGCTCCCGTAGTAGAAGGGCGTGCTTGCGATCTCGACCGTGTCCTCGTCACCGGACAGGCACTCGATCACCAAGTCACTTGGCGTGGTGGTGATGCTGGTGACGACAAGCTCGACGGCATGCTGCCCGCTCTTGTCCTGATCGTTGGCCTTGGGGTTGACGGTCTCCGCGTTGATTTCCGCGCCAGCCGTGGTGAACTGCTTGCTGTGGGTTCCGTATAGGTTGCTGAGGGCTCCCATGGATCAATCTCCTTGGTACTCGATTTCAAAAGACTGGCTACCCGTCGAGTACTTCTCCGACCATTCAAAGTCGTACTTGCGGTTCCCCTTCTTCTTTTGCTGCTGCTGGGGTTTCTTCATCTCCTGCAAGCCCGTTGAGCCTGCGACCTCTTGCATGTACTGAGCGTTGAGCATCGGCTCGACAGGGGAGTCAAGTAGCATGCTACTCATGATCTTGGACTGGTAGCTCATCTCCATTCCATCCTGACCCATCTCGAAGATAGTACCATGTACCTTGGACTGCAAGCGCTGGTACGTCTTGGGATACACGTGCTGCAAAGCGTGCAGCTCCTCGCTCATGGCCCGGTTCTCTTGGAAGCTACGAATGACCTGGAGCGGGTCACGCACTGCGTTGACCCGGAGCATGAACGACTCCTGCCTGGTCTGGCTCACCATGTTCCGCTTGCCGGTGATGGGGTCGTAGCTCTCCGGATTGAACTGCTTCAAGTAAGCTGACTGGCGCCACGCCGTCTCGACCGCCTCCATAGCATCGGCCGGGAATGCGGCAGCCATGGGCCCGAGGTTGCCGAGCACCTCCTGCTGGATGGACTCCTGAGTAGAGGTCTCCAGGGCCTCGACCACCTGCGTGTAGTCGCCACCTGCGAGGTGGTGCAGAAACACACCACGTCGAGCAAGTGACTTGCTGGCGAAGCCGGCGATGTCCGGAGCCTTGGCTGCGCCCTTCTTGAGCGTAGCCACCGCACCGTCCATGACGCCGTCGGTGCTCTTGGCCATGCCGCGCGCACCAGAGAACAGGTGCAACGTGTCGACCGGGCGGGTGACCATCTTGCCCAGGTGGCGAGCCGTGTACACGGCGATACCTACGCCTGGCCCACCCATGAGCCCAGCACCCATGACGCCCATGCCGCCCACGATGGGCAGCTTCTCGACCACGCCGCCCATTCGCTTCTGGACTTCCTCCAGTTGAGCGAAGCGCTTCTCGTGCATGGCGTGATTGGCGGCGTTGCCGCTCTTGTCCTCAAGGCGCTTAAGCGCGTTCTCGAACTTGTCCGCCGCTGCCTGGACCTCGGGCTCCGGAAGCTCCTGCGCGATGCGCTTGACGTGGTCTCGCTGCTTCTTGACCCACTCCTCGTAGACCTTGAACGTCCCGCTGTCCGGGTCACCGATGGTGCCAGGTCCATCCTTGCTGGTGAACCTGCGCCACGCCGTCTCGTTCAGCTCGCGCCGACGCTTGCCCCAGTTACCATCGTCAAGTCGCTTGACGAAAACTCGGTCGAAGTTCTTCATCGGGTCGATGAAGCCAGCGCGCGTGTCGTTGATGCGCTTCTGGAACTGAGCGGCCTGGCCCCACACACCGTCGTTCTCCAGCAGGCGCATAAGCTCCTGCCGGTGGTGGATGAGCATCTCCTTCAGCTCACCGCTACCAGGCACGTTGGCGAACTCGCCCTTGCCAGACTCGAGCCCCTCGATGTAGCGGTCGAGCTTCTTCTTGAGCATGTCCCCGTGCTGGAACATCTCACCGGCCATGGCCTCCTCGGCGTACTTGGCATGCAGCGCACCCTTGGCCTGCATCTCGGTGACGTCGTCCACGACCATGGGAAGCGGCTGCCCATCAGAGCCGACCATCCCCTCAAGGGACTTGCTCATCTTCTTGGACTTGACCGGCACCTCGGTGTGGTACTTCTTCAGCTCACCGAGCACCTTCTTCCAAGCATCGGGCAGGGTCTCCAGCTTCTCGATGGGCATGCTGGCGTCGCCACCGGTCATGTCCCTGCGGACGGTGTTGATCCACTCGACGAGCGAGTCACGCATCTCCGGCTTGAAGTCGTCGACCAGGTCCATAATGACCTGCTTCTTGGCAGGCTCGCTCAGACGCCCCTCCAAGTAGTCGGCCGCTTCGAGCATCTCTTGGATGTCCTTGCGACCGGAGGTGAACAGGTCCTCGCGCACGGCATCGGCGCGACGCACCTTCTCAAGTCGCTTAGCCCCATCGGTCCCAGAGAAGTAACCGAACAAGTCACGGTCAGGTACGACCGAGCCGTCCTTGTTCTTGAGCCGGACATCGACACCGGACTTGTCGGCGATCTTGCGCATGCCGGGCATGGCGAGCGCTTCCATCTTGTCGACGAAGGCGTCGCTTGCAGTGCCACGAGCAAGACGACCGACAGCCGTGTTCGGGAGCTTGCCGAACATGGAGCCCACGCCACCGATGATGGCGCCTGACAGTGCGCCAATCGCCGCGTCCTTGGTCGCAGCGATGGCCAGGTCCTCGCCGCTGACGTCACGCTGCTCCAGCTTGGCCTGCGACGACTCGAACTGGTGTCCGAAGATGGCACCCTCGGCAGCCTCCTCTGCCGCAAGGCGAGCGGGTAGACCCACACGCCCCAGGCCGGCCAGGCGACCGATGGCTCCGACAGCTCGCCCAACGGGGACAAGCCCAGCCGCCTGACCGGCCATGCGCGACAGGGGCCTGGCTGACACCAAGTCCTGAACGTACTTGCGCTTCTCCTCGTCATCACCGATGTACATCTCGGTGGCGTGACCAGCCGTGAGCACATCGGCAGCACCGACAGCGGCGCCTTCGAGGATGGTGGTGGGGTCGTCCTTGATTTCCTGCTGCTGCCTGTAGCGCGCAAGCTCCTCGTTCCCCATGGGGGCGAAGTCGGCTGCCTCGTGCAGCTCGCTGTCATCGATGACACCGACCTCGCCGGTGTTCTTGTTACGAACCCAAACGTCAGCCATGACCTACTTCTTTCCAGAGGGAATCGGGCGCCAGGACTGCGGACGGTCAAGTACGTTGACCGCCTCGCTCGCACCCTCGAACCTCTGCTGTCGCATGCGCGAGGAGATGGGCAAGATTCGGATGGCAGCCTTCATGTTGCCTTCGTCGTCCATGATGATTTCCGGAGCCATGCCAGGCTGCACCTGGCTCGCCCCGAACTCTTTGATAACCTCGCCCTCGGCAGTGCCGATGACCTGGTCGAGGTGCTCGATGGAATCCTCCACTCGCCCCATCATGAAGTCGGTCGGACCAAGCTCGGTGGTGAGCAAGGCGCTGACCTCACGGAAGCCCTTGTCCATGGCCTCGTGTCCGGGCTCACCGGCGGCACCGACACCTCGACGGAAGGTGTCCTTGGCGTTGGTCAAGTCCCTTTGCAGACGAGCGTATAGCCTGGTCTTCGTCATGTCGGTGACGCCGGAGAACTTGTCCATCTCGTCCATATTGGCGTAGGTGGCACGCAGACGTCCGATGACCTGCTTGGCCTCGCGAATCTTGGCGAAGCGCTCATCGAGCTTCTTCGGGTCGGCGGACCCCATGACGTAGCCGCCGAGCGTGGTGCTGTACCTCTCACTCCAATACTTGGCCTTCTCCGGGTCCATGAGGATGAGCCCAGGACGCTTGGTCTTGCGGCGAGCCATGCTCATTTTCAAGCGCATGGCTGCACGCTGCTCGGCGATAGCTTTGGTCTGCGCGTAGAGATGGCGCTCGAATGCCTTCTGCTTCTCGTCGAGCCCGGCAAGCAGCACAGCCTTGCGCTTCTGGGCCAGCGTGCCATGCGTGCCGGTCTGCACCGCACCAAGCTGCATCTTCATCTGCTCCAACATCTGGATGCGCGTGGCCTCCAGTGCTCGGTCCATGTCACCGAAGTGCTGCCGGAAGAATGCAAGTGAGTTGCCTCGCGAAGAGATGACCGCCTTGTTCTTGGACATCTCCGCCTCCTGTGCTCGGAGATTCTTCTCCATCACGAGCGAGACGATTTCGAGACCACGGTTGGGGCCGCCAGTCTGAGACGCACCGATGCCACCCATGGCCACGGCAAGCGCACCCATGGCACGAGCGAAGGACGAGCCTCCGAAGGCATCCATCTTCTGCGCCTTGAGCGTCTCGACCGCCTCGTTGTACGAGTCCATGCCCGCACGCATCTCATCGTCCCACTGCTGGACGTACTGGTTGCGCAACTCAGTTGCACGCTTCTGGTCGATGATACCGCGCTCGATAGCATCCTTGAGCGCGACCTGTCCCTCGGTCTGGGCATCGGCCACGCCAGTGAGAGCGAGCGTGTGCTGCTTCTTGGCAAGGTTGTCGAGACGCTGAGCCTGAATCTCTGCCCCGGTGGAACTGTTCTTCCAGCCCTTGTACATGTTCATCAGCTTCCCAGCGACGGCCGGTGAAATCTGCTTGGTGTTCATGTACTCGCGCAGCATCTTGGGATAGCCATCGGGATACCAAGTGCCATCAGCCTTCGGGGCAAGCACCTCCCGCAAGTGACTTGGGATGAACCCATAGGGGTCACTCGGAGCCATGCGCCCACGGCCACGCATGGCCGCCTGCTTCTTGGCAACTGCCTTGTCGACGTCACCTTCGGTTAGGAGGATCTCACCTGCGGTGATCTCAACGTCATCCAGGTTGATAGGCTCGTTGGGAATCTTGGGCCCGACGAAGTCCTCGCCGTAGTCGGCGGGGATGGTGACCTCCGGGAGGTTGACGTTCTCCGTGACCTCCACCTCGCCGAGGTCAACCGTGTCCGCGCCATGCATGCGGTTCCACGTCTCGACGTACTTGCGCGCTTCCTCCTGCTGGCGCTCGTCGTGGCCAGACATGACGTTGCCGAGGTACTCGGCAATCTCCTGTCGAGTGCTCCGCGTCTGCTGGACACCCTTGGTCTTGCCCCACCCCGGTACGGGATGACGCTTGCCACGCATGACGTTCTGGTCCGGCAGCGTCACACGCGAGTCCGTGGCCGAACCCTTCTGGTCCGGCAGATTGACGTTGCTGTCCGTGACTTCCTGGTCAGGAAGGTCGACGACGAAGCCGTCTTTCGTGAGAGTACCTGGACGTGCCATTACCTGTAGTTCCCAGCGCTCGCGTGGCCGGCGGTCGGGTCAAGCTCAAGTAGCTTTTGCCAGATGGACTGAATCTCGCGAGCGTTGCGAGACATCCCGCCAAGTGCCGCACCGACTCCGACGTCGGGCTTCATGCCAATGGGCCTGCCGTCCTGCCCACGTTCGATGACCTGCTCCCCGGCTCCGGTAGTGCCAAGATTCATGGCATCCGTGCCAGCTCGCATCCCGCCCGGCATCCCGGTCTCGGGCTTGTAGCTGTACTGCATCAGCGGCGCCGTGTCGCGCAGCTGCTCGTATGCGTCGGGCAAGCCTGCGCCACCCTCTGCCTCCGGGGACGGATTCTCGACCGCCTGCCGCATGGCCTCGTCTTCCCTGTCGATCTCCGCGTACAGGTCCTCCAAGGTCTTGGGCGGACCCAAGGTACTTGGAGTCGGAGCCGGAGCCGTGCGAGCACGGGCAGCCTTACGGTACGCCTCGGTGTCGAGACGCTTCATCTTCTCCTCGGCTGCCTCCTCCATCTGGATGGAGTACTGGGCCTCCTGCTCCGGAGTCAGGGGCGGATACACTGGGTACTCACCCTCGAACTGCTGGCTCGAGTCTCCATCGTAGATGGCGCCCAAGTCACCGTGACTGCGCATGCTGCCAAGGTAGCGGCTTCGGTTCTTGCCACGCTGGAAGAGCTGGTCGTTGCTCATGCCATCGGTGTCCCAGCTCGGATGGGACGGGGCCGCCCCGCTGTACTGGTTCTGAACGTAGGTGTCCGCGCTCGGCGTGTAGTCGAGCGAGCCGTCGTTGCTCTGCTCGCGGCGAGCCCACTCCTGCTCCTCGGCGGGGGTGAGCGGACGCATGCCACGCTGAGCCCAAGCAATCTCCTCGTCACCGGGCCAAGCCGGGTCGGCTCCGCCCCGTGACGGACGGGTACCCGTACCACGCTGCTCGAACTCGTCAGCCCTGCTACGCCGGTACATG